>LSQX01034918.1_pt2 | contig 38848 bp, 38 predicted proteins | sample 654561 | NCBI WGS metagenome assembly LSQX01 (sample SAMN04489861, study PRJNA283612) | anaerobic digester metagenome | isolation source: 4 biogas reactors fed with cattle manure at either 37C or 55C with and... | place: Denmark: Kongens Lyngby | collected 2014 | reverse complement strand
CCACTCTTTGATCAGATTGCGCAGAGCGGACTTAATTCCTACTGGCTGCTCATCTATTTTACTATCGGTTTTGGGATTAAAGCCGGAATGACACCGACGCATATTTGGCTGCCGAAAGTAGACCCGGTGGCACCGGCGCCGGTAAGTGCTCTGTTATGTGCCCTGTTTATCAAAACCGGTGTTTATGGTATCCTGCGGGTTGTTGACATGATTTTTACCCCTACCGAAGTTTTGCATAACTTAACTACCCTGCTGCCGGCAATGAATTTTGGTTATCTGCTGCTGTGGGTAGGGATTGTATCCATGTTTTTTGGAGCTTTCATGGCTTTATTGTCAAACCACGCCAAAAAACTTCTTGCTTACAGCTCCATCTCGCAAATGGGATATATTATCATGGGCATTGGTGCAGCTTCATATCTGGGTCCGGCAGGGGCACTGGGCTTTGCCGGAGCTTTGTACCATGTTGTCAACCACGCATTCTTTAAAGCCTGCTTGTTCTTAGTTATCGGGGCCATTTACATGGTTACGCATGAATTGGATATTACTGTAGTAAGAGGTATGGCAAAGAAAGTACCACTGATTACCGTCATTTTTCTCATTGCTTTTGCCGGCATTGGCGGTCTTCCGGGCTTTAACGGTTATGTCAGCAAAACATTGCTGCATCACGCCTTGGTGGAAGCCGCCGAACATAGTCAAGCCTGGCCGCTTCTGGTGGCGGAAAAGATCTTTGTGCTGACCAGTGCCATGACTTTATGCTATTTTACGAAATTCTTCCGTGGTCTTTTTCTGGGAGACGTGCCTGAACAGTATGATCAAAGGCAGTATCGTTTTACTTGGCCTGTTTACACAGCGCTGCTGATTTTAGGAGTAATTATTGTTGCTGTCGGACTCTTTCCGCATTTTCTGCTGCATAAATTGATCATCCCGGCGCTGTCCGGTTTTACCTTTGACCCGCATCAGGTTGAGCACCTTTATGTAGTTAATGTCTGGAACTGGCATGACATTCAGGGCATGCTGGTGATTATAGCTTTAGCCGCCGTTTTATTCTGGGCAATGGATCGTTTCAATTTCTTTGCCGTAAAGTTTCCCCGCTGGCTCAGTATCGACTATCTGTTTTATCAGCCGCTGCGTGCAGTCCTCAGGCGCTGGATAGCCCCACTGCGTGAAGCCAGAAATCAGGGTAAAGCAAGGGATTTTACAAGTCATTCTCGTTAACAATAATAGCTAAGCAGCTAAAACTGCTTGGCTGTTTTTTTTATCCATTTGTTGCGGTGGTGTTCTTTCCATGATAAACTGATGGCAGATAAACTTGTTCCTGAGCTTAACTGAAAGGTGAAAAATAAAATATGAAGACAAAGAAATTGACGCACTTGGCAATGCTGATAACTTTTGCTCTAGTGATCCATACAGTGGAGTCCGCACTCCCGATGCCTATTCCCGGGGCCAAACTAGGTTTGGCCAATGTGATTACCTTATTAACTTTTGTCCTCTACGGTTTGGGAGCAGCAATGTTTGTTTCTGTCTGCCGGACTCTGTTAGGTAGTATGTTTGCCGGGACCTTTTTAGCTATTGGCTTTTATTTAAGCTTTTCCGGTGCCATAGTTTCCACCCTGATCATGGCAGTAGGTATGTACTTCTGGCGTCGAGGCAAAATATCATTAATTGCGGTGAGCATCTTAGGGGCAGTGGCGCATAATACGACGCAGGTTGTGGTGGCTAGTGCGATCATTGGTAATGCCAATCTGATTAGACTTTATCTGCCTATCCTCTTACTGCTGGCTTTACCTACCGGCTTCTTTACCGGCTTAGCTGTTATGTACAGTCAAAAAGCGCTCACAAAAATAATTACAGATCTTGAACGCAGTTAGGTGAATACTGATGACCAGAATTATTCTTGCTTCTGCTTCTCCCCGGCGCGCTGCATTGCTGCGTCAAATTGGTCTGCCTTTTACTGTGCAGGTCAGTGCTGTGGATGAAACTACAAGCAGTGAGACAGATCCGGCTAAACTGGCTTTAGCCTTGGCCTGTGCCAAGGGACAGGCAGTGGCGGAAAAAGTAGATGAAGGTATTATCATTGCCGCTGATACCATTGTCAGCAGCGAAGGTGAGCTTTTAGGTAAGCCGGCAACAAAAGAAGCCGCCGCTGCCATGCTGCGGCGTTTAGCGGGCAATGTCCATCATGTACTGACAGGAGTGGCTGTGTTCAGCAAACCTGCCGGCTTAATACGGACGCATGTGGAGACTACTGCTGTTCATATGCGTAAATTAACAGAGGCTGAAATCAAGTGGTATGTAAATACCGGGGAGCCTTATGATAAGGCCGGTGGCTATGGCATTCAAGGCAAGGCAGCTGTTTTTATCGAAAAAATTGAAGGCTGCTATTTTAATGTGGTGGGTCTGCCGCTGGCTGCCCTATGGCAGCTGTTAACGGCTGTAGGAATTAAATTGGGGGAAGGAGCTGGGAGCAATGAAGACACGGCGCCTGACCATCAAGGAGTTACCACCAAGTGAAAGGCCTAGGGAGAGGGCTTTGGTGAGCGGCATCACCTCCCTCTCGGATGCAGAACTGCTGGCAATTTTGTTAAGGAGTGGAACGGCACAGGAAACGGCTGTACAGCTGGCCGAAAAAGTACTGTTAAAGGTAGGGGGCTTGACAGAGCTGCCGCGCAGCAGTCTGGAAGAGCTGCAGTCGGTCAAAGGCTTGGGGCCGGCCAAGGCACTTACTCTGCTGGCAGCTGCAGAGCTGGCAGTAAGGTTGGCTAACCGCACCCGTTATGAAGCAGTTACAATCTCTTCACCAGGTGATGCTGCCGGGTTGGTGATGGAGGAGATGCGGCATAAACTGCGGGAACACTTTCGTGTGCTCTTACTGGACACGAAAAATAAAGTACTGGGCATAGAAGATATCTCTGTAGGCAGCTTAAATTCTTCCTTAGTCCATCCGCGCGAAGTTTTTCGCCCGGCGATTCGCAAGGCCTGTGCCAGTGTGATCTTAATACATAATCATCCCAGTGGGGATCCGACACCAAGTCGTGAAGATGTGGAAGTAACAAAAAGGCTGGTAGAAGCAGGACGTTTAATGGGGATTGAAGTGCTGGATCATTTGGTTATTGGCGACGGCCGCTTTGTAAGTTTCCGGGAAAGAGGTTTGATTGCCCGTTAACCAATTTTTGCAAAGACAAACTTGTGTATTGTATAGACCGGTAAAACTGATATAATACTTAATAGTTGATTTTATTGATGGAAGGGAGACGCTCCAATGCGCTTTGTAACGAAATATTTTTCCCGCGACATTGGCATCGATTTGGGAACTGCCAATACGATAGTATTTGTGAAAGGTAAAGGTATCGTACTCCGTGAACCATCTGTGGTCGCTATCCGGCGGGATACCGGGATGCTGTTGGAAGTCGGGGAAGAAGCTAAACGGATGATTGGGCGTACACCTGGTAATATTGTTGCTATTCGCCCGATGAAAGATGGGGTAATTGCTGATTTTGACGTGACGCAAACGATGCTGCGCCATTTTATTAATAAGGCTTATAAGCGTACTTCTATATTTAAGCCGCAGGTTGTAGTCTGTGTGCCTTCCGGTGTCACTGAAGTGGAAAAAAGGGCAGTCATTGATGCTACAAAGCAGGCCGGTGCCAAGGAAGCATTTTTAATTGAAGAACCTATGGCTGCAGCTATTGGCGCAGGGCTGCCGGTGGAAGAGCCTACAGGCAGCATGATTGTGGATATTGGCGGCGGCACAACGGAAGTGGCGATTATTTCCTTAGGCGGGATAGTCACGAGCCGTTCGATTCGTGTGGGCGGAGATGAAATGGACGAGTCTATTGTGCAGTACATTAAGAAAAACTATAACTTAATGATCGGTGAACGTACAGCCGAAGAAATTAAAATCCAAATAGGTACTGCCTTTCGCGATACTGCAGAACCGGAGCGGATGGATATTCGCGGTCGTGATTTAGTGAGCGGTTTGCCGAAGACGCAGGAAATCTCTGCTGATGAAATTGTTTCCGCTTTAGCCGATCCCGTAGCCAGTATTTTAGAAGCAATAAAAATTACGCTGGAAAAAACTCCGCCCGAACTGGCGGCTGATATCATGGATAAAGGCATAGTCATGACCGGCGGAGGAGCGCTGCTGGAAGGTCTGGACAAGCTCATTGCCAGAGAAACGGGGATGCCAGTTTATATCGCGGAAAACCCCTTAGATTGTGTGGCAATGGGGGCAGGAAAAGCACTGGGCGAAATAGAATTGTTACGCAGAGTAGCTTTAGCCCCGCGTCGAGTCAATTAGTCATGGCGGGGCACATGCGAAAGGTGATGCCCGTGCATGTTCAGAGAAATAGCCGCAAACAGAAGAATAGACAGGTAGTTTTTCTGGTCCTGGCACTCGCTGTACTGCTCTTACTTATTGGTATGACAGCTAACCGACAGGGTGCTGCATGGCCGGAAGAAATGCTGCGGTATGTTGTGGCCCCTGTACAAGGGGTCTTTCAACGTTTAACCCGTTCTGTGGAAAGCTTTTTTGCAGCGGTAAGCAATTATCGGCATTTACAGCAGGAAAATGACAGACTGCGTCAGCAATTAGCCGAAGCCGTTGCTTTACAGACAAAAATTGCCGAACTGCGCCAGGAAAACAACCGCCTCCGCAGTATGCTGGAGCTTCGTGAAGCCAGTGAATATGAGCTGATTGCGGCAGAAGTAATTGCGCGAGATCCCAGCAGCTGGTTTAATATTATTACTATTAATAAGGGAACAAAAGACGGTGTCAGGGAAAACATGGCTGTTATCACAACCGAGGGGCTCATCGGCAGCATCCTCTCAGCCGCTCCTAATTCAGCACAGGTACAGCTTTTAACCGATGCGCGACGACGTGTCAGTGCTTTGGTACAGCGGTCACGTGAACCTGGTGAAGTGGGTGTGGTAGAATATGATCCGCAGAACGCTGCTTATCTACGGATGAAAGATTTGCCGCGTGAAGCCAATATTCAAACCGGTGATGCTGTTATTTCCTCCGGACTGGGAGGAGTTTTCCCTAAGGGACTGCTGATTGGTTATGTAGTGGAAACGGCAGAGGATGAAATGGGCCTTACCCAGTATGCCCGCCTGCAGCCTGCTGCCAACTTCTATCGTTTAGAGGAAGTCTTTGTGGTTATCTCGGAGCACGGTTTACCTGCCGACTCTGAGGAGGAGAATTTCTGATGGCTCCGCTCTTGATTTTTGTCATATTTGTAATCAGCCTGGCGCTGCAGGGATCTGTGTTAGCCTTAGCAGGCCCGGCTGGTGTGCAGCCTGACATTTTACTGGTAGTCACGGTTGCTTTAGCCTTATTAGCAGATTTGCGTCGGGGTGCCATTGTCGGCATGTGTGCTGGTTTATGCCAGGATATTTTGTTTGGCGCTCCGCTGGGCTTTTTTGCGGTCAGCAAAATGTTGGTAGGGGCAGCAGCCGGTTTACTGGCAGCTGATATCAATAAAGAATTAACGTGGTCCGCCATGGTTTTAATGCCTCTTTTTACACTTTTCAGTGATTTTCTCTGCTTAATTCTGCTAAAGCTTTTCCAAATAGCGGCGACGCTGCCCTTTTTGACCTATCTACAGCAGGTTACCTTACCCCGTATTGCCATGCATTTTTTGATTATGGGAATTATTTATCCCCATCTTTTTCGTATACAAAAACGGAGTTTGCTGTTTGCGGAGAGCGAGGTTGAGGAGTGAGTGAAACGATGAGCAAATCGCTGCAAAAAAGACTGCGTGTCTTTACTTTTGCTGTTGTTTTCGTTGCTCTGCTTTTAACGGCACGTTTAGCTTGGCTGCAGATATATAAATACGATCACTATTTGGTACAGGCAGAAAATAACCGTCTGCGCGATTTACCCATAACTGCAACCCGTGGTGAAATACGTGACCGCAACGGCATCAGTCTTGCCACTAATCGGCCTGGTTTTTCTGTTTCTCTGCTGGATCTGGATCGCAAAAAGGCAGCTGAGGTGATTGACTATCTTAGTCAGACCCTGGGGATCGAGAAAGAGGAAATACAGGAGAAAATATTAAAGCAGCAGTATAAAAGGTTTGCCCCGATTCGGATCGCCAATGATGTTTCTCCGGAAATAGTGGCGCAGCTGGAGGAAAGGGCGATGGATTTACCTGGTGTAATTATTGAAACGCAGCCGGTCCGGGAATATCCTTTACAGACCTTAGCGGCGCACGTTTTAGGTTATGTTGGCGTCATTCGTGACTATCAATATGAAGCAATGAAAGCTGAAGGCTATCGCTTTACAGATATTATTGGTCAGGCAGGACTGGAAGCAACATACGAGCAGTATTTGCGCGGTCAGGACGGCATTTTGCGTGTTGAAACTGATCGTTTCGGTAATCGGGTACGTGTTTTAGAGCGAACGGAACCGGTTGCCGGCAGCGACCTGATACTGACTTTAGATGCACGGCTGCAGGATATTGCTGAGCGCGCACTGGCTCAGGTGATTGCTGATTTGCGGGAAAAAGGCAATACGCAGGCCAGTAGGGGTGCTGTGGTGGCACTGGACCCTAATTCAGGCGGCATTTTAGCCATAGCCAGTTATCCTGCCTTTAATCCCAATACATTTTTTCAGGATTATAATGAGATTCAAGCCGATCCCGATAAACCGGAAGTTAACAAGGCTATCCAGGGCACTTATCCGGTAGGGTCTACTTTTAAACTTGTCGGCGCCATGGCCGCTCTGGAAGAAGGTGTGATTACAGGTAATTCACGCGTCACCTGTTTAGGTGTGAAATCCTTCTTTGGCCGCGACCGCCGCCGCTGCTATGCCGGCACTGCCCATGGCAGTTTAAATGTTGTCGGGGCGCTGCAAAAATCATGCAATATTTTCTTTTATGAAATGGGTTATCGTTTAGGGATCGAGCGTTTAGCGGCTTATGCCAAGGATTTTGGTTTTGGTCAAGTTACCGGACTAACTGATCTGCGCGGCGAGGTGGCCGGGGTCATTGATTCTAAGGAACGGCGCAGCAATTTTATGCCCGGCGATGTGCTAACGGCTACCATTGGTCAGGGTCATGCCATTACGCCTCTGCAGCTGGCAAATTACGCGGCCATTTTTGCCAATGGTGGTACTCATTACCGCCCTTATTTGGTAGATAAGGCTGTCAACAGTCAGGGTAAAGTAGTTTATGAAGCCAAACCTGAGGTGCTTAAGACTCTGCCCTATGACGAGAAGAATTGGGAGATTGTACGCACCGGCATGGAAGCCGTAACGGAGATCGGCGGTACCGGCTCTGTTTTACGGACTCTGCCTGTTAAGGTTGCCGGTAAAACCGGTTCGGCACAAGTAAGCCCGGGAAAGATCTCCCACAGCTTATTTGTTGGTTATGCACCTGCAGAAAAGCCGGAAGTGGCCTTGGCTGTTATTGTGGAAAACGGCGGTCTTGGTGGAGATGGTGGTGTTCCTGTAGCAAAACTTATTTTTGAAGAATATTTTGCACCCCAGGAGGAAGAAGCATAGCAGCCACGGGACTCTCCCGTGGTTTTTAGTAATGGTTTTGCAGGAATTTGACAATGATTGACGAAAAACTATCTGTGACACAGCTAGTGCAGTGGAGGAAATTATGAGTAAGCAAACGGTGGAGTTTAAGGGTAATAGAGACGGTGTAACTATTTATTGCTTAGACCATGCAGAGTTTAGCGACATTTTGTCTGACTTGGCGAAACGCCTTAAAAAAAGAGCTGCCTTTTTTGGCGAGGCTCCTGTACGTATTGATGTGGGGCAGCGAGAAATAACAGAAGCAGAGAAACAGGCACTATGTGATGTAATTAAGCAAAACAGCCGTCTCCACCTAACAGCAATACAATCGGCTGCCGAACGTCCGCCTGCCGTGGCAGCGGCACGTAGGCAGGGTGAAACGGATGATTTGCGCCTGGACGGTTTTAAAGAAGGTCGTGCTATAGTAATTAAACGCACACTGCGTTCAGGGCAGTATGTTCGCTTTCCCGGTCATGTAATTGTACTGGGGGATGTGAATCCCGGGGCTGAAATAGTTGCTGACGGGGACATCTTTGTCTTTGGTACTTTGCGGGGGATTGCTCACGCCGGTGTCAATGGAGACCGCGGCGCCTCGGTGGTGGCTCTGCGCCTGGCTCCAACACAGCTGCGCATTGCCGATATTATCTCCCGGGCGCCGGATGATTCCGAGCTGCCGGAGCAGCCCGAATATGCGTATGTTAGCGACTTAGGCATAATGATTGCGGCAGTTACAACCAAGCTGGGTTCCTAGCCAAGTCTGATCATCTGAAGAGGAGTGGAAAATATGGGTGAAGTGATTGTCATTACTTCCGGTAAAGGCGGAGTAGGCAAAACTACCACGACCGCTAATCTGGGCGTTGGTTTAGCCATGAAAAACAAGAATGTAGTCCTGATTGATGCCGATATCGGGTTACGGAACCTGGATGTGGTTATGGGGTTAGAAAACAGAATTGTCTATGACCTGGTAGATGTGGTAGAGGGGAACTGCCGCACTAAACAGGCTTTAATTCGTGATAAACGTCATGATAATCTTTTCCTCTTGCCGGCAGCCCAGACCAGGGATAAAAATGCAGTCAGCCCTGAGCAGATGCAAAAGCTGTGTGAAGAATTAAAGCAAGAATTTGATTTTATTCTGGTAGACTGCCCGGCGGGTATCGAGCAGGGTTTCCGCAATGCTATCGCCGGGGCTGATCAGGCTGTTATCGTTACTACCCCGGAGGTTTCTGCCGTTCGTGACGCAGACCGGATTATTGGTCTGCTGGAAGCAGCAGAAATAAAGCTTTCACGGCTGCTGATTAATCGGCTGCGGCCAGACATGGTTAAACGTGGTGACATGATGGATATTGATGATATTGTAGAAATTTTAGCCATCGAACTTATCGGCGTTATCCCGGACGATGAAAAAATAATCATTTCTACAAACCGCGGTGAACCGGTGGTCACCAATAATAACTCTTTGGCAGGACAAGCTTACCGTAATGTAGTGCAAAGGCTGCTGGGTGAAACTGTATCGTTTTTAGATCTGCATCAGCACCACTCATTCTTTAGCCGGTTGAAAAGGCTGATCGGCTTTGGTGGGTAGAAAGGAAGTGGAATATGAACCTGAGAGCTTTGCTTAACATCTTAACCGGCAGACAGGACAGTAAAGATGTAGCCAAAGAGCGTTTGCGACTGGTGCTTGTCCACGACCGAGCCAGTGTTTCTCCGGAGTTCCTTGATAAGATAAAAGAAGAGATGATCCAGGTTATTTCCAAGTATATGGATATTGATGAAAAGCAGACACAGATTAAAATGCACCGTAGTGAGGGCACAGCTGTTTTAGAAGCAAATTTAGCTATCAAATCGATACGTCGCAATGTGTAGTTAAATGTTGTAAGGTGCAGCTTCCGCTTTACGTAATGATTAACTTGCCGTATAATAAAGGTGCAGGTTTACCTGCACTTATTTTTTCTCGGACAGGAAATTATCTCAGCCCTGAATTGCTTTTTTCCCAACTTTTATAGATGTATAGACAGATCAGAGGTGGGAATGTGTTTGACCGCAGATTGCTGCGCAATTTCGACTGGCTGCTGCTGATTTTAGTGTGTACTATTGTAGCAGTCAGTTTGCTAATTATTACCAGTACTACCATTAATATAACAGGAGATCCACTATATTTTGCCAAGCGACAGCTGATACGCTTTGCCGTTGGTTTTGTAGCCATGCTGTTTATCTTAAGTATTGATTACACCTATTTTTTTCGCCTGGCACCCATTATGTATCTGGCTATAGTAGCGATGCTTGTGGCCGTGCTTTTCATCGGGTCTAAAGGCGGCGGCGCACAGCGCTGGATAGATCTAGGTTTTTTTGAGCTGCAGCCGTCCGAGTTTGCCAAACTGGGTATCATTATTTCCCTGGCTCGCTTATTATCAGCACAGGAAGGAAATTTTGAGGATATGTCCAGTGCAATTCCGGCCTTTTTTCATGTTGCCCTCCCCATGGGATTAGTTTTTTTGCAGCCGGATTTAGGCACTTCACTGGTTTTTACTGTCATTTTGTTTGGCATGCTTTATATGGCCGGTCTCAGAGTACAGCATTTACTGACCTATGCCGGTATTGGCTTGGCCATCGGAGCCCCGGCACTGTGGCTTTTGCTTAAGGATTATCAAAAAAAACGCTTGATTATCTTTATTAATCCCTACCTTGATCCTCTCAATGACGGTTATCAAATCATCCAGTCGTTAATTGCTGTAGGTTCCGGTGGGTTACAGGGTAAGGGACTTTTTGCCCCCGGCACACAAAATGCTTTAAACTTTTTATTGGAGCAGCATACAGACTTTGTTTTTTCGGCATATGCTGAGGCGACAGGCTTTGTAGGCAGTGTGATTTTAATTCTGCTTTACACTTTTTTAATTCTCCGCATTCTCCGCCTGGCTTTTCTGGCTAAGGATACTTTTGGGATGTTAGTCTGCATTGGTGTGGCAGTAATGATGACTTTTCATATTCTGGTGAATATCGGCATGACAATTGGTATCATGCCCGTCACAGGAATTCCGCTGCCTTTTATGTCTTATGGGGGCAGTTCACTGATGATGAATATGATGGCCATTGGTGTTGTCCTCAATATCGGTATGCGGCGGCAGAAATTAATGTTTTAAACAACAACGGCATAATTGGCACATAAAAATCCACCCGTTGGCAGCAGGTGGATTTCTTAATGATGTTTATCCACAAAAACATGTATATCTTGGCGGACAAGTTAATATACATGGATCAGGACAAACCTCTAAGGGGGGAGTATAGTGAGAAACGGTCACCGCTGGCAGGCACCGCAATTTGGTCTGCGGGAACGTCTGGAACAGCGCCGGGAACGTCGGCCAAGAAGCAGTGCCGCTTATTACAATGGCTATGCGCAGACATCCAGGGCAGCTCGTGTGCCGGAGCTCCCTGCTTTGCTGCCCAGACATTGGTGGGAAAATCAATTTCAAAAAACGGTGGCGGCTATTATTGTCGTGATCTGTTTAGGTGTCCTTAGTTTATTTAACACACCCTTGGCAAATCGTGTAGTGGACTGGGCCTACCAGCTGACGGTCAGGCAAACAGATCCTGCAGAGCTTGCTGCTTCTGTCCAGCCTGTGCTGCAGTCGCTGCGAGATTTTAGCCGGCAGCGGGAGAGCGACGGAAAAGATCCTTTGTCTAAGGAAACAGTTACTGCGCCTGAGGAGATGACTGCGCCCGTTAACGGTGAACTATTCAGTCCCTATGGCGTACGAATCATCCCCGGTACTAATGACGTGGAAATGCACTATGGCATTGATGTCAGCGCAGAGCCCGGCTCTCCGGTTTATGCAGCGCTGGCCGGTACGGTGATGTTGGTAGATCCTGCCCATCCTGTTTATGGTGAGACTGTTTACATCCAGCATGCTGATGATACAGTAACTATTTATGGCCGCGTCACAGACTCTGTTGTTAAAGCCGGTGACCAGGTGGCTAAAGGCGAAGAGATTGCCCGCCTCGCCGCAGCCGTTGAGGGGGAAAGCCATCTTCATTTTGAAGTCTGGCAGGAAAAACAACCGATAGATCCTGAACAATTTCTCAATCAAACCAACTAAAGGAGAGGCCTGTTCTTGAAACTGTTCCGGCTTGGCGGTATTACTTTTAGCTTTCATTGGCTGTTTGTTGTGCTGCTGTTTTTACTGGCCTTTTTTGGTTATTTTAGTGAAACGCTGATGTTATTTGGTTTGGTATTAGCCCATGAGCTGGTACATCTGCTTACAGCCCGGGCCCAAGGTCTAGAAGTGAGCGAGGTAGAATTGTTTCCCTTTGGTGGTGTTGCCAAACTGGAGGATGTGTTAGAGTTAGACCCACAAGTGGAGAGTGTGGTCTCGTTGGCCGGGCCCATTTTTAATTTTATACTGGCAGCGCTGGCGCTGCTGCTTTACGCTAAATATCCTGCCTGGCAGCAGCATAAAATGTTACTGCTTTTTATCCGCAGTAATTTAACTTTAGGTTTCTTTAACCTGTTACCTGCTCTGCCCCTTGATGGCGGACGGATTTTGCGTGCCCGTCTCAGTGGGGTGCTTGGCTTTCGACAGGCAACAGAACTGGCCATCAGGATTAGTCAATTACTGGCACTGCTGCTGTTTGTGCTGGCGCTCTATCTCTTCTACTTAGGTGATTTGCACCTTACACTGCTGGCGGCCGCCTTTTTTTTATATTTCGCCTCCGAAAAAGAAAAAACGGCCGCCATGTATGCTTTTATTCGCGGTTTGGGCAGAAAGAAAAGAATCCTCTATGAACAGGGCGTGATGCCCTTAGTTAGCCTGCTCTCTTTGCGCGATACCCCGATGAAAGATATTTTGCGGCACTTTGCTATGAAAAAGTTCCATCGTGTCCTGATAATCAATAAAGAAGGTCGGGTTATAGGAGAAGTGATGGAAGATGAAATTGTAGAGACCATTGTTAAAGAGGGACTTTATGCCACCATTGGGACTGCCCTGCGTCATAAATAGGCAGGGCGCTTTTTTCTAAGGCTGCGGCAGGGGAGTTTTGATTATGGAAAGTATAGGCAGGGAAACACTGCATTCATGTAAAATTATAGTAAGGGGAAAAATAAGCGATAAGTATATTTGTCCAAACTGGTGGAGGAAAAATGAAAAACAATTACCGACAGTATTTTTGGCAGCATATATTACCACATGTAGAGAAACCGACCCGTTATCTCGGCAATGAAGTCAACGCTGTAGTCAAGGATCATCAGGAAGTTGCGCTGCGTGTAGCCTTGGCCTTTCCTGATCTCTATGAGATAGGTATGTCTCACCTGGGACTGAAGATTTTGTATCATATCATCAACCAGGAGGAGAAGTGGCTGGCAGAACGTGTTTTTATGCCTGCTCCCGATGCAGAAAGAATGATGCGGGAACTGTCTTTCCCGCTCTGTTCGCTGGAAACAGTTACACCGCTGGCAGCCTTTGACCTGGTCGGCTTTACCCTGCAGTATGAGCTGTCCTATGCAACAATACTGCAGATGCTGACATTGGCCAACATTCCGCTGACAGCTGCTGACAGGGGTGAAGACGATCCGCTGGTGGTGGGAGGCGGACCGGCTGCGTTTAACCCGGAACCTTTAGCCGCTTTCTTTGATTTTTTTGTTATTGGTGATGCAGAAGAAGCACTGCCGCAGATCTTAGAGCTGCTGACGGAGAATAAAACGGCGGCCCGAGGGGAAAAACTGCGCTTACTGGCAGAGATTGCGGGTGTATATGTGCCCTCTTTTTACCGGGAACAGCGCAGTAAGTCCGGAGAATACCTGGGTACTGTCGCTGCAGCTGCCGACCTGCCGGCTAAAGTGAAACGTGCCGTGGTTACTGATCTGGATCAGGCTCCCTATCCTACGGATTTTATCGTGCCATATGGGGAGATAGTGCATGACCGTTTAGTATTGGAGCTGTTTCGCGGCTGTACACGCGGCTGCCGCTTCTGTCAGGCGGGGATTATTTACCGACCGGTGCGTGAACGTCAGGTGGATACCTTGAAGAAATTGGCACGGCAGATGGTTCGGTCTACCGGCTACGAAGAAATGGCTTTAAGTTCCTTAAGCAGCGGTGACTACAGCGGCATTGAGCAGTTGGTCTGTGAATTAGGGGCTGAACTGGCACAAGAAGGTGTTTCACTTTCGCTGCCTTCGTTACGCTTGGATTCTTTCTCCGGCGACTTGGCAGAACAGGTGCAGCGTGTCCGTAAAAGCGGTCTGACTTTTGCCCCGGAAGCAGGTACACAGCGTTTACGGGATGTAATCAATAAGAATATTACGGAAGAAGACCTGCTGCAGGCGGTGCGAGAAGCCTTTGCCGCCGGCTGGAACAGTGTAAAACTCTATTTTATGTTAGGCTTACCAACGGAAACAGATGAGGATCTGTTAGGTATAGCTGACTTGGCGCGCAAGGTGGTAAAGGCTTATCAGCAGAGCAGCGGCCGCGGCAAGGCTCGTGTAACCGTTTCTGTCTCCGTCTTTGTCCCGAAAGCACATACGCCTTTTCAATGGGTTGGCCAGATTTCTCAAGCAGAGATGCTGCGTCGACAGGCGCTGCTCAAGCAAGCTTTGCGTCTTCCCGGCGTGCAGTTCCAATACCATGGTGTCCAAACCAGTATGTTAGAAGCTGCCCTCGCCCGCGGTGGACGCGAACTAGTGCCGGTGCTGGCCCGTGCCGCCGCTTTGGGCTGTAAACTGGATGGCTGGGACGAGCATTTTGCGTACGAATTGTGGGAGCAGGCTTTTAAAGAAAATGGGCTGGATCTGGAAAGCTGTGCGCAAAGAGCATATGCGGCAGAGGACCCGCTGCCCTGGGATCATTTTGATACCGGCGTCAGTAAAGGCTATCTGCTGCGTGAATATCAACGCGCTTTAGCCGGTCAGGTAACAAAAGATTGTCGTGAGGGTTGTTTGGGCTGCGGTATGGCAGTCCTGCTGGACGAGGAAGATAAAGGAGTATGTGCAAGTGCGGATATGGATTAAATTTGCGAAAGATCAGCCGTTACAGTTTTTATCACATCTGGATTTGCTGAGGTTATGGCAGCGGGCTCTTCGTCGTGCTTGTCTGCCGGTGCAGTATAGTCAGGGCTTTAATCCTCATCCCAAAATCTCATTTGCGGCGGCGCTGCCGGTAGGTGTGACCAGTGAGGCTGAATATACAGATATTCACTTCGCTCAAAAAATTACTGACGTAGAGATAGACAAATTGCAGAGTGTGCTGCCCCAAGGGCTGCAGATCAAAGGTTGGCGCCCTGTTCCTGCCGCGGCGAAAACACTGATGGCCATGGTCGGCGCACAACGCTGGCAGGTAACGATCGAGTCAGCCGCTGCTGTACAAACGAGTTTGGAGCAGCTATTACAAGCCGCAGAACTGCCTGTACAGCGGCAGCGTAAAAAAGGCGTGAAAACAATCAATTTGAGACCGTATATTTACCGGCTGGAAATAGCTGCGGCAGACAGTCTGGAGATGCTGCTGGCGGCGGGAAATGCGGGCAGTGCCAAACCCCGCGAAGTTTTAGAATTATTAGGTTTACAGGCACATAGTAATGTGCGGTGTATAGAAACGCTATTACAAATTAATGGGTTTTTACAGTCACCGCTTGCTGTGTTGTTAAATGAAAAAGAGGTGTCTGTTAATGCAGAAAAAGATTATTATCAACTGCGATAATAAACAAACCCGGGTGGCAGTGCTGGAAGATAATAAACTGGTGGAAATTTACCTGGAACGTCCTGTCTACCAGCGGGTGGTAGGCAACATTTACAAGGGCGTAGTGGCTAATGTTTTACCGGGTATGCAGGCTGCCTTTGTCGATATTGGTTTGGAGCGTAATGCCTTTCTGTATGTAGATGATGCCCAGCTGAACAACGAGGAAACAGATAAAGGTAAAGGCAAAAAAACTATTGAACAGCTCCTGCGGCCGGGTGAAGAGATTATGGTGCAGGTGATCAAAGAGCCATTTGGCAGCAAGGGAGCACGTTTGACGAGGCAGATTACCCTTCCTGGGCGTCACCTGGTGCTCATACCCTGGGCAGACTATACCGGTGTCTCGCGGCGGATTGAAGATGCTGCTGAACGGGAAAGGCTGCGCCAGCTGGCTTCCCAGCTGCGCCCGGAGGATATGGGGTTGATTGTGCGGACAGTAGCCGAAGGTGAGGATGCGTCTGCCTTTCAGCAGGATTTGACTTTTTTGCTGTCACTCTGGGAGCGAACGCAAAAACGCTACCTGCAGAAATCAGCGCCTGCCCTGATATACCAGGATCTGGATCTAATTTACCGTATACTGCGTGATCTTTTTACCGATCAAATTGATCAGCTGCTGATAGATACGCGCTATGAATATGAAAAAATCCTGGAAACACTGGATGTTATTGGTCCCCAATTAAGGGAGCGGGTACAGCTTTATCAGGGGGAAGCCCCTATCTTTGATGTTTACGGCATCGAAGCCGAAATAGAAAAAGCACTGTCGCGAACAGTTTGGTTAAGCTGCGGCGGTTATTTAGTTTTTGATCATACTGAAGCTCTCACTGTTATTGATGTTAATACGGGTAAATATATCGGAAAAACAAATCTGGCTGATACGGTGCTGAAAACAAATCTGCAGGCTGCGGAAGAGATCGTCCGCCAGATCCGCCTGCGTGACATTGGCGGCATCATTATTATTGATTTTATAGATATGGATAGGGAGGAAGACAGCCAGCAGGTCCTAGCTCTGCTCTCTGAAAAAATAAAACAAGACAGGACCAAATCCCATGTTGTGGGCATGACCGGTCTGGGACTGGTGGAAATGACGCGTAAAAAGGCCCGCCAAGGTCTCGATGCGGTTCTGCAGCAGAGTTGTCCTTACTGCAGCGGTCGCGGTAAAGTTTTAGCTGCCGATGTGATCAGTGCCCGCACAGAACGACAGCTGCGCAGTTTCCTGGCGGGCCTTGACGCCGAAGCAATTTTGGTTGAGCTGCACCAAAGTGTAGCAGGACTCCTGATTGGTCCTAACGGTTCCTATCTGCGTAAATTAGAAGAGGATACCGGCAAGATTATCTATATTCGCGGCAGTGACACAATTCATGTAGAAAAATATAAAATCCTGGCAGTTGGCAGCCAGGCAGAAGTGCGAGTACAGGCCTTTCCCGTTGCTGTCGGGGAAATTCACCAGGTAAAGGTCGAGGAGCCCCATACCAATAACCCTTATGATGGTATCGCACGCCTCAACGGTTTTATCATTGATGTCCAGGCGGGCGGCGCCTATGTTGGCGAAGAAATAAGTGTGGAGATATTAGAGGTTACAAAAACTTTTGCCCGGGCGAAAGTTGTTACGAATTGACAAAGGGCATACTGCTGTGCTAGAATAACTAGGCGGCCATCGTAACCGCTCGGTAAAGGTTGTAAACCGTAAGGTACCTCTGCCGGCGAGTCTTGACAGGAAGGTGATAAATTTTCATGTACGCAATTATTGAAACAGGCGGTAAACAGTACCGCGTCGAGGAAGGTTCTATCATCGATGTAGAGCGCCTCGAGGGAGAAGCAGGTGCAGAAGTAGATTTTGAGCATGTTTTAGCTCTGAAAAAAGATGACAAGCTCCAGGTAGGACAACCGTATTTAACGGATGTTAAAGTGCGGGGCAAAGTGTTAGAACATGGCAAAGGCAAAAAAATTGTTGTTTTCAAGTATAAAGCCAAAAAGAATTATCGGCGTAAACAGGGTCACCGCCAGCCCTATACCCGGGTACTAATTGAGCAAATCGAGGCGTAGCCATGATTAATGTGCGCATTAAACGGGTGGCCGGGCAGGTGACGAAATTAGTTGTCAGCGGTCATGCCGGCAGCGCACCACACGGAAAAGATATTATCTGTGCAGCCGTTTCTGCCCTGGTCCAGACATATCTTTTTAGCCTGCAGCGTCTGCTGCGGTTGGACGTGACAGCGGAGATCCGTGATGGCTACTTCAGCCTCACCATTCCCTCCGGTTTAGCTCCGGCGGTACAGGAAAAGGTGTCACTATTAGCGGAGAGTACGCTGGTAGGTTTAACTGAGATCGATAGAAGTTATCCGGGCTTTTTGCAAGTGAGCGAAGAATAGGAGGTGAACTCTGAAGATGTTGATGAATCTGCAATTATTTGCACATAAAAAAGGTGTGGGGAGTTCCCGTAACGGTCGTGACAGCAAACCCAAATATTTAGGAGTTAAGCGAGCCGCAGGGCAAACCGTTTCAGCCGGCAGCATTTTAGTGCGCCAGCGCGGCACCAAAATTCATCCCGGCGTCAATGTAGGCAGAGGTAAAGATGACACCCTGTTTGCTCTGATAGATGGTGTGGTGGCCTTTGAACGTAAAGGTCGTGACAAAAAACAGGTCAGCGTTTACGCAAATGGTGAAGCTGTTTAAAGGAGAAACCATAAACCGGAGTCTCACTCCGGTTTATTCTTTCCTATCCGCAGGATGTTGTAAAAAACTGAAAGCACAGGCTTTTTCCTTGGAAATAAAGGATTTTATCATGTCCTCCCCGAATTATACCAGGATGTTATCTGAACAGGGTGATAGTCATGAATGATGTAATGGAAGCCATGGATAAGCTTGTGCGGCATTATCGTCATGATTTTCTCAATATTCTGCAGGTAGCGGGTGGACTGGCACAGTTACATAAAACGGAACGTTTACTGGCCTTTATACAACAAGCCAGTGCGGAGGTACAGCAATTCGGTCATTTTATCAACTGCGGCGACAGCCGCTTTGCCTTAATAGTACTGGAAAGTTTTTTGCAAAAGCTAACGGGTAATTATATTTTACAGGTTAAGGGTAAGCTGCCGCTTTTATCACCCGCGACACTGCAGGCTTTACCGGAGATCTTAACGGCGATTTTATCCTGTCTGCCAAAAATAAAAGATTATACTGTTTGTCTTTACCTTGAGGGGGACAAGCAGTCACAAATGCGCTTAAGCCTGCTGGAAGAGTTGACTGTAGATTGGCAGCAGGCTTTATTAGCTGCTGCGCGCCATAATTTACAGGCAGTATGGGACCAGGAAAATGGTGAGTATATTTTACTTTTGGATAAGCGCGATTCGACGGGAGAAAAATAAGGCAGAGAGAATTATAAGGAGTGGTAGGAATGTTTGTCGACCGCGCCAAAATTTATGTTAAGGGTGGTGACGGAGGGAACGGTGTAGTTTCTTTCCGTCGTGAAAAGTATGTTCCCTTAGGTGGCCCCGATGGTGGCGACGGCGGACGTGGCGGCAATGTGATTTTTGTCGTTGATCCCAACCTGCGTACACTGTTAGATTTTCGCTACCAACAGCATCTACGTGCCGAACGTGGTGAACATGGTAAGGGCGGCAATAAGCATGGCCGGAGCGCCCAAGATAAAATTGTTAAGGTGCCGCCGGGAACACAAGTCAGAGATGCCGAAAGTAATGTTCTCTTATCCGATTTAACTGAAGCAGGACAGTCATTTGTGGTAGCTAAAGGTGGTCGCGGCGGTCGCGGCAATGCTCGTTTTGCCAGTCCCGCCGATAAGGCTCCCCGCTTTAGTGAGAAGGGTGAACCGGGAGAAGAGCGTTGGGTGTGGCTGGAATTAAAGGTGCTTGCTGATGTCGGACTGGTAGGCTTCCCTAATGCCGGCAAGTCTACTTTTCTGGCACGTGTTACTGCAGCCCGTCCTAAAGTAGCTGACTATCCTTTTACCACTCTTTCTCCCAATTTAGGTGTTGTGGCTTTAGAAGGTGTAGAACCTTTTGTGATAGCAGATATTCCTGGTTTAATCAGCGGTGCCCATGCCGGGGTTGGCTTAGGACATCATTTTCTGCGTCATGTAGAACGAACACGTCTTTTGCTGCATATTGTTGATGCCGCTGCCGTAGATGGGCGCGATCCGCTGACTGATTACCGGCAAATTAACGAAGAACTGCGCTTATATGATGAGCGTTTAGCCGGTCTGCCTCAAGTAGTGGTAGCCAATAAAACTGATTTACCTCAGGCTGCTGCAGGTTTGACCGAGCTGCAGCGTGCCTTAGGCGCAGAAAAGGTTTTTCCTATCTCTGCTGTTACCGGAGCCGGTGTTAAGGAACTGCTGTACCATACAGCACAGCTGCTGGCGTCCTTACCGGAGGAAACACCAATAGCCGAAGAACCTGCAGTTTTCAGACCGGATGCAGACGACGAGGCTGAGGAAAAAGTAACCATTACCAGAGAAAATGATGTCTTTTTTATGCAGGGTCCCCGCCTGGAAAAACTGGTAGCCATGACTGACTTTAATAATGAAGCTGCGGTGAAACGTTTCCAACGCATTTTCCGCCTCCAGGGCCACGAGGATGCATTAAAAGCAGCCGGAGCGAAAAACGGGGATACTGTAAAAATTCGCGATCTTGAATTTACTTTTTGGCAGGAAGAGGATGACTAATAACGGGGTGGGGACAATGACACTACAGTTACCAGAGTGCAGGGACGGGCTTTGTGTGGGAATTATGGGGGGAACCTTTGATCCTATTCATTTGGGGCATTTAGTTATTGCGGAGGAAGTACGGATTCAATATGAATTAGATAAAGTTATTTTTGTACCTACCGGTTACCCGCCACATAAAGCAAAGCGTAAAGTTACAGATCCTGAACATCGTTATTTAATGACGGTTTTGGCAACTATTAATAATCCTTATTTTACTGTTTCCAGAGTAGAAATAGACCGGGCATATGAACTAACATATACCATTGACACACTGCGGTTTTTTAATAATTATTATCAGGGTAAAGCCGAGATTTATTTTATCACCGGGGCTGATGCCATCATGGATATTTTATCCTGGAAAGACTACGGGGAGTTATTTTCACTCTGCCACTTTATAGCTGTAACCAGGCCCGGTTACAATTTAAACATAGAAGAAACTATAGGTAAAGTTTGCCCGCAGGCTTTATCCCGCATTGAAGTTCTGGAAATACCGGCCATGCAGATTTCTTCAACCCTGATTCGTCAACGTGTTGTTGCGGGGAAACCGATCCGCTATCTAACTCCTGATGCAGTAACACAATATATCTATAAAAACGGTCTTTATCGTCATGCACGGGAGTAAGTATAAATCAAGCAATTTTTCAGATACTACAGATAAAGCCTGAAAGTGAGGTGAAGCACGAGCGTGGTAAAAACCATTTATGTCGGCAATATTCCCTGGTCAACCACAGAGGACCAGTTGAAGGAATTCTTTAGTGAACAGGGGCAGGTTTACAATGCCCGTATCATAACGGAACGTGCTACTGGCCGCTCAAAAGGATACGGTTTTGTGGAAGTAGCCGAAGAAGATGCAGAGCGCATAATTGAAATGAACGGCAGCGAGCTGGACGGCAGAAAGTTGGTTATTAATGAGGCTAAACCTCGTCCTGAATACTAACATAATGAACGCGCACTAAGGCAACGTCAGTTGCCTTTTTTGCTGGGTCGTTTAGATAGTAATTTGGTTGTTAGCCGCTCAGTAGGCAGGAAAAGCTTACCTTTTTAACGAATATAGCTCAGTGGTGATGAGATGTCCGAGCATAATTTGCTGCAGCAGCTTAAAGAAATACTTTCGCCCGCCCTTTATGCCCATTGTACAGGGGTGGCACAAACAGCGGCTGAACTAGCAGTTCAGCTTGATTGTGATCCTCAGCAAGCCCGTTTGGCCGGTTGGCTGCATGACTGTGCCCGGGAGTGGCCGGCAGAGCAGTTATTAGCCTTTGCTGCCCAACATCAGCTTGAAGTAGATTTGTATGCCCGGCAGGCACCGGTTATTCTGCACGCACCCGTAGGCGCACTTGTGGTAAAAGGGTGGGGGATTACAGATGAGGAAATATTGGCAGCTATTCGCAAACATACTTTAGGTGAGCCCGGGATGACCACTTTGGAACAGTTGGTTTACCTGGCTGATAAAATTGAACCGAATCGCTGTTATCCTGGCGTAGATGAGCTGCGGCGCTTAGCTCGCACAGATTTCCGGCAGGCCTTAACCCAAGCCTCAGCCAATTCTCTGCGCTATCTGCTGGAGAAACGTCAGACAATTCATCCGCAGGCGCTTGCTTTTTGGAACTGGTTAGTAAGTTAGTGAGAGGGGTGTTAGAGTGCCTGCTTACTATAGAGTGAAAACTAAACGCCGTCGTCTCAAAAAAGGCCGTCTCCTGTTTCTGTTGGCTGTCAGTGCTTTTATCCTGCTGCTGTTTTTTACAGCACGTTTCTTAGGCAGCTTACAGGAGCTGCAGGATCGTTCAGACTGGGCTAAAAGTCTGCCCAGAGCCGGCAGGGGCAAGCCTCAGCATTTTTTACTATATACACTTAACGAAGAGCAAGTTACTACCATGTATCTGTTTTCACTTCATCCTGACCGGCAGGCAGTGCATGCTGTGCACATCCCTCCTGAGACTTTATTAAACAGCAGCAGCGAAAAGGAGACGCTGGTAGAAACTGCTTATCAGCTGGACGGGCGAGAATTTTTAGTTACATCTGCTGCAGACTTACTGCAGACAGATATTCATGCTTTTGTGGAGATTAAGGAGGATCAACTACCAGAGGTAACAGCTGCCCTCAAGCTAACTACTGCAGAAACTAAAACTCTGGATGTACTTGACTACATTTATGACGCTGAACTGTCGGCACCACAGCAAACAGAGCGCCGCCGTCAAGTGTTAACTGCCCTTGCGGACCACATTATACAAGGTAATTTTTTGCAGGAAATATTACGCCTGCGGCATGTTTCCCCCCTAGTGAGAAGCAGTTTAACCTGGCGTAATCTGCTGAAGTTAAGTAAATCGTTTGCTAAAGCAAAATTTAGTGAAACGGTAAAAATCTATTCCCTGCCGGGTAGTGTGGCAGTTTCTACCGGAGGAAATTACTGGCATGTCGATGCCGAGAGTGTTCCTGCACTGATAGAGTGGCTGGATAGCGCCAGTCCGCAAATGCCGCGCGAGCAGATCACGGTGGAAGTGCTCAATGGCTGCGGCATCACGGGCTTGGCTAATCAAGTGGCACAAATACTGCGCCAGGAAGGTTTTACGGTAACACGGGTTACCAATGCCGATAACTTTGCCTATGAACGCTCTCAGGTTATTTGCCGCACTAATGATATGGAACCGGCCAAGGAAGTGGCTGTTCTGATTCCAAATGCGCAGTTAATTAAAGAAGAAGTTAGTGATGCGGAAGTATTAGTAACAGTCATAGTGGGGAAAAACTATAAGAGTAGTGAATAGGGAGGGGTTTTATTGAAGCAGGATCTCCACAGAGGGGTCAAACTGATAGTGGACGCGGCAGAGGAGAAGAAAGCCAAGGATTTAACTGTTTTAGAGATTGGCAAAGTATCTCTTGTTGCCGATTATTTTATTATTGCCACCGGCATGACAAAAATCCAGGTTCATGCCATTGCTGATAGTATTATGGAAAAGCTAAAAGAGGCAGGATATGCTTTGTTACATAAAGAAGGCTACGAGGAAGGTCTGTGGGTCCTTTTAGACTATGGTTCAGTCGTGGTTCATATCTTCCAACCTGAACAACGTGATTTCTACAATCTGGAACGCTTATGGGCTCATGCGCCAAAAGTTTCCGGCGATTTCCCGGCTTAGAACCAAAAAGTCGTCAGCGGGAAAATTAATGAGCAGTCTTAATGATTTGTTCATTTGTTGTTGTTCCCTCATCACTATAGTAGTAATATAGGAGTAACAATTAGCGGGAGGGAATTTTATTGAACACAGATGCTTACAGAAAAATAATTGCGGCGGCCATCGAGTTCGAGATTGAGGCGTACGAGTTTTATCAAGGCGCTGCGGAAAAAACTGCTGACAGCAGCTTAAAAGCTATTTTTACCAATTTTGCTCAGGAAGAATTAAAGCATAAACATTTTTTAGAGGAATTCCTGGAAGGTGAAGCCAGATCTCTGGACATTAAAACAATGCCCGATTACAAGGTTGCGGAAACTGTGGACATGCCAAGACTTTCCCTGGATATGAAACCTGCCGAGGCTATTGCCCTGGCTATGAAGAAAGAAGAAGAAGCAATGAGAATGTACTTAAGCTTGGCCAATCATGCGGAAAATTCTCAGCACAAACAGCTTTTTGAGGATTTGGCCGCTATGGAAAAGAACCATAAATTTGAACTTGAAAATCTCTATGTGAATGTAGCTTTCCCCGAAGTCTGGTAAAGCGCTGCTTTATCGTCTTCCGCGGCATGAGACCAGCATTTACCTGCCGAAGATGGTTGACAAGAGTAGGGGATAGCAGTATAATATATCTTGTCACTGCAAATGGGGATGTAGCTCAGTTGGGNNTGAATGGCATTCAAGAGGTCAGGGGTTCGATTCCCCTCATCTCCACCATATGAGTATAAAAACCATGGAAGTCTGTCACTTCCATGGTTTTTTATATGCAGAGACAATATTTTATGTTGATCACTTTTATGCAGCGGTGCAGATGTCTGCGGGACGCCGGACTATGAGGAGCGATCCTTGGTAAAGGAAAGAATACCGACAGGACAGTGGGCCACACAAGTGGCGCATTTAATACAGTCAATGTTATCGAATTGGTTTTGCCCGGAAAACTCCAGGTAGGGAGTTAGCTGGAAAGGACAGACGCGGGCGCATTTACCGCAGGAGAGGCATTGTTCTTGATTGGTGATGGTGAGCCTGCGCTCAGTCTTTTGTGCGATACCCAGCGCCTTGCCAAGGTTAAAAGACATCTTCTGCATACTGCCCATGGGACAAAACCGGCACCATGTTCTGGGGCTGATAAAAATGGCTAAGAGGCCGCCGGCGATTAAGACCATTAAATAAGTAGTGACAAAGACAAAACCTAAACGATCAAGAAAAACCATCTCTCCCCACAGCTGCATCACCTTTAAGATTTTGCGGGAAAAATTAAACATGAAAAAGATGAAAAAACCGACAATCATTGCTTTGGAGTAAAGGAAGTCGGGGATTTTTTTATTGCGGCTGAGCGGCAGCATGATAACATCAAAGAGACTGCCATGAGGACAAAAATTGCCGCACCAGTAGCGGCCGGTAAAGAAAGAAGTAATGGTTAAGGCTGCCATAATAAGAATGACTAAAAGTCCCAGTTTGGGCTGCCACAAGCCTCCCACTGCTACCAGCACAGTAAACAACCAACCATATTTACGCACTACGCTAAAGGCACGATTTGTTTTCAGGTAATTATCTTTTTTCATTCTTATCCTCCGGCTTTTTTATTATGGATTATACCCTAAGGGGGTATATTAGCATTATATAAGCGTAGAGGAAATATGTCAAAGTTAAATCTTACTAATTTCTTAAAATATCATCAGCCTGCTTAACTTTTGCCAGGTAGTGCAGTAGACTTGTAGAAGTAACGGCTATAGGAAGCAAAAATTAGGAGAAGATAAGGGCAGAACACGATTTGAGGTGATGTCTATGCCTGTTTTCCCCAGAAAAAGCGCACTGCCGGAGAACCCTAATCAAGGTATAGCTTATCAAGAGGATAAACTGCAGAAAATTTGGTTTGCGGGTGGCTGTTTTTGGGGTGTGGAAGCCTACTTTGCCCGTATTTATGGGGTGGCCAAAACTAGTGTGGGATATGCCAATGGTAAAACCCATAACCCTGCTTATCATGAAATTGCTGCAACCGGTCATGCCGAAACGGTCGAAGTCAGCTATGATCCTGAAAAGGTAAGTTTACAGGAACTGGTGACTTATTTTTTTCGCATTATTGATCCTACTGCTGTAAATAAGCAGGGTAATGATGTTGGTACACAATACAGAACAGGTATCTATTATCAAAATGCAGCTGATTTAGCCGTAATTAAAAAGGTGGTTGCCGGAGAGCAGGAAAAGTACCGGCAGCCCTTGGTGGTGGAAGTGCTGCCCCTGCAGCACTATTATGAAGCAGAGGATTATCACCAGCGGTATTTAGAAAAGAATCCCGGCGGTTACTGCCATATTGACTTTTCCTTACTGCCGCAAATATCTGACAAAGCTGCAAAATACGGGAAACCCAGTCCCGCAGAACTAAAGCAAAAGCTGACACCAATGCAGTATAATGTAACACAAAACAATGCCACTGAGCCGCTATTTGCCAATGAATATTGGAATCACTATGAGCGGGGTATATATGTGGATGTTGTGACGGGAGAACCGCTGTTTGCTTCTACGGCTAAATACGACTCCGGTTGTGGCTGGCCCAGTTTTACCCGCCCACTGAAGCCGGAGGCAATCATGGAAAAAGAAGATTATAGTTTTGGCATGCGGCGCACAGAAGTTCGCAGCCGTGCCGGAGATTCGCATTTAGGTCATGTCTTTCCTGACGGTCCACCGGAAGCAGGAGGTCTCAGGTACTGTATCAATAGTGCGGCCTTACGCTTTATTCCCTATGAAAAAATGGAGGCAGAGGGATACGGGGAGTACAAACACCTGCTGGAGTAATCGCTAAGAGTTAATAGTGTTACTCCGGCACAGTACATCTTAAATATTTATTGATACATTGTAAGTAGGCATGATATAATATTTAAACTAGTTAAGTAAGAGGAAGGGGAGTAGAAAATGGCAAAGTATGAAACAATGGATGGTAATCAGGCAGCCGCTTATGCCTCGTATGCTTTTACGGAAGTGGCGGCTATTTATCCGATTACACCATCAACGCCCATGGCCGAAGGGGTAGACGAATGGTCAGCACACGGCAAAAAGAACATTTTCGGTCAACCCGTTAAATTAGTAGAAATGCAGTCTGAAGCCGGTGCTGCCGCTGCAATGCGTGGGGCGTTACAGTCCGGATCACTGGCATCAACTTACACAGCTTCCCAAGGTTTATTACTGATGATTCCGAGTCTGTACAAAATGGCAGGTGAATTATTGCCAGGAGTGCTGCATGTGGCAGCGCGAGCAATTGCTACACATGCCTTATCTATTTTTGGTGATCACCAAGACGTAATGGCCTGCCGCCAGACAGGAGCAGCCTTACTTGCCTCTTCCAATGTCCAGGAAGTGATGGATTTAGCCTGTATTGCTCATTTGTCGGCGATTAAAGCCAGGGTGCCCTTTATTCATTTCTTTGATGGTTTTCGGACTTCGCATGAAATCCAGAAGATTAATGTGCTTGATTATGAGGATATTAAATCCCTTGTAGATCAGGAGGCACTGGCGGCATTTCGTCAGCGGGCTCTAAATCCGGAACACCCGGTAGTAAGGGGAACGGCGCAGAATCCCGATATTTATTTCCAACAAAGGGAAAGTCAGAATCCATTCTTTGCCGCGGTACCGGAGATTGTGCAGGAGTATATGGATCAGCTGGCTGAAATTACAGGTCGCCATTATAAAATCTTTGAGTATTATGGTGCCCAGGATGCTGACAGAGTTATTGTGGCGATGGGTTCTGTTTGTGATACAATTAGCGAAACTATTGACTATCTGCTGGAGCGGGGCGAGAAAGTAGGGCTTGTCAAGGTACATCTCTATCGTCCTTTTTCCGAGCGTCATTTCCTGCAGGCTCTGCCGGTGACGGTACAGAAGATTGCCGTTTTAGACCGCACCAAGGAGCCGGGGGCACCTGGCGAGCCATTGTATTTAGATGTGGTAAAAGCGCTGCATAATGCTGAACACAGACCTGTCATCGTGGGCGGACGCTATGGTTTATCCTCTAAGGATACTACGCCCTCACAAATTTTGGCCGTCTTTAACAACTTAAACCGTCCGCAGCCGCAAAACAGTTTTACTATTGGTATTGTTGACGATGTCAGCCACACTTCCTTACCGGAGGAAGAGATTATCAACACAACTCCGACCGGTACCATTAGCTGCAAGTTTTGGGGTCTGGGTTCGGACGGAACGGTTGGTGCCAATAAGTCAGCGATAAAAATTATCGGTGACCATACAGATCTGCATGTACAGGCATACTTTTCATACGATAGTAAAAAGTCAGGTGGTACCACAGTTTCCCACTTAAGATTCGGGCAAAAGCCGATACATGCGCCTTATCTGGTCTATGATGCTGACTACATAGCCTGTCATAACCCGGCCTTTGTGCACCAGTATGATCTGGTTAAGGGTTTGAAAAAAGGCGGTACTTTTGTTTTGAACTGTGCTTGGCCGGTAGAGGAGCTGGCGGAGCATCTGCCGGCGGCACTGAGAAGATATTTGGCAAAAAATAAAATTAACTTCTACATCATTGATGCCCTGGCCCTCGCCAACAAAGTAGGCTTAGGCAACAGGATTAACATGGTCATGCAGGCTGTTTTCTTTAAACTGGCGCAGGTTATTCCTGTTGACGAAGCCTTACAGCTGCTGAAGGATTCCATTGTTAAGATGTACGGTAAAAAAGGCGAAGACATTGTGAAGATGAACCACGCCGCCGTAGATAATGCTTTAGAAGCTTTAGTTAAAGTTGATGTGCCGCAGTCGTGGCAGGATGCGGCAGATGAAGTGCTTCCTGAAAAAGAGGAGCCGGATTTTGTTAAGAACATACAGCGGCCGATGGCCCGACAGGAAGGTGACGAACTGCCTGTCAGTGCCTTTACAGGTATGGAAGACGGTACTTTCCCGCCCGGTACAACTGCTTATGAAAAGCGTGGTATTGCTCCGCAGCTGCCGGAGTGGCAGATTGACAAGTGTATTCAATGCGGGCAGTGCGCTTATGTGTGTCCCCACGCTACCATTAGAGGCTATTTATTAGATGAGGAAGAAGTAAAGCGCGCTCCGGAGAGTTTTAAAACTAAAAAGGCGGTAGGAAAAGGCCTTGGACATCTGCAGTATCGTGTACAGCTTTCACCCTTAGACTGCACCGGCTGTGGTAACTGTGCCGATGTCTGCCCGGCTCCGGATAAAGCTCTGGTTATGCAGCCCGCGGCGGAAATGATCGAAAAAGAGGCGGACAACTGGGAGTTTGCCCTGACTGTAACTGCTAAAGAAGATTTAATCAACCCGCATACAGTCAAAGGCGTTCAATTTGTACAGCCGCTGTTAGAGTTTAGCGGCGCATGTCCCGGCTGCGGTGAGACACCTTACATTCGTTTACTGACACAGCTTTTTGGCGACCGGATGATGATTTCCAATGCTACCGGCTGCTCTTCGATTTGGGGTGCCTCAGCCCCTTCCATTGCCTACACCACGAATGCGGAAGGTAAGGGCCCAACCTGGATTAATCCTCTCTTTGAGGACGCGGCAGAGTTTGGTTTTGGTATGGCTGTTGGTGTACTGCAGAGCAGGGCAAAGCTGGCGGGATTGATCGAGCAGGCCCTGCAGACGGAACTGCCGGCGGAATTGAAAGAAGCCTTTACACAATGGCTTAAAGATAAAGACAATGGCGAGGCTTCCAAAGCGGCTGCAGCCAAAGTACGGGCAGCCCTGGCAAAGGCAAACATGACAGAAAACAGTTTGCTGCAGCAGATTAAGGCCAGAGAGGATTTCTTGGTGAAAAGATCTATCTGGTCCGTTGGCGGAGACGGCTGGGCGTATGATATTGGCTACGGTGGGTTAGACCATGTCTTAGCTTCCGGAGAAGATATCAATATCTTTGTTATGGATACAGAGCTGTATTCCAATACCGGTGGGCAGAGTTCCAAGGCTACACCTACAGGCAGCGTTGCCAAGTTTGCCGCGGCCGGTAAAAGTGTCCGTAAAAAAGATTTGGGGCTGATGGCCATCACCTACGGTTATGTCTATGTGGCGCAGATTGCCATGGGAGCCAATATGAACCAGGCTATGAAAGCTATCTTAGAGGCTGAAAGCTACCCTGGACCATCTTTAATTATTGCCTATGCACCCTGCATCAGTCACGGTATCAAGAGTGGTATGGGTACAAGCATGGCGGAAGAAAAGAAAGCAGTGGAAGCAGGCTATTGGCATCTCTATCGTTATAACCCGGCTTTACGTGCCCAGGGCAAGAATCCCTTTATCCTTGATTCTAAAGATCCTGCACAAGATTTCCAAAACTTTATTAAGGGTGAAATTCGTTATTCACAATTAATGAATGTTTTCCCGGAAAGAGCAGAACACCTGTTTGAGCTGGCAGAACAGCATGCTAAAGACAGGGGTGCAAAATATAAGCGTTTAGCAGAAAGAGAAGTCTTATAAACGCTAATTTGCTGCTGCAGTTAGCTCTACTTATTGCCAACGTGATTCTGGCAGTAAAAAAAAGGAAGGCAACCGCCTTCCTTTTTTTATTGGAGCTGTACAAACTTGACGGAAAACATTCCTTCCAGATTCCTGACTTTAGTAAGCGTTTCTTCCGGCACCGGACTGTCAATCTGTAAAACCATGACAGCCTCACCACCAATAGATTGACGCCCTAACTGCATGCCGGCAATATTAATGTTTTCTTGCCCGAGAATAACACCTAAATTCCCTACGACACCGGGTACATCCAGATGTGTTGTGACCAGCATGTAGCGTGAGGGTATAACTTCAATGCGGTACTTATCGATCTGTACAATGCGCTGATCATGCTTGTTAAAAAGTGTGCCGGCCAGGGTGTGTTCTTCGGGACCATGCTTTACCTTCACCGTGATCAGGCTGGTGAAGTTTTCCACCGAGGTGCTGATGATTTCACGCACTTTAATGCCTCGCTGTTTGGCCAGTACCGGAGCGTTAACAGAGTTCACTGTATCCTCGAGGAAAGTTGATAAAAAGCCAATCAGAAAAGCGGTTGATAAAGGGGCCACGGTATAATTGGCTATTTCACCGTTAAAGTAGAGATCAATGGCGTCTACCTGACCGCCAAAGACTTGTGCGTAAAAAGAGCCCAGTGTTTCCATGAGCGGGATAAAGGGTCTGACTTCGGACATTGTTTCCGGCGGAATAGAGGGTACATTAACGGCTGTTACGGGAGCATTCCCGGACAGGATACTGATGACTTGCTCAGCAACCTGGACAGCGACATTAATTTGCGCTTCTTCCGTGGAGGCTCCCAGGTGGGGAGTAACAATAACATTGGGCAGTGCACACAGCGGATTAGCGATAGCCGGTTCTTCTTCAAATACATCCAGGGCTGCGCCGGCAACTTTGCCGCTCTGTAGAGCGGCACAAAGTGCTTTTTCATCAATGAGGCCGCCGCGGGCACAGTTGATGATGCGTACGCCATCTTTCATCATGGCAATTTCCTTTTCACCAATCATGTGAAAGGTACTCTTGTTTTTCGGGGTGTGCAGTGTAATAAAATCTGCCTGACGGTAAATCTCTTCCGGCGTAGTTAAGGTGATGCCCAGCTGTTCAGCCCGTTCGGGAGAAATATGGGGGTCATAGGCCAGAATTTTCATCCCCATTGCTTTGGCACGTTTTATTACTTCACTGCCAATACGCCCCGTACCAAAGACCCCTAAAGTTTTCTTATAAAGTTCAACGCCCATAAACTGGCTGCGTTTCCACTCTCCGGCTTTTAACGAATGAAAAGCAGCGGGAATATTCCGCGCTAAAGCCGTCATCAGGGCAATGGTATGCTCCGCAGCGGAAATTGTATTGCCGCCCGGCGCATTAATGACGATAATGCCGTGTTCTGTAGCTGCTTCCACATCAATGTTATCAACGCCTACACCGGCGCGGCCGATCACCTGCAGTTTTTTACCGGCTTCAATAATCGGGCGGGTTACTTTAGTGGCGCTTCTTACGATGAGGGCATCATATTCGGGTATAATGGCTGTCAGTTCTTCTTCCGTCAGATTGGTTTTAACATCAACCTGGACCTTTTCCTGCAGTATGGCCACACCAAGTTCAGAGATGGGATCACTGACTAAAACTCTCATCTTCTTCCTCCTTACGCTGTAAAGGGTTAATTGTTTATTGCTTTAACGCACATGGTAAAACCATGATACCAAAGGCGCCTTCCAGTTACAAGCTTAATGTGTGGATTCACCTCTTAAGACATGTGATTTTTATCACATGATTATTCTAATTATAATACTGTAGATGAGAAATATTTGCAAGTATAATTTACCTGCTCGGTCAATCTTAGCGGGAGCGGCCGAACACAGTGAAACCATTTTTTTCTAGTGAGAGCTGACTTTAAGAGTGTGGCGAAGAAGGTCTTGCTTTTCTTTATTAACAGGGGTAAACTATGCTTAATGCAGGGCAAATAATCGAGGTGGGGGTCTTGCTGTGAAGGTTATCATTGTTGGTGCAGGAAAAGTAGGTTATCAATTAGTTGAAAGCCTGGTTAATGAAAACCATGATGTTATTGTGATTGACAGCAACCAGAGTGTTATTGATAAACTGAACGATAATTTTGATGTGCTGGCGCTGAAAGGAAACGGAGTCTCCAGTCGTTTGCTGGAAAAACTGGATTGCGCCAGTGCTGATTTGTTGATTGCCGTAACCGATAGCGATGAAGCTAACATTGTCTCCTGCATTACGGCGAAAAGGTTGGGTACCAACAGCGTGATTGCTCGTGTCAGGAATCCGGAATATGTTGCCGAATTAGAATTTATGCAGAAAAACCTGGATATAGCATATATTATTAATCCTGAACTTGCTGCTGCCCGGGAGATTGTACGGTTGCTGCTTAATACCCATACCTCCTACGCCGTAGACCTGGCAAATGGCAGGGTAAGAATTTCTGAGGTGCCGCTTGATGTAAACAATGAGATCACTAATAAGCAGATTAAAGATCTGGACCTCCCGGATGCTGTTATCATTGCGGCAATTGCCCGCAACGGCAGCGTCATTATTCCTAATGGCTTCGATTATATTTATCCTAAAGACATACTTTATGTGATGGGAGAAAGAACGGCGGTGGATAACTTTGCCAGGGGCATGGGAGTACTTGTTGACAATAACAAAGTACGTAATGTACTGATTATAGGCGGCGGCAAGACAGCTTTTTATTTAGCAAGTAAATTAGAGCAGCTTAACATTAATGTTAAGATAATTGAAGAGAATTTGGAACGCTGCCGGGAGCTGGCGGAAAGTTTAAATGAGACGCTGATTCTCCACGGTGATGGTACTGATATCGCCTTATTAAAGGCAGAGAATATTGAGGAAATGGATGCTTTTGTTGCCTTAACGGGCTATGACGAAGAAAATTTATTAGTCTCCGTCTTAGCCAAGCAGTTGGGTGCAAAGAAAGTGATAGCTAAAGTCAGCCGCTCTAACTATGCTTCTATCGTTGAAACTATTGGTTTGGATAGTGCTGTCAGTCCTAAACTGATTACAGCCAGGGATATTCTGAGAATAATACGCGGGGGGAGAATCCTGTCCATGTCACTTTTAATCGGTGGTCGTGCCGAAGTAGTCGAGATCATTCCCCAGGAAGGCACACCGATTGTAAATAAACCATTAAAAGATGTCGGCATTCCGAAAGGAGTAATTATTGGCGCTATTTTCCGGGATGATCAGATTATTATCCCTAATGGTAATTCCATGATTAAGAGTACCGATCGGGTGATAGTTTTTACTTTAGAAAGCCTGATTGAACAAGTGAAAAAGCTGTTTAATGCTAACGGAGGGAGGGGGCCTGTTAGTGAACTTATTAATAGTGCTAAAAATTCTGGGGGTGCTGCTCCTCTGTGAGGCCGCTGCCCTGCTTCCTTCTGTGGCCGTGGCTGTTATTTATCAGGAAGCTGCTGTTTACGCGTTTATCAAGACAATAGTGATTGCCGCGTTCCTAGGGTTTCTGCTTTATTCCATCAAACCTCAGGATAAGATGATCAGGTACAAAGAAGGTTTTGCCATCGTTAGTTTCGGCTGGATAGCCGCTTCCCTTATTGGTGCACTCCCTTTTTTGTTTTCAGGTGCCCTTACTTCTCCCGTTGATGCTTTTTTTGAAACAGTATCGGGTTTTACAACGACGGGAGCAACAGTGATCTCCAATGTAGAAGCCTTACCTAAATGCCTGCTTTTTTGGCGTTCTTTTACGCACTGGCTGGGCGGAATGGGGATTTTAGTTTTAACACTGGCCATAAGTCCCGCCCTGGGGTTAGGAACGTTTCAAATTTTAAAGGCAGAAAGTCCAGGTCCCATTTCTTCTAAATTGACGGCAAAAGTGAGCGACACGGCGAAAATATTGTATATAACTTACCTGGTGTTCACAGTGGTGATGATTTTGTTTTTATGGCTGGGCGGCATGCCGCTGTTTGACACTTTGTGTCATACCTTTGGCACTTTAGGTACAGGTGGTTTCTCCGTCAAAAATGCCAGTATTGGCGCTTATGATAATGTTTATTATGAAATTGTCATCACTGTCTTTATGTTATTGGCCGGTGTTAACTTTTCTCTCTACTATCTTGCTTTTAAGAAAAGAAGCCTGGCAGAGCTGTGGCGGGATAAAGAGCTGCAGGTTTACTTGGGAATAGTCGCGGTGTATATTTTAGTAATTACCTTTAATCTTTACGGGTCAGTTTTTAGTTCCTTTGCTGAGAGCTTGCGGCATGCCTTTTTCCAGGTCGGCTCTATTATTTCTACCACGGGCTATGCAACGACCGACTTTGATTTATGGCCGGATTTAAGCCGTACTCTGCTGTTAACATTGATGTTTATTGGTGCATGTGCCGGGTCTACAGCCGGAGGGATGAAGGTAATCCGTATCTACCTTATTTTTAAATATATACAAAGGGAGATCGGTACCCTTATCCACCCCAGATTGGTAAAAGCGGTGAAAGTTAATGACGAAATTATCCCGGAGTCTGTTTTGTCCAGTGTGATGTCGTTTTCCCTGTTATTTCTTCTGGTTTTTATTACAGCAACATTGTTGCTATTAACACAAAACCTGGATATTGTCAGTGCCGTGTCGGCGGTAGCCTGTACACTGGGTAATATTGGGCCGGGCTTAAATGCGCTTGGTCCTACTAAAACCTTTGCGCCTGTGTCTGAGATGGCAAAATGCCTCTTGTCTGCTTGTATGCTGCTGGGCCGCCTGGAACTCTATACAATGATTTCCCTCTTATTCCCAAGTTTTTGGCGCAAATAAAGCACTTACCGGGCTTAAGCAAAGAGCCGCTATCTTTTTGATAGCGGCTCTTTACGCATTTATTCCCTAAACTCAATTGCTCTAATTTGGTAACGAATTAGTCCTCCCGGTGTTTTGACCTTAATTATATCACCGGTTTTTTTCAGCAGTAGTGACCTGCCGACGGGGGACAAATATGAGACATCGTTATCTCCGATGCGCTCTTGTATAGGATCAGTTAAATGGTAATTAATAATCTCCTTAGTATCCAAATCTTCAACTTCAACATCACAACCGATAAAAATAAAAGGCACTTCAATAGTTTCAGAATTATTGGCAGATTGAATCAGTTCCTCCATTTGTTCCAGGTAGTGATCGAGGAAATCGTTAAAACTATTACGCTCGCTGATTGATTTTGTAAAATACTGCTCCAGCGTTTGCTTCCTTTCGTCTTTTATGATCTCTATATGTTTTTTGAGATGATCAATACTGGTCTTTGACACTACGGTATGCATTATTACTTCCTCCAGACAGCCATTTAATGGTAGGCTAATAAATAAGTAGGTGGGTGCCCGCCAATAGGCGCGACACCCATATTAAAACGATAACATAAACGTAAATGATTGTCAATAGTGTATGATCATGGCAATTATGTAACACCTCTGTTAATAGAGGGTTATGGCAATAAAAAAGTAACTACCTGGCAGTAGTTACTTTCAGCGTAAAAATATTTCTATTCAAAATGAACAGCAGCGCCTACTGTGCCGGGACCGGTATGCACACCTATTACTGTGCTGACTTGAGTGAAAATATCTGTAGGCAGATTAAAGGTTTTTTCCAAAGCGGCCTTAAGTTTGTTTGCTGCTTCCAGCGCAGCGCCATGGGCTATGGCCAGGGCTTTTACCTGACGGCCGTTGGCTAACTGCTGTAAGGTTTGCACTATTTGGTCTAATGCTTTATCCTGGCTCCTGGTTTTGCCGGCAGGAACATAGATTCCTTCCTCATTGACCCGGATCACGGGTTTAATATTGAGTAAAGAGCCTACCAGCCCTGTTACTTTGCCAATGCGTCCGCCTTTTTGCAGGTATTCAAGGGTATTGAGGGTGAACATGGTTTCGATATTATTACGGGCAGTGTTCAGGCGCTCCTTGATCTGAATGGAATCCAACCCATTACGAATGCAGTGTACAGCTTCCTTGATCATCAGGGCAATACCTAAGCTGATGGTTTTTGAATCTATGACATGGACCTTTCCCGGAAGATTTTTTGCCGCTACCCACGCTGCGTTAACCGTTCCGCTCAAGTTAGCAGACAAATGAATGGAGATCACTTCATCATATTTCTGCAGTAAATTCCGGTAAAGCTGTAAGAAGTCTTCCGGTGCCGGCTGCGAAGATACGGGTAATGCACTGGCATTCCGTAACCGCTGATAAAATTCTTCTGCAGTCAGTTCACCGTCGTAAAACTCTTCACCGGCAAATCTAATTTTTAAAGGAATGACATGGACATTCCAGTCTTTAATTAAAGCTGGCGTTAAGTCTGCTGTACTGTCAGTAACTAAGGCAATTCTTTTCACGAAGATCACTCCAATCTAAAAAGTACCATGTCTGGTGATAATGCGCTATGTTTTCATTATTATATATCTTTCTTTATCTTTTAAACAAATCCTTTATGCTGCATTAATTCCTGTTAATAAAATATAAAAATAACTTGAAAAAGGATGGTAAATATTATAACTTAAACATAGCTGATTTTTAGAAAGTAGAGAAAAATTAAAAAACAAATCTAACAATGTGAGGAGTTTGTATATGAGAACAGGTGTAGGAATTGACACCGGAGGCACCTATACAGATGCTGTAATTTATGATTTTGATGCCAAAACAATTTTGGCTTCTGCCAAAGCACTGACAACTAAAGATGATTTAGCTGTAGGTATCAGCAATGCTTTGGACGAGCTGCCGCAAGACGCCTTACAAGCAGTTGAACTGGTTTCTCTTTCTACTACACTGGCGACAAATGCTTGTGTGGAAGGAAAAGGTGGCCGTGGTAAACTGATTTTCATCGGAGCGGATAAAGATGTGGTGGTGCGCACCGGGCAGAATTATGGTTTGCCGCCGGCAGAGCAAATCTTTTTTCTTGACGGAGAAGTAAACCTGATGGGGCAGATTGTAAAAGAACCGGATTGGCAGGCCTTTGTGCAGGATTGTCAGGATTGGATCAAAGATGCGGATGCTGTGGCCGTGGTACAGCAGTTAGGTATTCGTAATAATGAAACGGAACGTAAGGTTAAGCAAGTCATAGCTGAGCAGTTTGGACTAAATGTAATCTGCGGTTACGAGCTCTTTTCTGATCTTAACTACATAAAAAGAGGTGCCAGTACCTTATTAAATGCCCGTCTTATTCCCGTCATCGCCGATTTTCTTCAGGCCATTAAAAAATCGCTGCAGCAAAGAAAAATTACTGCTCCCGTTGTCATTGTGCGCAGTGATGGCAGTTTAATGTCCGAGAAATTCACGACCGTACGTCCGGTGGAAACTCTCCTGTGCGGACCGGCTGCCAGTGTGATGGGCGGTATAGAACTAACGGGAGAACAGGACTGCCTGATTGTAGATATCGGAGGAACGACTACCGACATGGCTCTGGTCAAAGGCGGAGTGCCCGTTAAAGCTAAAGATGGTGTCAATGTAGGCAAATGGCAGACATTTGTGAAAGCCGTTTACGTTGATACCTTTGGTTTGGGTGGTGACAGTGCGGTTCGTGTCGATCGGCACGGCAGTTTAAGTCTGGGACCTGCCCGGGTAGTGCCCTTTGCCATTGCCGCCGAGCAGTGGCCCAGTATTCTGGAAAAGCTAAAAGGTTTAGTTAAGTCTGGCGTCAGATTAGTGAACCCGGCATATGAGTTTATTTTTCTGATGAAGGATATTACCGGCAATGATAGTTTTAATCAAGACGAGCATGCCTTATGCGCAGCCCTGAAAGACGGTCCGCTGATGCTGCATGAGGCGATGAAAGCTATCGGGAAAAGGGCTTTCACTCCCTACACTGAACGTTTGGAAAGAGAAGGGGTTATTATGCGCTGCGGTTTGACGCCTACGGATTTTATGCATATCCGCGGTGACTTTAACCGCTTTAACGCTGAAGCTGCCTATTTAGCTGCAGAGTATTTAGCCAACACCATTGACACTACAGTAGAGAAATTAACGGAGAGAGTTTTTGATCGGGTGGAGGGAACATTATACTTTAATATTGTGCGCATGCTGTTGGAAGATAGATATCCCTATTACAAAAAGCATGGCCTGGATGAGGAGTTAGAAAAAGTGATCTGGGATAGCTGGCGGCAGGCAGGCAGCGGCAGCCAAGAGGAATTTTTACAGCTTAATTTTAAAACCCCCGCTACCCTGGTTGGTGTCGGCGCCCCGACCCATATCTTTTTACCCAATGTAGCCAAAGCTTTAGGTACGAAATATATTGTGCCGGATAATGCCGGTGTGGCCAATGCCTTGGGTGCCATTGTCGGCAATATTTCCGTAACTAAAGAAGTTGAAATCAGATCTCAATTTGCCGTCGGTGGCGGCAGCGGTTATGTAGTGTTCGGCGCTTCAGGCAACAGGCTGGCACCTACCATGACTGAGGCCATCAAAATAGCCAGCGAAGAGGCCAGGCTGGCAGCCGTTGCAGAAGCAAAAAGGCGCGGCGCTGCCGGGGACATTACGGTGACAGTGGATACAAACGGTACTGAGGAAACACCGGGTATCATGCTTTCTGCTACCATCACAGCCACTGCCGTAGGCCGGGTTCTTTTATAGTAATACGCAGCAGATATGCGCGGTTTCCTGCAAGAGAGAAGGGGCTGAAGAAAGATAAGACCGGAAAGTTTTTTCTTTCCGGTCTTTCTTAACTTTTAGTTTGTCTTGTTCAGAATCATGGCCAGGTCCTGCTCAGGGGTGGAGATGGGGCGCAGATTATACTGCTCGACAAGAATATTTAAGACATTGGGTGAAATAAAAGCAGGGAGGCTGGGTCCGATGAGAATGTTTTTGATGCCCAGATGGAGCAGTGTGAGCAGGATGGCAACAGCTTTTTGCTCGTACCAGGAAAGGACAAGGGTAAGCGGTAAATCGTTAACGCCACAGTCAAAAGCATCAGCTAAAGCCAGCGCAATTTGCACAGCAGAATAGGCATCATTACATTGACCAACATCCAACAGGCGTGGGATACCGCCGATATCGCCAAGTTGTTTGTCAAAGAAGCGGAACTTGCCGCAGGCTAAAGTCAGGATAACTGTGTCTGGCGGTGTTTGCTCAACAAATTCTGTGTAATAGCCGCGTTCGTTTTTTATGCCGTCACAGCCGCCAACCAGGAAAAAGTGTTTGATGGCACCGCCCTTGACTGCTTCAATAATGGTAGGTGCCACAGACAGCACTGCATTACGTGCGAAGCCGACAGTTACTGTGCCTGCGTCTAGATCATCGTCAAAGCCTGGTAGTGATAA
>LSQX01140474.1_pt1 | contig 38851 bp, 33 predicted proteins | sample 654561 | NCBI WGS metagenome assembly LSQX01 (sample SAMN04489861, study PRJNA283612) | anaerobic digester metagenome | isolation source: 4 biogas reactors fed with cattle manure at either 37C or 55C with and... | place: Denmark: Kongens Lyngby | collected 2014 | reverse complement strand
CAGCGCTGGCGGCGGGTCAAACCGCAGCGGGCTGGTCCGCTTGCACCACCCTACAGTCTACTGGCGTGCGAGGATTTCTTCGATCTGGTCCATCGTGCGGTTCATCGCGGCGATTGTGCGATCGAAGGGGTCGCTGGTGAGCATGTCGACGTTCGCCCGTTTGAGGATCTCCACGGGGTAGTCGGAGCCGCCGGCCGAGAGGAACTCGATCGTCTTGGGCACCGCGCCCGGCTCGCCGCCGAGGATTTTTTCCGCAAGCGACGTCGAGGCGGTGAACGAGGTCGCATATTGGTAGACATAGAAATTCAGGTAGAAGTGAGGGACGTAGGCCCACTCGATGAGGCACGCTTCGGGCACGTTGCAGACGCCCTCCGCGTGGCCGTAGTAGCGGCGGAGGATGTCGCCATAGATGTCCGTGAGCGAATCGCCGGTGAGCGGCTCGCCGGCCTCCGCCCGCTCGTGGATCGCCAGCTCAAACTCGGCGAACTGGGTCTGGCGAAAGACGGTCCCCTTCAGTCCGTCGAGGTAGTTCATCAGCAGCGCCAGCCGCAGCTTGTCGTCGTCGATCTGATTGAGCATTTTGTGGTTGAGCAGGGCCTCGTTGAGCGTCGAGGCGACCTCGGCCACGAACGTCGCATAGCCGGCCGTCGGATAGGGTTGCGCCGCGTTGGAGTAGTGGCTGTGGATGGCATGGCCCAGTTCATGCGCCAGCGTGCTCACGTCGTCGTAGCGGCCGTTGTAGTTCAGCAGGATGTAAGGGTGGACATCGTAGCAGCCGCCGTTGGAGTACGCGCCGGAGCGTTTGCCGGGCGTGGGATAGACGTCGATCCATCGCTCGTTGTAGGCCCGCTCGACCACATCGGTATAGTTCCTGCCCAGCGGCGCCAGCGCGTCGAGCACGAGTTGTTTGGCCTGTTCGTAGGAATACTCCAGGTCGACTTCCGCCACAACCGGCGCGTAGAGGTCGGAATACTCGAGCCGGTCGACGCCGAGCATCCGCTGCTTGAGCCGCAGATAGCGGTGAAACGCTGGCAGGTGGCGATTGACGTTGTCGATCAGGGCGCGGTAAACCGCGATCGGGATCTTGTCGCCGTCGAGCGCCCGATGCAGCGAAGACTCGTAATTCCTTGTTCTGGCGAAGAACATGTCCTTGCTCACCTGGGCGGCCAACTGCGTGCCGAAGGTCTGCCGGAACTGGTCGAAGGTGGAGAAGAAGCCCCTGAAGACGGTCTGGCGATCGGCCCGGAGCGGGGCGGACCGGTATCGCGTGAAGCCTGCCTGGTTCAATGTGACCTGGACGCCCTCGGAGAGCGTGACTTCCGGGAAGGGCATCTCGGCGTTGCTGAAGACCATGAAGATCGAGCGCGGCGCGGAAGCCAACATGCCGGCTTCGGCGAGGATTCTCTCCTCGGCGGCCGAGAGCCGGTGGGCCTTCGTGCGGAGAATGTCGTCGAGGTATATCGAGTAGACCGCCAGGGCCGGCACGCGGGCGACGAAATCCTCGACCGTCGCCCGCTCCAGCGCGGCCACCTCGGGGGCGATGAACGAGACCTTCGCGGCGTAGTCCGTGGCGAGCTGGCGGATCGCCTGCTGCATTCCCTGGTATTTCGCGTCGCGCGTGTCCTGGTCCGATTTCATCGTCGCATAGCAGGCGAGTCGCGTCAGTTCCTTGTCAAGCTGGCTGTTCCAATCCAAGCACGCCAGGAGTTTCTCGGGCGCGCCGGCCAGCGCGCCCTGGAAGGCGAGCACCTCGTCCAGACGCCCGGCGAGCCGCTCCTTGGCTTCGGCCCAGGCCGCGTCGGAAGGATAGATGTCTTCGAGCTTCCACGTGTCCTCCGCGGTCACGCGCGCCCGATCGCGGGTCTGCGGCAAGGCCTCGGGCGGGCACGCCATGGCAAGGGCCAACAACAACGCCAGTCGAACGGTCAACACTCTCATTCGTCTCCTCCAGGGTCTTCGTCCTGGTTCCCCAGCTCCAGTCCACTGCTGGTTCCCAAGCTCCGGCTTGGGAACCTCCTTTCTACTCGCGCTTCCCCCAAGACCGTCGGTCCCGCGGGCACGCCCCAATCGGTTCCAGCCCTGATTCTAGCTCAGCTCCGCAGGTTGTTGAATTCGTCCGTGGCCCTTGTCCTTCGCCGTGTTTCCGAGCAGTCTCGACCACCGCCCGGCGAATCAGCAGCCGCGGCAGCCCGTGGCGAGCGGGTTCTACAGCAAATGCCTGGCCTTCACCTCCAGGTAGCGATTGATCAGCGGGGCGGTCAATTCTTCGGGGAAGACGTCGAGCGTGAGCGCCCCCTGGCCGGCCAGATCGGTGAGCACCTGCCGCCGCCAGGCGAGCTGGTCGGCGGCGGCCGCCGCCCGCCACAACGCGTCGCCCGAAGGTGCTTCCGGTTCGACGGCGTCGAACAGGCGGTGGTCGCGCAGCAGTACGCCGATCGGCAGGTGGCGGCCAACGAGGCTTGTCAGGTAGCGCTGGACCTGGTTGGCGTTGACCTCGTCGATGACGTTGGTCACCAGCACCACCAGCGCGCGTTTCCTCGCATGCGCGCCCAGGTAGCGGAATGCCTGATCGTAGCGCGACTCGACGCGGCCGGGGAAGCGGTTGAAGCAGGCGTGCAGGAGCCGGTTCATCTGGCCCATGCCGCCCCGCGGCGGAACGTAGTTGTGGACCTCGTCGGAGAAGCAGAGCAGCCCCACCGCGTCGGACTGGCGGAGGGCGACCCAACTGAGCATCAGGGCCGCATTGAAGGCGTGGTCGAGCAGGCTCAGCCCCGAGGAGAGATTGGTCATCATCCGCCCGCAATCGATCAGAAAGATCACCCGCTGGCTCCGCGTCGCCTGGAAATCCTTGACGGTCAGCCTCCGCCGCCGGGCGGTCGCCCGCCATTCGATGTGCCGGTAATTGTCATCGACCGTGTAGTCGCGGAGGCGTTCGAAGTCGTGGTCCTGGCCGATCCGCCGCGCGCGGCGAACGCCGAGTTGGCTGAGGCGATTCGTCCGCGCCAGCAGGGCGTATTGCGCGAGTTGCTGCATGTCCGGATAGACGTTCAGCCGGGTCGGTTGGCGATAGGTGAGGAATCGCTGGAAGAGCCCCAAGCGGCCGCGGGCGCGCACATGGAATTCGCCGATCTCGAACGCCCCGCGGCGCGCCGGCCGCAGCGCGTAGTCGAGTTCCAGGCGGCTCCGCGGCGGCATGGCGAGGCCTGAAAACTCGGCCGGCTCGGGCTTCAACGCGGGGTCGGCGCCGTCGCGGAGGTCGATCGAAAAGGACCGCCGCGACCGGTTGGCCAGCAGCAGGCGGATCGGATAGCGTTTAGCCAGCGAGGCCACGCGGCCCGATTGGCGGGTAATTTCGAAATCCGCGCGGCGCGGGAGGGAGGCGAGATCGACGAGAACGAGCACGGCCAGGACCGCGTCGATGAGGATCACCGGCAGGAGGAAGCCGGGGGCGGCGAGGAGTCCCAGCGAGGCCGCGGCCGGCGCCAGCGCCGCTCTGACCAGCCTCCGCTCGGGATAGACCCGCGCAAAGGCGGCCAGCGCCGCCAGCGGCCCGGCCATCGCCAACAGCTCCAGGGTGACGAGCGAAAAGGGAGTCAAAGCCGGGGCACCTCCACCGAGCGGAGCATCGCGGTGAGCAGCTCGTCGACATGGTGGCCCTCGACCTCCGCCTCGGCGGTGAGGATCACGCGGTGGCGGAGGGCGGGCAGGGCCAGCTCGACCACGTCGTCGGGCACGGCGTAGTCGCGCCCGCGAAACGCGGCCAGCGTCCGCGCGCCCTGCACGAGGGCCAGCCCCGCCCGGGGCGAAGCGCCCATGTGGAAGTGGGGCCACTGGCGGGTCAGGCGGACGATCGCGTTGATATAGCTCAGCAACTTCGGGTCGACGTGGACCGCGCTGGTCGCGCGGGTCATGTCCACGATCTCCTCGGGCGACGAGACGGTCGCCAGCCCGGCCAGCCGCTGGTCGAGGTCGTCCTGCGTGCCGTGCATGACGAGGATCTGCGCCTCCTGTTCCGCCGAAGGGTAGTTGACCAGCAGTTTGAACATGAAGCGGTCCAACTGGGCCTCGGGGAGGTTGTATGTCCCCTCGGCCTCGATCGGGTTCTGCGTCGCGATCACGAGAAACGGCCGCTGGAGCTTGTGGCTCGTCCGCTCGACCGTGACGCGGTATTCCTGCATGATCTCCAGCAGCGCCGCGTGGGTCTTGGCGGGCGAGCGGTTGATCTCGTCGGCCAGCAGAAGCTGCGTGAAGACGGGGCCCGGACGGAACTGGAATTCCTGCGACTTCATGTCGAAGATCGGCCCGCCGGTGATGTCCGACGGCATCAGGTCCGCGGTGAACTGGATCCGACCAAAGTCGCAGCCCAGCACGCGTCCCAGCGTCCGCACGAAGATCGTCTTTCCCAATCCGGGCACGCTCTCGATCAGCACGTGGCCGCTGGAGAACAGCGCCACCAGCGTCCCCAGCAGGAGCTCGTCCTGCCCGACGAAAATCTTGCGGACCTCCGCCGTGATCCGGTCGAAGAGGAGCCGCGTCGGCGAGGGCGGCCCGGCGTCGATCGCCGGCCCGCACGCCGCCGCTTCAATCAGCGGATCGGAAGTTGGGGGAACATGCCCAGGGCGCGGGGCTTCGCCGGCGCCGGGCGGGAGGTCGTCGAAAGGCGATCTGGACATGGGTTGCAGCAATCAATCAGGAGGTGTTGGTGTGTAAGGTCTGCCCGGCGGGCGGGCAGCGCCGCGCGGCGGCGGATTGGCAGTCTGCGCGGCCGCCTCCTGCCGGACCATCTGCCGGTAGTGTTGCAGCCGTTGCCGGGCGTAGGCCTCATCGCCGGTCCGCTCAAGCAGGCGCGCCACCGCGTCAATATGCGAGCCGAAGTCGGACGCCGCCTCGCTCGGCGGCTGGATCGGACGGCCGAAGATCGGAAATCGCCAGAAGCAGAAGAGAATCCCCAACAGGCAGGCGTGGGCCAGGATCCAGTTGGTGGGCCAGATCCGCATCAGTTCCAGTCCGAGCCGCGGCCCGAAAGACGGATCGGTATCGGAAATCCCCGGCCCGCCGGCGGCCGATTCCAGGAAGGCGATCCGCCGGGGCTGCGGCCCGAGCGCGTCGAGCAGCTTGCCGGCCAGTTTGCGGTGTTCGTGGTTTGCCAGCGGGGCGTTCAGCAGAAAGGAACCGTTGGCCACGACGATCAACCGGCTTGCGCGCAGGGGCCGCGCGAACACGATCGCCTCGCCCTCCGAGCCCAGCAGCGTGACCGCCGAACGGGGCGGCGCCATCCGGCAATAAAGCTCCATTTGCAGTTTCGCCGAGGCCACGCCGCGGAGCCACTCGGCGTCGCCCTCCAGCGCGCGGACGCGCCGCCGCTGGTACGGCCCCCGAACGGTAAACCACGGGCAGTCTTGCGAGTTGGGCAGCGCGGCAAGCCGCGCGGCCAGCTCGCCTCGGGCCGCCTTCCTGCGGGCAGCGACTCGCTGCCGCAAGGCGGCATCGACCCCGGCGAGCGGCACGTTCTCCCAGTACCACGGCGCCGCGTCGAAGCAGCGCCCCACGTAGACCAGGCTCCGGTTGGGCCTGGCCATCAGCCAACGCTCGAGCCAGCGGCAGGCGTCGCGGCTCGGCGGCAAGAAATCGTCGGGAAACCAGACAATCGTGTCGGCCCGCTGGTCCAACCGAGGCGAAAGCAGCGGCCAGGAGAAGACCGTGTGTCCCCGGTCTTCGCATATTTCGGCGAACACGGCCGTCCCGTTGACGCTGGCAAACACCGCCGGCCCGTTCCGCTGGCCGTATCCGTCCTGCAACTCCGCGCCCCCGCATCCCAGAACGCCCGGCAGCAGGATGCCAATCAGCCATCCGCCCAGCCAGCAGCTCCTGCTGCCTCGCAGCCTCCTCCCCCCTCTGGTTCCCAAGCTCCAGCTTGGCAACCCTCTGGGATTGCCTGACTGCGTTCCCAAGCCGGAGCTTGGGAACGAGGCGGGAAGGAAAGACGGAACCCTGAACCCCGAACCCTGAATCCTCCCCATCATCCCCCCTCCTTGCCGGCCATCGCTTCGAACTGGTCGAGCTGGTTCCAGCAGCGCTCGAAGCGCTCTCGGCCGATCGACCGACCGCCGAAGAAGACGTCTTCGAAAGCGGAGGTCGTCCGGCCCAGCAAGTGCAGGAGAAGGCCCCGCGGGCCCAACTCGCGGAGATACTGGCGGTTGGTCTTGCCGCGCGCCAGATGGATCAACTCGTGGCGGTCGAGGAAAACGAGTTGATGGCTGAACAGGTAAACGATCGCCTCGTCGTAGTTGCCGGCCAGGTACTGCCGCCGCGATTCCTCGCGGAGCCCGCTGCGGCGGCGGCCGGCCGCCTCGGGCAGCGCCTCGTAGCGGCGCTGTGCTTCCTCCGGCGAGTCACCCTCCGCTTCGACCAGCGCCGGCAGGGCCGGGCTGCGCCGCCGGTAGGCCCGAAGAAGAAACCAGGCGAGCAACGCAAACAGCAGGGCAATCAGCACCCAGGCGGCCGTGTGCAGCCAGTCCCCAGAGCCTCCCAGCGGGCCGATGCGGAGGTTGAGCCAGTCCAGCAACCAACTCCAATCCCAAGGCTCGGCCAACTCAACCGGTTGCAGACCGTCGCGTGCCTTGTCGTACCACGGATAGCGGCCCCACTGCGCGAGTGCTTCCCGCCCGGCGGCCACCGAGCCGTCGGCCTCGGCCACCGTGACAGCGGTGGCGGCCGGGGCGGCCGGGGCGAGCAGGGCGGCGGCATGCGGGGGGAGGAGCGAACTCATACGACTTGTCTCGCCAGCCGGGCGCGTTCCGCGCGAACCTGTAGTTCCACGTCCCAGCCTTCGCGGCGAATCCGCAGGTTCAGATAGCTGAGAAACCGCAAGACGGCGGTGTAGCCCACGATGCTCCAGAGCAGGAGGTGATAATAGGTCGTGTACATCGGCTGGTCCAACGCGGCCCCCGTCAGCAGATCCCAGTCGCCCAACAGCAGGGTCCGCAGGGCCGCCAGCGAGAACCATGTCGTTCCGAACAACACCAGCCCGAGACAGAAGTGAAGGAATCCCTGGACGACCAGGTCGCTCGACTCGCCGCGGTGCAGTTCCCGGCTGCGAGACCAGGTGGTCGTTCCCCGCTTGTTTCGCAAGGGATTCCGTTCGAGCAGGATGACTTCGTTCAGAAAGGGATGGAAGATGGAGACTGGCCGCAGCAGAACCTGGTAGACGATCAACTGCGGCAGCGCGCGGAGGAAGTCGCGGGCGATGGACCGGGCATTGGGCTTATGGAGAAAAACGGCCTGCCCAAGAAACAGCGTGATCAGCGCTGTCACCAGGGGCATCTCCAGGAAGACAAGAACGGCCGTGAGAAACATGTAGCTGAAGGGGATTTCCCAGACGAAATCGTACACCTGGAAACCGGCCAGGAGCCAGCGGTTGAGGAAAAACATCGGCGCGGCCCCCGCCGCGAGCCAGGCCAGGAGCGGACCGGCGAAGACGCGGATCACCTTCAGGGCCAGGTCGATCACGTCGGCCTTCGTGCGGGAGCGGATGGCGATGCGGGCACGATCGAGCTGCACGGTCAATCTCCTCGCGGCATTCCGAGGCCGACGAAGTAGAGCATCAGCAGGGCGGCGGAAAGCACGGCCACGCCGGCCTTGACGCCGTAGGGCAGCGGCGATGGGGAGATGAAGGCCTCGATCAGGGCCGCCAGGACGAAGAGAAGCACGGCCGCGCAAGCCACGGGCATCGCCTCGCCCGCCGCCCGCTCGAGCGCGGCGATCCGCCGCAGCCCGCCGGTGTCGACCAGGGCGAAGCCCATTCGCATGCCGGCGGCCGCCGACAAGACGATTGCCGTCAGCTCGAACGGGCCGTGGGCCGTGACGAATTCCGAGAAGTTCCCCCACTGCCCGACGGTTGACATGTGGCCGAACACCGCGCCGAGCTGCGTCGCATTATAAACGGTCACCAGCACACCGCCCACGCCGAAGACGAGGCCGAAGGCGAAACACCGCAAGCCGATGCCCGCGTTGTTGAACACGTAGAAACCGAGCATCAGACCGCGCCCGGCCGGATCCAGCGCGCGGATCGGCGTGGCATACATCTCCTCCATCTGCTGGATCATTTCCTTGCCGAGCAATTGCTCGGTGAAACCCGGCTGCCGCGCCGCCAGCAGCGCGGCAACCAGGAACGCGCCCCAGAAGATGCAGAATGCCAGGCGGAGGCAGTTGTCGCCAAACAGCCGCCGCGGGACGTCGACCAGCAGCGACCGCGTCCAGGCGGAGATCGTGAACTGGCGGCTGCGATAGAGCTGGTTATGGGCGCGGCCCACGAGCCGATGCAGGTAGCGGACCGTCTCGGGCGGAAGCTGGTAGGCCTCGGCCAGGGCCAGATCGGCGCACAGCGAACGGTACAGCGCGGCGAACCGCGTCGCGCCCGCCGGATCGCGCCGCAGACCCTTCCACGTCTCGAGCCGGACGCAGAGCGACTCCAACTCACCCCAGTTCTTCTGCCGTGACTGCAACAGGTCGGAGACTCTCATTTTAACCGGCGGCTGGGGGTTGGCTGACAAACGGACTGTGGCCGGCCGCGCGCGCGGCCGGTTCGGCAACCAGCGCGGCGGATGGCGTGAGCGGGACGCCGCTGGACTGCCAGCGCGCGGGATCGTCCGCCACGAACGTCCTCTGATACGCGGCGCAGAGCAGGTGGTCCGGACTGGTGTCCGCCGGCAGACCGAAGCGGCGAGCGAGCGGGTCGGCCAGATGCCGGGCGATTTCGATCCGCCGAGGAACGGGAAGGCCCAGGCGCCGCTCGGCGTAAGCCGCCAGCGTCCGCGCAAGCGATGGGGCGGCCTGAAAGGTCGCCGGAATCTGGCGGGCCAAGCGCAGCACCTCCGGCTCGTCGATCTGGAGAATCCCCCGGAAACGCTCGCGCTCATCGACGACGACCATCGTGCCCGAGGCCAGATCGCCGAGCCGCTGGAAGCGGTCGTTCATCATCGCCGAGAAGAGCCCAAGCTGGTAGGTGAAAAGCGGCTGGCCGTCGATCGCCCGCAGCAGGTTGCGCAAGACCGCCTGCAAGCCGTTGATCGGCTGCCCGTCGGAGGCAATCACGCGGATGCGCATCATCCGTTTGCCGGGCGTCTGGCCGTTGCAGTATGTCTCGAACAGGCCGCCGTAGAACCAGGAGAGGACAAACCACAAGATCAGCCAGAAGCCGAATCCCAGGCCGGCCAGCCCGACCGCGCCGAAGAGCATCGCCAGCAGCCCGCCGCCGGCCCACCAGATCAGCGTTTGCAGGGCGACATCGAGCAGGAAAGCCGGCAGGCGGCGGAACGGGCCGGCAACCTGATACCGGAAGGCGATGTTCTCCGGCGTGACGATCTCGATCGTCGTGTCGAGCTGGGCGTCTCCTGGCGTCATGGAGTCCATTATTTTCCAATCGCCCGGACTGGGCAACCGTCGCCGGGTGTTCGGCCGGCGGCCCCGCCTTCACCGCGCCTCTGGCGGCGGCCGCGAAAAGCGGGGCCGTCCCCTTTGAAATCCGCCCCGGCGCGGGTAAAACGTGGAGAGCACGGCCAGCACCTGGGAAATCTGCCTGAGGAGTCGATCGGATGGAGATTCGTGGAAAACGCGTCCTTGTGACCGGCGGCGGCAGCGGCATCGGGCTGGGCATCGCGCGGGCGCTGGCCGCCGAGGGCTGCCGCGTGGCAATCTGCGGCCGCAACCGGGAGAGACTCGAGCAGGCCGCCGCCGCGTGGCAGGGCGAGCCCCGCATCCTCAGGCGGGCCTGCGACGTGGCGGACCGCCAAAGCGTCAGGGCGATGTTCGACTGGATTGCCGAGCAATTCGGCGGGCTCGACATCCTCGTCAACAGCGCCGGCGTGAACGTGGCCCGCCGCACCTTCGATCAACTCGATCCGGCCGACTGGGACAAGATGCTCGGCACGAACGCCAGCGGCGCGTTCTATTGCCTGCACTTCGCCCTGCCGGGCATGCGCCGGCAGGGCGGCGGCCTGGTCGTGAACATCTCCTCGATCGCCGGCAAGCGGGCCTCGAAGCTCGCCGGCACCGGCTATTGCGCATCGAAGTCCGCCATGACCGCACTCGGCGCCGCCGTCGGCCTGGAGGAAAGCAGCCACGGCATCCACGTGACGAATATCTACCCGGGCGAGGTCAACACGCCGATCCTGGCGGAACGCCCCGTCCCGGTCCCGCCGGAGAAGCGCGCCAAGATGCTCCTGCCGGAAGACATCGCCGCGATGGTCGTGGCGCTGGCCAGGCTCCATCCGCGGGCGCGCGTTCACGAGTTGGTGATCACGCCCTTGTACCAGGAATATGTGTAGCGGACCGGTCGTCCGGCGCTTGCTGTGCAGCGCGCGGCCCGCGGGGGCCGTTCTGGCCGACCACCGGCGAAGCACGCCCCCCCGACCCGGAATCCATTGCACTGGCCGGCTTGCCTTCAGGAGAAAGCTTGTGTCCAAAGCCCGATTCCCCGCTGTTCTTCTGGCCGCCGCACTGCTGATCGTTGTCTCTCGCCCTGCCCGGTCCTGCACCTCGATCATGGTCGGCAAGGCCGCCTCGACCGACGGCTCCGTGATCACTTCGCACACCTGCGACAGCCATCGCACCGGCTCGCAAATCGCCGTCGTCCCGGCCAAGGAGCACCAGCCGGGGGCATCCCGCTTGCTCGCCAAGCGCAGCGATGACGACAGCGGGCCGATGGAGCGCTACGGGCGGCAGACCACCGGCAGGATTCCCGAGGCGGCCCGAACGTTCGCCTATCTCGCCCCGGCCTACGCGGCGATGAATGAGCGGCAGTTGGCGATCGGCGAATCGACCTTCGAAGGCCGCGAGGAACTCAAGAGCGACAAGGGGCTGATCGACTGCGAGACGCTCGCCGTCCTGATGCTCGAGCGCGCCGCCACCGCGCGCGAGGCGATCCGCATCGGCGGCGCGCTGATCGAGAAATATGGCTGGTGCGACCTGGGCGAGGCTCTCACGATCGCCGATCCCCAAGAGGTCTGGCTGATGGAGATCGTCGGGCCGGGCGAAGGAGCGGTGGGGGCCGCCTGGGCCGCCCAGCGCGTGCCCGACGACCACGTCTCGGTCGTCGCCAACGCCGCGCGGATCGGCCAGCTCGACCTGGCCAATCCGGATTACTTCATGGCCTCGAAGAACGTCGTCGAACTGGCCAAACAGAAGGGGTACTGGTCGGAGGAAAGCGGCCGGCCCTTCCGCTTCTACGAGGCCTACAATCCCCAGGGGCGGACGACCTTCGCCACGACGCGCCGCGAGTGGCGGGTGCTCGACCTGTTGGCCCCTTCGCTCCAACTGCCCGCCAACGGCAACGTCTTCCCCTTCTCGGTCAAACCGGAGCAACCGGTCGGTCCGGAGAAGATCATGGAGCTGTTTCGCGACACTTTCGAAGGGACCGACTACGACATGGTCAAGGACCTCACGGTGACCGACGAGAAGGGAATGACCGTCAAGAGCCCGCTGGCCAACCCCTTCATGCCCTACGAAATGAACCGGATGCTGCGGATCAACGGCGGTTGGGGATGGCGGGGCGAACGGCCGATCGCCCGCTGGTACTGCATGTACGCCACCGTGACGCAGTCGCGCCCGTGGCTCCCCGACGCGGTCGGCGGAATCGTCTGGTTCGGCTACGGCAATCCGGCGATGACCACCTACGTGCCCCTCTATGCCGGGATTGCGAACCTGCCGGAGGATTATCAGATCGACGGCCGCACGACCGGCTTCAGCCGCCGCTCGGCCTGGTGGGCGTACAATCGGGTGGCGACGATCGCGGCCCACCGCTGGGGCGACATGCGCAAAGACGTGGCCGCGGTCCGCGACCCGATGCAGGAACAGTTCCTCGCCGCGCAGCAAGACATCGCCGCCCGGGCAGCCGCCCTGATCAAGGAAAAAGGCCCCGCCGCGGCCCGCGACTTCCTCACGCGGCAGAGCTGCGCGTCTTGCGCCCGAGCCACCGAGGCCTACTGGAGGTTGGGCGACCTGTTGTGGACGAAATATGATGAGAAGTGGTGAGCGCGGGAAGAGCGGTCAGCGGGTAGCCATCAGCCGTCAGCCATCAGCCATCAGGTTTCCGTTTTCGTTCCTGGTTCCCAAGCTCCAGCTTGGGAACCTTGCCTGACCCCTGAACTCCACCAGAGGCGATCATGGGTATTCTACGCGGACAACGCAGTTCGACGTTTGCAGGGCTCTTGATCGTGATTGCGATCATCGAATTTGCGCCGGACCGGGTTTCCGGCGGGGGCCGCGCCTGCAAGTCCGGCCTCGGGCCGTGCGCCGAACGACGGCTGCTCAATTGCCGGGAAAGGAGGCCCTTCCGCGGCCTCTGCCTCCTGCGCCGGATCGCCTTGCCTGGCCGGATTTCAACGCCGGTCGACCGGCTGGGCTGCCGGCCTGACGCTGGACACAGGCGTGCCGGCAGCAGGGAAAGCGGCCCCGAGTTGAGCCCGGTGAGGGGGCAAGTCATGATCGATGGTCTGCCGCTTGAAGGGGCGATTGTGGAGTTCCGACCAGACAAGGGCCAGCCGTCGACTGGAGTGACCGACGCCCAGGGGATGTATGAGCTGCGTTTCACGGACGGAAGAATGGGGGCTGTCATCGGGCGTCACACGGTCCGGATCACAATGGCCAACGAGACGGACGAATCGCCGCGCGCGCCGGGTGCCCGAGAGGTACAACATCCAGACTGATTTGAGGGGAGACATCCTCCCGGGGCCGAATTACTGGCAGTTCGAACTCGCGTCGCGGTAGGAAGCAACGTGGGCCGGTGATCTATCTCTTCAGAGAAAGGGGCGCGCCTATCTCCCCTCCGGAGACCGCTCTCGACATGGTCGATGGGAATCTGGCGACAGTAGGCGACCGGAGCAGCGCAGAGAATCGTGGTCGTGTCGCCTTGCAGGGACATCATGTCGGGCAGCGCTTTCGCGAAGTTACGATCGATCGAAATGGGATTGCCCGCCGCTGCGCGCGCTGTTATTCTCCGCGGCCCGAATTGGGCGATGGGCCTGAAGTGCCCGCATCGCCCGCGGGGAGCGGGAGAACGTCCGACACTCGACACGATCAGTTCCACCGGCCAGACACTCATCTCGCGTGAATGAGAGCATTCACGAGCCCTACAGGCCGCGCACGAGGCAAAACGGCGGCGATTCCTGCCACCCCCCCACCTGTCGGGGAACGGTTAAAGCGGTTGCAGGGAATCGCCGGCACCGCGGGCTGGCGATTGCGTCAGGGATTCGTGCAATCGGCTGTTTTTCGAGGCGATCTAACAAGTCCTCTCAAGAAATTCGATATAAACCGTCGAACATGCGGGTAGTTCTCCGCGAGACGGCTCGACTGAGCGACGAATCGGGCAAAAGGAATAACCGATCCGCCCGGAGTAGGAGGTTTTCCAGCTAGATCCCGTGTTTTCGGAAAATCTTCGCGTCTTTTCCCTTGAGAACTGCCGAAGAAGAGAAAAGGTCTGGAGCCGAATCGCCGGTTTCCCCCATCAGGCGCGTTTCAAGAGGAAAGCGAATGGGGTTCGTCGTCATTGTTGCCGTTCTCAGCAGTCTCCTGCTCACGCCGCTGGCGATGAGGGCCGCTTGGAAATGCGGAGCGATCAGCCGTCCAGACGGTTTTCGCAAGAAGCACGCCAGGCCGACCCCCGAGTGGGGAGGGATTGCCGTTAATACCGCGATTCTGATCGGAATTGGCCTGTCGGCCATCCTTTGCCCTGCTGATTTTCCGGCCCTGCCGCTGACCGCCGCGCTGGCCGTTTCGATCGCCATGCTCTCGTTCCTCGGCTGTTACGATGATCTGTGCGACATGCGGGCCGATCTGAAGTTGTTCGGCCAGGTCCTGTCGGTTGTGCCGCTGCTCCTGGCCGGGTGTTACGCGGAACGACTCGTCCTGTTCGGGCAGGTGATTGAATTGGGGTGGCTGGGAATTCCCTGGACGGTCGGCTGGATTGTCCTGGGAATCAACGCCTTGAATCTGATCGACGGCATGGACGGCCTGGCGTCGACGGTGGGAATCATCATCGCCCTGGCGATTGCTGCCATGGCTGCAATCAGCGGCCAGCAGCACGCGACGATCATTGCGCTGGTTTTGGCCGGCGCTCTGGGCGGATTTCTGGCACACAACTTGCCTCCGGCGAGGATCTACCTGGGCGATTGCGGAAGCATGGTCATCGGCTTGGTGCTGGCGACGCTAGCGCTTCATGCGGGACCCGAAGCGGGGGCGGCAAATCTGACGCACATCGGGGCACTCCTGTTCGTGCCCCTTTGCGATACGCTGCTGGCGATCGTGCGGCGGGGGCTTGCCGGACGCGGCATCATGGCGGCCGACCGCGGGCACGTGCACCATCGGTTGCTGGACCGCGGTCTCGGCGTTTGGGGAAGCCTCGCCGTGCTCGGGGGGCTGAGCCTGGGCGCAGGCGCCATGGGATGCCTGGTCGTCCTCACGGGCCAAGAGCATTGGGCCTGGCTCGGTGGGCTGGCAGCGGTCGCGTTTTGCGTTCGCCAGCAGTTGTTCGGACACGAGGAATGGGGCCGCGTCAAGAGCCTGTTCGTCCACCGGGCGGGGCGCCGGAGAGTTGCCGTCGCCGGTCAAACGAACGATCCGCCGCTTGGTCCCGGGGAGGCGGTTGACGCCTCCGCGATGGCCGGCCTGACGGCCGGACAGATTGCCGGTCTGTCGGCGGCGCAGCATTGGGCGCCAACGCCGGATTGGCCGGTTCACAGAGCGTGACCAGCGCCAATTCCGGCAGAAAATATGTTCGAATGCTTAGTTAGACGTTCTCCAACACAAGGAGGAAGAAGGGAAGTGAACGATAAGAGACGCTTTCGGAAGCAGGTGATTGCGATTGTCTGCATCGGCTTGATTCTGCCCCAAGCCGTGATGGCGGCCCCTGCCGCGGCCAATCGCCAAATCACCGACGTGGCCCTGGCCAACGGCGGAATGCTGAGTGGCCAGGTCGTTGACCAGCAGGGGCTCGGCAAGGCGGGTGTCCAGGTCGTTGTCCTCCAGCAAGGTCGCCAGCCAGCTTACGGACGGACCGACCACGCGGGCAATTTCCAGGTTGCCGGCCTGAGTGGCGGCACAGCGCAGGTTGTCACGGAAGGTGGCCAGGGCGTCTATCGGCTCTGGACCGCCAACGCCGCTCCCCCGGTTGCCAAGCCGCGTGCGATGCTGATCGCCAACGGCCAGGTCGTCCGCGGCCAGGCGTATTGCGATCCGTGTTCGAGCGGCGGCATTGGACAGTGGATTCTGCCGGCGCTGGCCGCGGGCGGCATCATCGCCGGCGTGGTCGTCGCGACATCGGACTCCGGCTCGACACCCGCGAGCCCTTGACCAGCGGAATCGCGCAGAATGTTGGACAATCAAGCCGGCGAAGGGCGATCTGACCGTGGTCAATTCGCCCTTCGCTTGTTTTTGCGCTGGATTCCGGGGAACCGTTCTGATCGAATCCCTGCCTGAACATCCCCCGGGAATCGGGGCTACTTCAATTGGCGGCGCAAGGACTGGGCCTGCTTGAGGGCCTCTTCGGCTCCCAGGGGGGAGAGGCCGGCGGTGGCGATTTCGCGGCCCAACGAGAGGTATGCGAAACGGCTGTTCGTGGCGGCCTGCCGCTCGCTGAGGCGGGCGTTGGAGACTTCGGCACTCAGCCGGGCCGCTTCCGCCGGGCCGTGGGTCTCCGCGCGCCGCTGTTCCGCCTCGGCCAGGGCCTGGCGGGCGCGCCGGAGCTCTTCGGCCGCGGTGCGGGCGGCCCGCTGCGCGGCCTCGTGCCCCTTCGGCAGGTGTGCCGCGACCGCCGCCTGGCCAATCTGGGTGTAGAGGGTGTCGAGTTGGCGAATGATCCCGTCGCGGGTGGCAAGGTCCGTCTCGTCGGTGTTTTCCGAGGAGATGTGGCCGCCCAGCGGCGGTGGGGCCGCTTTGAGCAGGCGATTCCGCCACGTCGGCAAGTCCGCGTTGATGTGGCCGCGGTCGCGCTCGATCTCGACCTCCGCCGACCTGCCCGTGCTCGGCACCCGCGCGGAGACGGAGACGCGGCCGTTCAGGGCGTAGCGATAAGTGACCTCGACGGGGGTCCCTTTGGGCAAGTCGGGCGGCAAGTCGCGGACGACGCACTTCCCCAGGGAGACGCAGAACTCAGGGCGTTCGCTCTCGCCTTCCACGACCGGCACGGCGACGGTCCTCTGGTTCGGCTCCAACGTCTTGAAGGACCTGGTCACTTCGGCCGGAATCGGGGTGTTTCTCGGAATCAGCACGGCGTTGACGCGGCGGCCGGTTCCGGCTTCAAAGCCAACCACGCCAAGGCTGTGGGAGTTCACGTTGATCAGGATGCACCTCCGCTGGCGGTCGCTGCCCAATCCCAGGAGCATGCCCGCGTAGAGCGCCGCCCCGTGCGCGACGGCCTCGTCGGCGGAAATCGACAGGTCGGGCGTTTTGCCGGTCAACCGCCGGAGCATGTTCGTGACCATCGGCATCCGCGTGGCGCCGCCGACGACGAGAATCCGATCGATCTCCCGCCAGTCGAGGCCGGCTTGCTGAGCGACCAGCGATGCGGTTTCCTCCGTCCGCTGGAGCAGGTGCGCGGTCATCTCCTCGAACTGCTGCCGGGTGACTTCGATCCGCATCCGGATGCCGGCGTGAAAACACACGGTCGTCGCCTTGGAATGTTCGCTCAAGGCGTGCTTCAGTTCCTGGGCGTCGCGCCAGAGTTGGGCGGCGTCCGGCGCGTCGTTGCGGGGATCCAGTCCGTGTTCCGACAGAAAACGCTCGGCGATGTGGTCGACCAGTGCCTGGTCGAAGTCCTTGCCGCCGAGGCGGACGTCGCCGTCGGTGGCCAGCGTACGGAACGCGCTCGAATCGATCTCCAGCAAGCTCACGTCGAACGTCCCGCCGCCGAGGTCGTAGATCAAAACGCGTTCCGCCGGATCGCAGGCGCTCGTTCCGTGCATGCCGAACAGCCCCCGCTCCCAACCGCATGCCAAGGCCGCGGCGGTTGGCTCGTTGATGATGTCGAGAACCTCCCAGCCGGCGAGCCGGCCGGCGTCCTGCGTCGCTTTGCGGCGCATTTCGTCGAAGTAGGCCGGCACGGTGATCACCGCCTTGGAAAGCGGTCCCAGACGCTGTTCCGCATCGCGCTTCAATCGCTGGAGGACCAGCGCGCTGAGCACCTCGGGGGGGACGTGGTGGCCGTGCACCGGACGCTGCACCGCCTGCCGGCCCATGTCGCGTTTGAAGCATTCGGAATAGTTGCCGGGTGAAAAGGACGACGCCTTGACCGCCTCCCGCCCGACGACGATCTCGTCCTCATCGACGATGACCGCGCTGGGGGTGAGCAAATCCCCCGACGAATTCGGCAAAGAGATCGGCCGCCCCGCCGGATCAAGATAGGCGAGCAGGGAATAGGTGGTGCCAAGATCAATGCCAACGGCGATTGGCCGATTCGCGTGATCTCCGTCGGACGGCAGATTCATGGTTGCTAGCTTCGCTGTCGATGGACGATCGCTCCTTTAGCGATTCTAATCCACCCAGCCAGCTTCGTCACCCCTCGAATTAACGCTAGCATATACCCATTCAGGTGGATCCGCAAGCCTCTTGGCAATTTGTCTCCCCGTTTCCAAGCTCCGGCTTGGGAACGACGCCGCTGGGCTTCAAGGACGCACCAGGACCTTGATCAGGCGCTCCTCGCCGGCACGGAGCCGCTCAAACCAATCGGCGGCATCCTCGAGAGTCGCCAGTCCGCTGATCAGCGGGTCGACCTGGATTATACCGCGGGCGATCAGATCCAGGCATCGGCCGTACTCGCCGCTTGAGGCGCACGACCCGAGGAGGGTCAGTTCCCGCGTGACGACGGTCTGGAGGGGCAGTTCAACGGTCGGCGCCAGGTTTCCGACCAGACCGACCGCGCCCCCCTTGCGAACAATCTGCAACGCCCAGCCGACGGTGGTCTTCAGGCCGACCGCTTCCATGACGATGTCGGCGCCGCGCCCGCCGGTCAACTTGCGGACTTCGGCAACCGCATCGACATCATCCGGCGAAATGCCCCAGTCCGCGCCCAACCGCGCGGCCAGCTCGAGCCGGTCGCGTTTCACGTCGATCGCGATGATCCGGCCGCACCCCCGGGCCCGGAGGGCCTCGATGATCAACAGGCCGATCACGCCGGCGCCGATGACGACCACCACGTCGTCGCGGTTCAGCGGCACGCGGGCGGCGGCGTGCACGGCGATCGCGACCGGCTCGGCCATGGCGGCCTGTTCGAAGCCCACGGCGTCGGGGATCTCGACGAGGATTCGCGCGGGGACGGCCACGAACTGGGCGAATGCCCCGTCGCGCTTGAATTCGTCGCAGGAGACTCCAAGCACCTGGCGGTTGTCGCAAAGGTTGACGGCGCCGCGTGCGCAGAAGTGGCAACTGCCGCAGTAGGCCGTGGAGTCGAACGTGACCGGCTGCCCGACGCGCCAGGTCGTGGCCGCCGCACCGACCTCGGCGATCACGCCCGAGGCCTCGTGGCCCATGATGATTGGCGGCTTGCGGCGGCCGGTGGAGCCGTCCATGCCGTGGACATCGCTGCCACAGATCCCGCAGACTTTGACCTCGACGAGGACCTCGTCGGGCAGAATTCGGGGCCGGGGAACCTCGCATACCTCAAAGCGGTTGCATTCGGCCAGTCGCAGGGCTTTCATCGGGGCGTCTTCCGGCAAGTTGGGCGCGCGTCATGCGATCCCCTGAATGTCGGGTCGTCGCTGCCGCGTGTCAAGCCCGCCGCGGCAGCCGCGCGACCGGAACCGCGGATTCCCACCGAAGCATGGCCGAGCGCGAACCGCGCGGCCGGCGGTCCCTTGGGCCGATCCCCCTGGTACGAAGCGGCGTTGACATAAGCGAAGCTTATGCTAAGATTGCCATCATGAAAATTGCCACAATCCGCGTGTTTTGCGACGTGGTGCAACACCAAAGCTTCTCTCGCGGGGCGGCCGCCAACCAGGTGAGCCAGTCGGCGGCGACCCAATCGGTGCATCGGATGGAGCAGCACTTCGGGGTGCAGCTTGTCGACCGCAGCAAGCGGCCGTTCGTACTGACGCCGGAGGGGCAGGCCTGCTACGAGGGGTTTCGCGAGGTGCTCGAGCTCTACGACGCGGTTGAGACCAAGGTCCGTTCGCTGCGGAAAGAGATCACCGGGAGGGTTCGCGTGGCGGCGATCTACTCGGTCGGGTTGCACGATATGAGCCGCTGCATGAAGCAGTTCATGCGCCGCTACCCGAAGGCCAAGGTGCAGCTGGAATACCTCCGCCCGAACAAGGTCTACGAGGCCGTCCTCAACTCGGAGGTCGACTTGGGGATTGTCTCCTATCCCGTCCCGTCGGTCGAGCTCAACGTGATTCCCCTGCGATCGGAGAAGATGGTTCTCGTCTGCCATCCGAACCACGCCCTGGCCAGGCGGAAGGTCGTCACCGCGGAGCATCTCAAGGACCAGGCCTTCGTCGGTTTCGACCGGGATCTGGTGATCCGCAAGGAAATCGACCGCTACTTCCGCCAGCGGAACATCTCGGTTCGCATCGTGATGGAGTTTGACAATATCGAGACGATCAAGCAGGCGATTGGAATTGAGGCGGGGGTGAGCATCCTGCCCGAGCCGACCGTCCGCGCCGAGCTGGCGCGGGGGGATCTGGCGGCGGTCCGCCTGATCGCGCCGGCGCTGGAACGTCCCTTGGGGATCATCCATCGGCAGCGGAAGGTGTTCGCCCCGACGATTACGAAATTCCTCGATCTGCTCCAGGAAGGACTAGACGCCAACGAGGATCGTCAGCATGGGTGACGCTTCGATTCCCCTCAGGCTGCATCCCTCGGGAAAGACAATCCGCGCCGAACCGGGCGTGCCGCTGATCGAAGCGCTGGCCAATGCCGGGATCATCCTCGATGCGCCTTGCGGCGGCGAGGGGGTCTGCGGCAAGTGCCGCGTGATCGTTCGCGAGGGGGCCGCCGCGCCGCTCGCGGCGGAGCGGCGGCTGCTGAGCGAAGCGGAACTGAAGGCCGGTGTCCGCCTGGCGTGCCAGACCAAGGCCGTTCGACCGGCGAGAATTGAGGTCCCCGAGCTTTCCCGCCTTGCAGAATTTCATCAGATTCTCAGCGGCGCACCGAACCACCATCGGTCGACCGCCATCGATGCCGCGATTCGAAAGCAGCATGTCGAACTGGCCGCGCCCAGCCGCGACGACGATGCCAGCGACGCTGCGCGTCTTGAGCGGGCGATCGGGCCCTTTGAGGCGGACCTGCGGGTGCTCGGCAGTCTGCCCGGGCGGCTCCGCGAGGCCCGGTTTTGCGGCACCGCCGTGTTGGCCGAGGACCGGTTGCTGGACTTCGAGCCCGGCGATACCCGGGGCCAGAGCTTCGCGGTCGCCGTGGACATCGGCACGACGACGTTGGCCGCCGCGCTGGTCGACCTGGTCAGCGGTGAGGAATTGGCGGTCGCCACCCAGCTCAACCCGCAGACGCGGTTCGGCGACGACGTGCTGACGCGGATTCAAATGGCCGCGGGCGATGGCGGTCTGGCGCGGCTTCAGGCGTCGGTTCTCGAGGCGGTCGATCGGTTGATCGAGTCGCTGGCCGCCTCGGCCGGCATCCAGCGCGGGGAGATCTACGAGGTCGCGTTTGCCGGCAATACAACCATGCAGCACCTGTTGTGCCGCTTGGACCCGCGCTGTCTCGGCGAGGTTCCCTTTGTCCCGGCAGTGCGGACCGCGCTGCGGTTTCCCGCGCGCGAGTTGCCCCTGAAGATCCATCCCAGCGGGCGCGTCTACGTCTTGCCGGTGATCGGCGGCTTTGTGGGCGGCGACACGGTGGCGGGGATGCTGACGACGGACCTGGCCGATCAGCCGGGGCCGACGCTCCTGGTCGACGTGGGAACAAACGGCGAGATCGTGCTTTCCGCGCACGGGAAACTCTCGGCGGCGGCGGCCGCCGCCGGCCCGGCCTTCGAAGGCGCTCGGATCACGCACGGCATGCGGGCCTGTGCCGGGGCGATCGAGCGGGTGACGTTCGACGGGACCCTGGCAATCGAGACGATCGGCCGCGCAGCGCCCCTGGGCCTGTGCGGGTCAGCGCTGATCGACCTGGCCGCCATCCTCCTCGACTTCCAGGTGATCAGCCCCGAGGGGCGCTTCCGGCGAAGCAGCGATCTGCCTCCGGGCACTCCGGACGACATCCGCCAGCGCGTGTCCGACGATCCCCAGAACCGGGCCTTTCTCCTCGTCCCGGTGGAACAGTCGGCGGCCGGCCAGGCGATTGTGTTGAATCAGCGGGATATTCGCCAGTTGCAGCTCGCCTCCGGCGCGATCCGGACCGGTATCGAACTGCTTCTGTCGCGGGCCGGCATCGAACCCGGGCAGGTCGCCGCGCTCTATCTGGCGGGCGGGTTCGGCAACTACATCCGCCGCGCCAAAGCGCGGCGGATCGGGCTGATTCCGCCGTCGATCCCAGGCGATCGCATCCGCTATTGCGGCAACACGTCGCTGGCCGGAGCGCGGCTCGCCCTGCTGTCGCGGGAGAAACGGCGGGAAGCGGAACGCCTCGCCGCGCGGACCATGCACATCGACCTGGCGGCCGATCCGCAGTTTCAGTGGACGTTTGCCGACGCGATGATCTTCCCCAGCGGCGATCAGTGACCGCCGCATCCGGGGCACCCGCCACCCTTGGGGTGGTTCGGGTTGTCGATCGTGAAGCCGCGACCCATCGGGCCGTCCTGGAAGTCGATCGTCGTGCCGTCGAGGTGCAGCGCGAACTTCTTCTTCGTCACCAGGGAGACGCCGTGTTGCGCGTACTCGGCGTCGACGGCCGGATCGAACTCCGTGTCGAATCCCAATCCGTATTGCAGCCCGCTGCACCCGCCGCCGCCGATTGCCATCCGCAGACGGGTGCTGGCGCCGAGCTTCTCCCCTTCAATCAATCGTTTCACTTCGGATGCGGCTGATTCCGTCAAAGTCACGGCCATCGAATTCACTCTCGCACGGTTGGGGACATTCAGAGATCAACTATTCCATCCTACGCGCAAGGGCCGCCGCCGCCAAGACGTCAGCGCCCGGCAAGACGCCGGCTTTCGCGCAAGGCTCCAAATCCAAGGTCCGCATTCCAGACGTCCGGTGGGCCCAGATCGAGGGCGCTGCTGGCCCGACCCTGGCCATTGGCAATTGCGCTTTGAATCTCGCCGCCTCTCAATCGTGCGCCGGGGGCTCCTTCTTCCCCCGGTCGAGAAGCGCTTGAAGCTTGGCCAAGAACCACTCCGCCCGGCGCTTCTGGTCGGCCCTCGGGACCTGCGAAGGGGGGTCCAGATGCTGGTTGTCCACGACCCATTCCGCCTTCAGCCACCGCACCGCGCCTCCGCCGGGCAGTTGTCGGATGACCTCTTCCGGGGTCTCTCGCCGGACCGTCTCGGGACAATCCGGATCGCTAAGCAGGTCGGCCAGCGAGCCGCCACGGGCCTGGCTGGCGGGGCTTTCGGGTGTGAGGACGAGGAGCGTCTGGCCGCTGGACAGTTCTTCCAGCAGGCTTCGGCGCTGATCGGCGGATAGCGTGCAGCGATCGTCGGCGAAGATCCGCAGGTCGGCCGGTGGGGAGAATCGGTCGTTCACCAGCAGCCAGTGGTGGCGTGCCAGAAGACTCATCGCGTTGAAGTAACCCTCTTCGTCGCCGCAGCCAAAGGCCGGCTTTTCGGGTGGTTCATAGGCCACGATCCGAGGCGCGTGCCATGACTCGTAGCCGTTCCAATCAACCAGGGCGGGGTCGCGGAGGAGCCAGGCCATGGCATTCAGCCAGAGGCGGTAGTTGTCGGCGTAGTTGATCAGGTTGTCGCTGATCATGTTCTGATCCGCGACGATCACGATCCGGCCCCGCCCGTATTCCCGCGCAAGGACCACGCCGTGCGGTCCCAGAGGCTCGGACTCGTCGCGGCGGAAATTCCCGCAGAATCCGGCTGCGTTGTCTTCGCCATAAACCCCCGCCCGCCACTGGTCCGCCCACGATTTGTCGCTGGTCAGCGCGACGGCGTAGCGCCGATCGACCGTTCCGCCCGACAGCATCGCGATTCGCCCAAGCCCCGCCGTGACCGGGTGATCGACGAACCGCGTGACGGCCAGCCAGCCGCTGCCGCGGCCCAGCGTCAGGGGCCGCACCTCGCACGCCGTATCGGTCGATGAAGCGATTCCCAGCATGCTGAGCAGCGGCTTCAGGCGATGCGAGTGGAAATAGGCATTGGAGTGTTCGGTGACAAGGAACAGCGACCCGCCACGGTCGACGTAAGAGCGAATCGCCATGATCTCGGAAACCAGGAACGGTTCGCGTTCAGCCGAGACGAGGTTGATGACCAGGAGCTTGTGCGGCGCGAGCCGTTCGGGAGTCAGGCGGCCGCGAAGGGCGTAATCCTGCGGATATCCGCGCAAGGCGAGGTACTCGAATCCGTGACGAGACCCGCACGTGGCGTGATAGTCATAGACCCCCGGCCGCAGGCCAACCATGGAGAAATCGTTGGCATGGATCCAATCGATCAGGATCGGGGCGGGCTGCCGGGATTCTTCCCCATCCGCCGCGGGGTTCGGCGGTTCCGCACGTGAATCCGCCTGGCCGAGAACCAGCACGCAGGCCGTCAGCAGGGCAAATGTGTCCATGAAGACTCCGCAAGAGCCGGGGACTGTCAGTCAAATTCCGTGTAGTCATGCGCGCAAGCATCCCCCTCGGGGCGGGTCCCGGCGCGGGAAGGATCGTTCCTTGGCAAGCGGCGCCGGCAATTGCGGCATACAGGTGTTGTCGGCAATTCCACAAGAATCTTGAGGTTTTCTACCGATTCCGGGGAGACCGGATCACGCGCCGGACTGGACAGCGGGGCGGCTGCTCGATCGGCGAAGCCGCCGGACGGAGTCGATGATCGCTGCGGACACGGCGTTGACTTCCGCCTCCGTGTTGCCGCGCCCCAGGCCGAAACGGATGCTGCCACGAACCGCCTCGTGACTGAGTCCCAAGGCCCGCAGGACGTGGCTCGGTTGGGGGTGAGCCGAGGTGCAAGCGCTGCCGCTGCTGGCTGCCAGACGCGGTACGTTCAAGAGCAACGTCTCGCCATCGACGCCGCCAAACGAGACGTTCAGGTTGCCGGGCAGGCGGATAGCGGGGCGGTCGAGGGCGGGGCCGTTGAGACGGATTTCGTCCAATGCGGCGGCCAGGCGGTCGAAAAGCCGGCCGCGGAGGCCAGCCAGCCGGGCCATTTCGCCCTGCATTTCGCCCGCACAAATCTCCAGGGCCGTCGCCATGCCGACGATCCCCGGCACGTTGAGCGTTCCGCTGCGGAGTCCTCCCTCGTGCCCGCCACCCAGCAGGAGGGGCTCAAGCTTCACGACCGGGTTGCGGCGGCGGACGTATAGTCCGCCAATCCCCTTGGGGCCATACATCTTGTGGGCGCTGAAACTCATCAGGTCGACTTCGAGCTGGCGAAGATCGACGGGCATTCGGCCAACGGCCTGGGTGGCGTCGGTGTGGATGAGGATCCCGCGCTGTTTGCAGAGCCGGGCGATCGGTTCGACCGGTTGGATCGCGCCGATCTCGTTGTTGGCCAGCATCACCGTGACAAGGACCGTGTCGTCGCGGAGCGCATCGGCCACCTGCTCGACGCGGACAAGTCCGGCCTCTGCGTCGCCCGCAGGCGCCACGGGGAGCAAGCTGACGTCGTACCCCCGGTCGGCCAGGCGCTTGAGGGGATGGAGGACCGCCGGATGCTCGGTCGTCACGCTGATGATGTGCCGGCCAGCGTTCTGCCGCCGATCGACGACGCCGCGAATCGCCAGGTTGTTGCTTTCCGTGGCGCCGCTTGTGAAGACGATCTCCCGCGGGCGGGCGCCGAGGATTGCGGCGATCGTCTCCCGCGCGCCGTTGACCGCCTCGGAAGCCATCCGGCCGAGGCCGTGGGTGGTGCTTGCCGCATTGCCGAATTCCTCGCTGAAAAACGGCAGCATCGCCTGCAACACCCGGGGATCAACCGGTGTCGTCGCATGGTGGTCCATGTAGATCGGTCGGTCGGGATTCATGAGAATCGAGGCCCCGGGGATCGGCGCGGTGGCAGCGCCGGCGACTGCTCAACAGAGCCCCGCCATTCCACCGAACAACGCGCGGATCGAAATCTGTGACCAGGTCTCAAAACCAGCCAGCGAAGCGAGAATCTCTTCGACAGGGCGAAACCCACACTCGATGATGTCTTCTTCCCGCGGGTGGACCCGCGGATCATCCACGTCGAACAAATGGACGACTCCCAAGTGGACTCGGCCGACTTCCGTCTCGTCATCATTGATCAGTCCCGCCTGGCGATTCCGGTAGGGCGTATCGATCTGGACCTCCTCATCCAATTCGCGCCGCATCCCCTCGGTGTACGGGCAACCTTGCCCCCGGCCATCGATCGCCGAAATGTGCCCGCCGATGCCGACGCTCTGCTTGCGGTGCAACCGGTCCTCGCCCATCCCCGACCCGCGGGTGTACTGAAACACGCGGCGGACACCGCCTTGGTCGCGGTGGCAGAAAATGACGTAGGGGATCAACTGTTTGTAGTCAGGATCGTTCTCCACCTCGCGGCGCGACCGGTAGATCGTGTTCTCCGGGCTGAGAAGCTCGGGCAGATACCGGCCGACATCGCCGCAGAACCCCTGAAAATGGCCGATCCGGCGGAACAACTCGGTGGGAACGACCAGGACGCGTTCGTCGGCTGGGGCGGACACGGGCACGACTCCTTGCGGCGAAAGGGCAAAGGCTCCAGGTCGCCGGTCTCCGCGGCCTCAGACGCGCGGTCTGCGGGCGGCCTGTCGCCCTCCAAACAGAAGTATACGCAGCTGCGAATCGACGGCAAAACCTCCCGCCCGATCAGACGATCAGCATCGCGTCGCCATAACTGTAAAATCGGTATTCGTGCCGGATGGCCTCCTGATAGGCCCGATTGATCAGGTCGTCGCCGCCGAAGGTCCGCGCCAGCACGAGCAGGGTTGTCCGGGGCAAATGGAAATTGGTAATCATCGCGTCGACGGTCTTGAACCGGTAGGGCGGGCGGATGAACAGGTCGGTGTGGCCGGTAAACGGGCGCAACTCGCCGTTGGCCGACGCCGACTCCAGCAGCCGCACCGACGTGGTCCCCACGGCAACGATCCGGCCGCCGCTGCGACGGCATTCGACCAGCCTGGCGACGGTGGGAGCATCGATCACACCCCACTCGCTGTGCATCACGTGCTGGTCCAGCCGAGCGGTTTCAATTGGCCGAAAGGTGCCCAGGCCCACGTGGAGGGTCAGGTGGCAGACGGAGACCTGCCGGGCGGCGAGTCTCTGCAACAGGGGATCGGTGAAGTGGAGGCCGGCCGTCGGAGCGGCCACCGCGCCCGGCACCCTGGCATAGACGGTCTGGTAGTTCTCACGATCGGAATCAACCATCTGCCCCTTGCGGATGTAAGGCGGAAGGGGCACGCGGCCCACGCGACCGAGGAGCGTCACGGTCGGCTCGGCGGATTGTGGACGGGCGAGCCAAATGCCATCGGGCTGTTGAACGCCCAACCGAAGCTCGAGGCTTTGCGTGCCCTCCGGTCCGGTCAGGGTAAGCGTTTCGCCGGCAGTCAGCTTTCCGCGTGTCTTACCGAGAATCCGCCAAATCCCCCCCTCGGCGGCCTCCAGAAACAGGCCTTCCCAGCGGCCACCGGTGCGTGTTCGGAAGCCGACCAGCCGGGCCGGAACAACGCGCGTGTTGTTCAGAACCAGGCAGTCGCCCGCTTCGAGAATCTCCGGCAGGTCGCGAACATGCTTGTGAGATAAGGAGTTGTGCCGACGGTCGACAACCATCAACCGCGCGTCGCTGCGGACCCGCAGCGGCTGTTGGGCGATCAATTCTTTTGGCAGTTCGTAAGTATACTGTTCGATGTTGTCCATCGATGGGGCTTCAGCGCTGGACGATGGCCTGTACCGGCGGGCGGAAATCCCGAATTTTCTGCCCGACCACACCGGCCGCAGACCGTCTAACGGCCGCAAAACCAATCGACCCGGCCGGGGGAACCGGTTAACGTGAGCTTTGCCACCGTTCTCTCCGAGAGTATAAGCTTCCGGACGTGCGGGCGGCAGGTGCCCAATCCGCCCCCGCCGCACAACCGTCGTCCCAAGAGGATTGTTCATGCCGCCGATTCGATTAGCCCTGTGCATCACCGATCTTGACGTGGGCGGAGCGGAGCGATGCCTCGAAGAGCTCGTCATCGGCGTGGATCGCCGGCGATTTTCGCCGGTCGTCTACTGTCTGGCACCCCGCCCACAAAACGACGAAGCTTCGTGCGGCGCGCCGGTCGAGCGGGCCGGCATCGCGGTTCACTACCTCGGGGCGCGGCACCTGTGGAGTCTCCCGCGCGTGATCCGCGACCTGTCGGAGCGGCTGCGCCGGCAAAATCCGCAGGTTATCCAAACCTTCCTGTTTCACGCCAATATCGTCGGCCGTCTGGCGGCTCGGCGTGCCGGTGTGCCTTGTGTCGTCTCTGGCGTCCGCGTGGCGGAGCATCGCGCCCGCTGGCACCTCTGGGTGGAGCGGTGGACGAGAAACCTCGTGGACCGGCACGTCTGCGTCAGTCGCGCGGTTGCGGATTTCACCGCGCGGAATACCGGAATCGACAACAATCGTCTGGTGGTGATTCCCAATGGGATCGACGTGGACCGGCTCCGCGCGGTCAAGGCGGCCAGCCTGGCGGAATACGGGATCGCGGCTGGGAGGCGGGCCGTGACGTTTGTCGGGCGTCTCGATCCGCAAAAAGGGCTGTCTTGGCTCTTGGACACCGCGGTAGAGTGGCTCCCCAGGCTGGCCAGCCACGATCTCCTGCTGGTGGGCCACGGCCGCCAGCGGGCCGCGCTGGAGAGGCAAGCGGTCCGGCTGGGAATTGGCGGTCGCGTCCGGTTCGCCGGCTGGCGTCCCAACGTAGCCGAGATCCTCGCCGCGAGCGATCTTCTCGTCCTGCCCTCCCGCTGGGAGGGGATGCCGAACGTCGTGCTCCAGGCGATGGCCCTCGGGCTGCCCGTCCTGGCGACCGATGTGGAGGGGACAAGGGAACTGCTCGGGCCGGCGGCGGCGCAAACGGTTGCCTATGGAGACACCCCGACCTTTGTAAACAGACTGGTTACGTTGATCGAGGACCGTCGCAGCGGAGCGGAGCTTGGGCTGGAGAACCGCCAGCGGGCCGCCTCCGAGTTCTCGCTGGGGGCGATGATCGCCGCCTATCAACGGCTTTGGGAGTCGCTTGCTGGGGGGTGACCCGCGTCGGGAGAATTCGTGGAAAAAGAATTTTTCCGCCAGCTCCCGCGACGGAAGTCGGTCCGGCGCCACGACCTGCGGCCTGCGGTGGCGAACGGGCCGTGACGGAATGCAGAAAAGCCCCGTTGACGTATCAAGAGAAACGAGTATCCTTGGGTTTTTGTGGGGCCCAGTGGGGAGTAGTGGTAACGAACGGCTCCCAGAGAGGTTCGTGAGGCAGAGATCGCGTTGAAAATGCGCACAAGATGCTTCTGACAGGCACGTTTCCCCGCGCGATTGATGAGAAACTGCGAGTTGCGATTCCCAAGCGGCTCCGCGAGGGACTCGGATGCGCGCAAGGTGGAAACCTGTATATCGCCCCAGCAACGGATCAATCTCTAGCCATTTATACGGAGGAGTCTTTCGCCCAATTGGCGGAGCGGTTGGCGAAGGTCTCGCCAACGCAGCAGCAGGTGCGAGCATTCACACGGCTGTTTTACGCTCGCGCGCAGCGAGTTGAGCTGGATGGGCAGGGGAGAATCCGCGTACCCGGAGATTTGGCGCAATTGGCGTGTCTGGAGAAGGAGGTTGTCTTGCTCGGTGTTCAGGACCACTTGGAACTCTGGGCGGCCGCGCGTTGGCTGGAGTACCTGGAAGACAAGCAGAGCCGCTTCGACGAGATCGCCGAGGCGGCCTTTGACCAATCCCTTCCGTGAACCGGGCTGGGTGAAGAAAAGGGCGCTGCGGCGTCTGGCTCTTTGCCCGGCGGGCCGGGAATCGCCCCGTGGGCGATCCGTGCCTCCAGTAGCTGTATAGGAGAATCATTGCGAAGGATTGTCCGTCCGTCCATTCGCCGTGTGTAGGGTCCGCGGGCGTCTGTTACCGGCCACCGACAGACGTCTGGCCGAACCTCTTGGGGGTTTGATGGCCCTACAGGTATGGGAGGCGGGATCCTCCCGGCCGCGACTTGCGGAGCCAGTCGTCGCCTTCGCCGACGAGGGAACCGCGAACACTCAACCTCGCTCGGGCACACGGACGTGCCTGAGGTCGAGTGTTTTTGCCGATTTCGGTTGGCGGCGCTGCCGCGCGGCGACGGAGTAGCGAGACTCGGCGGGGCAACCGAGATGGGAATACAATGGGGGAAGGCTCCTCGATCCACGTTGCCGTCCTTCTGGACGAAATCGTCGACTGGCTCAGGCCTCGCCAGGGGGCTGTCGTTGTCGATGGCACACTCGGTGGCGGAGGGCACGCCCGTGCACTGGCCGGGGCGGTCGGCGGCGCGGGGCGCGTCATCGCCCTGGATCGAGATCCCCGCCCGGTCGAACGCGCCAAGACGGAGTTGGGCGGCTTGCCCGTGACCGTTGTGCAGGCCAATTTCTGCGATTTGCCGGAGGTGCTGAGGGACTTGGAGATCGAGACGGTCGAGGGGGTGGTGCTGGACTTGGGGCTGTCGAGCGATCAACTTGCCGACGAGAGCCGCGGTTTCAGCTTCTCGGCCGCAGGACCGCTCGATTTGCGGTTCGATCCGATGCGCGGCGAACCGGCCGCGCGCCTTGTCAACCGGCTCAGTGCGGAACACCTGGCCGATCTGATCTTTGCGTACGGGGAAGAACGATACAGTCGGAGGATTGCCCGAGCGATCGTCGACCGCCGTAAGAGAGAGCCGATTCGCACGGCTGCCGAGTTGGCCGAAATCGTTCGCCGGGCGATTCCCGCGTCGAGACGGCAGGAGCGGATCGATCCGGCGACGCGAACGTTCCAGGCCCTGCGGATTGCCGTCAACGATGAACTCAAGTCGCTGGAAATCGCGCTCCGCAGGATTCCCGACTGCCTGGCCTGCGGCGCGCGGTTGGCCGTGATCAGTTTTCACTCGCTCGAAGACCGGCGCGTCAAGGAGGCGTTTCGCGGCGATCCGCGGCTGGCCGTCTTGACAAAGAAACCCGTTTGCCCGGATGATCAGCAGGCCGCGGCGAATCCCCGCAGCCGCAGCGCGAAACTTCGCGTCGCGGAGCGGCTCTGAGAAGCGGGCGGAGGTGGCAGGCTACAGGTTACCGCTGACAGCCAGCAGAGCGATGGCCCGCCCGTTTTCAGCATTCCCCATTCGCCCCTGGACATTCGACATTCCTGCGCTATTCGGCATTCACCCGTAACCTCTGCGAACAGTATGACTCGGTTGCGGCTTGACGCGCTACTCGGCAAGGAGGCTGAGAGATGACCAAGAACAAGAAACCGCAAGAGAAGCTTGAACCGTTTGCCGCTCCCCTGCCGGGCGATTCCGCGTTGCCGAATCAGCCGGGCAGAGGGCGCGAGGTCAAGATCGGCCTGGCCGTGCTCGCCCTGACGCTGGTTGCCGTGGGGTACGTGGTGGCGACGCAGGTCTTCCCCGGCGACGAGGCCGCCGACGCTGTCGCGGAAGACGGCCTCGGAGCGGAGGAGGGGGACAGCGACAATGTCTTCGCCAGTCTGTCCGCCGACCACATTCCGGCAGTCGTTCGCCCCGATGCGGAACCGGGAGCCGGTCCCCTGCTGCCCGCCCAGTGGAATGCCGTGGCGACCGGGGCCGAGAAGGTTGCGGAAGCGGCCCCGCCGATTCCGTCGATCCCCCCCATGCCCTCGCCGGCGGCGGCGATGGCGGCGGCGGCCGGATGGAATGCCGGCGCGACGAGCGAGAGCCGCGCCGCGGAACAGGCCGGTGAGCCGGACACGAATCCGCCGGCAGCCGGTGCAGATGAGCGCGGAGGCGGACTGGCCGATTCTCCGCCGGGCATCGTTGAGGCCGCCGCGGCGGAGTCGGCGATGGCTTCGCCTCTTGTCCCGTCGTCCGCGACGGTTGAACCGCCTCCGCTGGCGGCCAATCCGTCGGCTCAAGGGAGCGATCCGGAGCAGCCCGGCGGCGGATGGCCGAATCCCGATTCCGCGCCGCCGGCCCACGCAGCGCCAACCGGCCCCTTGCCGGCGACGCCGCCGGATGGGGCGCCGTATGGGGCGCCGATCAACGGGGTTGCTCCAGTCCAGAACCTGTCGAACGCAAGCGACGCGCGGAGCCCGGATGCGGATCCCCGCCAGGCCCCGGATGCTCCCCAAGGAGCCGTGCCCCGCTGGCCGGTTGAGTCCTCCCCGCCCGCCCCTGCCACCCCGTTGGCATCGCAGACGCCGGTTCAGTATGCCGGCCTTGCGGAACCGGATCAGGCCGGGGCGGGGCCAGCGCCCCACGCCTGGCAGCAACCGGTGGTGACGGTTATCGACGGCAAGTATACCGCCAGTCCCAATGACAACTTCTACACGATCGCCAGGAAGGCGTATGGCTCGGGCGCATATTTCCGCGCACTGGCGCAGCACAATCGCGACAAGTATCCCGAGGCGGACAGCATCCGCATCGGCGACGTCATCGCAGTGCCGCCGGTTGAACAACTCGAGGCCAGATACCCCGCCCTCTGCCCAAAACCGGATCACCGCGACGCCGCCAAGAACCGCAGCCTGGCCGCCGCCGCTGAGCCGCTTCGGGGAGGGCGCGTCTACGTGGTACAAGAGGGCGACACGCTGTTCGACATCGCCCGCTATGAACTCGGAAGCCGGGCGCGCGTAGCGGAAGTGATCGAGTTGAACCGCCGGGTCCTTGGCGACCAGATCAACTACCTGACGCCGGGTATGCGATTGATGCTGCCGGACGAAGCCGATCGATCGCCGGCGGTGACGCAGCGGCCGGCGGAAGGCAGCCTGCGGTAGGGACGGTGGGGCCTTAGGGCCGGGAGCCGCGCTTGGACAAGCCGCCAGCAGCCGAGATCCGAATTGTCTCTGGAGGGCAGACCGGCGTCGATCGTGCGGGGCTCGACACGGCGATCGCGCTGGGCCTGGATCACGGGGGATGGTGCCCGCGCGGACGGCTGGCCGAGGACGGCACGATTGCCGCGCTGTACCAGCTTCGGGAGACCGACTCGCCGCTCTACGCCGCGCGGACCGAGCAGAACGTGATCGATTCGGACGCGACCTTGATCCTCTACCTGGAGCCTCTCCGGGGCGGCACGGAGCTCACGCGCCGGCTGGCCAGGCAGCACGGTCGGCCGTGCCTGCTGGTCGACCTGGAACGGCCGCCGCCGGCCGAGACGGTCCGCCAGTGGATTCGCGGGGCGGGGGTCGGCACGCTGAACATCGCCGGCCCCCGCGAAAGCCAGCACGCGGGCATCTACCGGTTGGCCAGGGCGTATCTCGAACAGGTCTTCTCCGGGATGGGGAGTTGACCGCGCACGGCTCTTGCGGAGGACTCCGGCGGCGGTCCGCGGCAGGCTGCGCGGAGTGCTTCGCTGGACGGGGCACGTCCGGGCAATCGCGGCAATCGGCCGGGAATTGCCGCGAAGCATCGTGCGGCTGCGTCATGGCAGCCCGTCGAGAAACTCGACCAGTTGGCGATCGTAGTCCGGCGGCTGTGGATCGTTGTGATCGCCGCCTTCGATGGTCAGGAACGTCTTGGGCTCGTTGGCGGCCGCCAGCAGCCGTCTTCCCATTTCGTAGGGGACCACGCGGTCGGAGTCGCCGTGGCTGACCAGGAGTGGCCCGCGGTAGCGGCCGATCTTCGCCAGGGAATCGAAGCGGTTGCGGATCAGGCTTCGCATCGGCAGCCAGGGGTAATGCACGGCGGCCATCTCCGCAATGGAGGTGAAGGTGCTTTCGAGCACGAGGCCGCGCGCGCCGTCCGTGGCGGCCAGGTCGACGGCCACGGCGCCGCCGAGCGAGCGGCCCATCAGGACAATCCGAGTCTCGGCGACTCCCGCGCGGCGGGCCAACCAGGCGCGCGCCGCCCGGGCGTCGAGCAACAATCCCTTCTCGGCCGGACGGCCGCCGCTCTTGCCGTAGCCGCGATAGTCGTAGATCATCACGCTCACGCCGGCCCGGCCGTTCAAGGCGCGGAGCATTTCCGCCCGATCGCTGAGGTTCCCCGCATTCCCGTGGCTGAAGAGCACCACGGCTCGCGGGTTTTCGTGGGGAACGTACCAGCCGTGGAGCGGCGTCCCGTCAGAGGCCGTGAACTGGGCGTCTTCGAACTTCAGGCCGGCGGGATTCCAGTCGCCCTGGGGATAGCGAGACGGAAAGAAAATGAACTGTTCCTCGAAGATCATGCACAGCACCGCGAGCGCGAGGCAGCAGACCACCGGTACGAGCAGGATGGCGACGATTTTCCGCCAACGGCGGATGGATGTCCAGGCCGGCGTCGCCTCCGGCGGGGATGCGGGACCGGGCATGGGCCGCCCCTCCTGTTATCGGCCTGAGAGTCTGCGCCACGGGGGAGGCGCGACACGCCTGTCGAGACGATGGCAAACGGGTACGACCTCGCAACTCCGGAAAACGGAGCGGCGAGGTCGTCTCTTGGGGAACGCGTGTCGCGCGTCAGGCAACGGTCATTTCGATTTGAACTGGTAATTCGGGTTCCGGATGTCGAAATCCGCGTCCGTGAAACCATTGTTCAGCTTCAGGTTCAGGTAGGTATACTCCTCGGTCAACTGGGGCTTGCCGCCCTCCTCGGCCGGCCAATCGTAGGCCTCGTAGCGAATCGGGAGGTTCAGTTCGTCGTCGACGTAAATCTGAGCGATGTGGAAGAGGAAATTGCGGCGAGGCACCGGGTGGATGACGCGGAGGCAAGTGCAGAGTCGGTTCTCGATCTTCGCGCCGGGAAAGTACTTGACTTCGCATTCCCCGTATTGGACGTCCTTCTCGCCGACTTCGATCAGGCGGCGGACGAGCGTGACGATGCCGACTTCAGTGATTGGGTAGCGATTGTCGGTCATCGCAATCTGGCCGGTCGGATCGAGCGAGACCGTGCCGAAGAGTTTCTGGATTCCGGTCCCGTGGGCCAACATCTTGCCGTCGTTGGCGCCTTCGACATAGACCACCTCCTGGCCCTTCTTCTTCTCCGGTCCGAGGAAGTACATGTACACGCTGAACGGCCGGTGGCGAATCTTCACGAACATGTACTCGTGTTCGAGCAGTTTGCCGTCGATCCGTTCGCGTTTGATGAGCGTGGCGGAGTAGTCCTGGATGCGTTCGATTTCATCGATTCCGTCGTAGGCCCAACGCAGGCAAGGCATCAGGGGGTGTTCGTTGGGATCGCGGTTGGCGAGAATCTGGCGGGCCCGGTCACCGATCGGGGGAGTGGCGCGTTCGGCCAACTGGTACTGGGGTTTCTGCTGGGCTGCCTGGTCCTCCTGCTGGGCCGGCGCCTGGGCGACGTACAACGGCCCTCGTGCGTCCGGAGCACGCTGCCCGTGAGAGACTTGGGCCGCTGCCGCGGAGACGAACAGGGCGGGCAGCAAGAGGGCGGCGAAAGCAGGGAATTTGCTGCGACTGTAAAAGAATGACGGCATCAAAAACACTCCCTTGTCAATCGAATCGGAACGCGGCAGACGGTCTTCATGAGGGCCGGCGGCGTTCGAATCCTCCCTGACATTTTCTAGTTGGTGATCGGGCCGGTGGGCATGCCTGCCAAATACGGGCAAATTGCGCGCCGAAAAAGCGAAGACAACCACCAAAGTGGTGTCGGCCACGCATTTCAGCGGGGGAAATCGTGGCAACGACTTGTCGGCGGATTCTCGGCAGGCACTCTTTCTTGTGGTTATCGCACAATCGTTCAGACAGAATTACAATGTTTCCTTTACCAGGGTGGCTTTGTCCAATCGATCAGAAAGGGACAATCCATTGGCACGCGGCAATCGTCGCATCTTACCCAAATTCAGAGAATCCGGGGAGGCCATTTCGTGGATCTTGATCGGCTTCAGATTCGAGTTGTTGTTTCGGCCCTGTTCCAGCAGAACACGTTTGTTGCCTGGCGCCCCGGGCGGAGGGACTGCCTGCTGGTTGACCCCGGCCTGGAACCGGATCAGATCACGCGTCTTCTCGACGCGGAGAAGCTGCATCCGGCCGCGATACTCAACACGCACGGACACAGCGACCATATCGGAGGCAATCAGGCAGTCAAGCAGCGCTGGCCGCAGTGCCCGATCGTGATCGGAGAGGCCGAAGCCGGCAAACTCAGCGACCCGGCGGAGAATCTCTCGCTCCTTTTCGGCGCCCGACTGGTCAGCCCCCCCGCCGACAAAACGGTCGCCGATGGGGAACGGTTTTCAGCGGCCGGCTTCGATTTGAAGGTGATCGCAATCCCGGGTCATTCGGCCGGGCATGTCGTCTTCCTGGTCGAAGGGCAGGCGCCGTGCGTGGTCTTCGTCGGCGATGTGATCTTTGCCGGGTCAATCGGCCGGACGGATTTTCCGGACGGGGATTTCGCCCAGTTGGCGGCTGGAATCCGCCAGAAGCTGTTTCCACTGCCCGACGACACGATCCTGCTCCCCGGCCACGGGCCCGAGACGACGGTTGGCCAGGAGCGCCGCACGAACCCCTTCGTGGGAGAAAACGCCGGCGGATCCTGACCTCTCGGCGGCATGCCGTGCGGCGTTTCCCCGCCGCGATGCAGCCGATCCGCGCCGGGGGGGACTGTCCCGCCCGTTGTGGATTGCCGCTCCACCGCGATCGCTCGCATCCCGTAAGGCAGGGGTCGCCTGACCGTTGGGGGGCTCGCAGGACTGCCCGCGTTCAATCCACGCGGAAGCCGATCTGCACGGTGACCTGGTATTGATGGATTTTCCCATCGACGATGCTGCCGCGCTGCTCGGCGACTTCGAACCAGCTCATGTTGTGCACGGTTTCAGACGCTTTGGCGACGGCCGACGCAGCGGCGTCGGCGAATGACGTTTCCGAAGTCCCGACGAGGGTGATTTTCTTGTAGACCGGGTTGGCCATTGTCTGAATCCTTGTGCGGTGAGGGGAAGCGAGCGGTTACAGGTTTACGATACGGGTTGGACCGCTTGGAGGCCAGACCTGTGGCGAGGAGGCGGTCTGCCAGGGGAGACAGTCCGCTGCCGGCTGCGCGCCGATTCACGCCTCCATGTGGCTGGTGGTCTGCTGCCCGACGCCGGGCGCGACGGCGGGCAATTCCAGGTCGAATCGGCTGCCCCGCCCGGGCGTGGAGTCAACGAGGATTTGTCCGCCGTGCTCGTTGAGGATCTTCTGGCTCACGGCCAGGCCGAGGCCCGTGCCCCGGCCCTTCTTCGACGAGACGAACGGGCGGAACAGTGTCTCGATCTCGCCGTGCGGGATTCCCGGACCGTTGTCCGAAATCGAAATGCGGATTTTCGACTCTTCCGGCCGATAGACAGTCGTGATCTCGACGCGTCCGCGCTGGTCGTTTTCGACGGCGGCGTCGATGGCGTTCGTCAAGATGTTGAGGATTGCCCGGTGCATGCCCTCCGGATCGAAGACGAGGATCGGGACGTCGGGTGCGAAGCGGCAGGAGATTTCCACATCGAGGTCGGCGGCGCGGGCCTCGACGAGTTCGACGACGTCGGCGGCAACCCGGTTGATTTGGGCCGGCTGCAAGTCCGGTTCGCGCTCCTTGCTGATCGTCAGCATGTCGAGGACCAGCGTGGAGATCTTCGCCTGGTTCTTCTCGACGATCGTCCAACCCTTCCGGACGACGTTCTCGTCGTGTTCGGACAATCCCATCTCGATCAAGTAGCTCCCGCCGCGGATGCCCTGGAGGATATTCTTGATGTGGTGCGAGAGCGTGGCGATCGTCTGCCCGACGGCGGCGAGGCGTTCGGCCTGGACCATCGCGGAGTAGTAACGCGTGTCTTCCACGGCCAGCGCCGCCTGGTGGGCGATGGCAACCATCAGTTTCAAGTGGTCCTCGTTGAAGCGATGCGTGGCGTCCTTCACGAGCGCGTCGAGGGGGGCAGTCGAGGTGTCGATGTAGATCACGCCCACCAGGTCATAGCGGCCCTGCATGGGCACGCAGATCGCCTCGCGGATGCCCGCCCGGACGATGCTCGCCGCCGGGTTCCAGCGGTCGTCCTGCTGGGCGTCGCTGGTAATCACGCCCTCGCCCTTTTCCATCACATAGTCGAGGATCGTCTTGCTGATCGTTATCCGCTCCGGCGCCCTGGCGTGGCGCCGCATCCACTGGACTTTCGGCTCGAGCTGCCTCGTCTCGGGGCCGACCAGCATGATGCAGCCGCGGTCGGCGTCGACGAATTCGAAGATCAACTCCATGATGCGGTGCAGCAATTGGTCGATGTCCAGGGTATGGCTGACGGCCAGGGTGGCGCGATACATGAGCTGCAAATTGCTCCGCGCACGCGCCAGCCAGGCGCTCTGGGGGACATCGGGGGAAATCTCGAAGAAATGGCTGCTCTCTTCCTGGGAGACGGCGTGCACGATGTGCGACCGGTCGCCGTGTTGGCGATCCGACGAGATCGCGACCTTGTCACTCAGGTCGATCAGGGGGCCGGCGGCGCGCTGGGTGTAGAGCATCAATGTGCGGCCGATCTGGATCTGGTCGCCGCTCTCCAGGCGATGGGCCTCAACCGCCCGCCCGTTGACGAATGTGCCGTTCGAGCTGTCCAGATCGCTGATCGTGTAGACGTCGCCGGTGGCGTAAATCTGGGCGTGCCGCCGGGAGACTTCCGTGTCGTGGATCTGGATGCCGTTCGATGAATCGCGGCCGAGCGAGATCGCGCTCTCGCCGAACTCGAAGCGCGCGCCTTGATCGTTGCCGCGGATAACGAACAGAGAAGGCACTTGGTGCGACTCCCGCTGGCATACGTGGCCGTCACTCGTCCGTGCCGCCAGGCCGGAATCCACTCCCAAGCCCCAACTGGGGAAACGCTCGCTGCGGTCGGTCGACCCGCCAAGCAGCGTCTGGATGCCCCACGAGGGTGGCCCGGACGATGACGAGATTCCCAACTCCGGGGCAAGGAAACCAGGAATGTCCGTGACCTGTGTTTCGACAACCGTCTCAAGCGATCACCCGCCAAAGCCGATTGCCCCGGACCCGATCCCCATCGTAACGATCCGGCGGCGTCTTGACCAGCACCTGACCCGAGCGCGGGCGAATCTTGGCAGTCTCCCTGTCTCCCTTCAGACTGGTCTTTAGGGGCGGGAAAGTTGCCCGAGACCGGAGGTGTCTGCCCCCACGAGGCAGGATTCACGCGCTTTCGGCCACTTGTTGCGCCCCGGCCGCCAGGATCTCCTCGATCCTCCGCACCAGCGGGCCGTAGTGGTAGGGCTTGCCAACGATTTCTTCGGCGGGCGGAGCAGCCCCCCTGTGGAGGTTGCCCAGCAGGACGATGGGGGCTTTCTTGGCGCCGCTGGCGGCAAACCGGGAGCAGAGCTTCTCGGGCGAGTTGTGGTCGAGCTCAAGGTCCAGGACGATCAGGTCCGGATGGAGCGACTGGGCAAGTTCGGCTCCGCGGCCAGCCCGTGCGGCGGAGTAGGTGCGGATCCCCTTGCGCTGCAACGCGGTGGTGAGGACCTCGCGGTTCTCTTCGGAGCGATCGACGATCAGAACACTCGGCGAAGGATGCACGGCCGGATATCTCCCGGAGGTTGGAGGCGAGCCTGTCGCGGGCTCGCCCGAACTGGCGGTTGGGCCAAGACCCTGGCGTCCCGGCGGAAGGTTGGGGGGGGAGGATAGCGAGGGACGGGTTTCGTGTCAAAGCGAGTTTTTTCGAGGACCGCCCACTCGCGCCATTTTGCCCA
>LSQX01185612.1_pt1 | contig 38869 bp, 40 predicted proteins | sample 654561 | NCBI WGS metagenome assembly LSQX01 (sample SAMN04489861, study PRJNA283612) | anaerobic digester metagenome | isolation source: 4 biogas reactors fed with cattle manure at either 37C or 55C with and... | place: Denmark: Kongens Lyngby | collected 2014 | reverse complement strand
TTCAGTTCTTGTGCGTCAGCCCTGCCCATACCAGGCCCTGCCCTAACAAACCCAAACCAGCCACCAATACTACCAGTCCCCATTCTTCCACGGTCAACGGAACCGTAGCAAACACCTGGCGCAAGACCGGATGGTACAAAACAGCCAACTGCAAACCAAAAGATACCGCCGCTGCCAACAGTAAATAAGGGTTGCCTAATAAACCCACTTCAAAAACGGACCGACTCTCACTTCTGCACTCCAACACATGAAACAGTTGCTGCATTACCAGCACCGTAAAAGCCAAGGTACGGGCTAAAGCCAAATCACCGCTTGTGAGGCCGAGAATAAACACTGCTACCGTGAGCAACCCCATGATCAATCCCCGCCCGATTATTTTCCTGGCTAATCCGCGGGAGAACACGCTTTCATTTTTCTTTCGTGGCCGGCGCTCCATAATGTCTTGAGCCGGTGGCTCAAAGCCCAGAGCCAGCGCCGGTAAGCCGTCCGTAAGTAAATTAACCCATAAGATTTGAATCGGCAACAAAGGTAACGGTAACCCTAGCAAGGCGGCCACGAACATGGTTACTACTTCACCGGTGTTACTGGATAAGAGATAGCGGATAAACTTTCTAATGTTATCGTAAATGGCTCGCCCTTCTTCCACCGCAGCGACAATAGTCGTAAAATTATCGTCTTCAATAACCATGGCCGCCGTTTCACGGGCCACATCAGTGCCGGTGCACCCCATAGCTATACCAATGTCCGCTTCTTTCATGGCCGGTGCATCGTTAATACCGTCGCCAGTCATGGCCACTACTTCTCCCCGTCGTTTGAGGGCACGAACAATACGAAACTTGTGGCGCGGGCTGACCCGAGCATAGATATTGATAGTTCGAGATCGGTCTTCTAATTCCAGCTGGCTCCAACTATCCAAGTCGGCGCCGGTGGCAACCCCGCCTTGCCAAGATAAGCCCAGCTCTTTGGCCACAGCTACGGCGGTACTCCGGTGATCCCCGGTAATCATTATAGTACGTATCCCGGCTCGCTGACAACGAGCAATGGCTTCTTTCACTCCCGGTCGGGGCGGATCATTCAATCCTACCAGCCCGACCAGGGTCAATTCCTTTTCCAATTCCGGGCTTGGGCGCCCACTAAAACCAGGCAGATCCCGATAAGCAACAGCCAGTACTCGGAGCGCCCGGGAAGCCATATTCTCGTTTTCTGTGAGCCATCTTTCCTTGACTTCAGCCCGCAAGGGCTGAACGCTTTTGGGGCCATTATAGACTGAGCAGCAACGATCCAACACGATATCAGGCGCCCCTTTAACCACTAACCGGATACCGCCGTCAAAGCGGTGCAGCGTGCTCATGCGCTTACGTTCAGAATCAAACGGTACTTCCCCTAGGCGGGGGTAAGTTTGCTCCAAAAACCCGCGCACCAAGCCCGCCTCCGCTGCCTTCACCGCCAACGCCGCCTCAGTCGGGTCACCTTCGGCTGTCCAAATTCTATCCTCTGAGCCCCGGCGACGTCGCCATAGATCTAGAACTTCAATGTCTCGTCGTTTGAGGGAAGCATCGTTACACAAAGCGGCTAGAGTTAGCAGCAAACGGTGATCTTGAGCCCGGATTTCACGCACTGTCATCTTGTTTTCGGTTATGGTGCCGGTCTTATCGGCGCATATTACCGACGCACAGCCCAAAGTCTCCACTGCCGGCAAAACACGGATTATGGCTTGTCGCTTAGCCATACGTTGTACGCCTACCGCCAGAGACAGAGTAACCACTGCCGGCAGTCCTTCCGGAATAGCGGCCACGGCCAGACTGATCCCAGCCATGATAAGCTCCAAAGTGGATCCTCCGCGCTTCAGTCCCAAGGCGACCACGGCGGCACACACGGCCAAACAGGCGCCCACCAGTACTTGCCCCAGCTGGTGTAACCGTCGCTGCAATGGAGTTTGCTCCTCTTTGCGCCGACCTAAAAGACGCGCTATTTGGCCGGTTTCTGTTTTTACACCGGTAGCCACCACTATGGCTTCGGCTTTTCCCCGAGTAGCCAAAGATCCAGCAAATACCATGTTGCGGCGTTCAGCCAGCCCAGTCTCTACAGGCAAAACAGATACGTTCTTACTAACCGGTGTCGATTCTCCGGTAAGCGACGACTCGTCACATTGCAGACCCCAACACTTCACCAGGCGGGCATCGGCAGGAACTCTGTCCCCGGCAGTTAGAATCACTAGATCGCCGGGTACCACCTCTGCCGCCGGCCGTTCGGCTGCTAAGACTCCTCTTCGAACCCTAGCTTTGGGAGTACTTAACTGGTTCAGGGCCGCCAACGAGCGTTCCGTTCGGTACTCCTGAACAAATCCGAGCAGAGCGTTTAGTATTACAATGGCAACAATGGCTAAAGCATCGCTCCATTCCGTAAGCAAAGCTGATAAAATCGCAGCCACCAATAGGACTCGAACCATAAAATCGTGGAACTGATCTTGAAGCACTTCGAAGGCGGTCTTAGGTCCCTGAGTCGGAACAGTGTTCGGGCCAAAGTCGAACAGACGAGCCTTGGCCTGGACAGGGTCTAAACCAGTGGTGGCATTGGTTCTAAGTGCAGTCAGAAGCTCATTTAACGATAGGGCATGCCAAGGTTGCAAAGCGCTGGCCTCCTTTTCTGGTTCCGAGCTTCAGGTACTGGAATTACTAAAGAATCCCTATGCCCACAGGAGGAAAAACATGCCCCGGGAGCACGTCCTCAATTGACCCCCTCTGTGGGTGGAGGTATACTGAAAAGGAAACCGGTGTAAAGGATGATCAGCATGGCTTTCGATTCTATTGCCTTAACAGCCCTAATGGCTGAGTTGGAAACCTTGGTCGGGGCACGCGTGTCGCGGATCCAGCAGCCTAGTCAGTTGGAAACGGTCTTTACTATGCGAGGCTCAAACGGTAACAAGCGCTTGCTCATCTCAGCTCATCCGGAGAGGGCACGAATCCACCTGACTACTGCTTCCTACACCAATCCGTCCCAGCCACCGGGATTCTGTATGTACTTGCGCCGCCATCTGGAGGGCTCGCGGCTGGAACGTATTACCCGACCCGAAAGTGAGCGCATCGTATACTTGCACTTTGCCGCGCGGGATGAGCTCGGAGACGAACGACCATTGCTTCTTATTGTGGAAGCCATGGGCCGACACAGCAATATTATCGTGGTGAACCAAAAACAGAATATAATCCTCAACGCTATTAAACCCATTCCCGCTGCTATTAGCCGCTACCGCCAGGTCCTGCCTGGGCTACCGTATAAGAGCCCACCGCCGCAGAACAAACTGCACCTATCTTCTCTCACCGAACTTGAATTCTACTTGGAGCTCCGCCAACGAGGCCGACGCCCGGCTCAGGCATTGCTGGCAACCATCGCCGGCCTTAGTCCGCTCTGGGCTGAAGAGCTAGTAGTCCGCTCCGGCCTGGAGGATACCCTCAACATAAAGTCCGCCACCCAAACAGAACTTAGACCGTTGTGGCGAGAAGTAGGCACCCTGAGGGAATCGCTTTGGCGGGCCGAGTTTAAGCCCACTGTTTACTTAGAACCAGAAGGTCGAGCCGTGTCCGTGGCCCCTCTGCCCTTGGTACGTTATGCCCGCTTGTCGGTTAAGAGTTTTCCCACCATGAGCGCTGCCTTAGACTATTACTTTCAGGCCAAAGAAAGGGAAGTGCAGTTCTCGGCCCTGCAGCAAAGCTTGCTGACCAAACTGCGTCACCAAATAGAACGGGTCGAAAAGAAGCTCGCCCTTCATTTTGAGGCTATCCAAAACGCTAAAAAGGCTGACCGGTATCGAAAGTTTGGAGAACTGCTTCTGGCCTATGCTTATCAGCTAACCAGTGCCGGCCTCACGGAAGTGCAGCTCCCAGATTGGACCGAGGCCGGAACGCAAGTTGTGGTTCCTCTTGATCCAGCATTGACTCCGGTGGAGAATGCTCAGCGCTACTTTGCCCGCTACAACAAAGCTAAGAAAACCCTGACGGCGGCCCAGCATCAGAAACAGCAGGACCAAGCGGACTTGTCTTATTTTGAGAGCGTGTTACTGGCTGTAGAAGAAGCTGATAGCCTGCCAGAGCTGGAGGAAATAAAGGCCGAACTTACAACAGAAGGCTACATTAAGAAAGAAGCAACATCCCGTCTGCACAAAGATAAGGTGAGTCCAGACAGCAAGCCTCTTTCTTTTGCTATCGATGGTTATGCTGTTTTTGTCGGTAAGAACAACCGGCAAAACGATTATCTAACGTTGCGGCTAGCTCAAAACGACGACATCTGGCTTCACACTCAAAACATTCCTGGCTCCCATGTTATTATCCGGTGTCCGGACGGCCAACTGCCGCCCCAAGACGTTTTGCTACAGGCAGCCCATCTGGCTGCCTATTACAGCCGGGCTCGCGCCTCGTCCAATGTTCCAGTGGACTATACCAGATGCCGCCAGGTGAAAAAGCCCCGGGGTGCCCGGCCCGGTTTCGTTACCTATAGCCAGCAACAGACTGTCTACGTTACACCGGACCCGAGCACGATTAAAGCCCTCAAAGGCCGGCCTTGAGGGCTTTAATCGTGTTAGAACACTAACCGCTTTCCGCAGGTTTGCTATAACAGTGGATTATGCGCTCTGGCGTTGTTCTGGCGGCAGGATCAAGTTGAGAACAATCCCCACCATGGTAGCCAAAGGCATACCGCTCACGGTAAAATTGCCTACGCTGATCTCTGCCCCGCCAATGCCGATAACCAGAATAACCGAGGCCAAGATAAGATTACGATTTTCAGCAAAATCCACCTGGCTTTCCACTAACATCCGTACCCCAGCCGCAGCGATGGTGCCAAAGAGCAAGATGGAAATTCCGCCCAACACCGACGGAGGGATTGTCTGAATAACCACACCTAGTTTCTGCACAAAGGACAGCACCACGGCAATAGCTGCCGCCCAGCCAATCACCCAAACACTGTACACTTTGGTGATCGCCATCACCCCGATGTTTTCACCGTAAGTGGTATTAGGTGGACCACCGAAGAGAGCAGCCAACGAGGTGGCTAAGCCGTCGCCTAAGATAGAGCGGTGCAGCCCCGGATCCTTTCCCAGATCCCGTCCGACAATATTATTAGTTACCAACAGATGGCCGATATGCTCGGTAATACTGACAACAGCCACCGGAGCAATCAACAATGCCGCCGGCAGAGAGAACTGAGGAGTAACAAAGGGCGGAACGGCAAACCAAGCCGCTTCTCTAACCGGTGTTAGGTCCACCAAACCTTGAGTAAAAGCACATACATAGCCGGAAACGATCCCGATCAAGATGGGAATTACGTTTAGAATTCCCTTAAAGTACATGTTAGCAATAATAGCCATGGCCAAAGTAAACAAGGCCGTCCATACGCCCGGTGAACTTAGAAAGTGCACCGTCTCCCCAGGCGGAGGTAACAAGCCGGCCATTTCCACTGCGGTCCGCGCCAGACCCAAGCCAATTACAATAACCACCGAACCGACCACTACCGGCGGTAGTAAACGATCTATCCAAACAGTACCGATTCGATATATCAAACCGGCTACCACCACATACAACAGTCCGGCCATAACACAGCCAAACAAAGCTGCCGGCAAGCCCCAGTTCCTAATAGCCACCTGAATAGGGACAATAAACGCGAAGGAAGAGCCCAGGTAAGCCGGGATTTTAGCTTTGGTGCAAATAATGTAAGTAAAAGTCCCCAGTCCGCTGCCCAGCAAAGCCAAAGAAGGATCCATGCCCGTTAGAATAGGTACTAAGATAGTGGCGCCAAACATGGCAAACAAGTGCTGAATACTAAGAGGTATTGTCTCCCACAACGGTAGCCTTTCGTGAACATCGATGATTGGCCGCAAAAAGCATCCTTCCTTTCACTAATATCATACCCATATATATAAGACCCTCCTCGCCGGCTCCAAACCGGTAAGGAGGGCATTCCCTCTTCCCTTACCGGCCACACAGGACCGACTTAAAGGGACGCTATTCTTCTTCCATCAGCACGACCTTGTCCTCTTCGTCTGTCTCCTTCAGCCATACCGCTATTTGTTCCCGTCGCGAAGTGGGCACATTCTTGCCGACAAAATCAGGCCGGATCGGAAGCTCCCGATGCCCGCGATCAACAAGAACCGCCAGCTGAATGCTGCTGGCCCGGCCTAGATCCATCACTGCATCCATAGCCGCCCGCACGGTACGACCGGTGTAGAGCACATCATCCACCAGCACCACCCTTTTGCCTGCCAAACTAAAGTCGATCCCAGTCAGACTTACCGGCGGCGAACTGGGCGGTTCCCGATCGTCCCTGTAAGCGGTAATATCCAAGTGACTCACCGGAACGGCTACACCTTCTATGTGCTGAATTTTGTCCGCTAAACGCAGAGCCAACGGGTACCCACGCGTTTGGATGCCTAACAGAACTAAGTTAGCAGTGCCTTTGTTTCGTTCCAGGATCTCATGGGCAATCCGGGTCAGCGCCCTTCTTAAACCATCAGCATCCATTAACACCGTCTTCTCTCTAAGCACCATGGATGGCCCCACCCCCAATTATTACCAAAGCCTTTCCTGCGGCCGCAGGAAAGGCTTCCCTCCGTTCCTTACCAGCCTCACGGGACCAGTCTTAAGGCTTACCTGTTATGTACATAAGTCTACCATAAAACAAACAGTACCGTCAAGATTTACCAGCTATAGAGGCCGACTTACATGCCCAGGCAGTGGTACCAGGAACTGCCTATTGCAGACAGGTCTTTCATTTGCCTCTTAACCGGCTCAGTACCGCCATCAAGTCTTCCGGTAGCGGACTGGAGAACCCCAGCTCCTCCCCTGTTACCGGATGGAGAAAGCTTAGCTTAGCAGCATGGAGAAACTGACGTTTAAGACCCAGGTTTCCTTGGCGCCGCCCATAGAGAGGATCGCCCACTACAGGGTGACCCACAAAGGCTAGGTGTACCCGAATCTGGTGGGTACGCCCGGTATCTAAGGTGGCCTTAAGGTAACTGTAGTTTTCTAATCGTTCTAACACGGTAAAATAGGTTCGGGCCGATCGCCCGCTTGGTACTACCGCCATTTTGAGTCGCATCTTAGGGTGACGCCCGATAGGAGCATCTACTGTGCTTTGGTCCGGTTTCATCCAGCCGTGGGCTAAACAAAGATAGCTCCGTTTTACTGTGCGCTCTTTCAGTGCCAATGTCAGCCCCTGATGGGCAGCTTCTGTTTTTGCCACAACCAACAAACCCGAGGTGTCTTTATCTAAGCGGTGAACGATCCCCGGGCGCAGCTTGCCGCCAATATCAGCCAGTTTGTCACCACAATGAGCCAGTAGAGCATTCACTACGGTACCTCTGCGGTGGCCCGGCGCAGGATGAACTACCAGGCCGGCCGGCTTGTCGATGACTAACAGATACTGGTCCTCATAAATGACGGTCAGCGGCCTATCCTCCGCCACTACTGCCAGCGGCTCCGGGGGCGGCACCTTAACGATAATTTGTTCGCCTCCAGAAACACGTAAGCTGGCTTTGGGAGCTTTGCCCTGAACCTGTACTCGCCCCATCTGAATTAGATGCTGCAGCCGCGACCGACTGAGCTCCGGGCCCAACGCTGCGGCCAAAAAAACATCCAACCGCTGCCCGCTCTGATTAGGCTCCACTTTGAGATGGTACTCCCTAGGACCTAGGTTTTGGTTCGTGGTCACAGCAGTTTGCCCTCCGATTGAAGCAAGTACAGAAACAGCAGGCCTACACCGGTGACAATAGCCGTGTCAGCGACGTTGAACACCGGAAACACGCGAAAATCAAGAAAATCAACCACATAGCCAAAACGTAATCGATCAACTAGGTTACCAACGGCTCCCCCCAAAACCAAGATCATGGCCCAACGAAGTAACACCATGTGGGGTTCCAGACGACCGGCATAAAGCAAGATGGCCACCACCACCACAGCAGTCACTGCCACCAACAGACCGGTTTGATGCTTGAGCAGGCCAAAAGCCGCCCCTGGGTTCTGTACATAGGAGAAGTGAAATACCCCGGACCAAATAGGCCAACTCTGACCCGGCAAAAGGAAATACCTGATCAAGGCCTTAGTTAATTGGTCTAGAGCCACAATAATACCGGCACCGATGAAGATTTGGGTCAATTGTTCTCCCCCTTACCGTTCTCCTCTCGCTCATTAGCTAAGCCGAGATTTCTTTCCCGGTCGTGGTTTAGCCCGGCCGAAAGGCTCAGCTTTGTCCTCCATTACTACTTCTTCCACATCTTCTACAGCTCCCCGCTGCTCACTGGAATCAATATAGGTATCGCTATAGCTGTCCACTCCGCCTACATCCTGCGGGCCGGAAGCCGTACCATAGCGCGCCACTGCCTGCCAGGCATCTTCTCCGTCAAAACCAGTGTAATCGGTATTGTCCAAAAAAGTGCGGCCAAACGGCTGTGCTAACACTTCTTCCTCCACCGGACGCTGAGTACCGTCCCAGTCTTGTGCTTCTTCTTTTTCCTGACAGCCAGAACATAGGGTAGCCCAGGGCAACACCTGCAACCGACCTGGGTCTATCTTGTTCTCACATTGATCGCAAATACCGTATGTTCCGCTCGCCAGTTTTCTTAGGGCCTGGTCCACTTGGGCTAACAACCGCCGGGTATTGTCCCACAATCCAATGTCTTTGCCCCGCTCAAACGTCTCCGATCCTACATCGGCTGGATGATTGTCGTAGAGAGACAGCTCTCCAATAACATCGCTTTGCCGTTCTTGAAGCCCACCTTGTTCAATTCTCCCGCCTAACTGCTTAAGTCGCTCTTTTTCCGCTTGTAGCCGGGTCTTAATCTCCTGGGTATTCTGCATCCTGATCAGTGCCTCCCTAGTTGTAGAGTAACTATGTCTACTATCTGGGCAATAAAGGCTCCCAGAACAGGAATGCTCACCATCTGGCGCAAGAGATAGAGCACCAGCGCTCCCACCAAAGTAAAGCCCACGGCCATGCCAAAGCCCCGAGCCACCCCAGCCACAAAGTTCAGATACAGCAAACGACGAGTATTTGTTTGTAGGTCCACATACTCAGCCAAGCGGGCCTTATCGAGAGAATCAGCCAGGCGATCCACTTGGGCTTGCATAAGCTCGACCGGGCTTTGATCCTGAGCCATTCCTGTCACCTCTAATGTAGAATGCCCAAACCAGGTCGGCCTTATGGCAGGTGTTGGTTCTCAGCTAACACCGCCTGACAACGTGGGCAAACTCCATCCTGAGTATCCTCGTTGTACATCCAACAGCGCTCGCATTTCTCACCGGCAGCCAATGTAACCAGACAATGGGCACCGGCGTAGTTCTCAAGTTCGACTGCTGTAGTCGGTGGCGTTTCACCCGGCTCATGTAATTTCACTTGGGAGACAATAAACAACCCTGGCAGTATGCTCTCGTAGTCCTGCAGCAATTCATGCGTTGAGCTTAACGTCTCTGGAAACCAAAGATCTACCCGGGCCATGAGCGAAGTGCCGATTAGACTGCTTTGCCGTGCCTCTTCCAGTGCCTTGGCCACATCAGAACGTACGGTTAACAGTTGGGTCCAGCGTTGCTCCAGCTTCTCATCCAGGTACTCTGGGTTTGCCTCCGGCCAAGCGGCCAACTGAACGCTCTCTTCTTGTGTGCCTGGAATATAGTCCCAAATCTCCTCCGCCGTAAACGTGAGTATCGGTGCCATTAACCGTACCAAGGTGGTCAGTATTTCATACATGGCTGTCTGGGCCGACTGCCGCCTGGGATCATCCGCTTGGCTACAGTAAAGCCGGTCTTTGAGTACATCGAGGTAGAAGGCGCTCATGTCCAGAGTGCAGAAATTGTGGAGTGCATGGTACAACAAATGGTATTCGTACTCCTCGTAGGCAGCTGTTACTTTTTCGACTAGCCGGGTTAAAGCCATCAGCGCCCACCGATCAAGTTCGGTCAGGTCTTGATATGGTACCCGGTCTTTTTCCGGCTCGAAATCAGCCAGATTCCCTAGCAGAAAGCGGGCTGTATTTCTGATCTTGCGGTAAACCTCCGACATCTGGAGCAGAATATCTCTTGATACCCGCACGTCCCCTTTAAAATCTGACGATGCCACCCATAATCTTAGCACGTCAGCACCAAACTCGCTGATGATCTCCTGCGGATAAATTACGTTGCCAACAGACTTAGACATTTTCCGGCCTTTGCCATCCACAACATAGCCGTGGGTTAGTACCGAACGATAAGGAGCGTGCCCGTTCATGGCTACCGATGTCAGCAGTGACGATTGGAACCAACCGCGATGCTGGTCACTGCCCTCCAAGTAGAGATCGCAGGGCCACTCCAGCTCCGGCCTAGTGGTTAGCACAGCATGATGGCTGGATCCAGAATCGAACCACACATCCATGGTATCAGTCTCTTTGCGAAAGGCTGTACCGCCACACTGAACACAGCGTGTTCCAGGGGGCAAAATATCCTCGGCTTCATACTGGTACCAAGCGTTGGATCCTTCCCGCCGGAATAGGTCGCGCACAGCGTTTATCGTCTCAGCGGTAATAAGCTCGTGGCCACACTGCTCACAATAAAATATCGGAATCGGTACACCCCATACTCGTTGTCGAGAAATGCACCAATCCGACCGCTCTCTTACCATGGCGGAAATTCGCCCTTCACCCCAGGCCGGATACCATGTGACTTCTTGGATAGCATCTAATGCCTGGTCGCGGAAAGCTTCCACCGAAGCAAACCACTGTTCTGTAGCCAAAAACAGTATCGGCTCTTTGCAACGCCAGCAGTGCGGATACTGGTGGGTTGTGGTGGTGAAATAAAGCAGAGCGCCACGTTCTTCCAGTTCAGTTACAATGGGTCCGGTAGCCTGCGTTACAGGAAGCCCGGCAAACTTACCAGCTTCAGACGTAAAAATCCCTTTACCGTTTACCGGGTTTAAAATCGGTAGATTATACTCCCGGCCAATTTCGAAGTCCTCGAGCCCATGCCCAGGAGCAGTATGCACACAACCGGTACCGGCTTCAAGGGTAACATGATCGCCCAAAATAACCACCGCTGGGCGGTCTATAAACGGATGCCAGCACTCAATTCCTTCTAATTCCTCGCCTCGAAACGAACCCAGGATTGCCCCGTGGTCACGCTCGATGGTAGACATAACCTCGGCGATTAAGTCCTTGGCCAACACAAGATACTCGCCTTCTGACTCCAGCAACACATACTCAAACCGGGGATTTAAACAAATAGCCAAATTAGCCGGCAGTGTCCAAGTGGTAGTTGTCCAAATGGCAAAACAGATCTTGTCTGCCGGAGCCAGACTGGTTAGTTTTCCCTTAGGGTCCGATTTCAAGGGGAACTTTACATACAGTGAATCTGACTTCGATTCCTGATACTCCACTTCGGCTTCTGCCAGCGCGGTTTCGCAAGTGCTACACCAATACACCGGCTTCAGACCCTTGTAAATGAATCCCTTGGCGGCCATGGCACCAAAAACTTCGATCTGCTTGGCCTCATATGCTGGTTTTAGGGTCAAGTAAGGATCGTCCCAATCGCCCCGAACCCCAAGGCGCTTGAACTCTTCCATCTGCACATCGACAAAATGGCGCGCATATTCTTCGCAATAGCGCCGGAGCTGTAGCGGTGTAATCTCAGCTCGATCCAAGCGCAACTTCTTGATAGCTGCGTGCTCAATGGGCATGCCATGAGTATCCCAACCGGGCACATAGGGGGTATCGAAGCCGCGCATATACTTATACTTATTTACAATATCTTTGAGCACCTTGTTGAGCGCAGTACCCAAATGGATATTGTTGTTGGCATAGGGCGGTCCGTCATGAAGGATGAATTTGGGTCGCCCAGCAGCCTTCTTACGTGCTAATGCATTGATGTTCATTTTTTCCCAACGAGCCAAAATTTCAGGCTCACGCTTGGGCAGATTAGCCCGCATGGGGAATTTTGTTTTGGGCAGGTTCAGAGTTTTCGAGTAATCCATGCCTGCAGCACCTCCCTGCTGAAATAAAAAATCCCGTCCATTAGGACGGGGACTTTCCCGTGGTACCACCCAATTGAATGCAAGCCTATTGCATCCTCTCATAGCCGTAACCGTGGCTGCCGGGGTGTCCCTACTCCGATTACTGTTTCAGAACCCAGCTCCCAGGTGATTTTCAGCTTTGGCTACCGTACCGGCTTCCACCTAACCCGGTTCGCTGACCGTCAGCCCAAACCTACTCGCCCGTTCATCACTGTTTCATGATTACGGCCATTATACCTATTCTGGTTACAAAAGTCAAATGAAAACAACGGTCTCGCTTTAGAGGTCATTATTTGCTTTTGCCGACCAGGTGCGACCACGGAAGTAGTAGTTTAGTCCCAGCATCACAAGAACTGTCGGTACTAGCCGTACTGCCAAAAGAGCCGGTACCGACAAGCCCATGGCGGCAAAAATAGCCGTGTCCTCAATAATCGCATGAGACAGGCTTAAGACAATCCAAAGAAGGGTCAACTCGTGCTCGCTCCACTGTCCTTCTTTGACCGAGGCCAAGATAACGCCGGCACTGTAAGTAAAACCGATGATAAGTCCAGCAACCAAGGGGAGGGCTGCCTGAGGGGGGAAACCTAGCTGTCGGCAGGCTCCGGCCAGTTGTTCCGAGACTTTTTCCAGCCAGCCAAATTCCGCTGCTATCTCCAGCGTAATTAGCAACGGAAACAGTATGTATGCTATCCGGATCAAAGAAGCCAGGCCAGTGGGCAATCCTAACTTAAGAGTCTCAAGTAGCAGCAAAAAACATTCCCCCTACAAGATGAGGCTTAACAACAAACCAACGGCTACCGCTGTCCCTATGCGGGCTGAAATCACAGCAGTCACCTTTCCCCTGGCCTGGGCTACTATGGCTCCTTCCTGCGGTAAAGAGTGGCACAGCATTAACATAGCAGCTAGGATAAGCTTCTGTTTGCTGCTCAAGGACAAAGCCGCCATAGCACCCACACCAGCATAAAGTCCGGAAATATTCCCGGCTACAAGCGGCACCGCTGCTTCTCCCGGTAACGCAAACCAAGCCATAAAGGGAGAAAAGAATGCTGAGAGGTAGTCCAAGCCACCGGACAAATCTAACCACGTTACCACGAGAATAGCCGGTATCATAACTTTAGCCAACAACCATAGAACTTTCAAGGCGTTTTTAGAACCTCGAACTATGGCTGGCAGCAACCTCTCCGTTAGCATTCGGCTCTGCCTCCTTACCGTCTACGCTCCTTGTCTCTAACAGGGCCATGGCTCCCAGAAGAAGTGCTTTTGTCTGAGCTTTGTACTCTTCCACTTTACCTTGCAGCTCTCTTAATCGAGTGGTTAGCTCAGCTAACTGTCGTCGGCCCTCTTCTTCCAGAGCTTGGGCGTTGGCTTCAGCCTGGGCTCGAATAAGATCCGCTTCTTTTTGGGCATTAGCCCGTGTCTCGTCAGCGGCCTTTTGAGCTAATACCAGGGTATTGCGTAACGTCTCCTCCAAGTTCTGGTAACGGTTTGTTTCTTCCTTAAGTCGAGAGATTTCATCTTTAAGGCTAGCATTTTGCCGGTACAACATTTCATAGTCTTCCAAGATTTGGTCCAAAAACTCGTCTACTTCCTCCTCACAGTAGCCGCGTAGACGGCGGCGAAACTCTTTTTTCTGGATGTCCAGCGGAGTAAGCATGGTACCCTCCTTGGTGTTTTCTTTTTGGCAGCTATTTCTCCTGTCCAAGCTCAGCGGAACGCTTGGCAGCCGTCACCACAGATTCTAACACTAACCCTCGGAAACCACCTTCTTCCAGGGTAGCTATGCCGGCAATGGTGGTACCGGCCGGGGATGCAACCCTGTCTTTTAGGGTACCCGGGTGTTCACCGGTCTCAAGTACCATCTTAGCAGCACCGAAAACAGTCTGGGCCGCCAATGTCTGTGCCACTGGCCGTGGCAGGCCAGCCATGACGCCGCCGTCGGCCAAGGCCTCAATAAACATATATACATAAGCCGGCGCAGAGCCGCTAAGTCCGGTTACTGCATCCAACAGACTCTCATCCAGCACCACGGCCCGACCCACAGCCGAGAGCAGTTCTTTAACCCGGTCCACATCGGCCGGCCCGGCATTGGGTCCCTTTGCTATTCCTGCGGCCCCAGCTTGAACCAAGCAGGGAGTATTGGGCATAACCCTCACTAACCGTGCCGGCCCAGTGTACTTCTGAAGATAGGACAGCGGCAATCCGGCCATAATCGAAACTACCAAGTGCTTCTTCTCCCACCGACCCGCCAGATCAGCCAAAACAGCCGCTGCCGCCTGGGGTTTCACGGCCAGAAAGACTACCTTACATCTCGCTAGCACATCGGCATTACCGGCTGCAGGTTGCACCCCTAATGTCTCTTGAAGATACGACACCCGACTGGAATCGATGTCTGATACCCACACTTGCTCCGATAAAACTAAGCCATTACCCAAAATACCGCTGAGCAGGGCTTCGGCCATGGCTCCACCGCCAATAAAACCAAGCATTCATCTGCCTCCTAACAATAGACTCTAACCTAACCACGACCATGGTTCATCGCTGTCGGCTTCGAATGATTGTAAAGCCATTACTCCAACATTGTTGGGAGCAAAAAGGAAAATCTCACTGCCTACACGCTCCACAGTACCATTTAAGGCATAGACCGCTCCGCTGACAAAATCCACAATGCGCTGAGCCACTTGAGCCTCTGTTCCTTCCAGATTGACAATGACGGTACGGCGTGCCTTCAGGTGATCGGTTACGTCACGGGCCTCATCGAAGCTCTTCGGCCGCGTAACCACTACCTTGCCTCCTGCCCCTGGCGCGCTGGGAAGACTCACCACCTTGGGTCGGCCAAAACTTGTTCTGGCCGGTGCCTGGAAGCCACTACTCAAATCTTCATCTTCAACTACTTCTTCCACCACCGTCTCCTCAAAGCCCATTAGGTTCAGAATCCTACCCACCAGAGAACCTGCCATTTGCACAACCTCCTTACCTTACTTTGTGGCTGGATCGGTTCGGCTGCCAAAAATTGCCGTACCCACCCGGATCATGGTCGCTCCTTCTTCTATCGCTACCTCGAAATCGCCGCTCATACCCATGGACAATTCTTCCATCCTGATCCCAGGCAACTTCAGTTTTTCGGTTTCTCGAGCCAGTTTGCGTAATTGGCGAAATACCGGCCGTACCTTCTCCGGATTGTCGACATAAGGAGCTATAGTCATCAGGCCGCGCACATTAAGACGCGACAGGGCAGACATCTTCTTCAGCAACGGCAGTAGCTGGGCCGGTGAAACACCGTACTTGGCTCTTTCACCCGCCACATTCACCTGTACCAGACAATCTACGGTCCGCTTAGATTCTTCGGCTCGTCTCTGCAAAGTATAACCCAGTCGCAGACTGTCCACTGAGTGAATGAAGTCAAATATCTGTACAGCCAGCTTGGCTTTGTTACGTTGCAGATGGCCAATAAGATGCCAAGTCGGTCCGGGCGAAATTATCCCCACCTTGCTCAGGGCTTCTTGGATCCTGCTTTCGCCCATGTGCTCTATTCCGGCGGCCAGAGCCGCTTGGATTTTCTCCGGCGGTACCGTCTTGGTAACAGCTACCAGACAAACATCTTCGGGCCGGCGTCCACTTCTGGCCGCCGCCGCCGCAATTTTTTCTTGTACCACTGCTACATTGTTTTCGATCGACGGCATATGATTATTTCCTCCTACTAAAACATACCTTTTCCCATGGTATTCGACACTATCCAAAAATTCCCTGCTTTTAACGCGAAAAAACTCCCGCAGCGACGAAAAACGCCGCGCCTTTAGAACCGCAGCCCAACAGCAATCTCTGCGCCGGGCTTGAGCCCAGAAACAACGGCCTGTCCCTTGTCTACAGCCAGAACTCTCACCGGTGTAAAGGACCACTTGCCCTGGTGCCAACGATAGACTCCCTCTTGGCCGTCTTGATAAGTTAAGCTCTTCTCCGGCACTACCGTCCCCCGCACCTGCTGGTAGATCACCTCCGCCTCCGCTTCCCGAACAGAAGACAATTCCGGCGGTGCGTTAATCAGCTTCAGTACAGCTACACTTTCGCTTTCCTGGTGCGCTAGCGCCACCACCTTGGCTGATAACTGAACCTGCGTCGCTCTAAGACAAAGATCAACCCGGTCATCTAAGGCCAGTAGATCTACCCTCTCCTGGAAACTAACACGGGCAAAAGTCGGCTCTTCCTGGATTATTTTGCCCACCGCGCGGCCACTGTCAACATAATCCCCAGCCGAAGCCGGCGCCGGTTTCAAGGGACTGCTTGGAGTCAGGGCCGTTAAAGCCACCTTGTATTCCAAGGGGTCGAACACGTCTTCATAACCGTCCAGGCTAACTTCAAACCTCCCGGCCAAGGGCGTCACCACGGGAGTTGTTGCTAGGGCCATTAACTCTTTGGCCTCGGTCTCGGTTTGGCGCCACTGGCCACCACCGGCAGCTTCTTGATTTAATTGTTCTTTTTCGGTCAGCAAACGTCCTCGCTGCCTTAACAACACTTGCAGCTTATCGTTTTGGGCTTGCACCGGAGCTGTCTGCTGTTGGGGCCCACCGCTCTTTAGCTCCGCCAGTAGTAGCTGTATTTTTTCGTTCACCTGGATTAAAGTCTGGTCTAACCGGTGCTGTCTAGCCTGTAGTTCACTTTCCCAGGCAGTCTTTTCGCCCCTGGCTTTTTCCTGGAGCTGTCGGGCCCGGTCCAAAAGTTTAGGATTCAGCACCTCCCCGACGTTTGTTCCCGCTGGTACCTTCTCTCCTTTTGCTACCTTGGGATGCCAAACCCCAGCCTGCGGTGTCACCAAAATAAGCTCACGCCGCAGAAACACTGCTTCACCGGAAGACCCTATAGTAACAACGCCTTCCTCAGCCACAGTCCGCCGAACTGTTTTCGCCAGCAGCAATCCTCCCACCACATGAACAGCGTTCAGCGCAATTACCAAACCCAAGACCGCCATGAAAGCCATTACCGACCAAGGTAAACGTTTTCTTGTTCTCGGGGCGCTCATAAGCCAGGCCACCTCTTTCTGTGAGATCGCCTTTATGTTCTACCCTCTACCATAAATTTCCTTTCGGAATTTAAAGCGAAATAACCGCCATTAGACTGCTGGCTCGACCGTGTTCGGCACGGTAAGAGAAAAAATCTCGGTTCCCATGGCAAGTACATAGCCTGGCCACGCTGATATGTTCCGTTTTTACCCCCGCCGCCTGCAGCAGTCGTTGATTCAGCGCCCACAGATCGAGATAATAATGTCCCGGCCGGGAAGGATAAATCACTTCCGGCCAAAAGACAATGCGTTGGCTCAGGGGCGTCAGCACTCTCTCGTCAATCTCATAGCAACACGGTCCAATGGAAGGGCCTATGGCTACCAGTATATCTTCCGGGCAGGAAGAAAAATGTTGTTGCAGCAACTGCAAAGTCAATACCGCAATCCCGTTCACCGAGCCGCGCCAACCTGCATGGGCGACACCGATGGCCTTTTGTACCGGGTCCAGGAATAACAGCGGCACGCAATCAGCCGTATAAACTGACAAAGCCACATTGGGGCTGGCTGTAACTAGGGCATCCGTGGCCGGAAAACCGTCCTCCCATGAGAACGCTCCGCGGGGTGCAGTCGTTACCACCTCTACATTGGTACCGTGACTCTGCCGGCCGGCCACGAGATTATCCAGGGTAATTCCCACGGCGGTAAGAAATAGCTGTCTCATCTCGCGTACATGAGCCGGGTCGCTGTTTTTGAACCCCAGATCAAAATTGGCCGTAGTCCGGCCTTGAAGCTGGCCGTGTCTGGTACTGAATCCGTGTTTTGCTATCTTAGCGGCCGTAATCAGGTCTGACGTTAAGTAGACAAGGTGGGGGTAATAATGCCAGCTAAAACTCATAGAGGGCATCCTTTCTGCTTGTACTCTAAGGTTATTATACACGTCAGACTGTGTGAAAAGTCACAGTATGAAAGGTAGTCAAGATTGTCATCCTGAGCGAACTTAAGACTCTTCACTGCGTTCAGAGGGACATAAAACATGGGTTGGCAGGTTTTCATAAAATCTGACGTTCCCGAAGACAGAATAATAATAAGCCCTTGTGCTTGCCTGCTGCAAGAACCAAGGGCTTATTAAGTTTTTCTTTGCCTAGCGCGATAAGGGAGGAAGTGAGGGGCGTTCCACTAAAATCACGTCTTGCCCGATGCGCTTGATCTTATCCCACGGTATCACTATATCTTCGTTACGGCCAAAAATGCTAAACATCCCCCTTTGCCCAGGAACAACGATGGCTCTTAGCCTGCCGCTCTCCAGGTCGATATCTACATCTACCACAGCGCCCAATTTACGGCCATCACTGATATTAATCACTTCACGGGTACGAAGTTCCGAAGTGCGAACTAAAATAGCCCTCACCTCCCCACAGTTAGTATATGCGGGGTAGGCTTGTTCTAGTGCTTAAACTTTGGGTTCTAAGCGAAGGCCAGCCGCAGCCTCATAGGGAAAAAGGTTCGTACTGTTAAAAGCCTTCACCGCGCTCCGGCTGTGCCGGGCGAATAAATAGCCCGACACGATAACAGCGCCCACCAGCAATACTACCAAGAACCGGCGCATATCATCGACCTCCTTACGGAGAACTGAGATGACGTTTAAGGCGCTCCAGAGCCGCCTTCTCCAACCGTGAAACTTGAGCTTGAGAAATCCCTATTTCCTCGGCTACTTCCATTTGGGTCTTACCGTGAAAGAACCGGAGGTTCAAAATATGGCGCTCGCGCTCATTGAGCTTGTGCAGAGCTTCCCGCACCGCCAATTCCTCCACCCAATTGCTGTCCAGTTCTTTTTCGTCTTTGACCTGGTCCATGACGAAAATAGGATCTCCGCCATCATGATACACCGGTTCAAACAAGGACAGCGGTTCTTGGATGGCATCCATGGCAAATACCACATCTTCCCGGGGAAGCTTGAGCTCGCAGGCAATTTCCCCGATAGACGGCTCCCTACTGTAGCGGGTAACTAGGGTATCACGGGCCTGCAGGGCCTTGTAGGCTGTATCTCGGAGTGAGCGGCTGACACGAATGGCATTATTGTCACGCAGATAGCGGCGAATCTCACCCACGATCATGGGCACAGCATAAGTGGAAAATTTTACATTCTGCCCCAAGTCGAAGTTGTCAATAGCTTTCATTAAGCCGATACAACCTACTTGAAACAAGTCATCGACATTTTCGCCTCTGTTGTTAAAGCGTTGGATCACACTTAGAACTAACCGCAAATTACCCCCAATTAGCTTCTCCCGAGCCGAAACGTCACCAGCCATTAAGGCACGAAAAAGTTCGCGCATTTTAGCATTGGACAGCACCGGGAGTTTGGCCGTGTTGACGCCACAAATCTCAACTTTGTTAACTAGCATAAAACCCCTCCCGGAAGGCAACCTAATTTCAGTATTGCCACCAAAGAGAGGTTTTATGCTTTATCTCATTCTAGGCGTTTAATTTCACGACGCAGACGCTTTAGTATACGTTTCTCCAAGCGCGATATGTATGATTGCGAAATCCCAAGTAGATCTGCCACTTCTTTCTGTGTTTTTTCCGGCTGGCCGCGTAAACCAAAACGCAATTCCATGATCAGTTTTTCCCTAGGCGCCAGGCGCTGGAGCGCTTGGTGCAGAAGTCTTCTTTCTACGTCTTCTTCCACCCGGCGAGAAATGATATCCCCTTCCGTACCCAAGACATCTGATAACAGCAGTTCGTTTCCATCCCAGTCAATGTTTAGCGGCTCGTCAAAAGACACTTCTGCTCGTAGCTTATTGTTGCGCCGCAGGAACATTAGAATCTCGTTTTCCACACAGCGGGAAGCATAAGTGGCCAACTTGATTTTTTTGGCCGGATTAAAAGTATTAACAGCTTTTATAAGTCCTATGCTACCAATAGAAACCAAATCCTCAATGCCAACCCCGGTATTTTCGAATTTACGGGCAATATAAACAACTAATCTTAGATTATGTTCGATTAAGAGACTGCGTACCGCCTTGTCACCTCTTTGCAGGCGATCCAACAAATACACTTCTTCGGCCCTAGTCAAGGGTGGCGGCAAAGCCTCGCTGGACCCCACATACCAAATTGCGCGGCGCTTCCAGCCAATGAATTCTAGGATTCGTATTATCGCCAGGCGTACAGCGATGCGGTAGCCAGGTTTCATACCCATCTCTCCTTTGTTACGCCTCATCCAGGTAGGGTAACAATACCTCCGGACTTACCAGAGCCCGCCAGCCCCCTTCTGGGGACAGGTACCCAGGGGAGAGCCCTACTATCGCTTGCGGCACAGACACAATCTGCCCACGATATTTTATCTGCACTCGATCCGGTCTGAAAGCCAACAGTAAAGCGTTTTCCTGACCCAACGAGTCAAAGGGGATGACCCGAAATCGAACAGCGCTAGGCTCATTGGCCAACGTTCGCCCCAGACTTTCAAGATCCAGTTCTCCCCTAATCCCTCCTTCCACCAGCGCTATTATAGCTTCCGGGATAATTGCCGCCAGTGCCTGCGCTTCCACCACCATTACCGGCGCTCCTGTTAGCGGATCCACCAGCATGTTGCCACTATCTAAAATGCCCGGGACTTCTACTTGCTGTCGACGCCAGTCCACGATTAGCGTAGCCTTGAGCTCATCTTGCCACCGACGCTGCTTAAAGTATGTCCAGGCCAGCCGAGTCAGGGGGATCGCCAAAGCTAGGCCAGCGGCCAAAGTCCACCAAGGTATCCCCGGCCAAGGTCCGGTAGTAGGAAGAACTAAGCCCTGACTAAGGTAATGCACGGCCAAGGCTGCTCCGCCTAAGGTGAAGGAAATCAGATAAAAGTATCCGACCACCCGCACGAAACGTACCGCAGGCAGCGGGAAATAGGTAGCTACCAAGATCGCCAGCGACGCCCCCACTTTCGCTGGCCAGCCTGCCAGCCGAGTAGTTGGATTGAGCACCAAATAGACAGCATAGGCCGTTCCCAGCAACGCCCCGCCAGCCAACCGACTGAAGCGGGCCGGAACCTGTGCCAACCAAGAGGTGAGTAATAAGATAATGAAATTCATGACTGCATTAACCACCGTGAGAACATCCAGGTAGACGTAACGCAGCTGCCTCACCTCCTGGCAAATATACCTACTTCTACCTTATCATGTCTATGCCTTTTCTGAGCTAAATAGCACAGCAACATTATATCGGCCTGACTGGTCAAAAAATGTCAGATTGCGGCTGGCCGTAACCAAATAATCCCCTGTACAAACGTACAGGGGATTAATCCGGGGTCGAAGGTTTTATCGGCGTCGTAAGAACGGCGGAATGTCCAGTTCGTCGTTGGCAAAAGGTCGAAACTCCAGGTTCTGAAGCACCTTATCGCCTTGTTTCTCCCGCTTCTTGGGTTGGGGTTCAAAGCCAGTGGCAATAACAGTCACCTTAACTTCTTCACCCATAGTCTCATCTATTACCGCCCCAAAAATTATGTTGGCCTCCGGATCGGCTGCTTCGGCAATAATGGCTGCAGCTTCGTTAACTTCAAATAGCCCCAGATCGGAGCCCCCGGTGATATTAAGTAGAACCCCTTTGGCTCCGTCGATAGAAGTCTCTAACAACGGGCTAGCGATAGCCATTCGCGCCGCTTCCACCGCCCGGCTCTCACCGTTAGCCTGACCGATCCCCATAAGAGCAGAGCCCGTGTCAGCCATAATGGTCTTTACATCGGCAAAATCCAGGTTTATCAACCCTGGAACGGCTATCAAATCGGAAATCCCTTGAACACCCTGGCGCAGTACATCGTCGGCAATACGAAAGGCTTCTAAAATCGAAGTCCGCTTCTCTACCACCTGAAGCAATCTATCATTAGGTATGATGATTAACGTATCCACCTTATCTCTTAACTCGCCAATTCCGGTCTCCGCTTGGGCCATGCGTCGTCGTCCTTCAAAAGCAAATGGTTTGGTCACTACGCCCACTGTTAGCGCTCCTGCTTCCTTGGCTACTTCAGCCACCGTAGGACTGGCTCCGGTTCCAGTTCCGCCCCCCATACCGGCAGTAACAAACACCATGTCTGCGCCCTTCAAAGATTCTTGGAGCATTTCTCGGCTTTCATCAGCAGCCTTCTTGCCAATGGCCGGATCGGCTCCTGCCCCCAGCCCCCGTGTTATTTTTTCGCCGATTTGAATCTTACGGTTGGCCTGGGACAAAAGGAGCTGTTGGGCATCAGTATTAACTGCAATAAATTCTACGCCTTTGAGGCCCGAAGCAATCATGCGGTTAACGGCATTATTACCGCCACCCCCGATGCCAATAACTTTTATGTCGGCAAAGCGATCGGTGTCGATTTCGAATTCTAGCATTCTGTCGTGCCCTCCTCGCTCTCGTAAAGACCAGTTCATAAGTCTAAGATTCAACAGTGAGGTAGAATTTCCCTTTTTTTCGCAAACATTTTTCTATACCGCTTTGGTCCTAGAGCCACTAGTTGTTAGTACCTAGAATTATTTCACCAAACTGCGCTTGAGCAGTTCGATTCGCCGCAGGGTGCTGGGATGGGTATAAGCAAACCATTCGATAAACCAAGGTGGCAAGACATCAGAGCGGTTTTGTCGGGCTAGGTTCAGCTGTAAGGCCACAGCTCCATTGGGATTCTGGGTTAGTTTCACCGATTGCCTATCGGCAGCTCTTTCCATTTGGCGCGACACGGCTGTTTCCACCGGGCTAGTAACAAAGGCTGTTAGCATCATAACAAGTAGTGCTATCGCCCAGGCCTGGAGTGGGTACTGGCCTGATTCCCGCCCACACACAGAGGACTTTAGTACCAGAGCTAGTAGATAAAATTGGACAAAAGTTGCCAAAATCCCTAACAATATTCCAGTGCGAATGTGTCCCAGTTTCCAGTGGGCCATTTCATGAGCCACCACGGCCTCGACTTCAGCTGAGCTGTAGTTGTCTAGCAATGTATCGTAAAGAACGATTCTCTTTGTTTTGCCTATACCGGCAAAGTAGGCATTAGCCTTATTGGTACGACGGCTAGCATCCATTACCAGAACTTCCTCAACCGGAATCCCGGCCCGGTCAGCTAGCTGTCTTATCATGCCTATCACTTCCGGATCCTGAACAGGCTCAAATCGGTTAAAGAGCGGAGCCACTAATATGGGCCAAAGCAGAGTCTGTATCACTATCCAGCCGGCCATCAGTACACCGGCCGGTACCCACCAACCGCCGGGCCACCTCTGTAGCGCCGTAAAAAACAGCATAGCCCCAACTGCCGACAACCCCAGATCTAAAGTGGCACTCTTGACATAGTCCGTCCACCATCCAGCTAAAGATTGGGTGGAAAGTCCCCACCGGTGTTCCAACACATAACCGCGATAAAAACTCAAGGGCAGACTTATCAGTTGCAATAGGGACCAGAGAGCAACCAAATACAACAAAACAGCCAAGACCCTATGTCCACGGGCTGCCTGCAGCACACGGCGCGCGAATACAGCCGCCCAAGGGCCTAAGGCCACTGCTGTTAAGACCAAAACCCGGATTACAAAACTGAGTGCAAATAATAATTGCCGCTCCCGCCAGTATTTGCGACCCAAAAGTATTTCTTCCCGGGAGAAGTATTCCAGGGCTGTAGACGTGACCTTAGCCGGTTGCAGGGTAAAAAATACATACAGGAACAAAAAAACGACTGTGAGGACAAACAGCATGATCCAAACAGGTTTGGCCCGCACCGCAGCGCCTCCTTATCACTGCTTTCTTTTTTCTGGTCTCGAGAGTTCAAAATGGCTGCGGCAGAGATGATAAGTCTATACTCTCTTGCTTCACAGCAGCCAAGTTTTCCTGCAAAACAGCTTCGTAGATTTCTCGCCGGTGAACAGCCACCGACTTAGGGGCAGTAATGCCCAGTGATACTTGTCCGTCCTTCCAAGCCAGTACTGTTACTTCTATATTATCACCGATCACGATGCTCTGACCAGGGCGCCGACTTAGTATAAGCACTTATCGGCCCCCCTTTTCTTGCTTCCCGCTACTGGCAGGTCTAAAGAGCTGCTCTCGAACAAGGTAGCCAACATCTTCTAATACCAATTGGCACCCTAACTGGGTTCGGTTGTTAACCACCACCGGTGCTAGAAAGTTTGCGCTTATATCTTCTACCTTGCCGGTCGACGGTATGCGGACAATAACGTGCACCGATACTTCCTCCGGTTTGCTTACCTGCAGCAACTGGCGCTCGTCTAAAGGTAGATGCACTGTGTAATCAGGGCGGAAAAGAAAAGGGTTGGTAACCAAAAAAGCAACATCGGGTGCGCCTGCAGACTGCAACCAGGCAAAATAGCTATTTTCCGGTACCGGAACAAAAAAGAACTCGGTAAGCTCACCAAAACCCGGGAGCCCACGCGGAAATTGCACTATGTTTTCCGCTGCCACCTCAACAGTGCCGAAACGAGTTGTTCTGTATTCCATTTTCTGTGCCCCTATCTCGGTGATCTTTTTTATTGTAGCTTAGGCCAAAACATCGAGCCTGGGCCATGTTATTTCCATGGCCGCTTGCTGACGCAAATAAACCTGAACAAAACCCGCCTCATATGGTCGCGGGTCCGGTTTGTCCCCTAAGCGCACTGCAGCCGAGCCGCGGCGATAATCTATTCGTATTTCCCCTGGACGTACTTCTACCACCACCGCACGTGCAGGCCGAGAAAAAAGCGCAAACGGCGGCACCGGAATGTCTTCGGCCGCCAACCCCTCCACTGTATTTCCCGGTTCCCAAAAAGCAGCCAAACGATCCCCTTCGGCCACTGCACGCTCGGTGCCGAAAGCAGCGTCACGCCAACTTTGATCCCGGAGACGCCGGTTTAGTTCCATGGGCTGGGCCAAACCTAATTCCGCCCAACCGGCGTCCGAGTCCAACTTTATCTTGGCCAGCTCAGTGTCAATCGCCAGTGTGGACGCCGTTTTGTCGATAGAAAAAGAAGCCAGCTCTGTGCGCACCGGCGCCCGAGCCAGTTTCGTTTCCACCCCGATCAATGCCGGTTGAGTACGTATATTAAGCTTTATCCGCAGCATAAGCTTGATCCCTTCTTCTGTTCCGTCACCCTAAAGAAACCCGGTGTGCTAGTCTGTTAGCGCAGGAAGTCCACTAAAGTGGGCTGCATGATCCGTGCTCCTGTAGCTAAAGCGGCCCGATAAACATTTTCCTGCGCCTTAAGATAGATAATGGCTTCCGCCACATCCAAATCCTCGGTCTTGGATAACAAACCGCTAAAATTAATGTCAGCTGAGCTCAGCCGGGCCTGGGTCATCTCCAATCGGTTCACTTTGGCGCCCACTTCCGCTCGCGCAGCCACCAGATGATCCAAAGCTCGGTTGAGTCTGCCGATGGTAGAGCTAGATATGTCGGCTGTCTTGCCAGCGCGTAAGTTGGCTGAGAGTTCAATCAAGCTGTCAAATACATTGGACAATGTCCAAGTCCCGTCACTATCTTCCTTCATGGCAAAAGCTTCGCTGCCAGTAACATTATAGGCAAAATCAATCCCCGCTCCGATCTCGGTAGCTCGATCTTGCTCATTGCCGTTATACTGTACATAGCGTACATAGGTCCCGCTTTCTTCGTCGATCACTTCTTCCATTAATTCAAACGGCTGATAGTCTTCTTCACCGGTAACAGCCCTAGTCTTAGAGCCGCCGAATAGGTATTGCCCTGCTTGGGCTGAGTTAGCAATCTGGATCATTTGTTCCAGTAGCTGATCAACTTCATCGGCAATAGCGTGAAGTGCCGCTTCGGGATTGGTACCGTTGGCTCCGGTTATGGCCAAATCGCTGGCCCGCTGGATAATATCGCCGGCATGAAGCAATGCATCCTCAGTGCTACCCAGCCAGGATAACGCATGATCCGCGTTGGCAGTAAAAGTAGCAATATCAGCCAAATCCGAGCGCAAGCGCAAAGAATGCACTATGGCCACCGGATCATCTGACGGGCGACTGATCCGTTTTTCTGTAGCCAGTTGGTGCTGATACATGGCTAGCTGACGCAGATTATAATTTAGGTCGCGCTTGAAAGTGTTAGTTATCATCCCTTGGGTAACCCGCATAGCACCTTACCTCCCCACCAAGCCAGTGCGGCTTATCAGCACTTCCAGCATCTCGTCCACGGCGGTAATCAAACGAGCGGAGGCATTGTACGCCTGCTGAAAGCGAATCATATTGACCATTTCTTCATCCAGGGACACACCGGATACCGCCAGCCGGCGGTTATCGATTCCCGCTGTCAAGACTGTCTGGTTTTCCACCATTCTCTCCGCCTCTTGCCCCTGCACACCCAGCTCGGCCACTAAAGCATTATAATAATCGCCAAAGGTAGCTGATCCATTCACCGCCAGTTTATACCGTAGCTGGGCAATTAACAGCGCGTTGGAACCGTCGCCGGGCGGTGGCGGGGTTGGATTATTAGGATCTGGCTTAATTGCAGCAGCAATCTTGCTCAAACCGTCAGTATCTAAAAGAACATCGTTTACCTTCATGCTACCCGCTCCGAACCCGGCGAAAAACTCTAGGCCGGTTTCGCCGGTTAGGCCCAACCCGTCAACATGGAGCCCGTTTACTCCGTTGATAATAGCTTTGGCTAAGGTGTCCAGCCGTGACTGGTAACTTTGAATCAGGCCTGGATCAGTAGGCGGTTCAGACTTGTCTTCGCGCACCGCCTCCAGCAAACCCTCCAGGGTCCCGTACGGCTGGCGGCCCAGGCGATATTCTGCTCCGTCCGGCCACCTAACTTGTCCGGAGCCCACCTCCACCGCCAGTTCATTTACCTTCTGCCCCGACAGCAAGGTGTGATCGCGCACCACAATGCTCACGGCCCCAAAGCGATCTTCTTCCACCTGAATCGGCACTACCTCGGCCAGCTGATCCAGGAGCAAATCACGACGGTCGCGCAAGTCGTTGGCAGCCATGTTGCCGGCTTCAGCTTTAACAATCTGGGTATTCAGGTCCCGAATTTGTCGGGCCAATGAGTTTATTTCATTTACCTTTACCTCAATGGAGCTATTAATATCAGCCTTAAGATCGTTGATTTGATCGGCCAAATGACGAAAAGCATCGGCCAAAGCCATGCCCTCTTGCCGCAGAGCCGACCGTGCACCCTCGGTATCAGGATAGCGGGCCACATTCTGCCAAGCATCAAAAAAACGATCCATTAGCTTACTCAGACCCTGGTCGCTAGGCTCGTTAAGAATAGCTTCCAGCTTCTCCAGCGTATCCTGGCGCACCTGCCACCGCCCCAGGGCTTTAACTTCATTGCGATACTGGTAATCTAAGAATTCCTCTCGAATCCGCCGCACTTCTTGGGCCTGCACTCCGGTACCTCGCTGTCCGGCACCCATGCCGGGATAGGAGTAGGGCGATGTGGTGGCAAGAACCACCTCTTGACGGGAATAGCCCTTCGTATTGGCGTTGGCTACGTTGTGTCCCGTGGTCTCCAGGGCTCGCTGCCCGGCAGCAATTCCTCGTCGGCCAATTTCAATACCAAAAAAAGTTCCCATTTACTGCATCCCCCTTACACCCGACGATCCATCAACTTTGGCCCCGTTCCGGCTTTTGTCAGGACGCGCTGAACCACGTCAAGGGCGCCTTTGATAATTACCTGGCAACGGTCGTTTCGCTCCTTCAGTTCAGACAAAACAGCAGTCAGTTCTTTTCCGGCAAGTTGGCACCGAGCCGCCACTTCCTTATCAGCGCGAGCCGTAATGGCCTCCAAAGTTACCTCATCTACTGGTAAATCCCAGGTAGCAGCCAACTCCTTTTGACTGGCAAAACGGCACTTTTCCAGCTCTGCTACCTTCAAAATAAGAGCTTGTTCGGTGGTGATTATGTCATCTAAAGCTTCCACATCGGCTTGGGAAAGCACTTGTTCCTTGCGTTTGGCCAAATCGTTCAAGGTGCGGTAGATCTCCACTTGCTCTTCTAACAATTGTGCCTGGTACAGGGCTCGGCTAGAGGTCATGCCTACACCTCCCGGCAGTATTCCCGCACCTGGGCCAGTAAGGATTCAGCTACTTTGTCCGGCTCAATCCGGTAGCGGCCTTGTCTTATAGCCTTTGTCAGCTCGGCCACTTTATCCCGCCGCACAACCGGACTGGCAGCCACAATTTCTTGGGCCCGCTTCAAATCCCGGGCTCGAGCCGACAATTCCACTTGATCCTTGGCGCTGGGCCTAGCTTTGTCACTAGCTTTTGAGTTGTCTAAAGCAACCTTTTGTTTGGTATAAGCCCTGATTACACCGCCCACCCCTGAAGATGAAATATTCATGCTCCTGGCCCCCTAAACTTTCAAGCATAAGCCAAACTCATGACCCTTACATTCTTATCGGCAAACTCCCCTTAAAAGATTAACTCCAGGTAGTAAGAAAAAGCGCCGACTGAGTATCAGCGGCGTATACGGCCTCTTTTTTGTAGCAAATCAGCAATGTGCATCCGTTCATCGCTGCGCTTAGAGATAGCATCGGAACGCGCTGGGAGCGCTTTTTTGCGCGTCAGTCCTTCCTTGAACTGGGCAGCACAATCGTTGCAGATGCGGCCTTGATCAATGGGACGGGCACAAATATCACACCGCAGCAGTCCCGCTGTCTCTAGAGTTACCAGTCTGCCCCGCCGGATAAAATCTAGAATAATTTCCTTGGCGATGCCCGTGCCTTCAGCAACTGCCTCTAAGTTAGCTCCGGGATGATCGCGCAAATACTTGTCTACCTGTTCGAACAGGGCCTCTTCTTCCTTAAAACAACTCGGGCACAAACGTTGACCTGTATAAACATATATCTTACCGCATCCTGGGCAATTCCTCACCTGCATGTTCCCCGACCTCCTACACCCTTCAATATTTATTGGCTCGGCCCTGGGGATGGCTAGATGCCATGGCAACAGTGGCCACATATACTCGCTCCGCTCCGGCTTCAACCAGGGCTTGACTGGCCGCTTCAGCAGTAGCCCCAGTAGTATATATATCGTCAACCAGGAAAATTTCTTTACCGGCAAGATCCCCGTCAGCAGCAAACGCCCCAGCCACATTCAACCAGCGGTCTTTTTCATCCAGGTCGGCCTGAGGTAAGGTGGTCCGCAAGCGTCGCAACGCCTTCTTTCTCAGCGGCCAACCACAAAGCCGAGCCACTTCGGTAGCCAATAGTTCAGCCTGGTTAAAGCCTCGAGTGCGCAGCCTTTTGCGATCCAAAGGCACCGGAACCACTATCGGTCGCAACGGTACTCCATCGGCTTGTTGCAAACAGTCTGCCAGCAGCGAACCCAAAAAAGGAGCCAGATAAGCACCGTGGTCATACTTAAACCGATGTAAACACCGTCGAAGTAGGCCCCGATACACAGCTGCCGACCAACAACGAACAAAAGAGCGTTTCCGTAAGCGGCACTCTACACAAAAACCGGGGTATGCCAGGGGCCGACCGCAACACTCACAGGTAGGTTTACTGATCAAAACTATCTGCGCCCGGCAAGTTGAACAAATATACTCATTATCCTTAGCCAAAGTTGCCCCACAGGCAGCACAACCTGTTACCCCCGGAAAGAGCAAATCAAGAACTGCCCCGACTATCTCTTGTCCCCAGTGGTGCCTGTTCTCAGTTTCACCGAACATGCTCACGATCCTCCGCCGCGACCACTGCTTGACTGTCCCTCTGTCCGCGTCAACTGTGCGAAGCTCAGAACCCTGTTACCACCTAAATGTTTGGCCTGGTACATGGCCTGATCAGCTGCTGTCAGCAGCTCTTCAACTGTTTCTCCGTGTTGTGGATAGCCGGCAATACCGATACTGGTAGTTACAGGTAGCACTTCGGCTTCCGTAAGATTGCGCACGGCTGCACAAATACGCTCTCCCACTGAATACGCCTCGATTGGTCCTGTTTCGGGCAAAATGACTATAATTTCATCGCCGCCGTACCGGCCAACAACATCCACACTGCGCACTTGCGCCTGAATCGAAGCGGTAATTTTTGTCAGCAACGCATCCCCGGCCATGTGACCATAGACATCGTTAACTCGCTTGAAATTATCCAGGTCCACCATTAGGATAGACAATCTTAAATCATACCGTCGGCAGCGAGACACTTCTCCGGTTAGATTTTCCAGCACAGTTCGCCGATTTAGAATCCCTGTCAGCCCGTCTAAGCGAGCCAAGGCAGCCACGTCAGAATATAGGCGCGCGTTTTCTAATGCTGTAGCCACCTGTCCGGCCACAATAGACAACAATTGAACTTCATGATCAACAAAAGGAGATCGCTGCCTTTTAAGTGACAGCACCCCTACTAGACGTTCTCCAGCTGTTAGGGGCAGCGCTAACCGATATTCCCCGGGTATACAATCGGAATTCGGGGATTCATTCTCAGGAAGAACCACTTCCGCCACCCGTTCTTGCGCTGCCATCCCCACTAAACCTTGACCTATCTCCACTTCACTGTAACGCACAGTGTCCGGAACCGGTCCTTGGTGGGCAGCTGGCATCAGTGTCGGCCCATCCACCAGATAGACTAATCCTTCGTCGTATGGAGCCAAGCACTGAGCTTGTTCCAGAATAAGCTCTAACGTAGTGTTTAAATCGATACTAGTGCCAATTTTTCGGGTAGCTCGATATAGCTTTGTTATTTCCGTGTGCGCTCGGCGCACCTTGATATAGAGATGCCAGACATAATTTAGAATTAGCAGTGGTACAGCTGCCAGGGCGACTACTTCCGTCCCCAGGTGGACATACACCTCAGCTAAGAAAGCTCCAATTGGTAAGGCCACCCCCGTTGCCAGCAAATCCCAGCCAGCCAGAACCTTATACTCCTGCCATAACATTACTCCCTGTTCCATTAGCAGAGCGATGCTCACTAGGGCATGGTTGATTAAGTAGTACACTGCCAGAAAGACAATCTGGGGCAAAGCAAAGGCCAAAGAACTACCACCAACACTGCCCCCCAGGGCATGATAAGGATACGATGCCGCCAAAATTGCCAAGACTGCTTGGGCGGAGTTAAAAAGTGTGGCACCGGTAAGTCGTCTCCGCAGCACATCCCCCAAAAAATAACTGGCCGCTCCAACTATTAAGGCTGCCGGTACACCCAAGGTGACCAAAGCAGCCAGTACCACACTCGAACTCAAGCTCAGGGATCCACAATCGAGCTGAATGCGAGTAGCCTCCATTCCTCCGGCCAAACCCGAATAGAGGGCAACCAAAAGCAGGGACTCAGATCCCCGAACGCCGCCCACCAGCATTAGGAATCCTATCCCCAACACCATTACTAGCCAGCGATATCCTGTCTCTAAGCGGCCCTGCATTACCACGTTCTCACCATCCGAATTTGTTGCCAGCTATCTAGCGGCCGATTCCACTGTATCCCCGTTCCGATCCCCTGGAAAACCTCTACATACGAGGCAATGCCGGAATGCCGAGAGTAGTCAATGCATTATTCATAGTCTGTTTGAAGCTTTTCACCAGCGCCACACGAAATCGCATCCGAGCCGGGGCTGCCGTAAGCACAGGAGAAGTCTCATAGAAATTCATGAAGGCGGTGGCTAAGTTATAAGTATACTCCGCAAACGATGAACTTTGTAGGGTTTCTGCCGCCCTCTGGGTGGCAGCCGGCAATTCGGCAATTAAGCGAATGAGCTTTTTTTCTTCTTCCATTAGATCCTGGGGTACAGGGACTGTACGTAGGTCCACATCGTCCAGCACTTCGCGATCAACTCTCCCTAAGATATTGGCCGCCCGGGCATAGGAATATTGAAGATATGGTCCGGTGTTACCTTGCATGCTCAGCGCCTCGTCAAAATCAAACACTAGCACACTTAAAATATTGAACCGCACCATGTAGTAACGAACAGCCCCGATAGCAATGTCAAGCCCCAGTTTGCGGTGTTCCTCCGGAGACATTTCCGGATGACGCTTGGCCACTTCGGCAGTAGCGTGTTCAACAATCCGTTCTATCATATCATCGGCCTTGACCCCGATGCCTTTGCGACCGGACATAGCATAAACACTTTTTTCTTCCTCTTCAGCAACTGAAACTCCCAACTCCCGAGCAGTCTTGGGCGATAAGGCCACTACCTCATAGCCAAAGTGAATCGAGTTCTCACCTTCTTGCTCAAAGCCCAATTTAATCAAGGAAAACCGCAGCACATCCTGTAAATATTTTTGCCTTAAATCAATAACATTGATCACCTGATTGGCCCGTCCAAAGCGTTCCATCTTGGTGCCTTCGCTGCTGGTAGTCCATAAGACTGTTCCGTTCGGCTGTAAGCAATAACGATCGTAAAAAAAGTCCTTTCCTAAGACACCGAATTTCCACAGTTGGTAAGCAATGTCTTTGGCAGTGTAAGTGGCTGTGCCGTTAGAACGTACCAAAACTTTGTCTGGGTTTTCCAAGTCTTCAAACCCAGGCACATCGCCTAAACGCACCACCCAACAACCGGCATTCTCCCCTTCTTCCTCGTACACCAAATGACCCTTAGACTTCAAAAGGTCAAAAGCCTGGTTCCAAAAGCCCAAGCGGATAATGTCGCTTTCCCAATTAAGAAGACTATAATAGATACCCAGGCGCCACATGGTGTTTAGGTGGCACTCTACCACCTTTTCGGCCACATCTTTAGCCAGTTTAGCCGTGGGATTGTCGCCTTCTTCAATGAGTCTCAACACATCGTAGCGTTTTTCTTGCAACTTAGGATCCTGCTCATACCTCTGGTTAACCTCGGTATACAGATCCCAGCAAAAGTAGTCAAAACGGTCATTCATCATCTCAGGTGCCAATTCCTGGAACGCCACCACTACGTCGGCCACAGCCATACCAGTATCGTCGATGTAGTTTTGAACCTCTACCTCGTACCCGGCTCTCCTTTTCAGACGGGCCAGTGTATCACCTAAACAAGCATTCCGAAGATGTCCTATGTGGGCTGCTTTGTTAGGGTTAATGTTGGTGTGCTCGATTACCACCTTCTGCCCCTTACCCACTTTTACTTCGCCATACTTTTCTTTGTCTACCGTAAGCTGATCAAAAACCGAACGGGTAAGTGCTTGCATGTCCAGCCAGGCATTGACATAGCCCGGAGCAGTTACTGCAAATTCCTTCACATAAACTGGCTTGCGTTCGGTCAAATAGGTGCATATTTCCCGGGCAATTTCCAGCGGTGCCCGTCGTAGTTCCTTGGCCAACCGCAATGGCAAGGGAGTGGACAGGTCACCAAACTCCGGTTGCGGCGGAGTTTGCCAAGTAATATCATCCTCTGGTACAACCGAATCATACAGTTCGTTCAGGCTTTGGCAAGTTAGAGTCTGCAACACCTGTTCCAGTTCGTAAAAATGGTAGGAATTACCCTCCATTCCTTACTCCTCCTCAGTGGGATGCATCTTCCAGTTATTATACCATAATTATTTAGTTGTATCCAGGTACAGGAAAGAACTGCCAGTAAAAAGGCCCTGTCTCCCTTAGGAAACTAAGCCTCCCGGCTGGTGGCCAGATCCTGTCGTCCAGGCAACCATAAGGTGAAACAAGTCCCGGAGCCCAGGTTGCTTTCCACTTCCAGCCGGCCCCCGTGGAACTCGGCGATCTGCTTGCAGAGCGGGAGTCCTAGGCCAGTCCCATTTTCCTTGGTAGTAAAGTAAGGCTGAAAAATCCGAGTCATGTCCGCCGGTGAAATACCTGGACCTGTATCTCGACAAGTAAGTCGCAACCAGTTATCGCCAACCGGTGCCAGCTCTAGCAAAATTTGTCCGGGACCCGACAAGGCAGCTAAGGCATTGCTGACCAGGTTCCACAAGAGCTGCTGCAGCAGCTTCGGCGTTCCGTAAACCAGAGGACAAGGACTCGCTTTTACCTCGACTTCGATACCGCTCCCCTCTGCCAAATGAGCAACCTTGGTAGCTATCTGATTTAATATCGCTGCCAGATCACAACGACTGAAGGGTATAGTGCCAACCCGGGTGAAATGAAGGCTGTCTTCTACTAATTGCTCCAGGTGGCCGAGCTCACTGGACAACATTTCCACGTAATGCCGAGCCCGGCTATCGTCTGCCACTTGGTCAGCTAATAGCTGTAAGAAACCATCCATGGTAGCGGTGGTATTCTTTATTTCGTGTACTATTCCCACCAATAGGCTTTCTCTCTTCAAAAATAAGCCCCCCTTAGATAAAGCGCACCCAGCTATGTATTCGACCTGATGGAAACAATTTCCTGCCGCCAGTAAAAAAGAACCGGGATACCCGGTTCTAACAATGCTGTTCTAGTATAAAACCAGTGTTCCCTTCTGATCAATCCGGGCGACGATACCTTGATCGCTCTCTTGAAACAGGTGCCGTGCCTGGCCGACTTGGATGGTAACATTGGGGTAAACTTTTTTCGCCACTACTGTTCCGCCAGCATTTACCTTAAGTAGAGTCGAGCTGCCTCCACCAGAACCGGCTTCGTTCACCACAATCCGTTCGCGAGCCTGGACCACACCTCCTCGTACTATCCCAGGTTGGCCGTCCACCCGGACACAATGACCGGCATACAAAAAAGACTGGTAGCAGCCCTTCCCGCCAACAAGAATGTCCCCACTGGCTTCTACCCGTGCCCCTTGGACATAGCTGGCAGAAAACAATAGTCTTTCTCCGGAAGAATTCTGCAGACTATCCACCAGCTTTCTTACCTGCTTAACTAAACCCCAGACTTCACCGGCACCGGTTACTTGCAGAACTCCCCGTCGACTTGTCGTTTCCCGCAGAGCTGACAGAACGTCGTCGATCTCGGCCGTAATAATGCCGGATACTTCTCGATAAGCCCCGGCCAGATCATTGATCAAGCCTGGCAAATACGAAAACTTGGTATCCAAAAGCCGAGACATTACCCGTCCCCAACCCCTACGGCTGGCTGCTGGCCCTAGTTCCGGATGCTCTGAGATTTGTGTAAGCGCAGCAGCACAGTCTTCCAGTCCGGCGGCTAATTTCTCCCACGATTCCTGCACACGCAGGTGCACTGCACCAACACCGCCGGCACGCACGATCCCGCCGATTACATTTTGACGGACAACTACTTGTCCACCGGCTGTCAGGTTAGCATGAGTAGAATTGCCCGTCACTTCTATATTTCCACCGGCATAAACAGCCATGGTTTCGTCTACATTTCCTCTTACAACCACATCGCCATTGAATTTGATATTGCCGCTGGCTAAATTAACACCCCGCTCAGCTACCAGTAACGGAAAGACCTCCAGCTTTCCTCGAACATAAGCAGGTCTCCCGCTGCGAGTAGCTACCGCCCTCAGTCCTCCATTTACAATCTCGGCGCCTTCACCGGCTAACAGCTCGATGTCCACTGGAACCCTGGGGGCGATCGGCTCACCGGTGACAGATAGCCCGGGTTCGCCCAAAACAGGCGGATGCTTAACCGCCAGTTCGTCACCGGTCTCTACGGTAGGAATAACTCTAAGCTCACGCCAGTCTACTCTAAGCTGTGCGGCATTAGGCAATCTATGTTGCTGATCCTTAAACTTTAACTCAATGCGTGCATCCTGCCCCGGAACAGGTGGCTTGCCTCTGGCTACAACCTTAGACACACCTGCACCAGTAACAGCCAATGACTCTATCGCCTTCTTATCGATGCCAACAAACACACCCTTTTCCTGTAAGGCCTGTTCAACCAATTCTGGCTTCACCGGAGGCAGCTGTGGTTCCGCTTTGGTTGTTAGCACTAAATGCTGTCGAGGCCCACTGTCCACTAGATAGTATTGGCTCCCTGGGACTAGATCGAGCCCAGCCTTTGCCTTTAAGCCGTCAGAAGACAACACCACCTGTACTGAGATTTGCCCCGGTTCGCTCATCAGTTCCACGCGAATCTTGTCGCTACTGGTAACTTCTCTAGGTTCAGTAATCTCTGCCTCATTGACATACAACTTAAGGCCCGGTCCCGGCTCAAGTACAGCCTGCCGTCCGCCGCCTCTGGGCTCCACCACAATAACACGACCCTGAAACACACTGGCACTTCCATCGCGTACTACTTCTTTCTCGGCCAATTTCTCTTTCCCCCCTTGCCTTAGGCCAGTTGTCACTTCTTAAGCTGCTCATAGCGCTGTATTACGGCCTGAAAGTCTTGCCACACCGGTCGTTTCTTGCTCGGATCTCGCAGTAAAGCCGCCGGATGAAAAGTAGGCATAATTAACAGTCCATCTTTGATTACCCACTGACCACGGTCACGAGTAATGCGCAAAGATGGATCCACCAGGATCTGGCTGGCTAAGGCCCCAAGACAAATAACAATTTTCGGCTCAATAATCCTTAACTGAGCCTGAAGATATGGTGTGCATGTTTTTACTTCATCGGGAGTCGGTAGACGATTTCCCGGTGGCCGACATTTAACCACGTTCCCAATAAAAACTCCGGCCCGGCTAAGGCCGACAGCTGCAAGAATGTTATCCAAAAGTTGGCCCGCTGCTCCAACAAAGGGACGCCCGAGTTCGTCTTCGGCTTTACCAGGTCCCTCGCCTACTAGCATTATGTCCGCTTCCGGCTTGCCCTCGCCAAAAACTACCTGCCGGCAACCATCACGCAACCGACAACGGCGGCAAGCGCTAACTATCTGCTTTAACTCATCCAGTGAACTAGCTTGCTCCCATAGAGGTCGAGACTTATCCGGTCTAGCTTCCGGGAGAAAACTCAGCTGCCTTGGATCAACTGTCATGCTAAACCCTCCCCTTGCAGTATAATTGGCTATACTGTGCATAGCCTCCTGCAAGGAAGGACCAAAAGTTATGTACTGACCAGCTCAATTAATTCAGCCGAGGGTGCTACGGTGAGGACCACCCTCAAAAACGAACGCGTACCTTCAGTAAGCATTTGCCACGGCGACTGTTCTTCCTTCATACTCTCCAGAAACGCCTTCACCACCACCGGATCAAACTGCGTACCACTGCAATCAGAAAGCTCCTTAGCAGAAGCTATGATTGAACGGGCCCGCCGATAGGGGCGGTTCGACGTCATGGCATCGAATGAATCGGCTACGGCTATAATGCGCCCCCCCAACGAAATATTAGCTCCTTGAATACCATCGGGGTAACCGCTGCCGTCGTACCACTCGTGATGGCTCCGGATCAGGGGTGCCAAATGCACCAACTTGCGAACCTTCTTCACCACCTTTTCTCCTACTATGGAGTGTTGCTTTACGCATTCATACTCTTGCTCAGTAAGCTGCGCCGGCTTGTTTAGAATCGAACGTGCTACTGAAACTTTGCCCACGTCGTGAAGCAACCCAGCCTGCTCGATTACTGCTATCTCTACAGGCGGAAGCTTTAGGCGCCGCGCAATAGTAACAGCGTAACCGGCTACCCGTAGACTATGGGCATATACATAGGGGTCTTCAATCTCCATGATAGCAGCCATACTAAGCACCTGCATGGGACTATGAATGGCGGTCACTTTCTTGCCTCCTTTATGCCCAGCTTCGTTAGGCGGCCAGTTCAGCAAACATACAGTCTCGATAGCGTCCTATCTTAAGCAAGACAAGCATGGCCCGGGGTTAGCCGGGCAATTTCATCTTAACAGTCGGTTGTCCTAATTATTATTTTATCAGTAAACTAGAACCTGTCTATCAGACAATGGTCTCAACTGCCATGCAACAAAAGACCCTAACAATAACTGTTAGGGTCCCAGTAGCATCGACATTGATCCCTTTTATTCGTTTAACATGCGCTCCATGGCCTGCCCAGCCTTATGAGCAGGCTGCTTAGCCAGATCCAACAGGCAAACTACCTCGCCCTGGCATAAAGTCAACCCTTCTTCGTAAGCCTGAGTCCAAGCAACTGACTTGGTTACTAATCTAACTTGCTCCCGGGCCAGGCGCTCCAAAATGGCCGGTGTTTGATCCTGGGAGCCACCGCTAACGGCAACTACTTCAAAATTGGGGTCCCCGCAAGCATTGACATAATCCAAACCAAGTAACCAACGAACTACCCCTTCGATACGAGCCTCGTCATTGCGGGCAATGACCAGTATACTAATGAAAGGCTTTCCCTGCCCCTGCCTTTGGCAAAACTTGCGCCGTAGCCCAACAAAAAGCGCCCACAACCCATAGATAGACAACAATAACAGACAAAGCATGGCCATATCGTTTCCGGCCCAAAGCATACCTTCACCTTCCTTTCTTGGTCAGAGTATGCTTGGGGCCAAAACCATGTGCTTGTTCAAGGTGCCACCTCAGCGCACATTTGTTGACTAGTTCAATTCTACTAACCCTTTTCGAATAGCGTACAGAGCTGCTTCGGTACGATCGCCTACGCCAATCTTACGAAATATGCTGGTGACGTGGTTTTTCACCGTTTTTTCACTAATAGATAGGGCGGCCCCAATTTGTTTGTTGCTGTGGCCATGAGCCAACAGCAGGAGAACTTCCTCTTCGCGAGCCGTCAGGCCGTCTACTTTCTCTTCCTCGCGCCCATTGGCTAGCCGAGTAAACTCGCCCATCAACCTCTTGGCTGCCGGTGGTGACATATAAGAATTTCCATCATTAACGGCCCGAATGGCACCTACTAGTCCACCTGGTTCCACATCTTTAAGTACATAACCAGCTGCCCCTGCTCGCACCATCTCCAGCAGGTGGTCGCGATCGTCATGAATGGTAAGAGCAACAACGCCAACTTCCGGAAACTTATCCTTAATCTCAGCCGTAACCTCAACACCGCTCTTATCAGGCAAATCCAAATCCATCAATACTACATCCGGCTTAGCTGCAGCAACTCCTTCCATAGCTGCGTGGGCCGTCCCTGCTTCCGCCACTATTTCGATATCATCCTCTAACTCTACCACTTTCTTGATTCCACTTCTTACTACCGGGTGGTCATCCCAGGGCTGACGCATGAACTTTCC
>LSQX01030757.1_pt2 | contig 38880 bp, 39 predicted proteins | sample 654561 | NCBI WGS metagenome assembly LSQX01 (sample SAMN04489861, study PRJNA283612) | anaerobic digester metagenome | isolation source: 4 biogas reactors fed with cattle manure at either 37C or 55C with and... | place: Denmark: Kongens Lyngby | collected 2014 | reverse complement strand
TGTATAAAGTTATATACAGTTTTGGTCGGGATGACAGGATTCGAACCTGCGGCATCTTGGTCCCAAACCAAGCGCTCTACCAAACTGAGCCACATCCCGTTTTTTTGTAGCTTTTAGATTATATATTAACGCTTTGTTATTGTCAATAGAGATAAGTCTTTTGAGTGGTTGTAAGTGGATTTTAGTTGACAAATTGGTGGGTTTCAGTTATATTAAAACAGTATTCAATCGAATAATGCGATTCGGCGCTATAGGCGCAATCGGGCTTAGTGCTTGACATTAACGCTCGGGGATAAGGAAAGTGCGGTGCAAATCCGTCGCAACAGCCATTACCGTAATTAGCTTTTTTAGCTATAAGTCGGAATGCTTATCGTTTCGTACCGGTAAATCGCTTCTGGGCAGTGAGAGGGCGAGGCGGATTTTAAGCCAAATAAATATTTTGGCTCCGTGCGTTCTTTCAGACTTTTATAAGTTTTGGGGAGCGCGTTTATTATATCCGTTTGCGTACAAAATCATAGAAAAAGAGGAGAAAAAATGAAAAAACTTTGTTTCAGAAACAACCTTTGCAAAACCGTGATTTTGTCTGCCCTATGTTTTTTAATGCTTGCCTCAGTCGTTGCGTGCAATAACTCTACCACGCCTGACCCTGGCACTACGGACGGAAGTTCTACCACCCTTGCCGGCACTGCCGCAGACGGACTTTGGAGTAAAGCCTTGTATAATGAGGATAAGGAATTTGGCTCCGGCGCTAAGGTAATTAAGCTTGAAGTAAAAGCTGCAAATAAGTCTGTTACTTTTACAATAAAAACAGATAAGGAAAAGCTTAGCGACGCGTTACTCGAACACGAGTTAATAACGGGTGACGAGGGTCAATATGGTCTTTTCGTTAAATCCGTAAACGGTATAACGGCAAATTATGATGCCGATAAGGCTTACTGGGCTCTCGGTAAAGACGGTGTGATTTTGAATACAGGCGTCGATTCAACAATAATCAGCGCGGATGAGCATTATGAATTTGTCTACACAAAAGGTTAATGTAAATAGAAACAGCGGCAGAAAAAACCGTCCGAATATATATAAAATGACGCTGTTTGCGATGTTTGCCGCTCTTATGCTCGCGTCAAAGGTTTTAATGGAGGTTTTGCCTAATATCCATCCGCTCGGTATGTTTATTATGGCTTTAACCGCCACATACCGTAAAAAAGCTCTTATTCCTATTTATATTTATGTTTTTCTAAATGGTCTTATTGCGGGCTTTGCTATGTGGTGGATACCCTATCTTTATATTTGGACGGTGCTTTGGGGCATTACTATGCTCATTCCCAAAGGGATATCAAAAAAATCTAAAGCAATTGTTTATCCTGTAATAAACGCTCTTTTCGGGCTTTTATTCGGTATTTTATATGCCCCCGCACAGGCTTTAATGTTCAATTTGTCGTTTAGGCAGATGATAGCGTGGATAGCGGCTGGTCTTTCATTTGACGCTATTCACGCGGCGGGTAACCTTGCAATTGGCTTTCTTGTTTTACCTATTTCAGAGCTGTTAAATAAATTAGAAAATATAACTTTAAGGGGAAGGACATGAAAATATTACTTATTGATGCAAAGGGCGGCAAAATGGGAAGACAGCTTGTGGAGCGAATAAAAGCAAGCTTTCCAAAAGCTATAATAACCGCGGTTGGCACGAACAGCAGCGCGACTGCCGCTATGCTAAAAGGCGAACCTGATTTTGCGGCGACAGGCGAAAATTCAGTTATTACCGCTTGCCGAACGGCTGATGTTATAATAGGACCGATTGCAATTGTAATAGCTGATTCGCTTATAGGCGAAATTACACCCTCTATGGCTGTAGCCGTAGGGCAAAGTGATGCCGTAAAAATCCTTATCCCGGTAAATAAATGCGGAAATTTAGTAGCAGGAATAGGTACCGAAACAATGTCCGAGCTTTTAGATGATGTGCTGCTAAAGCTTTCTACTTTGTAAGCTTTATTTGACAAGCTTCTTGTTATATAGTATTATATTACCGTCGGCACAAGCGGCATAAGGGCACAAGCCTAAGGTTTATTTAAGTTAATATTTTTTAGATACTTTGAAGGTGTCGTTTCTTTTATGAAGCGGCACCTTTATATCGGAAAGGAAAGATATGAAAAGACAAAATATTCAAAAACTTGCTCTCTCGGGAATGTTTCTTGCCCTTGCGCTCGTTTTGCCGCTTTTAACGGGGCAAATCCCGCAAATAGGTCAGATGCTTCTGCCTATGCACCTTCCGGTTCTCCTTTGCGGCTTTATTTGCGGCTCGCCTTATGGAATGGCAGTCGGCTTTGTGTCACCGCTTATACGCTATTTATTCTTCCATTTGCCGCCTATTATCCCGACTGGGATACCAATGGCGATTGAGCTTGCAGTATATGGGCTTGTTGCCGGACTTCTATTTAAGGCTTTGCCTAAGAAAAACATATTCATATATATTGAGCTTATCATTTCTATGATAACGGGACGCATTGTTTGGGGTATTGCTATGTTATCTGTTATGAGTATGGGGGGAAACACCTTCGGTTTTAAAGCATTTTGGGCGGGAGCTGTTGTGAATGCTTTACCGGGCATTATATTACAGATTATTTTAGTCCCGCTTATTGTTATTGCTTTTAAGAAATCAAGCTTATTAACGGAAGACTGAAACTAATAAATAAAACCGGCCGCCGTAAAATATCGGCAGCCGATTTTTAATTATACATTAAGTTAACATCATTATTCCAAGCAATTTCATAATATATTCAAATGTATTAAAGAGCATTGACATTAATTTCAAAAGTCCCAAATCTTGAATAATTTGATGTGTATCGTCCGATATATTCCCTGTGTTAAGGTCGTGTATATCAACATAAGGAGTGTTTATATCATACTCGGGCGGCTCACCGTTATTGATTGTATAGTAAAACTTTCTTTCATTTATTGAGGTGGGTGAACCATGCAATTTATAAGTTATCGTAACACTGCAACAAGTTTTGCTTACATTCGGCACTTTGCCGACGAATGGAATAACAATACTTTCACCGGGTCCTATCTCTTGTATTTCGCTGACATTAAAGCCTATCCATATATCTTTGCAGTTTATGGACACAATTTTCATAGGATACTGTTTTGACAGGTTTGTAATAACTAAACCAGTATCGTCAGAGCTTAAATACCCCTCTAAACTTTCATCGAACATTGCAAATACTGCCCGCGCGGCACTCGTCGTTGCGTGAAAACGCGGATACTCTGTGCTTGAGTAAACATCTTCTATTTCATTAGTTAATAGCAGTTTTAGGAGAAGTGATGCCGAAAACTCATCTTTATACTCCATACCGTGGAAAAGACCCTCTATAAACCAGGTAGTATCGGGCAAATAAGCAGTAGACGCGTCTATTGTCATTGACGGAGAAACATATAGATTATCACTGTTTATCGCTGTATAGCCATTAGAAAATCGTTTTCCAAATTCCGGTACTGTAGCGCCTGTTGAAGCTTTTGTTGTAATAATACCGTCAGAATTCTCCCTTAGCCCCGATACGATTGGAATATCTGTACCTGCAATAATAGAAACGCGCATATCGTAGTCATCATTGCATTTTTGAAGCCTCGTATCAAATAGCGGCATAACGGAATAATGAAAATCATCGCTGACAGCAATAAGCCCCGCATTTTCATCAGCATCAAGGCGTAAAGATTTCATCTCTTCATAATGCTGTGTTTCGATAAAATCCCATATGCTGCCCCAATTGCCTAAAACGCTTAGTACATAAGGCTGGAACTCGTTTAGCACTTGATCCAAAAACCCAAGCTGCTCTGCCTGCACGAGCCAGTTATAATCTGTTTCAGATATAAAACCATATTCAACAAAGTGAATGAGAGTTTTCTCATCAAAATCAAAATCGCCTCTTAAAACATCTAAGGCAAGCCCTGCCCCGCCTATTGCAGGAACATTTAATACAGCGTTGTTTACTTGTTTCTTATGACCGAAAAGTGTTAAATATGTTGCCGACACCTGCCCGCCGTGGCTGATAGCTACAATGTTTACCTTTTCTGCACCCGTATAGTCTAAAACTGCTTCAATATACTCATCAAGCGCATTAGCACATGAAACGGCTCCCATTCTAAAGTCACAGTTAAAGTTGAATATATTGTCATAACCGACATGAAGAGCAACATCGTCCATTATCTCTATCTCATGCCTAAAGTTACCGTCGGGGTGCTTTTCCATAAGAAATGCGCTGTTAGTTTCCTCTGGAGTTGTATAATAAAGCGAAAGATTATACATGCTTGAGCCGTCACTATTACACGCTAACTTTCCGTATAAATCTATAAACCCTTCTCCTACAGTGCGTGCTATTGGCTCAGGATTACCAAAGGCAAGACTACCAAGTCCCTTGCCGACGCCTGCTATCCTTTTAAGTATTTCAAACATCAAGTCATCCATAACAACGCCCCAGACATGCTCTATCGTGCCGTCCTCTGCTGTATAATACATTTGACTTGAGCTGTACCCCGGAACAATGACTACAGGAAACTGTTTTGCTCCTTTAGCACAAAGCGAAAAAGCCTGTACAGGAAGAACGCAGAAAAACATAGCGGCAACCATAATTGCGCTAAATACTCGTTTCATATCTCCAACCCTTTCAACTAAAAGCGCCGACTATTCGGCATTTGTTTTATAATTCAACTAAGTATATTATTACTTACAATATTATCATACAAAACCACAAAATTCAAGTACAATTATTGCTTTTTTCTACATAACATCATTAAAATGAGCAATGACAAAACAATGCCCGTTTATTTAATTCGGGCGCGGACCTTGCCCGCCCAAAACTTTTCGTTTTCAATTTTCCATTAATCAAAGCGTCCTTGCCAGCTTTAATTACAATTGTGTATATTGTTACAGTTTACGCAAATTTCTTTTTTACTTAAAAGCTCCTCTTTCACCCAGTCGGGCATATCTATATCAACATTAATGCTTTTTACCGATTCGTATATTTCATAACATTCCTCTTTTTCTATTTCTCTGCTGCAAAACGGGCAATAGAATTTATCACTTACATGCTTTATATTTGTTTCTATTTCGGTTAAATCATACTCTGTGCTGCTTTCTCTATTGCTATAAAGACTTTGACTGTATAGTTCTCCCTTTTCTTCAAAAAGAGATGCGCTGCTAAAAATCAACTCTATTATATCCTTTAATTCTAAAGGCAGGTTATGACCGTTATATGTAAATTTGCGAGTTATAGGTGCGTTTTTAAGAAAGCGCAGTTTTATTGTTAAAACTGCCCCGTCTTTTGTTTCATATGTGCCGCTCGTTATAGGCTTTATCAGTGATGCCTTGCATTCATCAAGTAAAGATGATACGGCATATTTTATGTAACAGCGCTTATTAAAAATTACTTCCTTTTCTATGTTTCTGCTATATGTAATCGTATGTTTCTGCCTGTCAAGCACAAGCTTTTCAAGACAATCAAAGAATGCCTTGTTTTGCGAACATTTTTCATCTGAAACATTTCTTATATCAGTTTTGCCCCTGAAAATAAATTCCGCTTTTTCAATTCTATCAGGCTCTGTAAGCGGTGAAAGCTTATACATAAGCGTTAAAAACTCATTCCAATTATCGGGGTAGGCACCCTCCCCTTTTATATGGCGGCATCTTTTGCCGTCTCTTTTATAGTCTATTGACCATTTGCCGTTGTCTGACTTTATTTCTGTTATATATTTTGTTTGCCACTTTTCAATATGAAGATTTTGAAGATTTTCAAGCCATACTCTACACTCTCTGTCCGATATGGGACAGGAGTTTATTTCCTCACAGGCTAAACTTTTTTTCAGCTTTAATTCACCGTTTTCTACATATGCACTAAAGCTGATTTTTGCTTTCAGGTTCGAGTATGAAAATTTTAACTGTTCTATCAAAGCGGTACCCCTTTCTACATTGAGCGAAAAATAATTTTAAAAATGCCGAATTCATATTCATATATATTAAGGGCAGCGCGTTTAATATAACCTAAGATGCTATTGCTCTATTGACATAAATCCGATTTAGATTTATAGTTAATATACTAATATATACGAGGTACTAATTATGGCAAAGCATTTATTTACATCAGAATCTGTCACACAAGGGCATCCGGACAAAATATGCGACCAGGTAGCAGACGCTATTCTTGATTCTATTTTAGCAGACGATAAAAATGCCCGCGTAGCGTGCGAGGTTTTTTGCACAACGGGTATGGTAACGGTCATTGGGGAAATCACAACGGACTGTTATATAGATATACCGAAAATCGTAAGAGAAGTTATTTATGATACGGGATTTAACAAGCCTGAATACGGGTTTGACAGTAACTCCTGTGCCGTTATGACCTCTATTGACGAACAATCGTCTGATATTGATATAGGCGTTAGTAAGTCCTTAGAGAAAAAAAGCGGTGAAGAAAGTTTTTACAATGAAAACGGAGCAGGCGACCAAGGTATGATGTTTGGTTTTGCCTGTAATGAAACACCGGAGCTTATGCCGCTGCCGATTTCTCTTGCTCATAAACTGACAAAGCAGTTAGCAAAAGTAAGAGAGGACGGTACGCTCTCTTATCTTCGACCTGACGGTAAGTCACAAGTAACCGTAGAGTACGAGAATGACAAGCCTTTAAGAGTTGATGCTGTTGTAATTTCATCTCAGCATAATCCGGATATTGATTATGATATTCTTTCTGAGGATATTATTAAATATGTGATAAAACCCATTATACCCTTAAATTTAATGGACGATAAAACAAGGTTTTTTATAAATCCGACGGGCAGATTTGTCATTGGCGGTCCCGCGGGTGACAGTGGTCTTACCGGCAGAAAAATTATTGTTGACACATATGGCGGATATTCCCGTCATGGCGGCGGCTCTTTTTCAGGTAAAGACCCAACTAAGGTTGACAGGAGCGCAACATACGCGGCGCGTTATGTGGCAAAAAACATTGTAGCCGCGGGACTTTCTGATAAGTGTGAGGTTCAGCTTTCCTATGCTATTGGCGTGGCACACCCCATTTCTATAATGGTGGATACATTTAATACGGGTAAGTTTTCTAATTCCGACATTGAAAAGCTCGTTAAAGAGCATTTTGATTTAAGACCTGCCGCAATAATTGACAAGCTAGAGCTTAGAAAGCCTCAATATAAAGCACTCTCTTGCTATGGTCATATGGGCAGAGAGGATTTAGGCGTCGCTTGGGAAAAAACCGATATGGCGGAAACTTTGAAAAAGGCGGCAGAGACTTTACACGCCAAGCTTTAACGCAAAATTTACAGTAAAACCGCCGCGTATTCATTCGCGGCGGTACTATTTTAAGGTGAATATGTATGGATTATATGCTTAAACGCTCCAATAGAAAAACCCTTTCAATGTCTGTAAATAAAGACGAAAAGCTTATTGTACGGGCGCCTTTTTCTGTTAGCGGCAGTGATATAGAGGAGTTTATAGAAAAAAACCGTGTTTGGATAAACACGCAAATTGAAAAGGCCGAAAGAAGAAATAAAGAGATTTATAACATCCCTAAAGAGCTTTTACTGCAAAGAAAGCGTGAAATGCTTACATATTTATCGCCGATAATAGAAAATTATTGTGCCATAACGGGTCTTGCGCCCTCTAAAGTTACAATAACCTCTGCAAAAACAAGGCTTGGCAGTTGCACCGGTAAAAGCTCTGTATGCTTTTCTGTTTATTTGCTAAATTATCCGAAAGAAGCAGTTGAATATGTCGTTCTTCACGAAATCACACATATAAAACATAAAAACCACAGCAGACAGTTTTACTCTTTCATTGAAAAATATATGCCGGACTTTAAAGAGAGGATAAAGCTGATTAAAAACATTTAAGCTTACACGATGCCAAGCTAAATGTTAAAAACCCACGCATTTTAACGCGCGGGTTTTTGTTTACAGCTCTATCCAATACCTTTCCCGTAGAGTTCCGTTCTTATCTGTGAATTCTTCGGAAAATATTCCTCCGTTGGCTTTCATAACTCCTGAGGAGCTTTTGTTATCCTTATCACAGGTTAAGAGGACTTTTTTAAGCCCTAAATCCCTGCTTTTTTGAAGTCCCAGACGCAGCATTTCTTTGCCGTACCCTTTATTTCTCTCACTCGGTGAAATGCTGTAGCCGATGTTTCCGCCCGTGAAACGGAGTGCGTCGTTTAGCTCGCGGCGAATAGCGATACAGCCTAAGATTTTACTTTCTGTATCGTCAAATAAAAAGTACACGCTGCACGGAACTGTTCCTTGCGGCAAGTTTATGCCCTTTCTATTATACTCTGCCTCTATTAAGTAGTCCGAATACTTTTCAAGTCCATAGTTTAATGCATATGGCAACACTTTCTCGCCCTTTTCCAAAATCTCTTTTATAAAGTGTTCCCAAAGCTTTTCGTCCTTTTTCAGAGGCTTTCGTAAATAAAGGCTCAATCAAAAATCTCCTTTTGCGTAATAATCTCGGCATTCGAGTTTTTAAGTAAATCAATTGCTTTTTCCCTGTCATTTACTCTTAAAATAACATATGCCTTTCCGGGTCTGCTCGTTATAAATGCATATGCATATTCTATCTCCACATCGCCGTCCTCAAGGCACCTTAGAGCCTGTGAAAACGCTCCCGGTACATCCGCAACGGATATTCCTATTACCTTAGTTATGCTCACTGTTATATTTTCCGCCTTCAGCGCCTTTTCTGCCTTTTCGGCATCGTCAACAATAAGCCTTAAAATACCGTAATCAGTTGTATCAGCAATAGAAAGCGCCCTAATGTCTACTCCTCTGTGTGCAAGAATTTCTGTAATTTCTGCAAGCCTGCCTTTTTTATTTTCTACAAAAACCGATAATTGCTTTATGTACATAACGCTCCCCCTTTATTAATCTTTGCGATTGTCAACAACTCTTTTTGCCTTGCCCTCACTTCTTGGAAGTGTTCGCGGTTCTACAAGCTTTACCTTTGATGAAATGTTGAGTGTTGACATTAACGCCGTTTTGATTTTCTGCTCCATACTTTCAATCTCACGGACAGAGTCGGAAAACATTGTATCTGTCATCTCTATTTTTACGGTCATCGTGTCAAGATTATTCTTTCTGTCTACTACAATCAAATAGTTAGGCTCTATGCCGCAGGAGAGTATAACATGCTCCACCTGAGAGGGAAATACATTTACACCTCTAATAATTAGCATATCGTCTGTTCTGCCTTTTGGCTTTTGCATTCTTACTAATGTTCTGCCGCAGTCACATTTTTCATGCGTTATAGAAGAAATGTCACGAGTGCGGTAACGAACGAGCGGCAGCGCCTCTTTGCCTATGCAAGTGAAAACAAGCTCGCCGAATGTGCCGTCAGGCACGGGCAGGAGAGTGTCAGGGTCAACGATTTCAGGATAGAAATAATCCTCACAAACATGAAGTCCGCATTTTCCTTTGCACTCATAAGAGACACCAGGACCTGCAACCTCTGATAATCCGTATATATCATATGCGTCTATACCTAAAAGCTCCTCTATTTTAAGGCGCATATTTTCACTCCACGGCTCTGCACCGAATATCCCCGCTTTAAGGCTTAAAAAATCGAGTGAAATCCCTTCCTCGCGAAGCGTTTCTCCGATATATACAGCGTATGACGGCGTACAGCACAATATGTTTGAGCCAAAGTCCTGCATTATTTGTATTTGCCTTGAGGTGTTGCCTGACGATACCGGTATTGCCGCCGCACCCAACATCTCCGCCCCGTAATGCAGTCCCAATCCGCCCGTAAAAAGACCGTATCCGTATGATATATGTATATAGTCTCCTTTTGTGGCTCCTGCGGCAACTAAGGCGCGCGCCGTGCCATGGCTCCAATGCTCAATATCCTTTTTTGTGTATCCTACAACCGTTTGCTTGCCTGTTGTGCCTGACGAGGCGTGAATTCTTACTATTTCTTCTTTCGGAACGGCAAAAAGACCGTAAGGGTAATTATCCCTCAAATCCTGCTTTTCCGTAAACGGCAGTTTCGCAATATCGTCAATTGATGTGATATCTTGAGGCACTATGCCGTGCTGCTTAAACTTTTCTTTGTAAAAAGGCACATTGTCGTAACATAATTTAACTGTTTTTGCTAAACGCTTACTTTGAATTTCTCTTAGCTTTTCTGTCGGCGCCGTTTCTATCTCCTTTTGATAGTAACGGTCAATTATTTCTGCCATAGCTTTCTCCTCATAATGTTGATTTAGATTATCTTTTATTGATATTTAAATAGTATATGTTAAATCCCTTTTTATTTCATATAAATGTGATGTATCATTTAAAAATGACAGCTTTACAGTGCCGTCTTCATAAAACTTTAGTTTTGTAACGCTTGAATTATTACTGCTTAATCTTCGCTTTTCGCTGATATCAATATGAAGCGCCGCACTTACAAAATATTTTGAAAAACCGCCGTGTGAAAATAGTGCGACAGTTTCCCCTTTTTTATAAGTTTTTCTTATGTAATTTAGTATTCTTTTAGCTCTGTTCGTTTTACCTTGTGTATCCTCAATTCCAAGTGTTAGGTTGCCGCCCGTCATTGTAGGCTCTCTAATACAAGGCACTGCTAAAGGATACTTTTCTTTTACTGTTTTCGCGTCAAGCCCCGGGTAGTCCTCTTTCGTGCCGTTTTCCATAAGGTCGGGCATAAGTATAATAGGCATATCGCCTTGAAGCTTTGCACATTCATAAGCCGTTTCAACGGCTCTTTCAAGTGTGCTTGAATACATTGCGTCTAATTTGCCTTTTTCAAGTCTTTTTGCTAAAAGCTTTGCCTGTTCTATTCCATAATCCGTAAGCGGCGGATTATCCTTATAATAAAAATCCCCCTCTCTCCATTTCCTGACATTCCCATGCGACTCTGCATGACGGACAAATAAAACTGTTAATACAACTTCTTCTCCCATTCTTTTGCTGTACGCCCCCCTCTTTGTAAATAATGCTATTAATGATACTATCATTTTAGCCTAATATTATTATAATTTCAACACATTTTTGATTTTCTGCTGTGTAGCAATAGTCATATTATCTCATATGCTGTGTTGAGGTGATATAAATGAAAAATATATTTAATGCAAAAATTGTAACGAAGGAATTGCTCCATGATTTTAATTGCAAAGGAATACTTATGGTTGCCTTTTCATCGTCTTATCCTTGTGTATATTTGAAAAAGCAATCCGCACAGTCAAGGATTAACAAGGTTATAAAGTCACAGGTCGAGGGTTTTTATAACTACACAAAAACTACGCTGTTTCCTGAGGCTATGTCAGAATATAAATACGCGATGGAAAACGGCTTCCCTTTCAGACCATTTGAGGCTGTATTAAACTATACCATTACATATAACCGCTGTAATTACCTTAGTATGTATCGTGATGGTTACGAGTACACGGGCGGCGCACATGGCACAACACTCAGACAGTCCGACACTTTTGACACAACAAACGGACGCACTTTTTGCCTTTCGGACTTCTTTTTCGATTGCCCTGATTATCGCGAGTATATAATAAAACAAATAATAAAGCAGGCAGATAAGAATATGCGTGAAAATCCTTACATTTATTTTGATAATTACAAAGAATTAATTCGCGAAAACTTTAATCCGAAGAATTTCTATTTGACTAATGAAGGCATCGTAATATGCTTTCAGCAGTACGAAATAGCGCCTTACTCAACGGGAATTGTGGAGTTTACAGTAAGCAGTTGTAACAGATGTAAATAAAGCTACTGCCTATTAAATTAACAGAGTGTAAATAATGCTTTTATGCTTGACGGAAAGCACAAAAATATGTATTCTAAATAATATATAAGTGTGTAAAAGTAACGGAGGATTTTAATGGGAGCAATAAAAAGGGCTCAGGACTTTTTTGAGGAAATGAAGCTTTACTGGAACCAACCGCGACCGGGCGAATATGTGCCTTATAAAGAGATTATTATGTTGTCCGTTGGTTGGATGGCACTTTATATGTCCATTTCATGGAGTATAGGCTTCGGCGTCGGAAACCATTTCACCGGAATGACACTTGGTATGACGAATAAACAACTGCTAATAATGAGTTATATCTGCCAGGCAATCGGATATGCTGTAACCCCGTTTAACGCTTGGCTCGTTGATAATTTACGAAGTTCTAAAGGAAAATACCGCGTTTATATACAGCTTGCTATACCCTCTACAATACTTACGGTACTTTCACTGTGGCTTCCCTATGAGCAGGTTAGGGATTATCGTCAGCCATATACGCAGTATGTAATGATTTTTATGCTGTTTTTAATGGGGCAGGTTCAAGGCTATGTCCAAGGATGGTTTACAACCGGTGTTGTTAATATGGTGCATGTTATCACACCCAATACGCAAGAACGCACAAAGATTATGTCAATCACAAGTGTTGTTTATTCAGCGGGATACACTATAAACAACCTTTATTATCCTGTTATGGTTGATGTTCTTACTGACCATGGCGACAAATATAATATGCGTTATTTCCGCGGTACATATACGCCTGTGGCACTCTTAGCACCGCTTGTTTTATTGGCGTATTACGGCACGAGAGAGCGGCTTATTCTGCCTAAGAGCCGTATTACGAAAATGAGCTTTGCAAACTCAATGAGGGCTGTTGCGGGCAATAAAATCTTCTGGATTAAATGTGCGGACGGTTGGAACGACTTCCTTGAAGGCGCAAAGGGTAATGTGTGGGATTGGATGGTTTACCGTGCGCATATTATGAAAAGCACTACATATGGCCTTCTTAATACCGTTTCACATAACGCCTCATTTTGGGCTATGCTTTTATCACCATGGTTCATTAAAAGATTTGGCAAAAAGAATATAAAGATTTTTAAGAATACATTACAAATATTCTTAATTGCATCAATCTTTTTATTCTATAAAAACAAGTTTGCTGCTATCGGACTTTTTATAGTTACCACAATTGACAGATTTATTGACTGCGGTAATGTTATTGACAGTGCAATAGAGTCTGATATGCGTGATAATCAGCAATACTTAATAGGCGAGCGTATTGACGGCGCCTTCGGATTTGTAAGCTCGTATATGGGTAGCGTAATTGGCGCGGTGACAGGTTTGTTCATTCCCTATGTTTATAAGAAAAAAGGGTTTGACGGAAGCGATTACAGCGTCCTTGATGTTTATAAAAACTATAATGAAAATCTGCCGCTTTCACAGCAAACAAAAAATCCGGATTGCGTACTATTTTCTCTTATGGATACATTACTTGTAATTTCCGTTATAGGCGCCGCTATTGATGTGCTTCCTTGGTTTGCTTATGATATTACAGAAACGGGGCAAAAGGGTATGATACGAGTAGTTCGTATTCGTACAATTATTGAGGACCGAACTCTTAAGCATTCTGATGATGCATCATATATAGAGGGCAGCGAAGCTATTATTTCAGCCCGAAAATTCTACGGCTTAGAGAAACTCCCAAAGCCTACTAAAGATGCTTTAATAGCCGCAAGAGCTTTGCCCACGGCTACAAAAGAACAAAAGAATATACGGCAGGATGCAATAAAAGCCGCAAAACAAGAGTTTGAGGATGTAAGAGAGTATAACGAAAATGTTGAAATTGCAGAGTTTGTAATGCACGAATTACTTCGTTTTAAGAATGATTTCGGTCAAAAACAGCTTGAGGTTAGCAAGCTTATTGCCTCCGGCGGTCTAAACGGCTTCTTCAATTACGCAGAAGAAGCAATCACACTTGCAACCGACCTTCCGATAACAGATATAAGAGAAGAGCGCACATGGCGCAAGCAGGAGATACGCAACGCAAGAGCGCTGATAAAATCTAAAAAACTTTCCGCAAAGCATTATCCCAACGGAATTGTTGAGTTTGACCCTCAAACATATGATGACGCTTTTGACATGCCCGACGAAACTAAAGAGCAGGCCAAACTAAGGCGTGCCGCTATGAGAGCCGCCAACAAAGAGAAAAACCTGTATGCCGCCGTTACCGCTCCATATCTTTCGGCTCTTCGCACAATCGAGCTTTCTGAAGGGTACGATAATCTTGACGAGCTTATTTCCGATTATGATGATATAATCGGAAAACGCAATGAGCGGCATGAAAAAGAGCATGCGGAAATTATGCGCATAGCACAAGAGCGTGAAATTGACAGGCAACGCAAGATTTCTGAAAAGAAAATGGGCAAAAAATAAAGTATAATAAAAAAGGAAGCCGGCATATAATGCGACTTCCTTTTTGCAATATTAAAACTATGTCAATACCCTGTTGATAAAGGGGTCGGATAAAGAAATTTTCTCAAAGCTCTTTGCCATGGCAAAGGGCTTTTTTGCCGCCAAGGTTTCCGTCTTTTCAAAACATATCGGCTCTATATGCTCTATACAACTAAAAGTATACTCCTCAATCAGCGAGGCGTATACAGCGCCTAAAAGACTGCTGTTTACATTTGACTCATAAATTATGAGCTTTTCTTTACTCTGTGAAAAAAGAATATATCCATCATTTATTCCGTTAATGTTAAACACAACTGCCGCGCCGTTTTCACGAAGAAGCTCGTTTACATAAAAACTGTTTTGCTCTTTATTTATTCTTACACATTGTTCTTTATAAAATTCACTTTTACTATACGCAGTAAAAATCATTTCGGCATCACACTTTTTTAGCCGTATCGGAGCGTTATTTGCTGCTTCTCTTTTAACTTCGTCTATGTCCTTTTTTATGATAGTACGGTTAAAAGCGGATTTGAAACCAAATCTTTCATAATAGTTAAAAAGTGAACTTTCAGACGGAATAAGGGTTATTAGGCTATAACCTCTGTTTTTACATACCTCAAAGGATTTTTCAATTAGCTCTCCCATAATCCCTTTGCCCCTATAAGGCGGGTTTGTAGCGAGAGCATAAAGATATGCTACTTTAATTTCGCGTGACTTATAAAGCATTGTATACGGAATAATATAAAGGGCAGCTACGGGCTTTTTGTCTTTTATATAAACGAGTGTGTTTTCATCTTTATAAACGCTGTTAAAAAATGCGTTTAAGTATTCTTCACTGTCACCAAATGTATCGTGCCACAGTGTTTTTAGCCCATTTATAAATTCATTTTTACTGTAAGCTATCATAATTTTAACCTTATATATCCTTTTTTATTAGCACGCCTTTTTCAACCATAAATGCAGGGTAGTATGACTCTTTTGCTTTTCTCAGCCCCTCAATTCCCATATCCTCCTCGCGGTTTATAAACTTATACCCTGACATCTCGTTTATAACAAATTGCTGATTTATCATCGGATACCCGCCTAAAATATCGGGATACGCCTTTTCAAAATGTATAATAAACATATCATTTGACGGCTCGCCAAGCGTCATAGCTATAATCTCTTTATTCACTCTTATTATACCGCCCAAAAGATTTAGCTCTTTTCTGTGCTTTAGCCCTTTTGTAACGACGCCTATTTCCTCCGCCTTTTGTTTTTCATCAAGGCATTTATTGCGCACACACCATTCCTTTACCATTTCAATGCACTCATCAGTATTTTCGTCTGAAATGCGCTCATATGACCAGTCACTGTATATTTTTAAAAATTTATTAAGATGATTTCGTTTTGCACTGTATTTTCTCCCGCCAAGCGTGCTTAAATCCTCCACATTATAAACATAATCGGCATTATTCCTTTTATATTCAATGCAAAACTTGTCGGGGAACGCCTTTTCAATCTCCTCAAACATTGAAGGCTCAACAAGGCTCATATTAAATTGCTTTCCATTCTTTTCACAATATGAGAAAAGCCATTCAAACGAGCTTTTTATATCCCCGCTTCCCATTGGAAAAGTAAAAAAACTTTCGTTTCCGCTTTTAAATTCCAAAAACAGCGTGTCTTGCTCTATGGCATAGCGCGTCTTATATAAATCTGCCCACAGTACAAGGTTACCTGTGCTGTAATCACATGCTCTGTGAGGGGTTCTACCTAAATACTTTGATATAATATCTGCCTGTTCTAATGTTATTGGCTTAAAAGTCATCATTTAATCTCTCCGTGTATTTTAATATTGTTATTGTAATTGCTATAAGTAGAAAAGTCAAATGCTATTAATAATAAATTACAACCTGCGTCTTTTTACGACGCAGATTGCTGAGTTTAAAGTATAAGCATTTTATATTTACACATTTCAGTGTTGTTTTCAATGTTACTGCTCCCGCGGTTAAATAAGTTTCAGGCTCATAGCCCATTACTTTAAATGTTGCATTTACGGCGGAGCTTATTTCAGTGTGTAGCTTTACTCTTTTTACATAATGTCCCGACTTAAAAAAGACCACATCAAGGGTTTTTCCTTTGGTGTGGTCTTTGCTTTCGTGTCTCAGCTTGAAGAGAGTCGATCAAAAATTTACTTGTTTTCGTAAATCCCTAAGACCAACTCCCTTTAGCAGCTCTTTTTATTATAAAAATCGTTAATTGTTGTATTTTCTTACTATTTTTAGAGTTGTTGTTTTAGGGAACTCCGTGTCACGCGTAACAACTTTTGTAACATGCTTATATACGGGCATCGTTCTGTTTACCGCATTTACATCTTCTCGAATTCGCTCCTTGGCATCCGGTACCGCTTCCGTATCCAAGTAGAATTCTGCGACTATTACACCTTTCTCCTCATAAACGAGTTGCTCTTTAACATAGCTTATGGTGGAAAGTTTGTCCTCTATTTCCTCTGGTGAGACATTTTTTCCGCTGCTAAGAACAATAAGATTCTTTTTTCTGCCTATAAAATATAAAAATCCGTCCTCATCAACTTTGCCGTAGTCACCCGTTATTAACCAATCGCCATCGAAAACCTCCTTTGTGGCATCGGGGTCCTTGTAATAACCGAGCATTACATTATCTCCACGCACATAAATTTCCCCTACCCCATTTTCATTAGGCTCAACAATTTTAATCTCGTTGCAGGAAAAAGGAACACCGACGCTGCCGAATTTATATTTATTCTCCCTGTTGCATGTTACGGCGGGTGAACACTCCGTAATGCCGTAACCGTTTAAGACATGAATTCCAAAATCATACATTCCTTTTTCAATAACGGGGTCAAGATATGCTCCACCGCATGGGATTATCTCTAAATTACCGCCTAAGTTATCAATAATTTCCTTAAAAAGCTTTCTTCTGACATCTATACCAAGTTTCATTAAGAAGTTGCTGATTTTAATTCCCTTTTGAAGCTTCTTTAATTTACCGGTTTGCTCCGCCGTCGTCATTATCTTTTTATATATTGTTTCAACGGCAAGAGGCACGGCTGAAAAGTTTTGCGGCTTATATGTTGTAAGAGCCATTTGTATATCTCTTACACTTCTACATATATAGCCCCATTCAGTAAGAAGGCAACCCGAAAACAGCGCACTAATCCACGAAAAAGAATGATTTAATGGCAGAAACCCTATTGCGTGACCGCCCGTAAGGGCACTGTTACCCGCAAGTAGATTTGAAGTAATGTTTTTATGAGTTAGCATAACGCCTTTGCTTTTCCCCGTTGTGCCAGAAGTATATACAATACACGCCAAATCATCCGGTTTTACAGTATCCTCAAGGTAGCTTTGTTCACCTTTTTCAAGAGCAGCATGACCTAACTTCGATAAGTCGTATATATCGTCAAACCTGAAATACTTCGTCACCTTAACGCCTTCAGTGTTCTTGAAAACCTCAATTGAGTCCTCAAAATCCTTTGCATAAAATAAAATCTCTGAATCACTTCTTGCTAAAACATCCGCAAGGTCCTCATCGGGCAATTTAGCATCAAGAGGCACTGTGACATTTGTACCTGTTATTAAAGCAAAATAGCAAACAATCCAATCGTATGTATTTTCGCCTAAAATAGCAACATGCTTGTTTATAACACCATTGGAATAAAGGTACTGCCCCAAACCGGCATAGTCATAATACACTTCATTAAACGTTTTTTCGCACTCTACCCCATTATCATCATGAAACATATATTGCCTTTTATCTTTGCCATTTTTCGAGCCATAAAGCACAACTTCTTTAACCGTTTTTAGGTCCGGTATTTTCTCCATGCTGTACTTTTTTTTCTTTCTCATAATTTTCCCTCCTGTTATTAAATTCCGCCATTTTATATTATCCGATTGTTTTATACTTGTCAATAACTAACAATGATATTTAAAGATTTAATTTAATATGTTTTGCCCCCAATCTTTAGGGGGCAAGGCTGCATTTTTTACATTTAATTATTACGGTTTGTTCAATGTTCTTTAGTCTTACTCCTCTGCGTCTTCGCTTTGCTCGCCTTCTACTGCCGCAGCCTCTTCTTCAACATCGCCTTCATCCAAGGTTTCTTCAATTACGCGGCTGTCAACAACAGACACTACAAGCGTATCAAGAGGTGTAATTATTTCAATATTGCTGTCCTTTGCTATTTCAAGGTCTTCAACTCTTATGCTGTCACCAATATCAAAACCCTCAAGGTCAAGCTCTATTCTTTCAATAAGGTGGGCCGGCAATGCGCGATAAGCTACCTCAAATTGAGGTTGCTGAACCATTCCTGATACCTTTTCTCTATTAAGAAGTATAATTCTTGCAACACTTTCAACAACTTCATCTGCAATAAGCGCCTGAAAGCTCAAATGCTCTAACTCATAAGTAGCAGGTTTATATGTTGCCTCTCGCAGTAATGCCATATACTTTTTGCCTAAAAATGAAAGTTCAAGCGTACTGCCCTTAGAATTCGTCTTAAAAAAACGGGTAATTTCCTTTTGCGGAATTTGAATGGATAAAGACTCCTCAAGATTTTTTCCGTATAACACCGCCGGTATAATCCCTTTTCTTCTGAGCTGTTTTGGCTTTAACTTTTCATCTCTGCTTTGTGCGTTCAAAATAAACATACTGTTTCTCCTTTTCTAACATCCGATTAAGCTCGTTTTATGATGAGCCTTTTCTTATACCTTTAATAAAAAGGCACAACTGTATTTCAGATAATAACATAAAAAAATGAAATATGCAAACACTCTAAACAACATAAATTTTATACATTATTTAATTATGTTTAGTTTTTTATTAAAATGTGAAAACTGCATCTAAAGGACGCTTTCTATATTTGCTCCTTCAAGCTTTAACAAAGCTTTTTTCCTTTCAAGCCCGCCCGCATAGCCCGTAAGCTCTCCGCCGGTTCCTACTACTCTGTGACATGGTATTATAACGGATATCGGGTTATGCCCCACAGCCGTTCCCACCGCTTGAGAATATCCTTTCGAGCCGCCAATTTTAAGCGCAATTTTACCATATGTCGTAACGCTGCCGTAAGGTATCAAAGAAAGCTCATGCCAAACAGCCTTCTGAAAAGCCGTGCCCTTCGGCTCTACTCTTAAAGGAAACGGCGTGTTTTCACCTTCAAAATACCTCGTTAGCCATTTATCAAGCTCTGTGAACACTTTATTTTCAGGCTCTTTAATCCATAAATCTGTTATTTCCGGATAGTACTTTTGCCCAACGAACCAAAACCCGGTAAGCGCGCCGTTTTCTGCTGTAACCGTAACTTCTCCAAGCGGAGAGGTCAAATTCGTATACATCATATTATAATCCCCTTTTTTATAAAATAAGATATTACATATATCTATTTTTCGCTTTTAAAACATTAAAAATACCAAAATAAAAGCAAATGAGCAATATAAGTCATATTTGCTTGCAAAACAAGATTATACAAGCTATTATATAGTATAAATTAACCATTCACAAGGACTGGATACAAAGATATATGAAAGAATTTAAAAATAATGTCGAAAACCCACTTGGTACAAAGCCCGTTGGCATTTTGCTTTATAAATTTGCAATACCAAGTATCATAGCTATGCTCGTAGGCGCGCTTTACAATATTGTTGACCAATTTTTCATAGGTCAAAAAATCGGAGAATTAGGAAACGCTGCGACGAATGTCGCTTTTCCGCTTTCCACATCATGCATAGCAATAGCTCTATTATTCGGTATTGGCGGCGCTTCATCTTTTAACCTTTCTATGGGTAAGGGGGAGCATAAAAAGGCGGCATACTTTGTCGGTAACTCTATAACAATGCTTTTCGTTTTGGGTGTTATACTTACAATATTTACACAAGCCTTTCTTTCCCCTATGTTAAAATTTTTCGGCTCGCCTGAAAATGTTTTAGAATATGCAAAAACCTATACCGGTATTACATCGTTTGGTTTTCCGTTTCTAATTCTTGCAAACGGAGGCGGTCATTTAATAAGAGCGGACGGCGACCCAAAATTTGCTATGATTTGTAATCTTTCGGGTGCAATTATTAACACAATTCTTGACCCGATTTTTATATTTTGGCTTGATATGGATATGGCAGGCGCAGCCCTTGCCACCGTAATAGGTCAATTGTTCTCTTTCTTACTTGCCATTAATTATTTCAGGCGTTACAAAACAGTCCGCATCAAAAAGCATCACTTAATACCCAAATGGAGTTATACGGGGCGTGCTATGGCGCTTGGGGCGGCGCCGGCTTTTAACCAAATCGCTATGATGATAGTGCAGATTACTATGAATAAATCACTTACTCATTACGGCGCATTGTCTTCATACGGAGAGTCAATTCCGCTTGCAAGCGCCGGCATTATAAATAAAGTCGCCATGCTCTTTTTCTCCGTTGTAATAGGTATTTCTCAGGGTATGCAGCCGATAGTCAGCTTTAATTACGGCGCTAAAAAGCTTGACAGAGTAAAAAAAGTGTATTCATTGGCAATACGCTATGGATTTATTATTTCGCTAATTGCATTTTTAATGTTTCAGCTTATTCCAAAACCCATTATATCTATCTTTGGCAGCGGTACGGATAAATATTTTGATTTTGCCGTTTCATATTTCAGAATTTATATGTTTTTTACTTTTATAAACTTTATCCAGCCTATATCCTCCAACTTATTTACCTCAATAGGAAAGCCGAAAAAGGGAATTTTCTTATCACTTACGAGGCAAATCATATTTCTTTTACCCTTTATCCTTTTGCTCCCGCTTTTTATGGGTATTGACGGTATTATGTATGCGGGACCTGCCGCAGACTTAATCGCTGCCGTAGTTTCCGGCTCATTTGTTATAACGGAGTTTCGTAATATGGGTAAAATAGAGCAGCGGCTTTATGCCTGACAATTTAAATGAATAGCTTTGTTTGCGTTAAAATGATTGACAGGGATGAGCGCATAGTTTTATAATATTTATATATTGTATTTATGAAAAGGAGCTTTTGTATGCTTCAAAAAAGTAGACCTCGCATATTTTTAAGATTTATTTTTGCGGCGCTTGTAATTTTTTCTGTTTTACTTATGCCTTGTTGTATCCGTGAAGCTAATAGTGCAGATAAGCCGATTATAGCAGTTACTATAGTACCGGAGCATACCTTTGTAAAAGAGGTGTGCGGCGACCTTGTGCAAATAGTTACTTTAATATCGCCGGGGTACAGTCCCGAAAGTTACGAGCCTGCTCCAAGTGAAATTGAGCGATTTTCCAAAGCCGATTTGTATTTCACTATCGGAGTTGCTGTTGAGGATATAAGTATTCTTCCGTCTGTTAAAAAGGATATTAAGGTTATTTCTTTACAAAATGAGGTATCTGCCGTTTATGCTGACAGAATGTTCAGCGAAAATAGCAGGGACCCTCACATATGGCTATCCCCAAAAAGAGTGAAAATAATGATAGCTGCTATCTCTCGTGAGGTTTCTGTACTTGACCCCGAAAATGCTGATATATATAATAAAAATGCTGAAAACTATATAAAACGGCTAAGCGAACTTGAAAAATACATTAAAAATGTTATAGGGCAAATGGAAAATAAGAAATTTATCGCGTTTCACCCTGCTTTCGGTTATTTTGCAGAGGACTTTGGATTAACTATGTACGCATTACAAGAGGAAGGCAAGGATGCCGTTCCCCGACATTTGCAGGAAATGATTGACCTTTCTAAAAAAGAGGGCATAAAAGCAATATTTTATCAAGAGGAAATTGACAGCAGACAGGCAAAAGCGTTTGCGGAGGAAATAGGCGGAAAGACCGTTAAACTTGCGCCGTTATCAGCAGATTATATTGATAATCTAATTTTAATGGCAGATACATTGGCGGAGGTTATAAAATGAGCGACAGTGCAAAAGCCAATTATGCTGTTGATGTAAAAAACTTAACAGTATACTACGGCAAAATCCCTGCTATTTCAAATATAAAACTTAAAGTGCAAGACGGTGAATTCCTTGGTATTATAGGTCCGAATGGCGGCGGAAAGTCAACGCTTTTAAAGGCTATTCTTGGTCTTATTCCTATTACTTCCGGAAGTGTAAATATATACGGTAAACCGATTTTAGAAAACAGAAAGCTCATAAGCTATGTACCGCAATTTGCAGCGATTGATAAGCACTTTCCTATTACACTTACAGAGGTAGTCCTTACCGGATGCTTAAAAAAGGGGCTGTCCCCGTTTTATATATATAGTAGTGAGCAAAAGGCTTTGGCAAATGAGCTTATAGAGAAAGTTGGGCTGTCTGCCCTTGCAAAGCGCCGCATATCTGAACTGTCAGGCGGGGAATTTCAAAAGATGATTATAGCAAGAGCGCTTGCCGCAAAGCCTAAAATCCTGCTTTTAGACGAGCCTACCGCGAGTGTGGATACCACCTCAAGGGAGCAGATTTATAATTTGCTTGAGGAGTTAAATAAAAGTGTTACGATAGTTTTAGTAACGCATGATTTGCTTGCGATTTCATCACATGTGCGCACATTGGCATGCCTTAATAGGGAGCTTGTATACCATGCAGAGCCGGAGCTTACAGAAGATGTGTTAAACGGGCTTTACGGTTGTCCCGTTGACCTTATTGCACATGGCATACCCCACAGAGTATTAAAAGAACACGGGGAGGGGCACAATGATTAAAGCCTTTTTTGAATATCAGTTTTTGCAAAACGCTTTAATTGCAAGTCTGCTTGCAAGTGTTGTTTGCGGTGTTATAGGCGTTATTGTTATTGAGAAAAAGCTCGTTATGCTAAGCGGGGCTATTGCGCACACCTCCTACGGCGGTGTAGGACTTGGGTATCTTTTAGGCTTTCCTCCGATTATAGGCGCTTTTCTTTTTGCCGTTTGTGCCGCCTTTGGAATAGGTTTTGTAAAAAGAAGGGGCGACTCCCGCTCTGATATTGTAATCAGTATTCTGTGGTCGCTCGGTATGGCGCTCGGCGTACTTTTTATCGCTGTAACGCCGGGGTACCCGCCCGACTTAAACTCATATCTTTTCGGAAACATTCTTTCTGTTACAAAGCCGGATTTATATATAATGGCAGCTTCCGCCGTCGTTATAGTGCTTATAATCTCCGTGTTTTTTAATGATTGGAAAACATACCTTTTTGATAATGAATTCGCTGTTATTATCGGTATAAAAACGGCTTTTTTAGAGTATCTTTTATTAATACTTATAGCCGTAACAGTCGTTGTTTTAATACGCATTGTCGGTATTATTCTTGTAATTGCACTGCTAACAGCCCCTGCCGGTACTGTCAGCCTCTTCACATTTGACTTGAAAAAGAGAATGATTTACTCAGTTCTGCTAAGCGGTATAATATGCGCCTTGGGGCTTTTTATTTCCTATGCTCTTAACATTGCGTCGGCATCCGTTATCGTTATTATATCCGTGCTTTTTTACCTGTTTGCATATGCCATAAATTCCGTAAAAAGCAAGCATAAGGCTTTATAAACAATTATTATTACGAAGGTTATTATGTAAAAGAATTAAGTAAGTTTTTGCAATAAAAATTGCCCTTGCTCAAATTTAGTGGAGCAAGGGCAGTTCTTTTATATTTTGTTTTCGGTTACGACCTCTGTTTTTCATACTCTATTTGTTTGTTAAGCTCTGTTAAATAAAGCTCCTCGTCAAGGGGCAGGTTTACTTCACTGTCTAACCAACTTGACAAATACACGGCGTTTGAAAGCAAAAGTCCGTTTATACCCTCCACCCCCGGTGCTATTAACTTTTCGCCGTATAGTACGGCTTTTGAAAAATTGCGGAAAATGTTAATATGCTGACCTATTATAGCTAATCGGTATGCGTTCTTAAACATACCCGTTTTAATGTGCTTTGTCTTTTTAGGTAAAAAGGGCATAAATTTTTCGTTTACCCTATTAAATTCAGACTCTTTAGTTTTAAGGCGGTGAATTACCATAGTTTCCGTCGCTAACTTCTGCTCAATAACAATTTGCCCGCCGTCGCCGCTAATTTCAAGCCTGTTAGTACCCGGATAGTCGTGAGTAGAGGTAACAAACACACCGCTTGCGCCGTTTTCATACTCTGTATAAAATGTTACATCATTCTCAACAGTAATGTCACGGTTGACACCGACCTTTGCATAACCCCTTACGGATTTCGGCATACCGCCGAGCCATTGAAATAAATCAAGCTGGTGCGGACACTGATTTGTAAGCACACCGCCGCCCTCACCTTCAAATGTGCCGCGCCAACCGCCTTGGTCGTAATACGCCTGCGGACGGTACCAATTTGTAATAATCCAGTTTATGCGCTTTATTTCCCCCATATCACCGCTGTCAATAAACTCTTTCGCTTTTCTATAAAGCGGATTTGTGCGCTGATTATACATAATGCCAAAAATAAGCTCCGGCTTTGTCGCCGCATATTCATTTAGCTCACGAACTGCCTTTGTATAAACTCCCGCCGGCTTGTCTATCATGACATGTTTATTATTTTCTAACGCCTTAATAGCTATCTCCGGGTGAAAATAATGCGGCGTAACAACGACGACGGCATCAACAGTCTCATCTTTTATAAGCTCATTATAATCCTCATAAACGGGAACATTTTTAAGCTTTTCCTTTGCCCACTCTCGCCTTTTTGGGCAAATATCGCAAACAGAGGCAAGCGCACCATTTTTATCAAGCCCTTTTTGGAGTCTTTTCGCATACATACTCCCCTGCTTGCCGATACCGACAATACCATAACGAAGCTTTTTCATACTATCCCTCCAAAAACAGATATTTTTTAAATCATTGAAATTATATCATTGAAATAAATTTAATTCAACATATATTACGGTATTATTTAATAGCACAGATTTGTTAATTCATATCGTATAAAGTAGTCTATTTTAATAATAAAGACCGAGGTTGCCGATATGCTTCACAAAGAGGGAAGAGTACAAAAAGAAAAAGGCGCACTATCGTGCGCCTTTTTCTTTTTGGTGCGAGAGACGGGACTTGAACCCGTACGGGATTACCACACGCCCCTCAAACGTGCGCGTCTGCCGATTCCGCCACTCTCGCACGGCCTTGTTATTATAACATTGACATTTATAAGTGTCAACATTATTTTCTAATATTATTATGGTATTTAGTGTTTTATTTGGATTTTTCGCTTTAATGCGTCAATTTCTTAATCCATGTAAACCTGTTTACCTTTATTACGGCGACGAAGCACTTCATAATTTGGTCGGATTTTAATAGTAAAAATGTTACGGGTACGCTCCAATGAAATACGAACGCGGAAAGGTATGCTAAAGGCAGAACGATAAACCACATAAATATCAAGTCATTATAGAAAACAAATTTTGTGTCACCGCCGCCTGATACTATGCCCGTAAGGCAAGGCATTTGGTATGAGGTGCCTATGATTGTTACTGAGAGTATAGTTATGAATGTGGCGGCTAAAACTGCTGTTTCGCCTGAAATATCGTACATTGATACTATGGGGTTTTTGAGTAAAAAGAGCGTTACAGAGCTTAATATGCCGATACCAAGGAATAAAAACTGGAATGTTTTTGCGTACTTCTTTGCATCGTCAAAACGATTTTCTCCCACGGCCTTGCCTATAATTACGCTTGACGCGGAAGCACCGCCGTATGTTACGACGCTTATTACTTGGAAAATCGTAGTAGCAATAGCAGAGGCGGCAATAGCAGACTGCCCAAGTCTTCCTATTATCGCCGTTTGTAAAAGCATTGCTATGCCCCAAGACGCCGAGGACACTTCAAGCGAGAAGCCTGATTTCATATAATCCTTAAAGAGTTTTCGCTCAAATACAAACAGCTCTTTAATTTTTATTTTTAGCTTGTTATCCCTAAAGAAAAGGTAGTATATAGCTATAATAAACTCTACTATTCTTGCTATTAAAGTCGCAATAGCCGCACCCTCAATCCCCATTTCGGGAAATCCGAATTTTCCGAAAATAAGGCAATAGTTTAGCCCTATATTGAAAAACAGTGCACAAAAGGACATATAAAAACCGACTTTTACCGTTTCCACACTTCGTAATAAGCCGACTATTAAGCTTGATATTACGAAAAAGATGTATGAAACAGCAACAATTCTGAAATAAAGCGCACCTTCTGTTACTATTGCGCTGTCATTCGTAAGAAGAAACAGCGTTTTTTGCGGCAGGAGTACCCCAAGTGCCGTAAAACCAATTCCCGCTATTATACCTAAACTCAAAACTACTGAAAAAAGACGCTTTATAGGAAGTATCTCTTTTTTTCCCCAATACTGCGCGGCAATAACTACAAGCCCGTTAGCAAAGCCTATTGCCACCGTTTGAAGTAAAAATTGTATCTGATTTACGAGTGAAACACCGCTAAGTGATATTTCACTGTAATTGCCTATCATAACATTGTCCGCGAAATTTACGCCGTATGTAATAACATTTTGCAGGGCGATTACAAAAGTCATTGAAAAGAACAACTTGTAAAACGCCCTGTCTTTAACAAAAATTCTATTTTTCTCTTTCATTATACAAACTCTAATTCTTCTATTATACTGTTAATCTCCTTACGGGATTTTTTATAAACATTCTCACCGATAGATTGTAGTATGCTGTCCTCTTCATTGCCGCAAATCATAGCAAAAGACCTGCCTATTTTAGCTGTTACATCGCTGCCGCTTTTTAAGTCTATACGGTAAAAACTAAATGCAGTACCGCCGGAAACTCGCTCATAAAACTCCGGATATCTTTTTATAAGCCTGTCATAAAATGCGCTGACAGCAGTTTCCCATAAAAAACGGTTTTGCAAATTTTGTAGAGTGCTGAGTACCGTAAATGTTTTTAGCTCTTTTATGTGATAAAGCAGCCCTCTGTTTTTACCGTAGCCCGAAAGCTCTAAATTCTCATCTGACGAAGGTTCTATAAAAAGCTCTGCCAATTCTTTTCCAAGCTGCTTTGCACGCTCTAAATTGCCGCTTTTCCTTTGATTGTTCATTTCTTCAATAAATAACAGCTCGTCTTCATGCTCGTTTTGCTCTTTACCGAAGATTTTAATGTCGCCGTCATTCTCGTTTTTCATAGTTCCCTCCCTTTGCGTCTACTCTTTTGCAGTTTCCTCCCCTTGTTTTGAGGTTTTCATCAAATCCGTCTTTTTTTGAAGCTTTTTCTTTTTCGTTTTATATGAAATAAGCTCCTGCACACACTCTTTCGGGATTTCGTATTCACCGAGCGTAATAATATACTCGTTGTAAAAGCCTTTGAAATTTGAGCCGCCCGTTACGAGTAGCTTGTGCTTTTTTGCCTGTTTTAATAGCTTTTCTCTTTCTTCGTCCGATATTTCAGGAAGATAAGCCTCAATTCCGTCAAGTCCGAGTGAAACGAGCTGTGGTATAAGCTCTTTATTTTTATAGCGGTTTGGATGCGCCAATACGGCTATACCGCCCGCATCTTGAATAGCTTCTAAAACCTTGCCTACATCTTCAAACTTCGGTTTTGTAAGTATATTCATCTTGCTGTCTTCAGAAAGTATTCTTTCGTACAGCTCGCCGTAAATCCTGTCTGTAAATCCACTTTCCATAAGCGCGTGCATAATATGCTGCTTATAAATGTTCGTTGAGCCGGACATGCATTTTACGACTAAATCAGTAGTTATGGGAAAAAGCTGTGCAACCTTGAGCATCATAATATGTGATGCCCGTTTTCTTGCAATAGAGTTGCGCCGGCAAAGCCCTTCAAGCCTGTCCGGAAAATCACTTTTATAAGCTATCAGATGAATCTCCTGCCCGTTAATAGGGTCAGTAGCTGAAAGCTCTACTCCCGGGATAACATTAACCCCCATTCTATCCCCGACAATCTTGCCTCTTACACAACCCGCAAGGCAGTCGTGGTCTGTAATGGCCAATGTTTTAACCCCTCTTTTTTTAGCCAAAGTGATTAAATCCTCAATCCCCAAGGAACCGTCAGACAGTCTCGTATGACAATGTAAATCTGCGGACAAACTTATCCTCTCCTTCGCCGCACGCTTAAATGTTTAAAATATCATTTTAAAGCAAAAAGCCCCCTAATGTAATAATATTATTATACTCTAAGCAAGCACAAGTTGCAAGTGTTTAAGTCAACTTGTTTCTCTGCGCCAAAATCTATCAAAAAATTTTTCTTTACATAAAGGGTTATAATATATATAATAGATGTAATCTACAAGCTATTGAAAGGAAAAACATATGCTTCAATTTGAAGAATTGCGGCTTGAGCTTTTATCACATCAGGAAAAATTCGTTGATTTAGCACAAGCATTGGGACTTTCTAATTTGGAAAAGGAAATATCAAGCCTTGAAGAACAAAGTATGAAAGAGGAGTTTTGGAGTGATTTGCAAAACTCTCAAAAGGTGCTTCAGAAAATATCCGCTATGAAAGCAAAAGTCGGCTCATATAAAAGTCTGCAATCACTTTTTGATGATACGCTCACGCTTATTGACCTTGCAAACGAGGAAAATGATGAATCGCTTTTCGACGAATGCCGTCTTGGCGTCAACGATTTTATTAAAAGGCTTGAAAATATGACGCTGACTACCCTTTTAACAGGAGAATATGATGCCAAAAATGCCATACTTACATTCCATGCAGGCGCGGGCGGAACAGAGGCGCAGGACTGGGCACAGATGCTTTTTCGCATGTATAACCGCTGGGCGGAAAGGCAAGGATATAAAGCTTCCACGCTCGACTACCTTGACGGAGACGAAGCGGGGTTAAAGTCAGCAAGTATTTTAATTGAGGGGCATAATGCATACGGCTTTCTTAAAAGTGAAGCGGGTATTCACCGTTTAGTTCGTGTATCACCGTTTGACGCGTCCGGCAGACGGCATACCTCTTTCGCATCTCTTGAGGTTATGCCTGAGATTGACGACTCTATTAAAGTTGAAATAAACCCCGATGATATAAAAATGGATGTGTACCGCTCAAGCGGCGCGGGCGGTCAGAAGGTCAACAAAACCTCATCTGCCGTACGGCTTACTCATATTCCAACGGGTATAGTCTGTGCGTGCCAAATTGAAAGAAGTCAGCACCAAAACAGGGAAGTTGCTATGCGTATGTTAAAGTCAAAGCTTCTTGAAATAAAAGAAAGAGAGCATCTTGAAAAAATTGATGATATTAAAGGCGACCAAAAGGAAATCGCTTGGGGCAGCCAAATTCGTTCTTATGTCTTTATGCCGTACACACTCGCAAAGGACCACCGCACAAACTTTGAAAACGGAAATATAAACGCCGTTATGGACGGTGATATTGACGGATTTATAAATGCCTACTTAAAAATGCAGGCAAATAAATAGGGCGACCGCTATAATAATGAAAACAGGCTCTTACGAAAAGAACCTGTTTTTTATTTTTATTCTTAGCGTCTTACTCTTGCGTTGCCTTGCCAAATGCTCCATACCTGCTCCTCGTCTACGGGCTGTGCATAATCTGTCAGCACCGTAGCGGCTAAAGCACCCGTTGCCCATGCAAATTGAAGCCGTTTTTCGCCCTCAAAGCCTTTTAATGTGGAATAAAGCAGTCCGCCCACAAAGCCGTCACCGCCGCCTATTCTGTCTAAAACCTTTATTTCACGCGGCTCTATTATGTGCCACTCGTCATTAAACAGCATAACAGCGCCCCAAAGGTGCGTATTAACATCAACAACCTGCCTTAATGTGTTTGCAAAGAGTGTGGCATTGGGATAACGCTTTTTAATTTTAACGACCATAGCCTTAAAACCGTCTATTTTATCAGAAAGATTTGCTCCGCCCTCTTTCGGTCCCTCAATTTTGAGTGCTAATTGGAAATCCTCCTCGTTACCTACAAGAATATCCGCTAAGTCGGCAATTTCTGAAAAGACTTCGTAAAGCTCTTCTTTTCTGTTTTTCCAAAATGTTTCACGGTAATTAAGGTCAAAGGAAATAAGTGTTTTGTACTTTTTTGCCGCCCTTGCAAGCGCTAAACAAAACTGTGCCGTTTCAGGTGAAAGTGCGGCTATAAGCCCTGAAAGGTGAAGTATTCCTACACCCTCTTCATTAAAAATTCTGTCAATATCAAAATCAGCTATATTTAGCGTTCTGCCGACTTCTCCCGCTCTGTCATTGTGTACACGCGGTCCTCTTGAGCCGAAACCGCTATCGGCAACATTAAACTGGTGCCTATAACCCCAAGGTCCGCCCTGTGCTACTTCCTTACCCTCAAAAACCATGCCTCTGCCGCGTAAATCCCTTTTTATAAATTCAGCAATAGGACTGCCTTTTACAAATGTTGTAAGAACTTTTACGGGAAGTCCCAAGTATGATGATATGCTTGCCACATTCGTTTCGGCACTCGTTGCGTGCATAAAAAATGTGTCTGATGTTTCTACCGCTTGACCGTTTGGAGGGCAAATTCTTACTCCCATACTCGTCGCCACAACCATAGCCCATTTGCAGTTTTCTCTGATTTTCATTTTAAGCGCTCCTCTCAAAACTAAACATTATACTGTGTAGCAGCGGTATCTCCGCCCTCGCCTGTCCAATTCGTATGGAAAAACTCGCCCCGTTTTGCATCTGTTCTCTCATAAGTATGCGCTCCGAAATAGTCACGCTGAGCCTGTAAGAGGTTTGCGGGCAGCCTTTCACAGCGGTAACCGTCATAATAACAAAGCGCACTCGTCAGCGCGGGCGCGGGAATTCCGTTTGAAAGCGCCGCGGCGCAAACGCGCCTGAAGCTGTCCTCTGAATTTTTCATTATATTGCTGAAATAAGGGGCTAAAAGCAAGTTTTTAAGTTCACTTTCTTTATCAAACGCATCTTTAATTTTCCCAAGAAATACGCTTCTGATAATACAGCCGCCGCGCCACATAAGCGCTATGCCGCCGTAATTTAAGCTCCAGCCGTATGTTTTTGCGGCAGAACGCATTAAGGCATACCCTTGTGCGTATGAAACTATTTTTGCTGCATATAGAGCATTTTTTATATCTTCTATAAACTGCTTTTTATCGCCCGTAAACTCCGGCTTTTTTCCTATCAGTACCTTTGCTGCTTCTACTCTTTCCTCTTTAATAGCGCTAAGGCAGCGGGAAAAAACAGCTTCACCTATTAAAGTCAGCGCAACTCCCTCATCAAGCGCCGCAATAGCCGTCCATTTACCCGTACCCTTTTGCCCTGCCGTATCAAGAATTTTGTCTACTAAGGGAGAGCCGTCCGTATCCTTAAAGGCAAGTATATCCCTCGTTATCTCAATTAAATAACTGTCAAGCTCCTTTTCGTTCCAGTCAGAGAATACCTCGTGCATTTCGTCCGCACTCATACCTAAGTAGTCTTTCATAAGCTGATAAGCCTCGCATATTAGCTGCATATCGCCGTATTCAATTCCGTTGTGAACCATTTTAACAAAATGCCCCGCGCCGTTTTCACCGACCCAATCACAGCAAGGTGCGCCGTCTGCTTTTGCGCTTATTGACTGGAAAATAGGCTTTACGCTTTCCCAAGCAGCACTCGAACCGCCCGGCATAAGGCTTGGACCTTTAAGAGCGCCCTCCTCGCCGCCCGAAACGCCTGTGCCTATATAAAGCAGCCCTTTACTTTCCACATATTCTGTACGGCGCGCCGTGTCGGGGAAGTGTGAATTCCCGCCGTCTATAATAATGTCGCCGCTTTCAAGGAGAGGTATTAGCGCATCTATCATATCATCTACAGCACTGCCGGCTTTTATCATCATCATAACCTTGCGCGGCTTTTTAAGAGTTGATATGAGTTCATTAAGTGAATAAGTACCTACAATATTTTTGCCCTTTGCCCTGCCCTCGATAAAATTTTTAACCTTATCCGCCGTTCTGTTGTATACGGATACAGAAAAGCCCTTACTTTCCATATTCATAACAAGATTTTCACCCATAACTGCAAGACCGATAAGCCCTATGTCACTCGTTCCCATTGACATAACCCCTTTTCTTTTTAATATTTTCTAAAACTGTATACGGTATTTTAAGATTTCCGTGTCCCTTGCCAATACTTATGTGCGGCTTCATTTTTGCGTGAAAGTCCGTACCGCCTGAAATCAAAAGTCCAAGGCTTTTAGCTAAGTTCTGATATTTTTCCTGCATTTTTGGTGTGTATTCGGTATAGTACCCCTCAACACCTGAAAGCCCGTTCTCCTTTAGCTCTTTTATAAACAGGAAAAGCTCGTCGTCAGGCTTTCTCATAAGATGCAAATGTGCCGCAAACGCTAACCCTCCCGCGCCTGTTATAAGCTTTACAGCTTCGTTTGCCGTAAGGTGCTGCCTGTCGCTATACGCGGGTTTTCCATTGGCAAGATAAAGGTCAAATCCCTCTTTTACGGAGGAAACATACCCTTTTTCCATCATAATTCGCGCAAAGTGCGCTCTGCCTACGATATTCCCCGGAGCTATTTTTAACACTTCCTCAACGGAAACATCAAAACCTATTTCTTTTAATAACCTGCTCGTTTCATAAGTACGCTCTACTCTGACTCTTTTTATTTCCTCTAAAGCGTTTAGCATATCTTTATTTTTTATGTCTATATAATAGCCGAGTATGTGCGTTTCCGTCTGTGACTTTGCGGAAAACTCTATACCGGGAACTACTTCAAGCCCTATTCTTTCGCCCTCTTTTACAGCTTCCTTAACACCGTCTATACAGTCATGGTCCGTAAGAGATATAGCGGAAAGTCCTGCCCTTTTTGCGTGGTGTACTAACTCAACAGGCGTCATAGAGCCGTCTGATTTATTTGAATGCGTGTGTAAGTCTATATACTTCTCCATATTATTTTACTGACCAAAGCCCTAAAGCGGGGTTACCGATATAAAAAATTTCTTCACCGTTTTCGAGCGTGTTATACCCTTCCTTTAGCTTTTTTGTGTCGTATACTTTTATAGCCTCTTTATACGGCATATACTTAAAGCCTACACCCTCAACCTCTTGTTTAGTAAGCTTTTCTGTACAGTATGTTATAGAAAACCTATCGTCAGATGAGCCGTGTATTAAATGTGCCGCGACTGAGAGATTATTTTGCAAATCCTCATTCTCTTTCGTAAGCTTTAATACATTTCCCCGCCCTACATAGCCGTATTTTCTAATAAGCCTGTCATTTTCCTCATCTTCCCCGAAGTGCCTGACGCCGGAGGCTAAAACAATAAGCTCGCCGCCGTCTTTTATAGCCATTCGCGTTCTGTAAATTGCTTTGTTGCCAAGCCATGTACTCTTAAATTCTCTCCCGTCAAGGTTTACTATCACCTTGCTAAGCGGCTTTTCTACATAGATTAAATTTAGCTCGCTGCTAAGTTTTACCGCCTGTTCAAAAAGCTCCCTCTTATTGCCAAGGAACATACCGTGAATAAATGTATCGTCCCCCTTATTTGTCGTAACAGTTAAAACATAAAGCAGCGGCAAGTCACTTAAAAAATGCTCCTGCGCATAATCGAACACTTTTCTAACGGGCGAAAAGTCCTTGCCCATAATACGCTCCATACCGTAAAAGGCACCGAGCATATGCGATGAGTTAATCATATTTGCACCGCCGCACCCGACGAATATGTTTTTTGAATAATTCGCCATTCCAACGACTTCATGAGGCACTACTTGACCTATTGATATTAAAAGGTCATAGCTTTTATCCATTATGAGTTTGTTTACCTCAACATCAATTTTTTCATTTACAAGCCCCTCTGATACCTCGTTTACGAATTGGGCGGGTACTTCGCCAATCTTTACAACATCCTTACGCCAATTATGAACAATTAGTTTCTCATATGGAACACCCTCGCCGAAAAACAGAAGTGACTCCTCTTTAGTTACAGGCTCATGTGTGCCAAGAGCAGGCAGTATATCTACTTTGCATGCGTCTTTTAATATATCGTAATACACGGCTGTGATAATACCCGCGCCGGAGTACATTCTCGTATAGTCGGGCGGGATGATAAGCACCTTTTTAAGGTTTTTGCCCTCAAGAGATTTAAGACAAGCTTGCCTTATCTCTTCTATACTAATTCCCGTGTCGCTTTTCATTATCATCAAAACACCCCATTTTACTGATATTTTACCACAACAATTTGAAAAGAACAACCAAAACGCAAAAATTATAACAAGCAAAGCCGCGACTTCTGCCGCGGCTATTATATTTGACTGTTCTAAATATTTACTGCTCTACACTTACTGTTTTCATAATTATTGGAGTTACAGGACAAGAGGGAGCGCCGTCCGTACCCATTTTCCGCTCTGCTTTTAAAAACTCCTCCACAGTTTCCATTCCGCTTACTACTTTGCCGAATGCCGCATACTGCCCGTCAAGGAAAGAACAGTCACCGTAACAAATAAAAAACTGACTGCTTGCAGAGTTTGGGTTCCCGCTTCTTGCCATAGAAATAACGCCTTTCGTGTGCGAGAGCATATTATTCACTCCGTTGCCGCTAAACTCTCCTCTTATGCTTTTACCGCTGCCGCCCGTACCGTTGCCGTCAGGGTCGCCGCCTTGTGTCATAAAGCCGTCAATAACTCTGTGAAATGTTAGTCCGTCATAAAAACCCTCTTTCACAAGTGAAAGAAAATTCTCTACTGTAATCGGTGCATACTTTGGGTAAAGCTCTATTACGAACTCTTTGCCGTTTTCCATTGTAACTTTAACTTTATCTGCCATAAATTTATTTCCTTTTCATTTTATTGTACAGCAGGCTGACCGATTATATACTCTGCTGTATTTTTAGCAGTTATTACATAACGGCTTTCCCTGTCTTTTTCTTCTGTTCCCGATTTTTCTATAATCGTCTGGTCCCATATTTGGTCAAATCTATATATGGCTGTCTCTAAAGTTTCTGTATGGAGATTGATTTTACAGTTTACTGTACCGTTCTTAAATTTTAAGCTGTTAAATCTGAAGTTCGTGTTAGCAGGTTTTACATAAGTCGTATATGTTTCAAGGTCAAACATTCTACCGTATGGAATTTTCGTAAGGTCTGTTGGCAAAGTTTCGCCAACAGTACCGTATGTAGGAGAATCGGCGTATGTTATCTTGATTTCATACATACCGTTCTTAAAACTTAAAACAGCAGTTTTAACATCATCAAGCTCTGCCTTACTTGCCCACATCTTGCGCTTTACCGTAAATTGCGCGTAGTGGGAATTGCCTGCCTTTACATGGAAAGTATCAACAACAGGAGTGTAAAGCTTGTCGAAATTGTCTTTCTTTTCATCCCATTCTTTTCTCATTTCTTTAACTTCCGGAAGAAAACCTATAATACTTCCTTCAAGCTCTGTTATATATTCTTCCATATAAACCTTTGCGTCAGATAACTCCATATCTACAACTCGAAAATCTCTAATGATGCCGGGTTCACCTTTGATTTCTTCAAATGTAACTCTAATACTCGGTACCACAGTAGTAGTTTTTCGGGTAAGTCCCGGATTTTCCGTTTTGACTTTATTTGCCGCCGTTACAAAAAGGTTCAGCACTTCATCTTTTGATGCAACTGAATTTGGAATTTCAAAGCCCGAAAGGTTTACAGCATAACGCAAAATATTTCTTGCATCATTAACTGTTACCCCTCCATCATTGTCTATGTCTGCATTTTTAAGCTCCTGTGCTGTGGCACTTTCTAACCCCACAGCAATTCTCAGTGCTTTTCTCGCGTCGGAAACAGTAATTTTCTTGTTGCCGTCCGTATCACCTAAATTTTCGCAGTAGCTTGCTATTTTCTCCTCAAATGTTTGCTCGCTTGCGAAAGCCGCCGGCAGCATTATAACTATTAAACATACGGCTATAACCGCCGCTATTAATTTTCTTAACATTTTTACACCTTCCTATACATTACCCAAAACTTCAAACGGGTAGCAGTGCATATGTATAGAGCCTATTATTTTGAACGCTTCGGCATATTCATATCCTTTTTGCTCTCCCCATTTTCCGGCAAGGGCGCCAATGGCGAACATAAGCGGCATTGAAACCTGTGATTCATGACAACCTATCGCCTCTGTCTTTTTGTCGTAGTATTCTGTTATATCAATTATTGTGTTCGGTTTATCAGTATAGTAAAATCCGAGCATTGGCACTAAATAAGCATCATCTCTAAGCTTCCCGTCAATAAGGTTTGGGTAGAAATTACACTCTGCGTCCATGCACGCGTATTTAACGGCTTGACCTACTTTTATATGGTCGCTGTGGCACTCGTTAGACACGCTGCTGTCAGCAGAAAATACGGCGTCCGGCTTTATATCTCTTATTACGGAAACAATAGCCTCTGAAATTTCCTCAACACCGGCGCGTGTTTTATCCGCAAATCCTAAAAAACCTGCGTTTTTCATACCAAGGCATTTTTGCGCCTCAAGTGTTTCCTTTTGACGCGTCGTAAACCCTTCACCGTTATAACCGATATCTACAAAACGGTCGTCACATACGGTAAGCTCATAAACCTCTGCTCCTTTTTGAACGAGCTTTGCAATAAGTCCGCCTGCACCTATTTGATTGTCGTCCGGATGGGGCTGAATAAAAAGCGCCCTCTTAATATCGTCAATACCGGGTGCCGCTAAAAAATCATCAAGAGCTGACATTTGTACCATTCCTTTCGTTTATTTTTGTTAAAATTCGGGGTGTTCTTCCTGCCTTCTGTATGCCGCCATTATGTCGGCGAATATTTCACCGTTTGAAGGAGGCGTCCATGTAATGGCGTTGGCGCCCGCTTCAACGGTATGCCTCGCTGTCTCGTCCGTAGGACCGCCCGTCGCTATAATAGGCACATCCTTAAATTCCTGCCTAATCCTTTTTACGAGTGACGCCGTATCTTTTGCGGCGGATACATTAAGAATTTCCGCTCCCGCCTTAATCCTTGCTCCTATATCATCTTTTTCCGATACGACCGTTACGACTATCGGAATATCAATTTCATTTGAAAGCCGCTCTATTGCCTCATTTTTAGTCGGCGCGTTGACAACAACGCCGATAGCTCCCTGAAACTCCGCGTGTGTTCCAAGGTTTATAACTCTTTGACCTTGCGTTAATCCGCCGCCTATGCCCACAAAGACAGGCACCTCTGCCGCTGCCATTAAAGCGCTCGTTATAACGGGCTGCGGCGTAAAGGGATATACAGCAATTACAGCGTCGGCATTCGTGTTTCTTATAATACTTACATCAGTAGAAAATAAGAGGGATTTTATTGTTTTGCCGAATATCCGTATACCGGTACATTCCCCTATTGAAGAAGGTACTCTTAACATAAACTTTCTTAAAGTACCCTGTATTTCCGGAGCTTTCATAAACCTCACCCTTTTCACTTTTATTTAAAGTTGAACGCCGCCTTTATAAATTTAAGTGTTTGCTCTACAACGAATTCATCAGAGCTAAACTTGCCCTCCTCGTCGTAAATAGCATATCTCTTTTTATAGTAATCACAAGCATATGAAAACTGAAGTGACATAAAAATACTGTCAAGCATAAACGCAAAAAATGCGGGGTCAATATCCTCTCTAACATCGCCTGTCTTTTGACCCTCTAATATAGCCTGCGTATATATCTGTGCCGATATTGCCTCCATCTTCTGTGCAACCGATACTAAAAGAGGAGAGCTTTTAGACGCTGTTACTACGGCGTAAAGCTTGATTAAATCAGGATACTTTCTTGAAAAATAAATAATCTCACGAATAATTCGCTCGACTTTTATAATTACATCTTCATCTTTTTTGTAAAGCTCCGTTAAAAGTTCCTCAAGCTTATGAAGTCCCATATGCACAACAGTTATAAATATATCGTCCTTACTGTCAAAGTATTTATAAAGGGAGCCAACGCTGATTTTCGCCTTTTTCGCTATCGTATAAATTGATGTATTTTCAAACCCGTTGTTAGCAAACTCATTAGTTGCCACAGCAAGTATTCTCTCTCTTTTTTCCTTGGGGATGTTGTCAAATGTAGGTTTATAACTGTGATTTATAAGCTCGGTCATCTTTTTGCCCCTTTGCCTTTCGTAACAATGATATTATCATAATTTTCTGAAAAAATCAATCAATAATATGTAGTTAATAAAATTACCATAATGCGACGGTTCATTAATTTTTTGTGCCTAAAACCTGAAAACTTCGTTATTTTGTATTAGATTTGTAATCATTTTAAGAATTTCTTTATGAAATAATACAAATTTGTAATAAAAGGGTTACATTTTGTAACTATTCTGATATAATACAAACAATAAATACAACAAGTTCTTCTTACCGCCGTTTGGAGTGTGATTATATGGCGTCCATAGAAAGGGAGTTTTCTTTTACTTCCTTTGGCGCATCAGGCGAAATATACGCAAGAAGTCTTTTCCCCGACGATAACAGCGAAGTTAAAACCATCGTTCAAATTACCCACGGTATGGCAGAGCATACTGATAGATATGTGGACTTTGCCCGCTTTCTTAATAATGAGGGTTTTGGCGTTTATATGCACGACCATTTAGGTCACGGTAAATCTGTCGAAAACGATGAAGAGCTTGGCTTTTTTGGAGATACTGACGGATACAAAGCTCTTGTTAACGATGTAAAACAGCTAACGGATATTATAAAAAAAGAAAATGAGGGTAAGCGCGTCATTCTTTTCGGTCACAGTATGGGCTCATTTATTGCAAGAAGCTACTGTGAAAATTACGGTAA
>LSQX01302221.1_pt1 | contig 38887 bp, 37 predicted proteins | sample 654561 | NCBI WGS metagenome assembly LSQX01 (sample SAMN04489861, study PRJNA283612) | anaerobic digester metagenome | isolation source: 4 biogas reactors fed with cattle manure at either 37C or 55C with and... | place: Denmark: Kongens Lyngby | collected 2014 | reverse complement strand
GCACAGCCCTGCCTTGAGATACAGAAAGACCAAAGCAAAAGCTATGAGCTGACGCGGCGTGCCAACCTCGTCGCGGTTATAACCGACGGCACCGCGGTGCTCGGGCTGGGCGACATAGGCCCGGAGGCCGCGATGCCGGTCATGGAAGGCAAATGCGCGCTGTTTAAGGCTTTTGCCGACATCGACGCATTCCCGCTGTGCGTGCGCTCCAAAGACATCGACGAGATTGTCCGCACTATAGAGCTTATATCGGGCAGTTTCGGCGGGATAAATCTTGAGGACATATCGGCGCCAAGGTGTTTTGAAATCGAGCGCAGGCTCAAAGAAGTCTGCGACATACCTATTTTCCACGACGACCAGCACGGCACGGCGGTTGTGACCTCGGCAGCTTTGATAAACGCCATGAAGCTGACCGGCCGCAAGCTGTCCGACGTGAAAATCGTCATAAGCGGGATCGGCGCGGCAGGAACGGCAATACTGAAGATACTGCTTGCGCAGGGCGCCGAAAACATCATAGCCTGCGACCGCTCCGGCATTTTAAGCCGCGACCGGGAAAACCTTTCGCCCGAGAAAAGGGAAGTGGCGGCCATAACCAATCCCGCCAATGTGCGCGGCACGCTTGCCGACGCGATGCGCGGCGCCGATGTGTTTATCGGCGTTTCCGCGCCCGGATGCGTCACGCCGGAGATGGTGCGCTCGATGGCGCCGGACCCGATAATACTGGCGATGGCAAACCCTGTGCCGGAGATAATGCCCGACCTTGCAAAAGAAGCCGGCGCGGCAATTGTGGGCACCGGCCGCAGCGATTTTCCCAACCAGATAAACAACGTGTTGGCGTTTCCGGGCATATTCCGCGGCGCGCTGGACGTCCGTGCCTCCGATATAAACGAGGAGATGAAGATTGCAGCCGCAAATGCGATTGCAGAGTGCGTTTCAGACGAGGCACTTTCGCCGGATTGCATTATCCCGAGCGCGCTTGACAGGGCGGTTGCCGCAAAAGTGGCGGCCGCTGTCGCCGATGCCGCTCGGAAAAGCGGGGTTGCGAGGATATAGGAAAACAGCCGCGATACATGGCAGTATCGCGGCTTTCTTAAAAGTTGCGGTGCGGGATATTAACTTTCGGAGAGCCTCCCCCAATCCATACCTGCGTCCGCTGTAGGTTATGGCTGCGCTATCTGTCCGCCAATGCAGAGGCAATGGACTTGCGCCCGCCTGTCGAAAGCAAATCGCGCAGTCCGGGCGAGTCGAGTGCCGCACCGCCCTCGTACCGCCCGTTGCAGGTAATAAAATAAACGCAGCGCTTGAGCGGGATTTTCAGCTTTCGCATAACATCGTGCGTGACGGTGCAGTGCCGCCGCGCCTCGATAATGCGCCGGGCATAAGTCAGACCTATCCCGGGCACGCGAATCAGCGTGTCAAAGTCGGCGCGGTTAACCTCCACCGGGAAAACGAGATATTCCGCAGCGCCCACGCCGCTTTCGGGTCAAGCTCGGGGTCGAGAAATGGCGCCTCGGGCGGCGCGATATCGTCCGGCGAAAACCCGTAAAGCTGCTGCAGCCGGTCGGCCTGATAAAGCCGCGCCATGCGCCAATACGGCGTTGCGGTGTGCGGTAAATTTTCAGATTCATACCCGGCAGCATCGTGCAGCATAGTGAACGCGGTATAATACACCCGGCTCAATTTAAATTTGCGGTACAGCGCGGCCGAAAGCCGCAGTATAGTCCGGTCGTCCTCGCCGGTGCTGCCCGCCATAAGCTGGGGCGTGTGCGAGCGCGCAAACCGCCTGCCCTCATAGCGCGCGGCCGCAATCTGCTCGGCGATAACACTCATCGGGGTCAGGATATTAGACTTGTTTTTCTGCTTTGCAATCTTCGTGTAGCCTTCACTTTTCGCGACTTCGATGTTAACGCTGAGCCGGTCGGCATATCTGCCGGTCGCCGCAATCAAAGCCGGGTCGGCGCCCGGCATGACTTTGCAGTGGATAAACCCTCTATACCCAAGCTCCTCGCGCATTATGCGAACGCACTCGGCGAGCATCTCCTGCGTTGTGTCCGGACTTTTGCAAATAGCCGAAGTCACAAACACGCCGCGACCGTTCCGGGCGGCACAGTCAACTGCGAGCCTTGCCAGCTCGCGCGGCGGCACGGTGTATAAATGGCTCTTGTCCCGCCCGCTGCGGCAACTGCAATACGCGCAGTTGAACACGCAGTTGTTTGTCATAAAAACCTTCGGTATCTTTGGCGGCGCAGCCCTGCCGCGGACGGCGCCGGCGCAAATCAGCGCGGTGCGCTCGGCATCAAGGTCACAGCCCACTTCAAATTGCGCGTCGTCCGCCATCAAACGCAGCTTGCGCGCGGTGTCCAGCCCCTGTGGTATGATAATGCTTGCCACGCCCGTCCGCCCTCCAAAAATACATTAGTTTACATTATTATACATTGTGCCGACACGCCTGTCAATACAAAAGTGAATAAAAGTTTCACAAAAAGAGAAAACCGAGTTCACCTGTGCCGCGGTTGACGGACAGCATTGCCGCAATCGCGAAAATCACCGTTACCGGAGAGATACACATGAACTACACAGATATCAATGCCGAGACTATCGACCGCTGGGTCGAGGCCGGCTGGGAGTGGGGCATACCAATCACGCACGAGCAGTTTGTACGCGCGAAAGCCGGGGACTGGTCGGTGGTGCTCACGCCCACAAAACCTGTGCCGGCAGACTGGTTTCCCGAGCTTGAAGGCATACGCGTGCTCGGGCTTGCCGCGGGCGGCGGACAGCAGATGCCGATATTCGCGGCGAGAGGTGCCGTTTGCACCGTGCTGGACTACTCGCGCCGCCAGATTGAGACCGAGCGCATGGTCGCCGAGCGGGAAGGGTACGAAATCGAAATTGTGCATGCCGACATGACAAAACCGCTGCCGTTTGGGGATGCGACGTTTGATATGATATTTCACCCGGTCTCAAATTGCTACATTGAGGACGTGTCCCATGTCTGGCGCGAGTGCTATCGAGTGCTGAGACCCGGCGGCAGACTGCTTTCCGGGCTTGACAACGGGATAAACTACATATTTGACGAAACCGAGAGCGTGCTCACGCACAAGCTGCCGTACAATCCGCTGCGCGACCCCGAGCTGATGGAAAAGCTGCGCGACACCGACTCCGGAGTGCAGTTTTCGCACACGCTTGAGGAGCAGATTCGCGGGCAAATCAAGGCCGGCTTTAAAATACTCGACCTTTACGAGGATACAAACGGCAGCGGCAAGCTGCACGAATACGGCGTGCCGACTTTCTGGGCGACGCTGGCCGAAAAATAACAGGGCTTCGGAATTATCCGAAACCCTGTTTTTTTGTTACTTAAACCACACCAGCGAGTCATCGCATGGCACAAGCCGGCCGACCGGTGTTCCCTCCGTCTCGAAATACATCTCGATGTGAGGGGGTAAAGGAGTGACAATGATTTGGCACGGTGTGTCGGCCATCACCGCATTTTCGGATATGACCGAGCTTCTGTCCGGCGAATAGAGCGTGCCGCGGAGCCTGCCGTCCACCAGCACTGCCGAAAAGTCGACCTGGTCGCCGGTCAAAAGGTCATACAGCGCCATGTGCCGTCCGTTTATTATTCCGCCGCCGTATCCAATTGAATCGTCGTATTCCGAGCGCGCAAGATAGGAGATAGCGACATACCTGTCACCAAAGAAAAACGGCTTTGCCTCTATGACGACGCGGCACCTTGTTAAGTCATTGCGCGTCGGGTTTTCGATACCGTAATTGTATAAAAGTATATCGCGCATATACTCGAGTGCGGCTGCGACCGCTTCGTCCGACCATGCAAGCTCGGGAACGTCGTAGTTTTCGGAGAGATACCTGTACTGCGCCTCGTTTATGCGCTGCGCGCCGGGATAGCCCACTATATCGTACCAGCGCAGCTCCGAGTGGAAGGTTGCGCCGCTGACAAAGTCGACTTTTCTGATTTCAATGTTTTCGTTAAACCAGTATTCATTATGCCGGCTTTCAAAATATCCCGACATGTCGCGCGCGTTTGAGAGCAGGCAGCCGGGCAGGCCGCGGACGGAAATACCAAAAGTATACGGCCTGCTGAAATAGCTGCTATCGTCCGAATTGAAGTACAGGCAAAGGTATAAAATATGCCGGTCGTATTCGAGTGAGTATGTTTTCCTTAAGGCAAAGTTGCTAAACTCACTCTCGACCCCCACAAACGGCCGCTTTGTTTCGATACCGGGTGAAATAAATTCGTCCGCGGAGAAAAAATACGAGTTCAGCCGCTCGTTTACAGTGTTTATAAACTCGGTGCCGGACTCAAACAAATCGGAAAACGCAAGCCGCTTGCCGGTTTCGATGTCCCACATCGCGCCGACAGTGTAGTAGGGACCGCGCATGACGGTGACCGAAAGATAGCCGTTGACGGCTGTAAAATCAAACCGGATCGGCAGTGTCGGCTCCGGGTCCCATTCCTCGATGTCGTATGGAAACTCGAGCGATACCATGCGGGCGGTTATATCAACGAGATAATTTGCGACCTCTTTGTCGAGCGCGGCGTTGCCGGTGACCGGACGGCTCCGGTCGAAAGTATATGAGCGCACGCCGACACTGTAGCCGTCCTCAAATTCTATGTCAAGCGGCTCGGTCGGCACGTCTGCGATATGGTAGTAGGCGCAGAAATCGGCCTTCCGGTCGCCGGTGCCTTTCTTGGAGTAAAGCCGCAGTCCGGTAATCGTCGGCTTTACGCCGGGCACAGGCTCAAGCGGCGCAAAATATCCGGTGGAAGCTATAGCGGCTTGACCTTCGGCGGTCAGTATCCACTCGGCGAGATTGCGTGCCGGCGAGCCATCCGGCTCGTCTGCGCGGAAAACGACATAGTTGTAGCCGGTGCAGGGATAGCTGCCGTCCGCGATGGTTTCATAGCTCGGCCGGACGCCGTTTACTTTCAGGATTTTTACCCGCCCGCCGGCGTCGTACATGCCGCCGACATAGGAGTAGACCGAATACCCGATGCTCCCGCCGTCCGGCTTGTAAGAGGCGACCGCGTCGACGATAGTGTTCATGTTGCCCGGGCGCAGCTCGGTCGGCGCGTCCATCAGCGGAGTGTCCCCCATAAATGCGGTCATGTAGTTTTGACTGCCCGAATCGACGTTACGCTGGTAGGCGATAATCGGCATGTCGTCGCCGCCGACCTCTTTCCAGTTTGTGATTTTACCGGAGTAAATCCCCTTAATTTGCTCGACGGTCAGGCTGTCGACCGGGTTGTCGCGGCCGACAATGAACACAAATCCCTCTCGAGCAATCGGTATCTGCTCGACCTTGACCCCATAAAACTCCGCAGCATGGTACTGTGCCTCCGAAAGCAGGTGGCAGTATATAAAGTCGCATTTGCCGTCAAGCAGGTTATAAAAGGATTTATGCGAGGTGGTGTGGAAGACCTGCGCCTCGGCTTCCTCGTATGTAATGCCGAAAATAGCGGCGCGAACAGCCGCGTCAAGCGGTATCGCCGAGGTCGAGCCGTCGGTGCGCGGAAAGTTTTCGCGCAGCAGCGCTTTCAGCTCCTCGGCGCGTAAAAGGTCTGCTGCGGTTTCAGATGCCGCGACAGCACCGGTTTCGGAATTTGCCTCGGTTTGCGGCTCGCCGACAGCGTCGGTTTTGGAAACTTTTGTATCTCCGGCCGCGTTTTTGCAGGCAGAGAGCAGCATAATCGCAACTAAAAACAGTGCAAGCAGTCTTTTCAATTATTATACACCCCCACATATCGGCCATGACGACGGCAATGGAAATATGTTCCACCGGGATGCATTGCAAAAATAAAAGAGGCGGCATAGGCAGCCGCCTCTTATTTTAGTTTAAAACAAGCTCGAGTGTTACAATTTTCTTTGCGCCAATATCGAGTGTGAATTTGCCGTCCTGAACCGGAATCTCCTCGCCGCGTGTTTCGTCAAGCCTGGACATATAGACGACTTTAACCTGTCCGTCAACCGTAAACTCGGTGGTCTGGGCCTGATTTGAGATGTTAAAGCAGCGGAAAATCAGCGAATCGGAATACTCGGCCTTTTTAAGCGCCGACATGCGCACATACTCGTTGTCATAAGCGAGATACTTGTGCGAGGCCGGCAGCGGACCGCTGTGACGGCCGGTCTGTACCGCCAGCGCAGGCTGACCCGCAAAAGCATAAGCAAGGCTGTAGCCGCGCGCCTTATTGTTTGCGGTATACATTACCGGCGCATATTCCAGCTCATAGCGGCCGATGCACTGGCCTTTCGGTGTGGGGAATATGCCCCAGTCGCCCATCTCGTCCACGCAGCGAAGCAGCGTCACCGCCATGGTGTTGCGGCCGTCGCGCAGCACTTCATACTCGCAGAGACCGCGGTTGGCGATGGCAAGGCAGTCGCGCTCGCCCTCTACAGCAAAGAAAGCCATGCAGCGCTGTGTGTTCGAGGGGTTCTGCCAGCCCTCCCACGGCGTGATGTTGCGTTCGACAAGGTCGAACTGACCCTCGGCGAGCACCTTGTCGGTCATAATGTCGGCGGGGAAGAGCGCGCGCAGGCGATGGTTGCCGAACCGGTTGTCCACAACCGTTTTAATTTCGGGATACGGGATTCCCGCCGTCACTTTTATATAGCTTGTGACGTCGGCGTCGATGTCGATGCCCGCCTTGACTTTGAAAGTGACGCTGTAGTCGTTTTGCGAGTCAATCGAGATTTCGGCGGGATTGTCTACGCTTGTTACGGGCACATCGTCTTTCACCGGACGATAGTTGTAAAGGTCGCCCTCGTCGCGCGTGTCTTCAATCAGGTTGCAGCCCGAATAGATGCGGCCGGTCTGCTTGTCCTCAAGCTCGAATGTGCCGTTTTTATTGAAAGTGAGCTTGTAAAACTCGTTTTCGGCGCCGATTGAATGCACTTTCAAGCCGGTGTCAACCGGTGCCGCGCCGGGATGCACGGTGTAAACCTCATAGCCCAGCCCGCCCGAAAGGTTTGCCACAAACTCGACCTCGAACCGGTCGACGAACTTGGGCTTGCGGAACGAATCTTTCGGCAGAGTGTATGTAAACGTACGTCCGAGGAACCGGTAGGATGCGGGAACAATGTTGCCGCCGGCGTCTTTGATATGAATTTCGGTGATGCCGGAGTTTTCGGGGAAGTCGACCACGGTCTTAACGGTGGTGGTAACAGGCGTCGGCTCAAGCGAAAAGACGACGAGGTTGCGCTCGGTGCCGGCGGAGGTGTCAATTTTGCTTGTGAGATAGTCGGTCGCCGCAAGCTTCATTTCGTCGGCCGTGTCAAACGCCTTCTGGAACCGTATGAGCATTTCATCGTAAACCTCATCGCACGAGCACGAGCAGATGGAGTCGTGCGGATGGTTCTGCATCAGCGTGCGCCAGGCATAAAGGAAGAAATCGTCGCGATACTCGTCGCCGGCGATATAGGAAAGCGAATTGAGCGGCTCGGCAATGCGCTCGAGCATAAGCTGGGTTTCGTGGTTTTTCTGTTTTATGTCAATGTGGCTGGAGGCGGTGTTGATAAGCAGGTAATGACCGGCGGTGTACTGGCCGGCTATTTCGCCGCGGACCGTCTTGAACTTGTCTTTGTGCTTGCGAATCTCGGCGATATAGTCTTTGAAGTTGCTTTGTTTGACTGTGACTTCGTCCTGAACTTCGTTTGCAAGCTTTATAACCTCGTGCAGGTTGGTCTGAACGGGCTGGTGGTCGCAGCCGTTCATCCCGAGCAGATGGTCGGTGGCGGCAAAACGCGAGGTAGACGCGACGATATGCTTTATTCGCTCGCGCAGCGAGTCCGGGACGCTCGGCAGCTCCATCGCATTGTGATACCAGTTGGCGAACATGATGCCGAAAACCTCGCTGCCGTCCGGCGCCTGCCAGATAAGCTCGCTGCCGGTGATGCCGTTCTGCTTTACGACGGCATTGTCGGAGCCGAGGTCGTTCAGCCCGCGGCCGAACACCGCGTTGTCGATACCGAACCCGCGCAAAATCTGCGGTGCCTGCCCTATGTTGCCGAAAGCGTCCGGGAAATAGCCGCACATGACCGGCTCGGCACCTATTTCACGGCACAGCTTGATACCGTAAAGCATGTTGCGGACGTTTGCCTCACCCGAGGTGAGATACTCGTCCTGAAGCACATACCACGGCCCAATCTGGATGCGGTCGGCACGGATAAGCGCAAAAAGACGGTCGCGCATGTGAGGTTTTATCTCGAGATAGTCCTCGATGACAACAAACTGGCCGTCCAAATGGTAGTAGGTATACTCGGGATTTTCCTCCATCACTTTTATAAGCGTATCAAAAAGCTCCACCAGCCGGACGCGGTGGCGCTCAAAGCTCATATACCACTCGCGGTCCCAGTGGGAGTGGGGGATGATGTGCAGGGTCTTTTTCATCTGGCTTTCTCCTGTGGTTTATAGAAAGTGTTTTTGCCGGAAAAGTGTCAATTTCGATGCTGCAGCTTTGGCGGCGCGGTTAAATTTGCCGGCAAATCCCGGCGCACCCGGCACCATGCCGGCAAATCCGCCGCTATACACCGCGAAGGAATTTTATGGCGCGCTCCACCGAGTCTTTGCTGTTGCCCCAAGGCTCGCTGTCATAGCGATAGTCAAACTTCCTGCAAAACAGGCTGACATCCGAGCGCAGCTCGTCGAAATAGGCAAGCACGACTTTGGACACCGCGTCGTAAAACTCGGCAAACCGCTTTTTGATCATATACCTTTTTGCCTCATGGCACCACATGCGGAAGTGCTTGAGACAAAAATAAGGCTGGGCATCCGTCTTGTCCCGAAACTCCTTTTCGGTATCCCAAAGCGCGGCGGCGTTTGCGAGCATGCGACCGAGCGAAAAGTCGACCCGCCCGCAGATATAGCAGGACTTGTCCAGCCGCTCCAGCCGCTCGACGGCAACCGGCGCCGGACCGCCTTTCGCGAAAACCGCTATCCCGCCCGGCTCAAGCTGGGCGCGCAGCTCGTCAAGATGGCTTTCGAGTATCAGCCCAAGCCCCAGCATGTTGTTGCGGTCGAGCAGCGCATTATAGTGGCGCAGGCAAAAGCCCTGCGCGTTGGTTTTAATGCGCACGTCGGGCTCCATCATGGAGCCGCCGAGGATAATCTCAAGCTCGTTTGATTCAAGCATCGTTTGAAGCCTGCAGAACGGGCATCCGCACGTGCTGTCCTGGGCACAGGCGTCAAACGCCTCGTTTATTGGTATTGTGTAAATACGTTCGAGCATACCCGTTCCTCCGGATATAACTATTGAAGCCATTATAGCACACCGCCATCACCATGTCAACCGAAAAACCCCCCGCATTTGTTTGTCTAAATTAGCATAAATGCTTGGCAGCCTCAATATAAATGGTGTCGGACAGGCAAAAAGGGGGACATGCAAATGGGATACAGCAGGCGGCTTTTGTCGGCGTCGGAAATTGCCGCGGCATATTTGCCGGCCCGCATATCTTCACTTATTGAAGGCGGGCTGTGGTGCGACCCGGATGAAATCGACGAGATACGGCTGCGCAGGGGCCGGCCCGTTTCGCTGACCGCGGGGAACCGAAACATCGTCACCGACATTGTTTGCAGCTCTGCCGAGCTGGCCGACGCGGTATCGAGGCTGTGCGGCGGCACGCTGCACGCACACAGTGACACCATAGTGCACGGATACATTGCGTTCGGCGGCGGTGGGCGCGCCGGGATTTGCGGCCGGGCGGTCGCGGGACAGGCCGGCGGCTCCACAATAGCCGCGGTCGCGGACGTGGACGCGATTTGCATACGCGTGCCGCGCAGCGTGCGGGGCATATCCGGCAGGCTTTGCGAATATATAGCGTCTCGAGGCTACAGAGCCTCGGTGCTTGTTTACTCGCCGCCGGGCGGCGGCAAAACTACGCTGCTTCGCGACGCCGCCGCGACGCTGGCTCGGGAGCCTCACCTGCGGCGGGTCGCGGTGATTGACACGCGCGGAGAGCTTTACCGCGCGGATATGTTCGAGGGTACACTGGCCGACATTTTCACAGGCTATCCAAAGGCGGTGGGTATCGAGATAGCGACGCGCACCATGTCGCCGCAATATCTGGTTTGCGACGAGCTGGGCGACCCCGGCGAGGCGGAGGCCATTTTAGCCGCACAGCATACCGGCGTGCCGCTGATTGCCTCGGCACACGCCTCAAGCTATGAGGAGCTGGTCGCGCGCCCGTCGGTGAAACTGCTGCTTGACGCGGGCATTTTCGAGCGCTGCATGTCGGTTGCGGAGGCGAGCGGAAATTGGAGGCGTTAAGACTTTTCGGCATCCTGCTTATCGCGGCCGCGATATTTGGGGGCGGGCTTATGGCTTCACACGCGCAGGGCGAGCCGCTGAGATATGCAAAAGCGTTCTCGGCTCTGATAACAAGGCTGCGCGGCCATATCGAATACAGCCGTGGCGAGCTTGCCACGCTTTATGCCCTCTGCACGGGCGGGGAGACGGCACCGCTGGAGGCGGCGGGGTTTTTGGCGGATGCGTCCGAGCTTGGCTGGGATGCGGCGCTCGAAAAGCTCTGCAGGCGGGTGTATATCAACGCCGACACACGCGCGGCGCTGCAGGAGTTCGGCGGCATGCTTGGCAAAACCTGCGTCGATGAGCAGCTTCGCAACTGTGACCGGGCGGTTGCAAGACTGGACACCATAATAAGCGCGCAGACGCCCGAGGTCGCAAAACAGGCAAAGCTTTGGCGCACGCTTGGAGCCTCGGCCGCGCTTGCCGTCGCGATTATACTGGTTTAATAAACAAGCGGCAAACCGAATAGATTTATATAGCGTCGCGTTATCACTTTTACTACACATAATGTGAGGAATGTAAAATGGATTTTGACCTGCTGATTAGAGTCGCGGGCGTGGGTCTGACTGTCTGTGCGGCTTACATGATCGTGAAAAAGGCCGGCGGGGAAGAGCAGGCGATGCTTATATCACTTGTTGGAGTTGTGATGGTGCTGCTCATGCTCGTCGGGAAAATATCGGAGCTGCTCGATTTGATACGCAGCCTTTTCGGATTATGATGATGAAGATTTGCGGCGGGGCGCTTTTGGTTGCCTTCGTCACGCTGCTTATCAGGCAGCTTAAGCCCGAGATGACGATGCCGGTCACGGTAACCGGCGCCGTTATACTGCTGTTGGCTGTCGTCGGCATGCTTGCCCCGCAAATCGAGTACATAAACGGGCTTTGGTATGCCGAGGAGCTTCGCGGCTATGCAACGCCGCTGGTCAAATCGCTCGGGGTTGCGCTGGTCGCGCAGACGGCGTCCGACTTATGCCGGGACATGGGCGAAAACAGCGCGGCCTCGAAAGTAGAGTTTGCGGGCAAGCTGGAAATTATGCTGATTTGCCTGCCGCTGATAGACAAGCTGCTCGAATTTGCACGCGGTCTCCTTTTAGGTTAACGGGCGCTTGTCGCGGGAGTGTGAAAAGCCATGAAAGTGAAATTTATAACAGCAACCGTGCTCCTTGCGCTGTTTTTGACGGCAGGCGTGCGTGCCGAGGAGCCGGAAACAGGCAGCTCGGACGTTTTGGTCGAGTTCGGCGAAAGTTCGCTTGAGGAGTTCTCGGACATCATACCGGCGGCGGCACAGGACATCGGCAGCGACGCGGCCGCGATAGCCGAGGAGTTTACGGTCGGGCGCGTCGTGGACATGATAGTTGCCGAGCTGGGCGAGCTTGTGGCGCCGCTGACACGTCAGCTTTCGATTTTGCTCGGGGTTGTCATTATAATGTCGGCCATTGCCGCCGCGAAAAACTCAATCTCAAACGCCGGCCTGACAGCCGCGCTCGAGTATGCGGCGCTGCTGTGCGCGGTGCTTGCCGCATACGGCGCGGTTTCGGGGGTGTGGCAGAGGATAGCCGACACGCTTGACAACCTCACCGCCTTCATGACCGGGCTTATCCCCATGATGGGCACGCTTTATGTGGCGGGAGGCAACGTGACGACGGCGGCGGTCAGCTCTGCGGGGCTGATGACATTGACCGCATTTTGCGAGCAGCTTTCCTATTATGTATTATGGCCGGTGCTGCGTGTCTGCTTTGGGCTGTCGCTTATTACGGGGCTTGGCGGTCAGGTGAGCCTTTCGGGCGTAACCCAGACGCTGCGCAACATGTTCACCACCACGCTGGCATTTATAATGAGCGTGCTGACCTTTGTGATAAGCAATCAGGTCAACCTCGCGCTGTCGGCGGACAATCTGTCGGCAAGAGTGATGAAGTTTGCAACCTCAAGCTATATCCCGGTCGTCGGAGGCGCGCTCGGCGACGCGATACGGGCGATAGGGGGCAGCATAGGCGTTTTGCGCTCGACGCTCGGGACCGCGTCGGTAGCGGTGATTTTCGCGCTGGTCTTGCCGGCGGTGCTTCAGATATATCTATGCAGGTTCACGTTTTCGCTGACGGCGTCGGTCGCCAAACTTGTCGGCTGCGACCGCGAAAGCTCGCTGTTTGACGAGATGCGGGGCATGCTCGGGTTCGGGCTGGCGATACTTGTTTCATGTGCGGTGATGTTTTTGTTCTTTGTGACGACCTTTTCGCGCGCCGCCGTCGGCATGGTTATGCAGTAAAAAAAGCCGCGGGATGGTAAAGCCATGAACGAAGTGTATTCATACATTTATTCGCTTGCTACGGTAGCGACGGCGGCGGGCATAGTAACCGCGCTTGCGCCCGACGGCGGTCAGCTGAAAAAATACGTCAAATACGTCGCCTCGCTTTGCGTGCTTGTCATGCTCGCGCTGCCGGCACAAAACATGATCGCGGCGCTGTCCGACGGAGTGGGCGAAGTGGTGGCCGCGCTCGGCTCGGACTACAGCGCCGGTGAAACCGCCGGTGACGCCGATGAGCTGGTGCTGGCGCAGACCAAGGCAAACATCGAAAAAACCCTCGCCCTGTTGCTTTCGGCAAAGCTGGACTGCGACGAGGAATCGGTGTCGGTCAAAGTGACGCTGGACACCTCCGATAAAAAAGCCGTTAAGATAAATAAAGTGAGCGCGCGCGCCCCGGCGGTGTGCAAAACTGTCGGAATCGAGATATGGCTCGCAGAGCAAACCGGCTGCGCGGCGGGAAATGTGGTGGTCGAATGGGTTTCATCGGAAATCTGAAGAACGTTAAAGGTATATGGCTGCTCGGCGCCGGACTGCTTGTCGGCATCGCGCTTATAGTCATCGGCTCTGTGGACTACACGCTCGGGCGCCCCAAAGAGGAAGAAACCAGGCGCACCGACATAATCGACACCTCCGATTACGTCGAAAAGCTCGAGCGCCAGGTCGCGGCGCTGATCGAGCGCATCGACGGGGCGGGAGTGGCAAGCGTGCTTATCACTCTCGAATCGGACAGCGAGCATGTCTATGCCTATGACAGCAAAAACGGCTCGCGCGAGTATCTGACAATCGGCGCAGGCACGTCGGAGTCGCCGGTTTTGCTGCGCCGCATGACGCCGCGGCTGCGCGGCATAGCGGTGGTGTGCTCCGGAGGCGACAACCCCGTCGTGCAGCAGAAGATAATTTCGATGCTGTGCGCACTGTTTGACCTGCCGTCAACAAAAGTATTCGTATCGGGTTAAAATTGTTGTCATAAACTACACGGTTCGTTCATATTATTCTTTAGAAAAAGATAAAGCAGAACGCTGAGAGGAGAAACTGCAATGAAACAATCGACCAAGGATAAAATCGCGGATATAGGGCGCAGGTTTCGCGAACTGCTGACGCCGAAAGCAAAACGCCGGCTGGCTATTGCGCTGTCGGCACTGCTTATTGGCGGCGCGGTTTACCTTAACTGGCTGTTCTTTTTCGCAGACAATGACGCCGGAGTTTATGACGATTTCGATGCCACGGCGGGCGGCGATGCGACCGGATACCTCGGCGAGGCGGTCGAGGTCGGCGGCGACCTTGCAGGGGGACTGGATGCCGCAGAGGACGACCAGGCAAAAAGCGTGGCAAACTATTTTGCGGTAACGACCATAAACCGTCAGCGTGCACGTGATGAGGCTATAGAGGTGCTGCAGAACATCCTCGACGATATCAACGCCTCCGACCAGCACAAAAGCGAAGCACTTGAAAGCATGCGCGTTATAGCAATGAACATAGAAAACGAGGCAAATATTGAAACGCTTGTCGAGGCAAAAGGGTTCAACGACTGCGTCGCGGTTATAAGCGACGGGTATTGCACAGTGGTTGTGGAGACAAACGGGCTGCTCCCCAGCGAGATAGCGCAAATCCAGGAGATAGTCTATCAAATCGCCTCCATCCCGCCGGCAAACCTGAAAATCGTTGAAAAGAGTGCATAATGCACCGCGGCAGGCAGACCGGCTCCCGCAGCGAAAACGGGAGCCGGTTCTCTTTGATGGGCGAAAACAGAGCATAATATTACATTTCTGTTACAAATCCGGGCAAAAGGAAACTTTTCTCTTGAAATTCGTCTTATCTGTTGTGTTTAAATTCATAAAATTTACATGCGACTGTTGAAAAGGCTCGCATCATGTGATATGATATACAAGGATAACTGTCGGCTGCTCAAACATGCTTTATGGCATGACAGAAATGGAACAGCTAAAATATTAAATATGAAAAATACAAACCAAGCGAAAGGAAAGGACACCGAACTGCAGGGTCCGCGGCAAAAGTCATATATGAAACCCTCTATTACATACGATACCCCGCTTTATAAAAAGATTATACTCGCGGTTGTTTGCTTTACGGTTGCAGTCTCTGCGGTATCGGCGGCGCTTGTACTTGCCATGAATGGTGTATTCGGCGGAGCGGGCGCGGCATCGGGGAGCTTTGTTTTACCGGGGCTGGACGAGCTTGCACCCGATGTGAAAGCGCGCTTGCTTTCCGGTCTCATCAACCCGGACAAAGAGGTTCGGGGCGTTTGGATCGCATCCGTATCAAACATAAACTTTCCGTCAAAAAAGGGACTTTCGGGCGCACAGCTCAAAGCCGAGCTTGACGACATCATCGCGACCTGCGTCGCGGCTAACCTCAACGCCATATATTTTCAGGTCAGGCCAAACTCAGATGCGCTTTACAAATCCTCAATATTCCCGACCTCCGAATGGCTGACCGGCGTGCAGGGTTCCGGGCTGCAGGACAACTTCGACCCGCTCGAATACCTTGTGGCTGCCGCGCATGAGAAGGGGATTGCCGTCCATGCATGGATAAACCCGCTGCGCGTAACGGTGGGCAGCGCGTCCGCGCCGCAGCACGATGTCACCAAACTTGCGTCAAACAACCCCGCGCGGCTGCATCCTGAGTGGACGGTCGCTTATGCCGACGGCAAGCTGTATTATAACCCCGGCATACCCGAGGTGTGGAAGCTGGTCGCCGACGGCATAACCGAAATAGTCAAAAACTATGATGTCGACGGCGTTGTGTTCGACGATTATTTTTACCCCTATCCCGTTGCGGGAGCCGAATTTGACGACGAAAAGCAGTTTAAAGAGTACGGAGCCGGCTACGGCAGCATCGAGGACTGGCGGCGGGACAATATCAACAAGCTGGTGAAAGCCTCGTACGATGCCGTCAAAGCGGTGAACGCAAATGTCCAGTTCGGCATCGCGCCCGGCGGTATCTGGCAAAACGACGACGGCAAAAACGGCGGCAGCGCCACAAAAGGATTTGAGACATATAAGTCGCTTTACGCAGACACGCTTGCATGGGTCAAGGGCGGATATGTCGATTACATAGCTCCTCAAATCTACTGGCAGTTTTCACACACGGTTGCGCCGTTTGACGTGCTGGTGCGCTGGTGGAACGCGTTTATGATTCAGTACCCGGACGTCAAGCTGCTGATATCCCACGGCGCATATCGCACCGCCGAGTGGAACAGCGGCACCGAAATCGCCGAACAGGTTGTATATGCGCGCAGCGAGGCGGCATATCGCGGCAGCATAATGTACGGCTATGCGGCGATAAAGGAAAATACGCTCGGTCTGCGCGACGCGCTGGCATCAATCTATTCGGACGAGATTATATACGCAAACCTTTCATCCGACGGCAGCTCGGTGACTGTCACCTCGCCGAAAAACGGCAGCACGCTCAATTACGAAAACACCTATATAATCGGCAAGTGCGACCCGGGCTACCCGCTTTATCTTGACGGCAAATCGGTCAGCTTTACCAAAAGCGGTTACTTTTCGGTATATGTGCCGCTCCAGCCCGGTGAAAACACGTTTAAATTCACTCAAAACGGCAAAGATACACTTTATACGATAACTCGGGGCGGGTCGACACCGGCCGGGACGACCTATGTCACGATGGACAAATTCGCGGTTGTCCCGACCGCGCCGACAAACGACCTTTCGGTCGGCGGAGGCGAAAAGATAACGGTGTCGGCATACGCTCCCTCGAATAGCACGGTCACGGCCACGCTTGCCGGACAGACCGTGACGCTGAAGCCCACAATTCAGCCGCCGGACAACTCGACATATATGCGCGAGCTTTATACCGGCACGATAACGCTGCCGACGGCTGAAAAATGGACGATAAAAGACCTCGGCAGCATCACTTTCACCGCCAAGCGAGGCGGCGAGAGCGCGACGGCGACCGGCGCGACTGTGCGAGTGCTCGGCTTTGACGCCGTCTTTATGGTAGAGGTGATATGCGACGACGCCGAGCTGAAAATCTCGCCGTCAAGCTGGTATTACGACGACTATACCCCGCAGGCGGCCGGCATGCGCGACGTTGCGGTGCGCCAGGAAAAGGGCTACTATAAGCTGCGCTGCGGCGGCTGGATTGCAGAAAAAGACGTCAAAGTGACGCGCGGCGCGACCGTTCCGCTCGCGACGCTCAAATCCGCACAGATAATAGGCAGCATAAAATACACCGAATTTATCTTCGAGGTCACGCAGAACGTGCCGATGAACGGCTACTACAAGGACGGCGCGTTCTACCTTGAGATTTTCAACACCGGCGCCGACGAATCGGCAGTACCCGACCTCAAAGAGGGGCGGCTGCTGTTTTCAGAGGTCACAAAAACTTTTGATAAGTCGAAAAACAAAGTAACATTCAAGTTCAAGCTCCAAAACCCGGAAAACTTCTACGGTTTCGAGTGGGAATATAGCGGCAAAGTTGCGGTGAGATTCCGCAACCCGCTGAGGCTCGCCGAGGGCGAAAAGCCGCTTTCGGGCAAGACCATACTGCTTGACGCCGGACACGGCGGAGCCGAGCCGGGCACCACCGGGCCTGTTCCCGGCAAGACCGAGGCATATTTCAACCTTAAAATAGTGCTTGCCGCAAAGCCGCTGCTCGAAAAGCTGGGTGCAAATGTAGTGCTCACCCGCTCCGAGGACGTGACATTCAAACTGTCGCCTGACAGGCTGGATTTTGTAAACGAAGTCAACCCCGACCTCTGCGTGTCTGTCCATCAAAACGCGCTCGATTACAACAGGGACATCACCCGCGTGCGCGGAACGGTCGGACTTTACTGGCAGCAGTCGGGCAAGCTGCTTACGCGCTGTGTATCGTCGGCGGTAGCCGGCGCGATGGGTTATTTCGAGCGCACCCCAACTCAGCAAAGGCTCGCCATGGTGCGCAATCCGAAGTTCCCGTCAACGCTGGTCGAGGTATCCTTCCTCACCTGTGTTGAGGAAGTCGAGCGGCTTGAATACGGCGGCACCGATATTGCCGCGCAGGCAATCGTTGACGGAATCCTCGAGTTTTACAGGCAACAAGGTAAATTTATTGATGAATACGGCAAGTAAAATCCTGCTTTTCGCCTTGACTGTACTTGCTGCGATTATGCCGATGCTGTCCGCCTGCGGCAACTTTTCCGCAGGCGGCAGCTGCACGCAAGCGGATACAAATACAAAAGTGGCAGCAATGCCGGAGGAGCAGAAAATGACAACACAAGAAACAGCAGCGCCCGCAAATTTCGAGCCGACAGCCATAGAGAACATAGTTTACAAAAAAATCGGCGACATAGAGCTCGGGCTTGATTTTTACGGTCCGACAGTGCCGACGGACGGCCCGGCTCCCGTATTTTTCTATATCCACGGCGGCGCTTGGGTCGGCGGCAACCGCTCCATAAAAGACGCAGGCATGGTAACAGTGATAATGGACCAAATCCGCGCGCTCGGAGTTGCCGTCGTGCCGGTTTCGTACCGGCTGACAACCGAAACCGTAACTTTCCCGGCGCATATCAACGATGTGTGCGACGCCATCAGGTTTATCGTAAAACATGCGGACGACTATAACATCGACCCGCAGCGCATAGGCATGATAGGCTTTTCGGCGGGCGGTCACCTTTCGCTGCTTGCCGGATTTTGCACCACGGAGTTCGGCGACGCCCCCGAGCTTGCCAATGTCGATTTCGATGTGAAATGTGTCATTGATTTCTGCGGCCCAACCGACCTGACACAGCTTGTGGACGTTCCGCTCGAGGACGATCGCGTTTATCTGCTCGGCATACTCAAAGATTTTCTCGGCGCACAGCTGCAGGGCAATGAAGAGCATTATATCTATGCCAGCCCGATAGGCCATGTGGGCAAAAATCCCGACCTGTCGCTTCTGATTTTGCAGGGCAGAAGCGACGAGATTGTGCCACATGCGCAGGCGGACAAGCTCTATGAAAAATGCGTCGAGGCAGGCTATGACGTAAAATACATCCCGGTCGAAAACGCAAACCACGGCTTTGCCCCCGCCGACACCTCAATGCCCACAAATCCCACCATGCCCGAAATAATCTCCGAGTGCCTTGCGTTTATAAAAGATAAACTCATTTGACGGGAAAACTGCGTGCCGGGAAGCCGGATAAGCAAGCTTCCCGACCGAAATGCAAGCTAAAGTCGCGTCTTTTGCCCCATGCTGCCGTCATGCGTATCTTGCGTAGTAGATATTTGCAAGGTTACTTAGCGCCCGTTCGCGGATGCGGTATATATGCGAGCGCTCGAACCCCAGTATTTCGCTGAGCGTGCCGACGCGGTCTTGGGCATTGTCATCGAGAAAGAAAACCTGCAGCGTCGTTTTCTCCTGTTCGGACAGCTCGGCGATTGCGCTTTCGATTCCGGCGATTTCTTCGGCATAAGTCGCCAGTTTCAGCTTGTAGAAGTCTTTGCGGGTTATATAGTCGACCAGCTTGTCCTCGTATTTGCTGGAGCCTCCCCGGTTGGGCGTCACGCTGCATGTGACCCCGCGTGCCGAGGTGATAAGGTTTTCGAGCGCGATGAGTTTTTCCCGAAGGATGCGGCTTCTGACTTTCAGCAGTTTGTAACGCTTGAGCAGTTCGATCGCTTTTTCTTTGTTTTTTCTGTTTTTCATCTTCCCGTGCCTCCCTTGGCAATTTTCTCTTGACACAGCCGCGGTTCGCTGGTAAGATATACCGCGAATCCGCGTTCGTGCAACCAGCATACTTCCGAAATCTCGGAATGTCAAGTGAAACTTCCGTAATTTCGGAATAATCGTGGAGTTATACAAATGTTTAAGGAAAAATTTGTGCGCCTTTTACAACAGCGCGGAATATCGGCACTAAAACTGGCGCAAGAAACGGGTATTCCGAAGTCTGTCGTGTACGAGTGGCGCAGCGGCAAGCGCCTGCCGAGCGCGGAGAACCTGGCAAAGCTGTCGCGATATTTCGGCGTCTCGCTTGACGAACTTGTCGGAGAGCAGGCGCCCGGAAGTGTCCCGTCTCCGAGCAGCGAAGAGCAAGACCTTATTCTGCTGCTTCGAGCGGCACGCGAGGTGTCCGGCAGCGAGCGGGACGAGATAATGGAAAAATTCAGGCGCAGCATGGAGAAATATCTCAATGAGACCGAAAATTCCGGCAGCAGCAAGGACGCGCGCGTGCGCCGCGGGAAAAACGGCGCCTCTGATAAGGAGTGAGCTGTGTGCGTCGGCGGCGTACAGGCTGCTTGCCCGCCAGAATATCCGCAGCATATACTCGCTCGGCACGCTTGATTTGCGCAGGCTGGAGCTTGGCGGCGTGATACTCGACAGTATCGAGCGTTTTGCCGAGATAACCGGCGAAGAGTTTTATTTCGGCGGGCTTGGGGCGACTTTAATCTATCGCGGGCGCCGAATTATTCTTTACAAGGAGTCGGCGCCGGGCGGCTTGCGCAGGCTAAACTGGACTATAGCACACGAGATTGGCCATGCGCTTTTGTGCCATGCCGAAAGCACAAGGCTTTCTGAAGCCGAAGCCGACATTTTCGCCGCCGAACTGCTGATGCCCGAACCCGCAGTCCGCATGCTGGACGCGCTGTTCGGCTACCCGCTTTGTCCCGACGCGCTCACCGCATGGTTCAATGTCTCGCGCGTGGCGGCCCGGCGGCGCCGCGCCGAGCTTGACAGAAAGCCATTCATTCAAACCGACGCCGGGCTCGAGCTGACAAAGTTGCTTTTCCCGCCGCATATCTTTGCCGGCGGCCAAATCCGGTCTCTTTATATCTGAGCTTTGATGCGAGCGCGAGATTGACGCACGCTTTTTGCAAATAAAATGGTAAAAGGATATACTAAATGACTGGCACAGTTGCTCAAAACACCAAAATACTACCCGGTGCAAATTATTACGATTTGCGCATTGAAATACAGGATAACAATTTTGATGCTTTTCCCGGTCAGTTTGTGCACATAAGCTGCGGACCGGGATTTACTTTGCGCCGGCCGCTTTCCATTTGCGAAGCCGAAGGGAATATGCTGCGCGTCTGCTATGAAGTGCGCGGCCGCGGCACCGAGTATCTGTCCAAACTTGCGCCCGGCGACAAAATCGACACGTTGCCTCCCGCCGGCAGAGGCTTTAAAATACGCGAGGGCGGCCGCGCGCTGCTTGTCGGCGGCGGAATAGGGATATACCCGCTGCTCTGGTGCGCAAAGCTATACGGCAGCCGCGCCGACGCCATGCTCGGATTCAGGTCAAAGTCGCTTGTGCATTTGGACGACGAGTTTGCTCGGTGCTGTGCGACGGTAGGCGTTATCACCGACGACCGGGGATTTGTCACGCAGCTCGCCGAAGAGTCTGTCTGCCGCGCGGCGGAGCAGGGAAAGCTCTATTCGGTCATCCACGCCTGTGGGCCGAAACCCATGCTGCAGGGCATAGCGGAGCTTGCGGAGCGGTTCGGAATCGACTGCGAGGTCAGCCTTGAGGAGCGCATGGCGTGCGGCGTCGGCGCCTGTATGGGCTGCGTATGCAAAACGCGGGATACCGGTGACTTTGCGTATAAGCGCGTTTGCGCCGACGGCCCGGTTTTCGATGCTCGGGAGGTGATTTGGCAGTGAAGGCACCCGATATGACGGTCAAAATCGCCGGCGTGACGCTGAAAAACCCGGTCATAACGGCGTCCGGCACCTGCGGATACGGCAGGGAGTATCTGCCCTTTTACAAGCCGGAGGAGCTGGGCGCGATAACCGTCAAATGCGTGACGCTCGAGCCGCGCGCGGGCAACCCGACCCCGCGTGTTGCCGAAACGCCCGCGGGAATGCTCAATGCGATAGGCCTGCAAAATCCCGGCGCTGCATATTTTGTCCAGCACGAGCTGCCCTGGCTGAAATCGCGTGGCGCGACCGTTATTGTCAACATAGCAGGCAACACAATCGAGGAGTATGTCGGGGTCGCACAGCTTATCGACGCCTCCGACGCCGATATGATAGAGCTGAACATTTCCTGCCCAAATGTCAAAAAGGGCGGAATAGCCTTTGGCGTCGATTGCGCGGCCGTCGAAAATGTGACGCGGGCGGTCAAAGACGCGGTAAAAAAGCCGCTTATAGTGAAGCTTTCGCCCAATGTCACCGATATAACCGAAATCGCGCGTGCCGCCGAGGCGGGCGGAGCCGACGCGCTCAGTTTGATAAATACTCTGCTCGGCATGAAGATTGACATCCGCGCCCGCCGGCCGCTGCTTGCGAACGGGACGGGCGGGCTTTCCGGCCCTGCTATTTTGCCGGTTGCGGTGAGAATGGTTTGGCAGGTGTCGCGAGCCGTTGGGCTGCCTATAATCGGCATGGGCGGTATCCACGACACCGAATCGGCGCTCGAGATGCTTATGGCCGGTGCCGACGCCGTTGCGGTGGGAACCGCGATGTTTACCGACCCGTATGCGCCTGTTAAAATACGCGACGGGCTCGAGCAGTTTTGCCGCGAAAACGGTTATGCCTCCCCGAGCGAGCTGAAAATAAGGTGAACGAAGCTCCTGCGTACCGCACATTTGCTTGTGCAATAAAATATTGAAAATGCAGCATAGCGGCATGCATTGCACCGGAAACAGGTCAAAAATGCAAAAAAAGCCTGCGCAGCGTCAAACTGCACAGGCTTTTTATTTTAACTTATGAACTTATGCTTATTTGCTTTTGTTTTTCTTTGAAAGGGTAGCAATCAGCGCAGCGGATGCGGCCGCTATAGCTGCTGTTGCAACCACCGGGTCGAATGTCTCAGCAGCGACGACAGGCGCCTCCTCGGCGATGTCCTCGGTGGTCTCGGGTTCGGGTAATTCAACCGGGTCGGCTTCGGTGAAAGTGATGTAAGTAAACGAACCGGATCTGTCGTTTGTAAACTGGACGTATACGGTATGCACTCCGCCCGGGATGTTGCAATCAGCGGTTATCTCCTGAGCAAAGGTAGACTCCCAGCCGCCGGTAAACCCTATCTCAAACGAGCAGACAGGCTCGCTGTTTTCGTAATCGTCGATATAAACGTCCAGGGTGGTCGCAGAGCCGTCGTCATGGCCATAGCTGAAGAATATGGTCATCTGTTTTGCGCCGTTTTCGCCGAAGTCAACGTCCGGGAAATAAACGATGTCGTTGAGAGACGAGTAACCGACGCCGTAACCTTCAACATACTGAATCGGGTTGCCGCTGCCACCCTGCTCCTGGGTGGTGTCGTCGTCTATTAAGTGGACGTCCGGCGTGACTTCGATTTTGCTGAATGCGTCGTATTTTGCGGATGCCGCCAGTGATGTGGTAAGCGCAATGAGAGCTGCCAAAATGATAACTGCCGCTTTTTTCATTTGACCCATCCTTTTTATGTATTTTTTGTAATTTCTCCGGTTGAAGTTGCCTGAGAAATTTCCAGCTTACAAGATTATACCATAGATAAGCATAACTGTCAATATGTTGTGAACAAATAGTTTCTGTTGAATTACAATATTTATAACAACAAATTTGCGGACACGTCAAATGATGTGTCCGCAATAAATTAACGCATGGCCAGCGGCATGGTTATGGTAACTTTGAACATGTCGCCGTCGATGTAAATTTTCAGCCGGCCGCCCTGAAGCTCGGTCAGGCTGCGGGCTATGGAAAGCCCCAATCCGCTGCCTTCGCCGCTGCGGGAGCTGTCCCCGCGCACAAAACGCTCGGTCAGCTCGTCAGGATCAATGCCGCCAAGCTGCTGGGCGGATATGTTGCGAATGGTCACGGCGGCCATGCTGTCACCCGACGTAATGTCAATATATACCCGGGTTTGGGGCAGCGAATACTTGCATACATTGGACAGCAGATTGTCAAGCACCCGCCAAAGCAGCTTTCCGTCGGCGTACGCGACAACCGGTCTGTCCGGCGTGCGGATAATCGGCGTGAGATTTGCCGCGGAAAACCGGTCGGCATATTCGGCCGCCGATTGGTCAATCAGCTCGCATATATCGGTCGGCTCCAGCTTTACTTCGATGTTGCCGGTCGACGCTTTTGAGGCTTCTATCAGGTCGGATGTCAGCTTGCGCAGCCGGGAGGCCTGCCTGTCGAGCACCTCGATATACTGGGTGGCAGCCTCGGTCTGCATCGGCTCCTTTTTCAGCAGGTCAACGTAATTTATAATCGAAGTCAGCGGCGTTTTAAGGTCATGCGAAACGTTTGTGATAAGCTCGACTTTCATGCGCTCGCTTTTCGAGCGCATTTCAACCGCTTTTGCCATGCCGTCGCTTATGCGGTTGAGGTTTTGCGCTATTTTTTTCGCCTCGCCGTGCAGCTTTTCGGTGGGGAATTTATAGTCAAGGTCGCCTTCTGCCAGCCCGCTGCTGCCTTGCCGCAGCACCACAAGCTCGTAAGCTGCGCGAATCAGCACGAAAAACGCCCCGATATTGAGCGCCGCGAGCATCAAAAACACAAGGAAAACATCAATTACGCCCCCATAGCTGTTGGCTTCAATCAGCGCCGAGATAAGCAGGGGATTGAAGAATAAAAACGCGAGCACAAGCAGGGCAGTCTTGCCGGTCGCGGGCAGCATTTCATACAGCGATTTCAGCCAACCCCAAATCTTGCGCAGAATTTTGCAAGCCAGCGCCCACAGCCGCCAAACGAGCGTGTTTTGCAGCAGCGTGCGGGTCTTAATGCGTACCGCGGTCGTGTATGCCAGTGCAAGCAGCATAAGCAGCAACGGTATGACTGACACGGCAAAGTAGGTGGCGGCAAGCACAATATAGCCGGTGACGGTTGCCCTGCCGAAACTCGGGACAAAATCGTCGACTATGGCGATAAACAGAGCTGCAGCCGCAAGGAAACATAAGACCAAAAAGTCATAGGGTATGCGGTCGAAAAACCCCTCGCGTATGCCCTCCTCGCCATACCTGCGCCCGGCCGCTTTCATCAGATAAACAAACAGCGCTGTCGATGCTATTGCGCCGAGAGCCGCGACGAGCGGCGCCAAATACCGGATGGAAAATAAAAAGGAAAAGCAATCTCTCAGCCGCAAAAAATAGTCCGGCGTATCCGAAAGCGGCTTTCGCAAATATACATGCGATGTTACATGGAACAGGATATCGGGCTTGCCGTCAAGCTCAAGCTCAAACACCATCTCGTCCCGAACCGACATGCCATAGCTTTCGGGTGCCCCGCCGAATGTATAGAGAGGGCTGCCGCCAAACTCGGCTATTTCAACTTGGACGGCAACGCTTGATGCGGGCTGTGCTATCCTGTCGAGTGCGGTATCAAGTGCCGAAAAATAGCTTTCCTCGCTCGGATATTCGTGTTTTGCGTACGCTTGTATCGTGCCCAATACTTCTCTTGCGCTGTCCGACAGCTTTCTTTGGCAGAGCTGTGAGCCGTAAAATGCGTTGTCGGCATTCTCCGAGCCGTAAAACCCGCCGTCATAGCACATGTAGAGAAACGCGATGCCGAAAAGCGCCGTTACTGTTGCCGTTATTGCAAAAAGGATAACCGCAGCCGTTTTGGCAGTCAGCGAATACAGCCTGCCGGCGGCTTTTTTGTCTAAATTAGCTGTGTTCATTCCAGTTTATACCCCTGTCCCCAAACTACTTTGATATGTCGCGGATTTGACGGATCGATTTCCAGCTTTTCTCGCAGATGCCGGATATGTACGGCTATCATTCCCTCGGCACCGAACGGCGACTCGCCACGCACCGCCTCATAGAGCTGCTTTGACGAAAACACATGTCCCGGCTCCCGGATAAGCACCTTCAAAAGCGCAAACTCGGTGGGCGTAAGTGAAACCTGCTCGCCGTCCAGCGTCACGGTTTTCGCATTGTCGTCCAGCAGGATACCGCCGTGCTGATAGACGCCGGGCTTATCCTTTATATCGGTCGCGCCGCCAAGCTTTGTGTACCTGCGGAGCTGTGCCTTGACCCGCGCCATCAGCTCGACGGGGTTATATGGCTTTGTGACATAGTCGTCCGCCCCGATGTTCAGCCCGAGCACGATGTCCGTATCCTCGCTTTTCGCGGTCAAAAGGATAATGGGTATGCCGCCCGCGACGCCGTCCGCCTCGCGCAATCTGGCGGTTGCCGCTATCCCGTCGAGTTTCGGCATCATGATGTCCATTATTACAAGATGAACGCGCTCGGACGCGATGATTTTGAGCGCCGCCTCACCGTCGTGTGCCACAAGGACATTGTAGCCTTCGGCGGTCAGGTATATTTTCAGTGCCGAAGCAATATCTACATCGTCGTCGCAGACAAGTATCGTATACATGCTGTCGTAACCTCCCCGGCTTTCGCAACTATTATAGCTGATTCTTTTTTAAGATAAAAGACAGCGCAAACTTAAGATTTTATTAAGATTATAACGGGCACGGCGGCCCGAGTTGTTATATTATTGTTAAAACAATAAAGCGATTCTTGAAATTGGTCGGCTGTTGTGCTATTATGAAACTCAAACCGATATTGCAAGGCTTAGCAGCGTAATAATTTGCCGCACGCCCGAATAATATAGAACGCTTGGAGGTGTGCGGCGAAAGTGAAAAAACGCGCGACTATTGCAATAGCCGCTGCAGCCATACTTTTTGTGCTTGCCGGCTGCGGCGCTCTCCCGGCCGAAAGCTGCCTCGACTACCGGTCGTCACCGTTTGTGCTCGAGGGCAGGCTCGATTGCGACGGCCGCGAGTATACGATTTCGGTTGAATTTACCGCGGACGAAACGCTGAAAGTGAAGGCAAACTCGCCGGAGCGCATTGCGGGATGCGTCGTGACGCTGCCGTCCGGCGGCGGCGCGGCACTTGAGTTTGGCGGAATCACCGTAACCGTTGCGGAAAAAGAAGATATGCAAAATTACGGTGCGCTTGCGGCTCTGCGCGAGCTGGTGCTCCCGCCCGAAGAGGGTCTTTTGTCGGTCGAGCTTGTAAAACTCGGAAACCATACATACAATCTTGCGGTGTTTGAAAGCCCGCGCGGGAAGGTCTCGGTGTGGTTCGACAAAAGGGGAATCCCCGTCCGTTTCGGGGCGGACGGCGTGACATTGTCGGTCACGGCGTTTGAAAAGAAAGAGGGCACCGCCGCCGAAACCGAGGCAAAACAGATGCCTGACATTTAGCGGCTGCCGCGGTATAACTTAAATCTACGATTATCACAAAAGAGAAGCAATGTCACAACCGCTTACTTACGCGAAAATCAATCTTGACAACCTTATATCAAATTATCGCTCCGTGCGCCGGTATGCAGGCACGGAGCTTATATGCGTCACAAAAGCCGATGCCTACGGGCACGGCGCCGCGCTGTGCGCCCCTGCGCTGTACGAGGCGGGAGCGCGCTTTTTCGCCGTTGCCAACATCGCCGAGGCTGTCGCGCTGCGCGAGTGCCTGCCCGGAGCGGATGACGCCGATATTATAATCCTCGGCGCGACGCTGCCCGCCGACGCGCCGGAGCTGATAAAGTACAATCTCATTCAAACGCTTTACAGTTTTGATTACGCCAAATCGCTTGCCGAGAGAATCCCCGCAGGCCGGCGGGTCAGAGCGCATATAAAGGTGGATACGGGCATGAACAGGCTGGGTTTTCCGTGCACCGACGATGGCATCGAGGAAATCGCGGCAGTCTGTGCAGACCTGAGGTACCGGTGCGAGGGGCTGTTTTCGCATTTTGCGTGCTCCGACGAGTGCGACGAGCGCGGGCATGCGATAACCGAAACGCAGCTTGCCCGCTATATGTACGCGCGTGCGCAGCTTGAGCGGAGGGGCATAACATTTTCGCTGCATCACATGCGCAACAGCGCCGCGGCGCTTGTTCATCCCGAATCGGCGTTTGACATGACGCGCGCCGGCATAGTGCTTTACGGGCTGTCGCCCGCAGACGGGCTGGCGCCGCCGGTTGAGCTGCGCCCGGTCATGGACTTTTGCACGACGGTGACACATGTCCACACACTGCGCGCGGGCGAGTCGCTGAGCTATGGCGCGGTGTTTACGGCTCAGCGTGACATGCGTGTCGCGACGCTGGCGGTGGGCTATGCCGACGGCTACATACGCGCGTATGCCGGCACGGGCAGGCGGGATGGCGCGACGGTGCGTATCCGCGGTACCGACTGTCCCATAATCGGCCGGATTTGCATGGATCAGTGCATGTGCGACGTCGATGCGGTGCCCGACGTGACGCCCGGCGACGAGGCGCTGCTGTTCGGCGAGGGCAAGCCGGTTGAAGAGCTTGCGCGTGTTGCAGGCACCATAAATTACGAGTGCGTTTGCCTTGTGGGCAAGCGGATACCGAGGATAGTAAAGCAAAAATAAAAAAAGGCGCGATATTTTGCCGCGCCTGTTTGCGTTGCAGTGACGGCCCCGCAAAAAATTGCCGGCTCGCTTTGCAGCGAACCGGCGGAAGAGGGGGAAACGGCTGATTGCAGCCGCTCGAGCAGGAAAACAGAATCAATCAAAAATTTCAGAGGCGACAGAGCGCGTGTTGAATTTGTGTTGTGCGGACAAAATGAACTGCGGCGTGTCCCTGTTTTTGTGTGCCGTGCTATTGAGAGTGCTTTCAAGAGTACTTCATCGACAGGCGCAGGTTATCGGCGATCATAGCGATAAACTCGCTATTTGTCGGCTTACCGCGGCTGTTTTGGATTGTATATCCGAAATAAGAATTAAGAGTTTCAATATCGCCGCGGTCCCACGCGACTTCGATGGCGTGGCGGATTGCACGCTCAACACGAGATGAAGTGGTCTGATACTTTTTCGCCACTGACGGATACAGAATCTTGGTCACGGAGTTTATGATGTTTGAGTCGTCGACAGCCATCATTATCGCGGTGCGTAGATATTGATACCCTTTGATATGGGCAGGTACGCCGATTTGGTGAATAACCTTTGTCACTTGCGTTTCAAGGTCGTGCCTGTTGCGAGAAAGCGGATCCTGAATCCCTCGTTTCGGGTTACGCATCTCACGATTGGCGCAAATGCGCTTTATTCGTTCGTCGAGCGAATTATAGTCAAAAGGTTTGACCATGCAGTACTCGGCGCCCGCTTCGGTCGCTTCGCTGAAAATATTTTGGTTGTTGACAATCGAGATGATGATAAACGACGGTTCAAGGTCTTTGCCGAAGTTGAGCGACTTTGTACTGCGCATAACCTGAATGCAATCTAATTTCGACAGCCATGCATCGGCGAGGACGATGTCGGGATGGCTTTTATCAATGCGGTAAAGTGCGTCTTCGCCGTTGACAGCCTCTTCAATGTCCGTGTACCCCAAGGCCTGTAGGTTGGTTTTGCATGCACGTCTGAAATCTGCATTTTCGTCCGCGATAAGAATCTTGATCCTATTGTTATCCATTCTTTCATCTCCGTTTTTAAATTCTGCAGTTCCCGCCGTAATACGCCCCGGGCTGGCATTTCCGGCAAGGTTTATATCGCTGATGGTATAATACCATAATTTGCCATCGCTTTCAATAGGTTTGGTAAAAAAATTATACACAAATTATGGTGTTTTGATATAAACACAATGCACAAAATGTTGTTTTTTAGTCGACTTTATGCGTCTTTTTGGTGAAATTTTTTACGGCGCAAAATCCATTTTTCTGTATATTGGGAGAGCTGTATAGTCAATTTTGACGAAAGAATTACCAATGTAACGGCAAATGTAAAAAAATCGGTGCAGGGGTCGCGCGCCGTCGCAATTTAATGCATTTGGGGAAAACCTGCATGCTTATGCGTGCGATGCCATGACGCACCGGTGTCGGTCGAAATGTGACCGCATAACTTGTGGCATGGTCGGACAGCCATGTGCATTGTGCGTGCGCGGCAGAAAACGCTCGGATGCGGCAGCGAATCCCAGACGTGGAAATGTCGCGCTCGGCCTTTTATCGCCAATAGTTTTGCGGGAAAGCATGCCGGCTTTGGCCGAAACGCCATATTTGGGCAAAGTGCTTTTCTTATATGCGGTTATGTGTTATAAAGTATTATATCAAACAGGTTGCCGAAGTAAAATACGAGGTAAAGGAGAAGCAAAGTGAAAACGGCTGAAATATTCGTGATGCTCCCGTTTGAAGAAAGCCACAAAAAACGCCTTGCCGAGGCTGCGCCGGGGAGCAGGATTATATACGGCACAAATCCCGATGAAGCGTTGACGGCGGAGATAATTGTCGGACAGTTTCCGCCCGAAAGGCTGAAAGAGGCAAAGAACCTGCGGCTGCTGCAGCTCAGTTTTGCCGGTGCGGACAGGTATGTGGTGCCGGGCGTTTTGCCCGAGCAGGTTACATTGACAAATGCCACGGGCGCATACGGACTTGCCATTTCCGAGCACATGGTAGCCGTCACACTTGCGCTTAGCAAAAAACTTCATCTCTACCGGGACAATATGCACGAGCGCCGCTGGCTTGACAGAGGCAACGTAAGCTCTATTTACGGCTCGGTGGTGCTGACCGTCGGTCTCGGGGACATCGGCGGCGAATTTGCCAAGCTGATGAAGGGATTTGGCGTATACAACATCGGCGTGCGCCGCTCCCGTACAGATGACAAGCCCGATTATGTGGACGAACTGGTGGGGGTGGACCGGCTGGACGAAATGCTGCCGCGCGCGGACATTATAGCGCTCGCCATGCCCGGCGGGCCGGCTACCGCAGGCATCATATCACGCGAAAGAATCGCCATGATGAAGCCCACGGCATTCCTCATAAACGTGGGCAGGGGAAGCGCGGTCGATACCGAGGCGCTGTGCGATGCGCTCCGGTCACGGCGGCTTGCCGGTGCGGCGCTCGACGTCACCGACCCGGAGCCGCTGCCGCCGGACCACAGGCTTTGGCGCATGGAAAACGCGCTGATTACCCCGCATGTATCGGGATATTACCACCATCCGGCGACATTCGGAAAAATCGTTGATATATGCATTGAAAATATCTCAAACTATCTTTGCGGAAAGCCGCTGCGGAATGTGGTCGACCCGCAAACCGGCTATGCAAGCAAAAATTAGCGGTATTAATATACACTCAATCCCGATTATTATAAATCATAGTTGTCAGGCGTGCAGCTTTTGCGCGCCTTTTCTTTTGCCATGCGGACGATTTCGGCGCAGGCGGAGCCGACCAGCTCGGTCGGCGAAAGCTCCGCGGAGCCGGCAATAATCGTGCCGCAGCGGCTGACGGGCAGCAGAACCTTTGTGGCGCGGCTGCGGGAGACCGCCGTCGCCATGCGTTCGGTGACCTCGCCGAGCATCGAGTCGGCAAGCACAATGCCGAGCGGCCCGACGATAAAATCGACGTCGGCAGAGCAGACGACAACCGGATTTTCACCGGTAGCGCCGCTTTGGGCGCCGGCTTTCAGCATATTGGCGGTTGCAATGCTGTTTGTACCGACGGCAATGATTTCCGCCTCGGGCAAACTTTCTTTCAGATTTTCGATTATCCGGCAGCCGATGCGGCCGCCCTGTCCGTCAATAACCAATACTTTCATTCGTTTTACGTCAAAAAATCATAATTTATGACAAATAGTTCCGTATTATTATACAATCCGCACTGTATAATGTCAATATTTGTGCAGGCACAACAAATTAAAAACAGCATAATATGATAAAAAAGTTCACAGCGAGGTGATTTTTGTGGTAGACACAGGCAATGCAGCCGACGACAGGGTACGTCCGCTGGAGGAGAGCGACCACGACCTGACGGTGAACACCGGCTCGCTTGTGGTCTTTGTCCTCGATGCCGGAGGAGCGCTGCCCATTCCCGGCGCGCTGGTGAAAATATACAACGCAGGTGAGATTGGCGGCGAGCCGATTGCCGAGCTTATATCAGGCGAAAGCGGAAAAACCGAGGTGCTTTATCTTCCCACACCTCCGGTGTCCATTAGCGAATTACCCGACCGCAGCCCGGGGATTTACTCGCTGTACGACATTGTGGTTTCGCTTGACGGATATTTCGATATAGTCAGCCGTAATATCCCGGTATATCCGCAGGTGCTGTCAATCCAGCCGGTATACATGGTTCCGATGACCCGCCTGAATCCTCAAATGCCGGTCAGCGGTGAATAGGGAGGCGGATAATATGCTTCAGGCAGCAAAAATTCCTGACCTTATAACGGTACACGCGGGGCCGCCGGACTCGCCGGCGCTCAACTATACAGTTCCTTTCGCCGATTACATAAAAAACGTCGTATCGCGCGCTGTCTCTCCGCTGTGGCCGGAGCATGCGATACGCGCCGTTATATATGCGGCGCAGACTTATGCGCTGCGCAAAATACTCGACCGATATTACAGGGGGAGGGGATATGATTTCGATATAACCGGCGATGCCGATTATGACCAGCTTTTTGAGCCTGATTTCTGCGTATTCGGCAACATCAACCGCTATGTAGACGATCAGTGTTGCATTTACATCGCCATGCCCGGCAGCCTTACCCCGATTGAGCTGAAGGTAACACGAGACGGCAGGGGCTGGGCTTACAGGATGGCTTGCGCGGAAGATGCCGGCGCGCTCACGGCCGAGCTTGCGTGCCGCCATGCGTCAAAGGGCAGGACAGCCGCCGAAATACTGCGCGAGGCTTTCGGCGATATCGAGCTTGTTTCGGGCAGAAACTCCGACCCCGCTCAACCGGAGCGGGACTGCCGGCCTCTTTCGCTCGGCGACAGGGGGCGCGAGGTGTCCGACCTGCAGCGCAGGCTCAATCTTATATCGACATCGTTTCCGGGCATACCCAAAATCAATCCTGCCGACGGGTTTTTTGGCCCGTCCACCGAGGCGGCGGTGCGCCGGTTTCAGCGTATTTTTGAGCTGCCGGACGACGGCATGGCGGACTGTGCGACCCGCAACCATATAAAAGTCGTATACGATACTATACGCAGGTTGCTCAGATATCGAGAGCTGCATCCAATGCCCGTCATGGCAGAAGTAGAGGGGCAGGAGGAGCCTTTCAAAACCCTCACCGAAGGCGATACAGGCGAGATTGTGCGCTTTGCACAGTATCTTCTCAACTTCGCCTCGCTTTATACCCGGACAGTAAAGCCGGTTGAGCCAAACGGTGTATATGGCAGAGAGACAACCGAATCGGTGGTGGATTTTCAGCGAACCTTTGGTCTTTCTCCGACCGGGGATATTGACAGCGATACGTTTAACCTTCTCCTCAGCTTGCGCGAGGCAGCATATGTAAGGCTGGGCGACAGCGCATATATCCCGGAGGTTGTGCCGTTCGGCGGGCGGGAGCTGCGGCTCGGCTCACGCGGCGACGATGTAGTCAGGCTTCAGAATTTTCTCAACTGTGTGGCGGATTTATATAGCGATACGATCGGCCGGGTAAGGGTCACCGGCGTTTTCAATGCCGAAACTCGGGACGCGGTCAGAGCAGTCCAGCGGATACATGGCATGCCGCAAACCGGAACGGTCAAAGAACAAGACTGGGATATTATAACCGCTCTCTACAACGATTGCGCGGCCGCAAGATTCCTTTTGCCGGGCCAGTACCCGGGCTATCTGATCGAGCGCATACGAAACAGAGAGGTGGGGTTCTGATGCGTGCCGACTGCTCGAACGCGGAGATTGCAATAAGGCAGCTTCAGACTTGGCTGCGCGCCTTGGCGCACAGAATACCCGGCATGACAAAAGTAAATGTCACCGGAATATATGATGCCCAAACAGAGCGTGCCGTGCGCGAGTTCCAGATGCATAGCAAAATTACCCCGACCGGCGCAGTAGATTTTAGCACCTGGGAGAAAATCAAGGCAGAATATAACAAGATAAGGAAAATTGAGGAAAACGAGAAAAAGTGAAAAAAAACTTGATTTGGTTAGAAATATCGAGATAAACTCATATAACCGTCCGTAATCGCGGGCGGTTTTTTTATTTTGACTTTCCTTGACTTTGACTTTCTTTGACTTTGGGAATATAATGTATATGCAAGGTCAAACAAGGTCAAACTAATCCCCGGAGGTGATGTGCCATGCTTTTGACGGACGAGATCGCCCGCTTCATCGAGGAGATGCTTTCCAAGGCCGGAGGTCGCCTTGAAATCTGCCGCAATGATCTTGCAGATAAAATCGGATGTGTGCCAAGTCAAATAAGCTATGTAATCACGTCGAGATTTACACCCGACCGCGGATATATTATCGAAAGCCGAAGAGGCGGCGGCGGGTATATAAGAATAATAAAGAAACAGCTTCATAAAAACGAGTATATAATGCATTTCGTTCAGGCGGTCGGAGACGAAATCAGCCCCGAAAATGCGGCCGTGTTCATAAGAAACCTTGAAGGACACGGTATCGTGTCCGCACGGGAAGCGGCAATAATGCTTGCCGCGTCGCAGGCGGTCGATAAAAACGACATCAGGGCGGCGATGCTGAAAAATATCGCGGTAACTTTGATGAAATAAGCGCCTTGCTTTTGCAGGATAAACCCGACGCCGACGGCAGATAATTATTAATAAAATCTTTTAAAAGGGGTAATGTTAAGTGCTGTGTCAAAAATGTAAAATAAAACAGGCAAACGTATTTTATAAGCAAACTGTCAACGGAAAGACTACTCAGCTCAGCCTTTGTGAAGACTGTGCCGCGCAAAGCGGAATAGGCTTTGATTTCGGTTTCGGCAAATCGTTTATGCCCGGACTTTTCGGCAGCGTGTTCGGAGCGCTGTCCGAGGACGTTTCGTCGACCCTGTTTGGCAGGGAAAGCAGCATTGTCGAAAAGCGCTGCACGATGTGCAATGCCTCTTTCTCGGACATCACGCGCAGCGGAAAGGTCGGCTGTGCAAAGTGCTATGAGGTTTTTGCGCCGGAGCTTTCCGGTACGCTTCAAGGAATACACGGGAACGTTAAACATATTGGCAGAAGGCCTAAAAAGAGCGCATAAAAGCGCGCGAACGGTATTTAACTACAGCAAACGGAGGAATGATAATAATATGGCATGGTATAATTCGTCCGGCCCTGAAACCGACGTTGTAATAAGCTCCCGCATCAGATTCGCGCGCAATCTTGCCGGCTATCCGTTTACGTCCAGGCTGAATGAGCAAACGGCGCGCGAAGTCATAGGTCTTGCTTCGGCGGCATTGACCGGAGCCGACAACAAATACAAGGTGATTGATTTCACCAATCTTACGCCGGCGGAGGCGCGTGCGTTTGTCGAAAACCACAGCGTCAGCCCCGAGTTTATCGAAAGCAAGCTCCCGCATGCGCTTGTTGTCAGCGACGAAGAGGGGGTGGCGGTAATGCTTTGCGAGGAAGACCACATAAGACTGCAGGTTATCCGCCCCGGTCTTGCGTTGCGCGAGGCTTATGAAAAGGCCTGCGAGCTTGACGACAGGCTCAGCGAGTCCGCGGACATCGCCTGGGACGAAAACCTCGGCTATCTGACGCACTGTCCGACCAACCTCGGAACCGGCATGCGCGCCTCGGTCATGATGTTTTTGCCGGCGATGACGATAAACAAACAAATTCGTGCGCTGGCATCGTCTTTGAGCAAACTGGGTCTGACCATGCGCGGTCTTTACGGCGAAGGCAGCGAAGCCGACGGCTACATGTATCAGATTTCAAACCAGGTGACGCTCGGCATTACAGAGGAAAACACCATAAAAAAGCTGTCGGACGTCGTGCTTCAGATTATAGCGCGCGAACGTCAGTTGCGCGCGGCGATGATGAGCGACGCGCCCGACCGCATCACCGATACCGTAATGCGCTCGGTGGGAGCGCTGCGCTATGCTCACATGATGTCCAGCGAAGAGTTCCTCAAACACTACGCTTATGTAAGACTGGGCATCTCGCTCGGTATAATCAAGGATATAACATACGAAAAGCTGGGCAACCTGCTCGTTGAAGCCATGCCGGCAACGCTGACGCTGAGAGCCGGTCACGAGCTTGGCCCGACCGAACGCGACCTTGCGCGCGCAAAATATATAAGAGAGAACATATAAACGCGGATTGTGCACGCTTTTCGCACAACTTTATGACAAAAGGAGCAGGTGAAAAACATGGCAGAGAGATTTTTCACTCAGTCGGCGCAGAATGCGCTCAATAAATCGCTTTACATCGCAAGAGAACTTGGCCATACCTATATAGGCTCGGAACATATACTTTTGGGACTGCTGTCCATTGAAAACAGTGTTGCGGCAAAACTGATGAATTTGCGCGGCATCACAGAGTCGCGCACGCGCGAGCTTGTGATACAGACGGTCGGCAAAGGCGAGCCGACAAATGTCACGCCCGATGACCGCACGCCGCGCACAAAACGCATAATCGAAGTAGCGTCGTATCAGGCGATGAAGCTCGGGCACAACTATATCGGAACCGAGCACATACTCCTTGCGCTGCTTGCCGAAACCGACTGTGTCGGCGTCAAACTGATTGCGGCACAGGGCGTCAATCCGGCAGAGCTGCAGTCCGATGTGCTCAATTTCTTCCGCGGCGCGACGGGCGACAATGTCCCCGATATGTCGGTCGGCACCTCGTCACAGACTATGGGCCAAAGCCCCGGGGCGGGCACGCCCGGAATATTCGGGCCGGGTGCCGCTAAACAATCCGCCCATGCCGGCCAGTCAAACACCCCGATGCTCAGACAATACGGCCGCGACCTCACCGAACTTGCGGCCGCAGGCAAGCTGGACCCGATTATAGGTCGTAATACGGAAACAGAACGCGTTATACAGATACTTTCGCGCCGCACAAAGAACAACCCCTGCTTGATAGGGGAGCCGGGCGTCGGAAAAACCGCGGTTGTGGAGGGTCTTGCCCAGCGCATTGTGGACGGCGATGTCCCCGAAACCCTCGAAGGGCGCAGGATTGTGACGCTTGACATATCCGCAATGCTTGCCGGTTCCAAATACCGCGGCGAGTTTGAGGAGCGCATGAAGGGCATCATGGCGGAGGTCATGAAAAACCCGAGCGTTATCCTGTTTATAGACGAGATACACAACATCATCGGCGCGGGCGCAGCCGAAGGCGCCGTCGACGCGGCAAACATACTCAAACCGGCGCTGGCGCGCGGTGAAATCCAGGTTATCGGCGCGACGACGATAGACGAATATCGCAAGCATATCGAGAAAGACGCCGCGCTGGAGCGCAGGTTCCAGTCGGTGATGATTGGCGAGCCTACTCCGGAGGAGGCAGAGCAGATACTTTTGGGTCTGCGCGACAAGTACGAGGCCCATCACAAGCTGAAAATCAGCGACGAGGCCATAGCCGCCGCGGTCAAGCTGTCGGTGCGCTATATAGGCGACCGCTATCTCCCGGACAAAGCCATTGACCTTATAGACGAGGCGGCGTCCAGGTTGCGCATCAAGAGCCGCACGGCGCCGCCCGACCTCAAAGCGATGGAAGACAAGCTGCGCGCGGTTACCGCAGAGAAAGAGGCTGCCATCAAAGCGCAGGACTTCGAGCGCGCGGCACAGGTGCGCAACGAGGAGAAAAAGCTCAGCGAAGCGCTCGAGAAAGCCAAAGCAGAGTGGCAAAGCAAACACGACGACAAAAACCTGGTCGTCACCGAAGACGACATTGCCGAAATCGTCACCGCATGGACCGGCATCCCCGTAAAGAAACTGGCGCAGGAAGAATCCGAACGGCTGCTGAATCTTGACCAAATCCTCAAGGAGAGGGTAATAAATCAGGACGAAGCGGTCAGCGCCGTCGCACGTGCCATAAGGCGCGGCCGCGTGGGTCTGAAAGACCCGCGCCGTCCGATGGGCAGCTTTATATTCCTCGGTCCCACCGGCGTCGGCAAGACAGAGCTTTCAAAAGCGCTGGCGGATGTGCTTTTCGGCAGTGAAAACGCGATGATACGGGTAGACATGTCCGAGTACATGGAAAAGCACAGCGTGTCAAAGCTCATCGGCTCGCCGCCCGGATATGTCGGCTATGAGGAAGGCGGCCAGCTCACCGAGAAAATCCGCCGCAGCCCCTACTCGGTAGTGCTGTTCGACGAGATAGAAAAGGCTCACCCCGACGTGTTCAACATCTTGCTGCAAATCCTGGAGGACGGTATCCTCACCGACGCTCAAGGCAGACGTGTGGACTTCAAAAACACGGTCATAATTATGACCTCCAACGTCGGCGCACAGAGCATCACGGGCAAACGCACTGCCATAGGCTTCTATTCCGGCGAGGGCGAGCGCAAAGCCGACCACGAACGCATCAAGACCGCCGTGCTTGACGAGCTTAAACGGATGTTTAGACCGGAGTTTCTCAACCGCGTGGACGAAATAATAGTGTTCAACAAGCTCACGCAGGAGGACATCAATAAGATAGCGCACATCATGCTCCGCGACGTGGCAAAACGCATCGAGAGCATGGGCATAAAAATATCCTTCTCGGACGAGCTGGTCGAAATGCTCGCACGCGAGGGGATGGACGAAATCTACGGCGCCCGCCCGCTGCGCCGCGAGATACAGCGCAGAATAGAAGATACTTTCGCCTCCGAAATGCTTGAAGGCAAATTCACCGCGGGCGACACGGTCAAGGCAACGCTCGGCAGCGACGGCAGCCCCGTGTTTACTAAAGTCGGCGCATCCGCCGAGGAAAGCAAAGAGGAAAAGGCAAATACGGAACAAAACAGTGACGCCGGCGGCGATGCCGAAAAAGACAAATAAGCTGTCGGGATAAACAATAAACGCATACCGGGATTTTCAAAGTACCGGTATGCGTTTTTGACGTTTTTGCAAAAAAAATTCGCTCGGGCGGTTTACCGGTGCCCCGAGCAAAACCGAAGCCTGCGGCATAAATGCCAGGTCCGGCGAAATCCGCAATGTTTATCGTTTGCTGACAAAGAGAAAAGTTGGAAAATGCTTGCTATTTACCGGATTTATGTTATGATAAAATAAATGCAGCCGCTTTTTACCTTTCCACCGTTATAAATATCCTTCCGCTGCGGGAAGTGCCGCCAAGCTCCAAAATGACGGCGCGCCCCATCCCGCGGAGCGTGAGCCGGTCGCCTTCCGAAACGGTCGCGTCCGGCTTTTCGCAAAGGCGGTTGTTTACATATACAAGCCCGCGCTCGATAGCCTCGGCGGCTTTGCCGCGCGAAAGCGAAAACGCCACGCCGACAGCCGCGTCCAGCCGGGGGGATGCCACCGTATCGCGCAGCTTTCGCACCTCTCTCGGCGGCGGGGCAAGCTCGGAGAGGGGCAGCTCCCTGCACTTGAGGGGAGCGCGTCCGGCTTTGGTAAAGTCGCGCAGCACAAGCGGCAGGGCGTCGCGGAGGAGAATAATATCGGCATACCCGTCACCGACCAGTATGTCGCCTATTATCTCGCGTTTCAGCCCAAGCCCCATCAGCGCGCCGAGATAATCGCGATGGGACAGCGTGTCCGGCGACAATACCGCAGCGCGCAGTGCAGCGA
>LSQX01226660.1_pt1 | contig 38905 bp, 37 predicted proteins | sample 654561 | NCBI WGS metagenome assembly LSQX01 (sample SAMN04489861, study PRJNA283612) | anaerobic digester metagenome | isolation source: 4 biogas reactors fed with cattle manure at either 37C or 55C with and... | place: Denmark: Kongens Lyngby | collected 2014 | reverse complement strand
GATGCCATGCCCGGTAAACAAATGGCCGTGGATGCAGATTTAAATGCAGGAATTATCACCGAAGAAGAGGCCAAACAACGCCGTAGCGATATTTCCCGGGAAGCCGATTTTTATGGAGCTATGGATGGTGCCAGTAAATTTGTGCGTGGCGATGCCATTGCAGGTTTAATAATTACTGGGATTAATATCATTGGAGGTTTAATTTTAGGGGTGGTGATGCTCGATATGGAGTTTATGGATTCTCTTAACACCTATACAACCTTAACCATCGGTGATGGGTTGGTAAGCCAGATTCCCGCTTTGATGATTTCTACTGCATCGGGTATAATTGTCACCAGAGCAGCCTCCACAGGCAACTTAGGGGAAGAAATTATCTCCCAGTTTTCTCAAAGCGCCAAAGCTTTGTTTGTAGCGGCTTTTGTTATGGCAGCTTTGGGGTTGGTGCCTGGTATGCCCACCATCGCTTTTTTAGCCATTGCTTTAATGCTTGGTTTGGCGGGTTGGAGAATAGTTCGCAGCACCAAAACTCAAGCACAAGAATTAACTGAAGATCAAGTCGCCGAAGATGATATGGAAGCCCAACCCGAAGAAAAAATCGAAGATTTTTTACAAGTGGAGCAAATGGAGTTAGAAATAGGTTATGGGCTTATTCCCCTGGTAGATTCTTCCCAAGGAGGAGATTTATTAGAGCGTATAACTATGCTGCGCCGGCAAATGGCTATGGAAATAGGTATAATAGTTCCCCCAGTGCGTATTAGGGATAATATTCAACTTGGGCCCAACGAGTATTTAGTGAAAATAAAGGGCATAGATGCTGGAGATGGCGAGCTGATGATGGGCTCTTATTTAGCTATGAATCCAGGCAATGTAAGCCAGCAAGTGGTGGGTATTAAAACCGTAGAGCCCGCATTTGGTTTGCCTGCGCTTTGGATAACCGAATCCCAAAAAGAAAATGCCGAGTTAGCGGGTTATACCGTGGTGGAATTGCCCTCGGTTTTAGTCACGCATTTAACAGAAATTATACGCCAAAATGCGGGTGAAATACTTACCCGCCAAGATGTGAAAACCTTGGTGGACAATGTGAAAACCCATAGCCCAGCGGTGGTAGAAGAAGTGATTCCCGCACTGCTAAGCTTGGGGGATGTGCAGCAAGTTTTGGTGAATTTATTGTCCGAAAATGTTTCCATCCGCGATTTAGCCACTATTTTGGAGATTTTAGCCAATGCTACTAAGATTTCTAAAGAGCAGGGTTTTTTAACTGAGCAATGCCGTCTGGGTTTAGCCAAACATATATGTAAGCAATATGTAAATGAAGAAAATACCATTCCCGTTATAACCATGGATCCCCAAATAGAGCAAGTTTTAGAAGCTTCGTTACAAGATACTGAAAGAGGTCCTCGTTTGGTTATGCGTCCCGATTTAGTGGGGAGAATTATTGATGCTACGCAATTAGCTATAGAAGATGTTTCGGCTCTAGGAGAAACCCCTATTTTGCTGTGTAGCCCTAATATTCGCTTTCCATTTAAAAAATTATTAGAAAGTTCTTTTCCTAATTTAATAGTATTATCATATAGTGAAATAGTAAACGGTGTCAATATTAGTTCCTTAACGAGTTTGAATGTCCATGAAGATTAAAAAATATCGCGCTAGCACTATGCGAGAGGCTCTGACTTTAGTGAAAGATGACTTAGGGCCAGATGCAGTTATTTTAAAAGTAGAAGAACCCAAAAATATGCTGGGTAAATCTGAAGGAGTAGAAGTTACCGCAGCTTTAGATGAAGCTCTGCTTACCCCTGCTGCTACGCCTTTTGCTGAAGATGAACTGAGTCCAGTGGAATCTTATACTAATAAGGGGCTTAAAAATTCAAATTCTAGTGCTCAGTCAGATTTTCCTTTAAAAGAGTCTTCCTCAAAAAAAGAAAGTCAAGATTTTACCAGAGCGGTGGAAGAAATAAAAAGCTTACGCCATGATTTTTTAACTTTGCGCAGCGAATTGAAAAGCTCGGTGCGCACTGCCACTGAGGGTATTCCTGCCGAATTTCATAATTTAGCTAGTGGTCTTCAAGAAACTGGCGTTAGTTGGGAATTAACCCAAGATATTCTCGCTGAAATTATGGTGCGTTGCCCCGTAGAAGAACGAACAGCGCAAAAAATCCAAGAACTGTCCGTGGAAGTTATAGCATCTCGTATTCCTGTGGCCCCATCTATACCTTTAAATTCTCGTAGAGCTATGGTTACCATGTTTGTGGGGCCCACTGGGGTAGGGAAGTCCACCACTATTGCAAAGCTAGTGGCCAAAGAGATTTTAAAAGGCAATAAATCCATTGGCATAATCACCACAGATTGTTATCGCATTGGAGCTTTGGAGCAGATGGAGCTTTTTGCGCGGACTGTAGAAGTTGCTCTGGAAACTGTTTTCGGCCCCGAAGATATGGATAAAGCTTTGGATAATTTAAAAGACTGCTCCATAATATTTGTGGATACCGCAGGAAGGTCGCGAAATAATGCGGAGCATTTAGCTGAGTTAAAAAGCATAACCCAAAGTGTCCAACCCGACCTGACTTATCTGACTTTATCTTTGAATACTCGAGATAGAGATATGTTAGAAACTGTAGAAATGTTCAAGCCTTTGGGTATAGATAGAGTTTTATTTACCAAACAAGATGAAACTTATGAACAGGGTGCGTTATTTTGGCTCCCATATTCGACAAAACTTCCCCTTTCCCATATATGTACTGGGCAAAATATTCCCGATGATATAGAAGATGCATCACCTACCATGGTGGCAAAGTGGGTATTGCGTGAGGTGAAAATATGATGATGTCACAAATGGAGAATTTACGCAAAAGTTTAGATTCCCAAGCACCAAAACCCCAAATAATTGCTGTGGGAAGCGGAAAGGGTGGCGTGGGTAAAAGTACGCTAAGCCTTGCTACATCAATACTTTTAGCGCAATCAGGACAAAAAGTGTTGTTAATTGATGCCGATCCAGGACTTGCAGACTTGAATATTCTTTTAGGTTTAAATCCTCCTTTTCACTGGGGGGATTTTGTCCGGGGCGAAAAACAATTCCATGAAATTGTTATGCCAGATGTTTTTGGTATGGATTTTGTTCATGGTTTTTCAGGGTTTAAAGATGGTGCCGCTTTAAGTGCAGAAAATGCCCATAAATTGTTAGATGCTTTACAAGAACAGAAAAAGCACTACGATTACATTGTTTTGGATGTGGGGGCCGGCTTAGCTCCTGCAAATTTGGTGTATTTGACTAGAAGTGATTTTGTTATGTTGGTATTAAATTCAGAATTGACATCTTTAGCTGATGCCTATGGGACATTAAAAACCATGCGCTTGCAAAATGCTGCTCAGAATTTTGGCATAACTGTAAATCAAGCTGATAATCTAGCACAAGCTCGCTTAGTTTTTGATAATTTAAGTAAAATATCCCATCGGTTTTTGGGAGTAGAGTTTCCTTTTTTAGGTTGGATACCTAAAGACAATACAGTTCCTTTAGCATTGAGTAAACAGCAACCTTTACCTATTAGTTATCCTCAAAGCCCTTTTGTGTTGGCATTGCGCAATGTGATTGAAAGCTTAAATAACTATTTGCATAAGAAGGAGCCAAAAAATGGATAGCGTACGCATGGTAAAAACTTTGAGTAAAGCTTTTGTGGTAGTTGTTTTTTGGATAGTATTTTTCGTTTCATTAGTATTAATGCCAGTAATCACCGTAAACACCTTGATTTTTGCTTTGATAAAATCATTTTTAGTTAGCGCTGTGTTGTGGGTTTTAGTGGTGATAATTTTTGACTCATTAGTTAAAACCATAATAGCCGACGCAGAAGAAAAAGAAGCTCAGCGAATAGATGGTGGCTTAAGTTATCATTTTATCAAACCAGATATTAACGAATTACAACATGAGGAAGAAAATTTAGCGGATAAAAACAAGGCAGACAAAAAAAGTTAAATTAAGATTAAGGAATTAGAAAGCTTATGGATTTGGCAGAACTTTGGACCCAGTATAAGGAAGGCAATAGTTTAGCAAGGGATAAACTACTGGCTGAATATTTGCCTTTAGTGAAATATACCGCTCATAGAATGGCGGTAAATCTACCGAAATCAGTGGATGTAGATGATTTAATTGGCACTGGGGTTTTTGGGCTTATGCGCGCTCTAGAAACTTTCGATATTTCTTTAGGCTATAAGTTTGAAACCTTTGCTACCCATCGTGTGCGAGGTGCTATTTTAGATGAATTGCGCGCCAGAGATTGGGTGCCTCGCTCCATTAGGCAAAAATCCCGTCGCATTCAAAAAGCTATGGCAGATTTAGAGCATAGCTTAGGTCGTATGCCTTACGACGAGGAAGTTGCAACTGAACTCGGAATAAACATGGATGAATATGATTCTATGTTGGCGGAAGTTGCGCCTACCACTATGGTTTCTTTGGATCAGACCTTTCATGATGGCGGAGGTGACTCTAAATCTATAAGATTAATAGACACCATTGAAGATCCCGATGGTACAGATCCTTTAAAAGAAATAAGCTTTGAAGAAACTAAGAATATTTTAAAAGATTCCATTGCAAATTTACCAGAACGAGAGCGTTTGATCATAGCTTTGTATCATTACGAAGAGTTAACTCTTAAAGAGATTGGTTCTGTGTTAGATATATCGGAATCTCGGGTTTCCCAAATACACTCCAAAGCTATGCTAAAGTTACGCGCAAAGGTTATAAAAGCGTCTAATCGTTAGGAGGGAGTATGCTGTCGGCTCCTTTTCAAAACTCTGATTTCCTGCATCGCGCTGAAGTAATTTCAGATTTGCGTAATCAAGAGGCTATTCTGCAAAATGCCAGTAGGCAAAATGCCGAAGAATCAGTTAAAGCCAATGAACAACGCAAAGAAGAACAAGTGGGGGAGACTCCAGAATCGGAATTAGATCCAGATGGACATAACCCTGAAAAACGCGGGGTTTTGCCTCGGCGCATTGTGAAAAAAAAGCTTTCAAAAGATAAAAAAGATGATTCTCGTCCGCGCAGATTTTTGAGTGGCGGTCATATAGATATTAGGGCTTAGTATGACTCAAGAAAAGAAAGCACAGTATTTAAAAAGAATTTCAGAATCTTTACTGAATTTACCCACTTTACCCACTTTGGCGGCGCGTTTAATTGATTTAGTGGATCATCCCAACACCAATGCTGCCACTTTGGCTCGCTTTGTACGACAAGACCAAGTAATTACGGCTCGTTTGCTTAAAATGTGCAATTCTGCCTATTATGGTTTGGGCAGAGAAATTACATCTGTGCATCAGGCGGTGATTCTACTAGGCTTCGATATGGTGAAAGAAATCAGCTTGGGCGTATCAGTAATTAATGCCTTTCGTACAAAATCGGGCTTTGCGGGTTTTGATATCACTGGATTTTGGGATCATAGCTCGGCTGTAGGCATGGTGGCGCGCAAATTAGCCCAGGGATGGCATCCCACTTTGGCTTCTGAGGCTTTTACCGCAGGTTTACTACACGATATTGGTAAAGTCATACTCATCCAATACATGTCCGAGGAGTTTGCGGAAGTAGTCAAGCGCGCTAAAGAAAACAATAGCGAACTTTATTTAGAAGAAAGAGAAGAGTTTGGCACTGACCATGGGCAAATTGGTGCTTGGTTAGCCAGCAAATGGAAACTACCCCAAAGTTTGCGCGATGTTATGCTTTTTCACCATAATTTAGGTGCTTGCCCAGCAGAAAACAAAAACTTGGTGGCTCTGGTGTATTTAGCCGATGTTTTGTGCCGCTTGCTTAAAGCGGGAGATGGGGGAAATCCTGCCACTCCCAAAATAGACAAGGATTTGTATCCCATACTGCGTTCTTGGGGAGTTGAGCCCACATTAGAAGCTTTTAAACCTCTATTGGAAGACCTCTCCGAAGAACTAGAGTCAGTGGGCGAAGTGCGCTCGGGAATGATGGGCTAATCATTCTAGATAAGTGTATCCGTAGAGCCCACTTCTATAAATATTTAAAAATTCCCGGCCCTCTTTGGCACTAATGCGGTTTTCTTTCACTGAGGCTGTTACCCAGTTTTCCATAATTCGCACCAAGTTTTTATCGCAAAATTGCACATATTCTAACACATCGGCCACAGATTCTCCATCGATGATTTTGTCGATTTGGTAGGAGTCTTTGGTGCAAGAAATATGCACTGCATTGGTATCGCCAAATAGGTTGTGCAAATCCCCTAGAATCTCTTGGTATGCGCCCACTAAATACACCGCTAAATAGTAGTCTTCGCCTTTTTTTACTTGGTGCAAAGGTAGGGTACGAGCAGTTTCATTATCCCTGACAAAGAAGTCAATCATCCCATCGGAATCGCAGGTAATGTCCTGAATAGTAACATCAATATCAGGTTTTTCGTTGAGCCGCTGAATGGGCATAATGGGGAACACCTGATCGATGGCCCAGCTATCGGGGAGAGATTGAAAAAGCGAAAAATTGCAAAAATATTTTTCTGCCAAAAGCTTGTTGAGACTTTGCAATTCGTAAGGAGGATGACGAAGCTCTTGGGATAAGCGATAAACCTTTTGGGCTATGGACCAAAAAAGCTGTTCAGTTTGGGCGCGGGTTTGCAAATCCACAAGGCCCATGCTAAAGTGATCCAAGGCATCTTCGAGATATTGCAAAGCATCGTGCCAGCTTTCAATCATGTTTGAAGTATTAATGCTTTGGTGAATTTGCCACAACTCTTTTAAATCATCCGGAGCATTTTCGCTAAGTCGATCTTCTGCATCATTCCAAAAAGCTGGTTTTGTGGTTTCGAGCACATTAAAAATGAGCACCGAATGATGGGCGGTGAGTGCGCGCCCAGATTCTGCGATAATATTAGGCTGGGGAAGTTCATGTTTTTGAGAAGCTTCGGCAAAGGATGATATTACATCGTTGGCGTATTCTTGGATAGAATAATTCACAGAGCTAGCACTGGTGGAACGACTGCCATCGTAATCTACGCCTAAACCTCCGCCTATATCCACAAATTCCACCTTAAAACCGTTTTTATGCATTTGTACATAGAAGTTTGAAGCTTCGCGTAGGCCATTTTTGATTTTGCGAATATTGGTGATTTGGCTTCCCAAATGAAAGTGTATGAGCTTGATACAGTCGGTGTAGCCTTCTTTTTCCACGATTTTCATGGTTTCGATGATTTCCGCAGAATTGAGCCCAAATTTACTTTGATAACCGCCGCTTTCTTCCCATTTCCCACTCCCATGGCTGGAGAGTTTAATGCGTATGCCTAAATTGGGGCGCACATCAAAACGCTGGGCTAAATCCAATATGAGTTGCAATTCATTTAGCTTTTCTATCACCAAATAAATGCGTTTGCCCATTTTTTGTGCTAAAAGTGCTAGTTCTATAAAATCTTCGTCTTTATAGCCATTGCAGATAATCAAGGCTTCAGGATTATCCATAATAGCTAAGACCGCATGTAGCTCTGGTTTTGAGCCAGCCTCTAGACCAATATTAAACTTTTTACCATGGCTGACAATTTCTTCTAGTACAGGTCTAGTTTGATTTACTTTAATGGGATAGACATTGTAATATGTACCTTGATACTTATATTCTTCTCTGGCATTATTAAAGCATTTGTTGATTTGTTCGATGCGGTGGTCTAAAATGTCAGAAAAACGCAATAGCACAGGAGTGGCCAAATCTCGCAAGCTGAGATCTTGCATAACTTCTACTAAATCTATAGTAGAGCCTTTGTCCTTGAGAGGGTTTACCGTAGCGTGCCCTTGTTCATTAATATCGAAATAGTTAATTCCCCAACCTTTGACATTGTACAATTCTTTAGAATCGTCTATACGCCATTTCCTCATTTTAAACCTCCAAGGCTAAAAACGCAAAATTGCCGCACAAAGATAGAAAAAAGCTTACTTATGTGAAATAGCTTTTAAAGATTTTTACGATTTTTCGATGGTCTTTTATGCCTGCGCATTCACTGATGGAGTGCATAGACAACATAGGGTTGCCCACATCTACGGTATTTATACCTGTTAGCGCTGCTAAAGTTGGCCCTACAGTGGAGCCGGTGCGCATATCGTTGCGGGAGCTTATAACCTGAGATTTCACTTGGGCTTTTTCGCATAGTGCCATCCATTGAGCAGCGCTGGCGGCGGTGGTGGCATAACGACCGTTGGCATTGGTTTTAAGCACTGGACCTTGGTTGAGTAAGGGGCGATGGTCTTCGTCATGGCGTTCAGGGTAATTGGGGTGTACCCCGTGGGCCATATCCGCAGAAATTAAAAAAGATTGGGCGATTTGAGCAAAATAGTCGTCTTCAGTGTATTCGAAATTAGCTGCAATGCGTTTTAAAATGCTGGGTAAAAATTGCGATGCTGCCCCATTTTGCGAAAGAGAACCGATCTCTTCGTTATGAAAAAAAACCGCTCCAGTAAAATGTTCTTGGTGGTTGGGACTGTGTTTGAGTGCATGCAAGGCAGCGTGTACCATAGCGAGATTATCGATTTTTGCTGCGGCGATGTATTCTTGTTGGGATCCCCAGAGCACAGCGTTTTCTTGGACGCTAAGTTCAAAGTCGAAGTTTAATATCTTCGCCTGATCTGGCAACAAAGCGTATATTTCTGCTATGAAATCGGCTTGGGAATCGCCCGTCCACATAGCTTTTAAATGATTTTGAGGATTTAAACTGTCATCGTCTTTGGTCAAATGAATGGCTAAACGGGGAATGCGCACTGTAAAAGGAAGCTCTATGGTTTGATATAAAATATCGTCTTCGTTTTCCAATTGGTAATACACAATACCTGCTACCCGTAGAGAGCGATCTAACCAAGATTCTAAAATAGGAGAACCATAAGGCTCTACATTTAAACTTAGCTTTCCGTTGGTGGGAATTGCTTTGATTTTTAGCGTAGGAGAGTCGGTATGGGCTGCAATTAGCCTCCAACTGCTACTATCTGATACACCATGGGGAATGCGAAACGCAAAAGTGCTACTCTGGTTACGACTGACATAATAACTGTGTCCTGGGATCAAATTCCAAAGATCAGCTTCCTTTAATTCTTCAAATTCTCGCATGCGTAGGGCAAATTCGCATTGTTCCACCAGATGATATGGACTATGGCTTTCATCTAAAAATTTTAAAAAATCGGAGTTGAGTTCTTGTGCAGTCATGGTTTCAATATACAAATTTTAGCGTGACTTTTTCATCCATTTCACATGCCAAGCGGCCATTTGAGCTTGAATTATAAAGCCTAGGGAGATTAAAATGGTAACTTCGGCTCCATCGCATCCTAAGACAGCCATGGCAATGGCTAGAGCAATGGGCAGATTGCGTAGGGCACTTCCGTATATAAAAGCCATGCCGTCGGAGCGCTCTTTGAAAAACCGTGAAACTAGGGTGGAAATAGCGAAGTTTAAAAAGTAAAAAGTCAATATGGGAATGCCCAAATAAAGCAAAAGGTGAGGTTTTGCAGTCAAATCATCAGCTTTGAGAGCCATAGCAGCAAATTGCACCCCTAAAACCCCCATAGTACTCCAGGGGGCTATTTTGGGCTTGATTTTTTGATTAAACTTTTGCACTCCATTTTTAGCGATAAGAATTTTTTGTGTGGCTAAACCTGCCATCATAGGCAAAAAGACCACCAAAGCTATTTGGCTAATGGTTTTTCCCATGGGAAGATCAATGGATTTTCCAAAGGCAAACTGCATATAAAAAGGGGCGAGCAAAGATCCTGTTAAAAGTCCTATCACCGTCATTTTCACTGCGCTGGGCAGGTTTCCTTTTACCATGTTCACCCAGGCGATGGTCATGCCGCTGGTGGGGAAGAGTGAAGTCATAAATAAACCAAGTCGCAAAATTGGCGAGTTGGCAAAAAATATCAATCCCAAACCATAAGCTATTAGGGGATAAACTAAAAAGTTAAAAGCTTGGGTTATAACTTGTAGTTTGGAGTCTCCAGGGGATAAAAGCCTCTTAAAATCTAAGCCCACCATGTTGGGATAAACCATCAGGAAAGTCATGGGCAAAATAATGCCACTTAGGGCTTCGGCGTTAAAATAATGGCCAAATAAAAAACCCAATAACATGGTGATTGGAAAGGAAATCACCATTTGTTTTTGCAACTTGGCAGGCAAATTCATGGCTTTTCTCAAAAAGACCTTGCTTTTTAAAGCTCTGTCAGCAGTTTTAGTTATCATAGTTCTATTCATGGTTTTGGAATGCGTGTTCTAATATAGCTTTTTTTAGCTTGAGTTTAAAGGGGGGCTTTTATCTGTTCTATTTGACTAGTTGGCTTGGCTGTTCTATATTTGGGTTTTAACCGGACGGTTAGCTCAGTTGGTTAGAGCACTACCTTGACATGGTAGNNGGTCACTGGTTCGAATCCAGTATCGTCCATTTTCTTGGAACCCGTCGCATTCGTAGGCGACACCGAGGTAATAATGTCACAAATTCAGTTGATTTTACCCGATGGTACCACCAAGTCGGTGGATTTTGGTATTACAGGTTTAGAAATAGCCCAAGGCATCGCCCAAGGTTTGGCGCGTCGCGCATTAGCTGTTAAGCTTAATGATGATATTTTGGATCTCAATGCACCTTTGACCGAAGGTGGAGATTTCCGCATTATTACGCCTAGCAATGAGGACCCCGATGCTCTTTATGTGTTGCGTCATTCTTGTGCTCATCTGTTGGCAGAAGCGGTTTGCGATCTTTTCCCTGGAACTAGATTGGCTTATGGACCTCCCATCGAAGATGGCTTTTACTATGATTTAGCCACGCCTAAGCCTATTAGTGATGATGATTTTGCAGCTATTGAAAAGCGCATGAAAGAAATCATCAAAGAAGATCGCCCTTTTACCCGCTACGAAGCCGATGCCGAAGAAGGCTTAAAACGCACTGAAGGCGATAAATACAAAAAAGACAACGCAGAGAGAGCCTTAGAACGCGGCGATACAGTGCTTTCGTTTTATGCCACCGGTAAGGTGGGAGAAAACTGGGAGGATTTGTGTGCCGGCCCTCATGTTCCCAGCACTGGGCATTTAAAAGCTTTTAAGATATTAAGCGTGGCGGGGGCCTATTGGCACGGCGATCAAAAATCCGACCAACTAACCCGCATTTATGGCACATGTTTTGCCGATAAAAAGGGTTTGAAAGCACATTTGAACTTCTTAGAAGAGGCTAAAAAACGTGACCATCGCCGTTTGGCCAAAGATTTAGACTTGTTTCATATCGAAGACCATTCTCCAGGGCAAATATTTTGGCATCCCAAGGGAGCGTTTTTGTACAATGCTCTGCGCAGTCATGTGCGTAAAGTGATTTCTGCCCGGGGCTACCAAGAAGTTATCACTCCCGAATTGGTGGAAAAAACTTTGTGGGAAAAGTCTGGACATTGGGAGAAATATCAAGATATGATGTTTACTTCCAAGTCCGAAGGCAAAGAAATGGCCGTAAAACCCATGAATTGTCCTTGTCATGTGGAAATATTTAATCAGGGACTCAAAAGTTGGCGTGATTTGCCCTTGCGCATGGCAGAATTTGGGAAATGCCACCGCAATGAGTTGGCGGGTACCATGCATGGATTGATGCGGGTGCGGGGATTTGTACAAGATGATGCGCATATTTTTTGCACCGAAGAGCAAATCGCCGACGAAGTAAAAGAGTTTTGCCAGTTAGTTAAAGATATTTACGCCGATTTTGGCTTTGAAATTTCCGTGGTAAAGTTTGCTACCCGCCCGGAAGTTCGCGTGGGATCCGATGAAATATGGGACAAAGCTGAAGAAGCTCTGCGTGAAGCTACTGCGGCGGCGGGGGTTGAAACAGAACTTAATCCCGGAGAAGGGGCTTTTTATGGCCCGAAATTAGAATTTGTACTTAAAGACTGTTTGGGGCGCGATTGGCAATGTGGAACTATCCAAGTGGATTTCAGTATGCCAGAGCTCTTGGGAGCTACTTATGTAGGCCAAGACAACCAAAGACACCACCCAGTTATGCTGCATCGTGCGGTTTTAGGCTCCATTGAAAGATTTTTAGGTATATTGATAGAACAGTATGCTGGAGATTTCCCTTTATGGCTTGCCCCTGTGCAGGCTCGATTGATTCCTGTTTCTGAAAAGTTTGTGGAATACGCTGAAAAAGTGGCGCAAGAGTTTAGAAACCATGGAATTAGGGTAGAAATTGATGACTCCAACGAAAAAGTAGGTTACAAAATTCGCCAAGGCGAGCATGCAAAAATTCCTTACTTATTGGTAGTAGGTGAAAAAGAGTTGCAGAGCTCAACAGTTTCCGTGAGAAAAAGACATGAGGGAGACTTAGGAATACAAAACTTGGAAGAATTTGTGAAAAAGCTTACATTTATAAATAAACCATAAACAAGAATCAACCGGAGGTTCGCTTATACATGAATAATAGAAGAGGAAGACCCATACGCAACCGTAACTCAGATGGCACTAGAACTAATGAAATGATTCGAGTGCCCGAGGTTCGCCTAATTGGTGAAGACGGTGCTCAAATCGGGGTGGTAGAAACACGCCGGGCTTTGGAGATGGCACGGGATGTTCGCCTGGATTTAGTTGAGGTTTCTCCTAATGCAAAACCGCCAGTTTGCCGAATCATGGATTACGGTAAATACAGGTTTGAACAAGCTAAAAAAGCAAGAGCAGCTCGCCAAAGACAACATGTGGTAAGAGTTAAAGAGATTAAATTACACCCTAAAACCGCATCAAACGATTATAATTATCGCATGAAACAAGCCATAGGCTTTTTAGAGTCAGGCCAAAAAGTCCGAATTGTTATGCAATTCCGCGGTCGAGAAATGGCCCATCAGGACTTTGGTAAGCATTTGTTAGACCAAGCAAAAATTGATTTGGCAGAAGCTGGAGAGCTAGAATCTGATGCTCGTCCAGAAGGAAATATTCTTTCCTTAGTTTTTGGACCCAAAAAGAGTGCCAAAAACAAATAATTTATCTAAGTTTGTACAAAATTTGTAAAGGAATGGAATTATGCCAAAGATGAAAACCCATAGTGGTGCTAAAAAGCGCTTTCGCGTTACAGCTTCTGGCTTGGTAAAATGTAAAAGGGCGGGAATGCGCCACATTTTAACTAAGAAGAGTACAAAGCGTAAACGCAATTTGCGCAAAATGAGTTTAATTAAGAAAACTGAATCTTATAGAATCAAGCGTATGCTTGTGGTTGCTTAATAGGAGTTTATTATGGCACGCGTAAAAAATAGTGTAGCCTCACGGGCTCGCCGCAAAAAAGTTTTAAAACAAGCTAAAGGTTATTACGGTCGGCGTAAAAGCAACCTAAAGCTAGCTTACGAAGCGGTTGCCCATGCAGGGCAGTATGCTTATGAGCATCGTCGCGATAAAAAAGGTGATTTCCGTCGCCTTTGGATTACTCGCTTAAATGGCGCTGTTCGTGAGCATGGTTTGAATTATTCCACTTTTATTCACTTATTGAATAAATCTGAGATTAATTTAAATAGAAAAGTTTTAGCTGATTTAGCAGTGAGTGATCCTGTGGCTTTCTCTGCAGTAGTTGAGAAAGTTAAAGCAGCTGCTTAATATCTTTTTATATAGAAAGCCCCCTTTTGCTTGGTAAAAGGGGGCTTTTTGTTTTATAAGCATTTTATTTCTTTTTTGTTTTGGCCTTAAATCTCCTTTTAGCCACTCTGGGTGGGAATTCAAAGGAAATTTTTCCGGTTTTAGATAATTTTAACCTAGCTTCAAATTTACGACGAGTTTTGGAGGAAACAAAGTCTTTTAAAAGCTCTGTGCTTTCACCATTTAGCATCGCTTTGATGTTTTCGGGGCTAATATGTTGATTTAGGATGATTTTATTTATGCGTAGGCCTTTTTTATCACCTTCCATAGACGACTCCGAAGCATAAGCTGTACCTATATCATGTACGGGACTATTATCCACAGGGCTTAAACCCAAAGGCGTGCTTTTGCTTAAATCAAAATCGTCGGGAACACCTGAAGAGTCTGCAAATTCAAATTCCACTCGACTTTTGTCATTAATGATAATGCTTGCGGAAAACTCTTTGCCTCGTTTGGATCTAAAGCCTGTAAGAGGCCCAATTCTTTTTTCTCTAAGCAAAGTTGCCACTTCGTCGGGGCTCATAGTGCGCCCACCTAAAACTTTGCGCACGGTAATACCATCGGCACTTTGATAGGCAGAAACTGTTTCCGTAACTTCTATGCCATTTATTGGGCTGAAAGCGGCTACTATTTTAGTAGAATTTTCGTCAAAACCTTTAATCCTATCCACAATTTTTTGGGTTAGTTTTACAATTTCAGCCATAAATTGTTCGCGAGTATATTCACCTTTAGCAATTAAACCCAACTTGTGCTCCCATTCTCCAGTGAGTTCAGGGCTAGTCAAATCTTCAACTTTCATTGCGCTACTAATGCTGACTAGGTCATTGGCTTTAGCTGTGGGAATTAGCTCTTTGGCCTCCCGCAATAGATATTTGTCGCTGATTAGACCTTCGATTATGGAAGCTCTAGTGGCAGGAGTGCCTAAACCTCTTTCCTTCATGGCATCGCGTAGTTCATCATCATCTATTAATTTACCAGCGCTTTCCATGACGGATAGTAGTGAAGCTTCACTATAGCGTGCTGGGGGCTTGGTTTGGTCCTTTTCCACATTAATTTCAATGTTTTGAGTGGGAGTTCCTTCAATATAAGGAGCTAAAGCGCCTTTTTCGTTGGAAATACTACCATAAACCTCTCGCCAACCTGGCTCTACCAATACCTTTCCTTCAGCCCGGAAAACTTCATTTTTTATTGTGGCTAAACGCACGGTGTTCTGATATTTTGCAGGGGGGAAAAATATGGCGATAAAGCGTTGTTGAATTAAGGTGAATACCTTAGCTTCAGCCTCGCTCAGAGAAGCTTTTGCAGTGTTTCCTGTGGGTATAATAGCATGGTGATCTGTTACTCTAGCATTATTGAAAATTCCTTTGTGGGGAATTACCCATTTTTGATCCAATACTTTTTTAGCAAAAGGCCTTAAACCGACATCGCTAATGCTCCCCAACAACTTATATACTCGCCCCACATAATCTTCGGGCAAAAATTTTGAGTCTGTGCGAGGGTATGTAGTAAGTTTGTGTCTTTCGTATAAACTTTGGGCAATTTGCAGAGTGGTGCGGGCAGAAAAACCAAATCTATTGTTGGCTTCTCTCTGCAAGCTGGTTAAATCGTATAGTGGCGGGCACCGCTGTTGGGAAGGCTTTGAAGTTTCTTCCACGGTGGCATCTTGCAAGCGGCATTTTTCCGCTATTTCAGAGGCAGTTTTTTCGTCCCAAATTCTGTAGGCATTGGCGTGGGGATTATCGGGGTCTTTTTTGAATTTAGGGTTAAACCAACGAGATTCCCACTGACTTTCTCCCGCTTCAAATAAAGCGTGTACCACCCAGAAATCTTGGGGTACAAATTCATTGCGTTCAACTTCTCTTTTTACTATTAAGGTCAGGGTGGGGGTTTGTACTCTGCCTGCGGGGGTTAATCTAAAGCCGCCATGGCGTGAATTGTAGGCGGTAAAACCCCTAGAACTATTGATTCCCACCAACCAATCTGCTTCGGAACGGCTTAGAGCCGCATCTCGTAAGTGGCGCATTTCTTCGTGATCGCGCAAATTGGCAAAAGCTTCTTTAATAGCTGCGGTGGTCATAGATTGCATCCATAGGCGCAAAATCTTTTTTTGGCCGATGCTTCTACTTTTTTCATGCTCTAAAATGTAATGGAAAATAAGCTCACCTTCGCGACCAGCATCACAGGCATTGATAATGGTATGCACATCTCTTTTGCGAATTAAGCGTCCTAAAGCATTTAGTTGACTTTTGGTGTTGGTGATGGGCTTAAGCTGAAAGTTTTCAGGAATTATAGGCAGGCTATCCATGCTCCAAGACTTATAGCTTGCATCTATTTCGCCTGGTTCCATAATGGTAACCAAATGCCCAATAGCCCAAGAAATAATGTATTCATCGCTAATAAGATGGGTTCTTTCTTTGGTGAATTTACCACCTAAGACTCTTGCTAAATCATTAGCAACACTAGGTTTTTCTGCTACGACTAGAGTGTAGCCTATTTCTTTTTCGTTTTTAACATTTTTTGTTTTTGACATTTGCACTAAGTATAAAAATATTATTGTTTTCGTTTAACTTTTTGGTCTTTCCAATGGAATTTTCCCATTATACCACTAATAACAGCTAAAACTATTAGAGGGATATGTATTAAAGCCGTAGGAATATACCATTTTTTTAAATTTTGTGAACCAAAAATCCACCAACCATTTAGCATTACTAAGAAGTCAAATAAACTTTTCCATAAAAAAGCAAAAGCAGCTGCTAAAATAGGTAGTGGAGATTTTAAAAATACACTAAAAATAGCTGCCGTGGGCAGACTCAAGAATATTAATAGATAAAATAAAAATATAAAGGATAAAAATACTGTGGTGGAAAGGGTGTAGTTAGGAGTTTTGGATGCCCATCGTTTGCGTTGTTCCCAAGCTTCGCGCCAAGTGGATTTACCTAGAGATTGCACATGGTTTTGGGGGTCTGTGCAGTAAGCCACAGCATAGGGACGGACTTTCACTAATTTATTTAACAATAAGTCGTCATCGCCGCTAACAATGTGAAAAATGCCTTCAAAACCGCCAATATCTTTGAAGGTTCTTTTGCGATAGGCTAAATTCTGACCACAGGCGGTGATAGGGTGTATTAAACCCACTGCGGCAGCATCAATGGTGCGATGGGACATAAAATCTAAGGCTTGGATGCCAGCTAAAGCAGGGCTAGCTTCTGGGCTTATTAGATAAGAATAACCTGAAACCCATTCTACCCCTTTGCGAAAATGGGGGATGTATGAACTCAGCCAAGTGGGGGGGACTATGCAATCGGCATCGGTGAGTACAAAAATATTACCTAAGGCTTTATCAGCAAGTTCGCTGAGGGCGTGTTTTTTAGGCGTGCGGCCCGCTGGTGTTTCAGTAATAGCGATGAAGTTGATTTTGTCTGGATATTTATCGCAATAATCTTTTAATATTTTAACGGTGGAGTCCGTGGAACGATCGTCGGCTACCCATATATCCCATTTGCCTTCGTAGTCTTGTTTTAAAATGCTGTCTAAGCATTGTGCAAGGTTTTCTTCTTCGTTGCGAGCGCTGATTAATACACTAAAATAAGGGGGGACATGGTTTGCTGTGCGATAAAAATTTCTTATGCTGCGTTGATTTTTATATTTGGAAACCCACAAACCGACCATAAGCAATATGTCGATAATTGCGTAGAAAAAGCAAAAAAACAGCAAGATCCAGAAGAAAACAGCAGTATAACTAGTATATGTTTCCATGAAATCAATGTAATATAATTGCATCTTATTAGTATAGATGCTTGACGAGTATTATTAAGCCAAGTATATTTGGTTAACTTTGAAACTAGAGTTAGAAAATAAAGGTTACGAACCGTGGGAAAAAGAGTTGGATTTTAATCAAAATTCAGTTGCTGAAATATTTGATGATTTGAATTTAAAAGAATCATTAAAAATTAAATTCTCGGTATTTCCCTCTGAGCGCGATGTTTGGACTGTGGAAACTCAAATAATTGGAATGCAGGAGCTAGAGTGTGCACGCACTTTAGAGCCAGTAATGCATCCTATAGATTTGAGTTTTACCGTGGTTGCAAATAAAGTTGCTGGAATAAAGGAACAGCAATTTAACGATGAGGAAGATGAGTTTTTTGAAATCGATATTCCTCAAGCTCAAAATTTTGTAGATTTTTCGGAATGCGTAAGGCAGATGGTTATTTTAAACGAGCCTATAAATCCGTTAAAAGATCCTGAAGCTAGTTTTAACTGGGAAGATCCTGAACAGGAAAAAGATTCTGAAGCAGTGGATCCCAGATGGGAAAAATTAAAAGAATGGAAGCCTAAAGTTTAGGTTTCTTAGACAAATAGGAGTCAAAAGTGGCAGTTCCAAAAAGAAAAACATCGACAACTCGTCGCGATAAAAGACGCACTCATTGGAAATTAGCGATGCCAGCTATGGCTAATTGTGACCATTGTGGTTCTATAAAAAGACCCCATCGCGTTTGTGAAGTGTGTGGTTATTACGGTGGTGTAGAAGTAGTACGCCCTGATCACGGTTAAAAATCGGAGTTGAATCCATGATTAGTATCGCCATCGATGCCATGGGGGGAGACCATGCGCCTAAACAGATTGTTGAAGGTGCGGTTTTAGCGCAAAAAGAAAATCCTGGTTTGTTTAAACTGTTTTTGTGCGGCCCTCAAGACATTATTGCTGCGGAGCTAAAAAGGTTAAATTATACAGCTTCTGATATAGAGGTTTTCCATGCCCCTGATATAGTGGGAATGGACGAATCTCCAGCTGCAGTTTTAAAAACCAAGCCTAATTCTAGCTTGGTTGCATGTGTGGCATTACAAAAGAAGGGCGTAGTTCAAGCTAGTGTCAGTGCAGGTAATTCTGGTGCTATGATGGCAGCTTGCCTTATGCTCTTAGGTCGGGTGGGCAATATTTCTCGTCCTGCTATAGCTTGTAATATTCCAGCTAAGAAGCCTTTAGTTATGTTAGATATGGGGGCTAATGTAGATGAAAAACCGCAGGTGTTGGTGGATTTTGCTACTTGTGGAAGCATTTACGCAGAAAAATCATTTCAGCTAGAAAATCCCCGAGTAGGATTATTGAATATGGGAGAGGAAGAAAATAAAGGTCCCGATGTGATTCAGGAGACTTATCAGCTTCTTAAAAATTCTCCTTTGAACTTTGTGGGTAATATTGAAGCTAGAGATATTTTTTCTGGTAATGCCGATGTTATTGTAACTTCTGGATATACTGGGAATGTAGTGCTTAAGTTAATTGAAGGATTTTATGAACTTCATTTTGAGACTTTTGGAGTTATAGACTCCGAAAGTGGGCGTGATTTCCAAGAAAAATGGGATTATCGCAATCACGGGGGAGCGCTTTTATTAGGATTAAAAGGTACTGGGGTTATTGCTCATGGTTGTTCTGATGCCAAAGCTATTTCCACCGCCATTAGTTATGCTCATGGTTTTGCTAAAAACAAAATTGCCGAGAGCATAGCAGAACGCTACACAGGAGAACAAGCATGAATGCATATATCAGGGCGATAGGAGTTTGTCGTCCTAAAGATGTGTTGACTAACGCTGATTTAGAAAAAATTGTAGATACTAACGACGAGTGGATTACTACTCGCACGGGTATTAAAGAAAGACGCATAGTAAAAGACCCAAATATAATGTCTTCAGACTTGGCAACTGCTGCTGCTCAAGAAGCACTTGAAAAAGCAGGTCTCAAGCCCGAAGATGTTGACGGTATTATATTGGGGACTATAGTAGCAGATAAAGTTATGCCTGCAACAGCATGCATAGTTCAAAAAAAGCTTGGCTGTAAAAATGCTTGGGCTTATGATATTACTGCTGCTTGTAGTTTTGTTCCCATTGCGCTGAATAATGCTGCTTTGATGATTCGCTCAGGGCAAGCTAAAAATATTTTGATTATTGGCACTGAAATTATGTCGCGAATTATAGATTGGAAAGATCGCAATACTTGTGTGTTGTTTGGCGATGGCGCTGGAGCTATGCTTATTAGCGAAACTGATGATCCCGATCGCGGCTACATTAATACCTATTTAAAGTCCGATGGCACCACAGATCATATCTTGTATGTAAATCAACCCAACCATGAAAATCCTTACATCCAGATGGATGGACAAGCGGTTTTTAAAATGGCGGTGAAAGAAATGACTACTTCTGTGCGCAAAACCTTAGAAATGGCTAATCTTACAGTGGATGATGTGGATGTTTTATGCCCTCATCAAGCTAATTTGCGTATTATGGAAGCCACTGCAGATAGATTAAAAATTCCCCGTGAAAAGGTCTTGATGAATTTGCATAAATATGGTAATACTTCATCGGCGACTATTCCCATAGCTCTCTATGAAGCTGAACAAGAAGGCAAGTTAAAACCAGGGCAATTAGTGTCCATGGTTGCCATAGGTTCAGGTATGGTTTGGGGTGCTAGTTTAGTAAGGTGGTAAATATGTCTAAAACGATTTTGCTTTTTCCAGGTCAAGGTTCACAATATGTTGGCATGGGTGGCCAATTAGCTAAGGAATTTGCTCCAGCAGCTGATTTATTGGCCCGTGCAGACGAGATTTTAGGGTTTTCGTTGTCCAAAATCATGGCCGAAGGTCCTGATGAGGTATTAAAAAGCACTGATAATACTCAACCAGCGCTGTTTGTTACATCGCTGATGGTTATGGGATTACTCAAAGACCAAGGCGTGCAGTTTGATATGGTGGCTGGGCATTCCCTCGGGGAATATTCTGCCGTGGCCGCAGCCGGTGGTTTTTCCTTTGAAGACGGTTTACGCTTGGTACGTGTTCGCGGAGAACTAATGGCTAAAGCTGGCGAATTAAAGCCTGGAGCCATGGCGGCGATACTCGGTTTAGATGCTGATAAACTCGCAGAAGCTTTGAATGAAGCCCAAAGTGCTGGAGTGGTGGTAGCTGCAAACTTTAATAGTGCTGGGCAAATTGTGATATCTGGATCCCAAGAAGGCGTGGCCAAGGCTGGGGAATTAGCTGCAGAAAAAGGTGCAAGAAAAGTTGTGCCTTTGCCTGTTAGCGGCGCTTTTCATAGTCCTTTAATGGAATATGCCCAAGAAGGTTTAGCTGAAGCTGTGGCAAAAACTAAATTTAATGACTTGTCAAAACCTTTAGTGGCTAATGTTACTGCGAGTTTGGTGAGTTCTGGTGCAGAAGTAGCCGATTTATTAGTAAAACAATTAGTTAGCCCTGTGCGTTGGCAGCAAAGCATGGAATTAGCTGTTAGTGAAGGGGTAAGTAAAGCCATAGAAGTTGGTGCAGGAAGAGTGCTTATGGGGCTAATGAGAAACATTAGTCGTGAAATCAAGGTTAATCCTGTGGAAAACATTGAACAATTAGCTAAGTTGCAATAAAGCAAGGAGAAATTATGATAAACTTAAAAAATAAAACTGCTATAGTAACTGGAGCTACTCGTGGCATAGGTTTGGAAGTAGCACGCAAATTAGCGGCCTGCGGAGCAAATATTGCCATTATAGATATTGAACTAGGTGATGGTGCTTCCATTGCTGCTATTGAGAAAGATTACGGTGTAAAGTGTAAAGGCTATGCTGCCAATGTGGCTGATGCCGATGCAGTAGAAAGCACCATGAAAACCATCATTGCAGATTTTGAATCCGTGCAAATTTTAGTTAATAATGCCGGAATTACTCGTGATGGTTTATTAATGCGCATGAAAGTTGAAGACTTTGATAGTGTAATTGCGGTGAACTTGCGCTCGGCATTTTTATGCACTAAAGCTTTAGTGCGTCATTTTATGGGACAACGCACTGGTCGTATTATTAATATGGCTTCCATTAACGGAATCCGTTGTCAAGCTGGACAGGCCAACTATGCTGCTTCAAAGGCTGGATTAATTGGTTTAACAAAATCCAATGCTGTGGAATTTGCATCCAGAAATATTACTGTAAATGCTGTGGCACCAGGATTTATCGAAACTGCTATGACTGCTAAAATGGACGAAGAGACCACTGATAAATATGTGGCATCTATCCCTTTGCGTCGCATGGGACAACCTGAAGATATTGCCAATGCCGTAGCGTTTTTAGCATCTGATGCTGCATCTTATATTACCGGACAAGTATTAGGTATTGATGGTGGCTTGGGCGCTTAATTTTAGAAATTCATCATTACATATATTCAAGGAGTAAAAATGACTGAACAAGAACTCATGGAAAAAATTACAGAAGTTGTTACTGAAAAACTCGGTGTAGAAGCCGATAAAGTAACAGCTGAAGCTTCTTTTGTGGACGATTTAGGCGCCGATTCTTTAGATCGCGTAGAACTCGTTATGGCATTGGAAGACGAGTTTGATATTGAAATCCCTGAAGAAGACGCTGAAACTTTAAATAAAGTGTCTGATGCTGTGGAATATGTAAAAACTAAAATTTAATTAGTTAAAGAAATTTCTAATGGCAATTGGATAGCTTTCCAGTTGCCATTTTTTGTGCAAAAATTATGGTTGCAAATATCACAAAAGATCATCCACGCAAAAAGGCCATAGTGGGCATTCCGGTACGCTTAGCCCAAGCTGTTTTGAGGTTATTGCGTAGAAAGTCTGGCGAAGGGCTAGAAAACTCCTTGTCTTATCAGTTTAAAAATCCGGAACTGTTAGCTCAGGCAATGATTCACCGTTCTTGGGTGCCTGGTAGAGAATTAGAAACTTGGCAAACCAATGAACGCCTAGAATTTTTAGGTGATTCTGTGCTTAATATGCTAGTCACAGAGTATTTGTACGATAAAAACCCCACTCAATCTGAGGGAGAACTTTCTAAAAAAAAGAGCATTATTGTGAGTGGTAGAGCTTTGGCTGATACAGCAAGGCAATGGAATTTGGGAAAATATCTGCGTATTGGTAGGGGTGAAGCCAAAGCAGGGGGACGCAACAAAGAAAGTATTTTAGCCGATGCTTTTGAGTCAGTAATTGGTGCAGTATATATAGATGGCGGTTTGGATTCTTGTCGAAAAGTACTTGAATGTAGTCATTTTCCGCGTATAGATAATATTCTAAATGATGGAGAATTAAAAAATTACAAGAGTAAATTGTTAGAAATGATGCACGCCCAAGGTAAAGAAGCTCCTATTTACCAAGTGGTTAAAGAACTTGGACCTGAACACAAAAAAGAGTTTTTTGTAGAAGTTTTGGTGGACAATGAGTGTTTGGGTGAGGGGTGTGGAGTTTCCAAGAAACGAGCCGAACAAGATGCGGCCCGAGTGGCTGTTTTAGCCTTAGACCATAAGTTATAAATATGAAAAAAATCATCCTATTAGTTTTTTTTATAATTTGTGCTTGTAAAGATAAAGCACCCACTGAACTTACAATTGAAGAAGTTGTGGAAACATCTTATCCATTAATACATTTGAAATCTGCTAAGCAAAAGGTCAATCTCAGCGAGCATAGCGTTGTGCAACTTAGTCAAGATTTTTGGCTTGCACCTCAGGAAGTTAGCCAAGGGCAATTTGCGGAAATAATGGGTTATTTGCCTGCAATTCGCTCGGCTTTGCGCGGAGATTCCTTGCCTGTAGTTAATATTTCAGCTGTGGAAGCCATGTTGTTTTGTAATGCTCTCAGTAAAATCGATAATTTAGATACAGTTTATAGCTATGCACACATAGAAAAGGAGGGCGATAAAATAAAAAGTGTGCTAGCTTTAAAAAGCGATTTAAGTGTCCAAGGCTACAGATTACCCACCGAAGCAGAATGGATTTTTGCGGCCCAAGATTTGGAGCTAAGACCGCAAAATGGCTGGGTGGCAGAAAACTCCCAGGGCATTTTGCATTTGCCTTGCAGTTACGAAAATCCCACTGAAGTTTGCGATTTAATTGGCAATGCCATGGAAATGGTGGAGGGTTGGTATCAGGAACCGCCAGCAGGCACTCATTTAGACTATGTGGGTGCTTTAAATCCCAATGATATGGAAGAACGCATGGTAAAAGGAGGGAGTGTTTTACATGAAGTAAGTGCAGCACATGGCTTTAATAGGCGTGATGTTTATAGTGCGAATTTGTTGAGTGCTCAAGAATATATAGGCTTTAGGGTGGCTCGAGGTAGCATAGATAAACCGCTTTATGCAGTAGCAGATGCAATTACAGACATAGCTTCCAGTCAAATTGATATTTTAGCTACTAAAGAGAAAATAAAAAGTTTTTTTGGCACTGCGCATTTGCGTTTAGTTTTGGTAAATTCCCCGCAACAAACAATTTATACTTTAAATTATTCTGCACCGTCGCCCAAATGGACAGCTCGTCCTGCGGGGGAGCTAAATCCTAGGCATCCTAGTATTTCTCCTGATGGTCGCTATATAGCTTTTGGCACCCGTGGTGAAGGTCAGGCTGGGGAGTCAACTTTGTGGGGAATTGCTTTTGGAGATTCTTATAAAGATCCCATGCCCTACGGCTTTGGGGCCATACCCCGTTGGTGGGAAAATGATGCAGATACGGTCTTATATTATGTAAGCAGTGCTGCTTCAAACAATGATTCTTTGGCTTGGCTCCGTGGAAAAACTTCTAAGCGACAGCTAAAAGATGGTTTTGCCCAAGAAAAAGAAGATATTTTGGTCCAGGGAGCATATCATAGTGGCATGGATAGTGCGCAAAAGTGGCTAGTTACAGCCTCCACCCAGCTACGGGTGCTAAATATGGAGACTGGAGAGTTAAAAACCCTCTTTCAATTTCCGCAAAATGGAAAAGATAGCACTGGATCCACTCAGGTTTGCAATGCTAGCATTAGCCCTGGAGCAAACCCTCGCATAGCTTTTTTGGATTTTGGTTACACAAAAAAATCTTCCTTAGTGGGAAGAGCTTATGGAGTCCATGAATTTATCTTTATAATGGATCCTGCCACTGGCGAAGTTACAGACACCATTGCTGCACCAACGGGAGCAGTAGCTTGGGACGATCCTGAATGGTCTAATCATCCCGACTTTATTATTGCCACCGCCACCGACAAAGATGGCTACCGCAAAGACTTATATGCTATAAATGTGCGCACCCACAAAAAATTGCATTTAGCTCACAGCTATGATCTACAAACCCCGATGTTGTGGATACGCCCCCAAGGTGAAAATACTGCAGATTTTTCTGATTCTTTGGCACTATATGCTTTCCCTTACACCCCATTTACCTTATCCCTAGCCAATCAATTGGAAAGGTTTTGGTTAAAAGCATCAGAAATAGATGGGATAGTTATGGGGTCGTCCCGCTGTTATCACGGAATTATACCCGAAGATCTCAGCACTGGCATATACCAGAATCTCTGCTTACAGGGCGGAGTGCTTCCCACGGTAAAAAAACTATTACCATATTTATTTAATCATGCAACTAAGGTTAATACCATGGTTTTAAGCTTAGATTTAGATCTAATGTTTTTTAGTACTGAACAAAATTGGGAAGATCGCTTTGGTAAATCCATAGGCTACTTATACGATTCATTGAATAATTTTTGGGCCGAAGGTTTACCCGAAGGGTTTTTAGAGGAGGTTGTTTATAAACAATCCCCCACTATTCACGAAACTAGTTCTAATTGGGGAGGAGCTACTATAACTGGAATTGATAGCTATGAATACTCCCCAGAGCCTAGTTACACTATAAACAATCCCAATTTGGATTATAATATGCAGTTATTAGCAGAAATAATATCCCAGGCTAAAGAAAAAAAGATGCAAGTTTTAGGTGTTGCTACGCCTCAAAATAACTTTGAAGCAAGATATTATGGCCGTTATGGACTAAGCATAGCTGATGCCGAAGATATAAAGAAACGAATTTTAGAATTACAAGCACATAATCAAGAAACATTCAAAGTCTTGGATTTGCATCAAAATGGTGCCCATAAGATGCCTGTAGAAGGTTTTTTCGATATGGATCATGTAAATATTGAGGGATCACAATGGATTACTACCCGAGTAGATTCTGTATTGCGTGAGGGCTGGTAAATGCAGTGGAATTTATTGCTTTCTTCCGCTAAACCTGGGGCTTGGCAAATGGCTTTGGATCAGGTTTTACTAGAACGCATGGAAGTGGGGAGCATAAATCCTATTTTGCGTTTTTACACTTGGAAGCCCTGGTGCATTACTTTGGGGAACTTTCAAAATGCCGTGGAACAAGTGGATTTAGCTGCGGCCAAAAGAGCGGGGGTAGATGTGGTGCAACGCATCACTGGTGGTCGCGCGGTATTCCATGCCGAAGAACTTACTTATACAATATGCGCTCCCAAAAATGTGGCCCCTTGGGGGAAAACTTTGGGGCAAACTTACGATTGGGTGTCGGAACGCTTGCTTGCAGGCTTGCAGGGCATAGGCTTTCAAGGTGATTTAGCCCGCGGCGCCACGGGGCCTGTAGATAGCAACTCCCAGCGGCATTTGGTAAAGCCACCCTGCTTTTCCAGCGCATCTCGGGCGGAAATCGTGTGGCAAGGGCGCAAATTGGTGGGGTCGGCCCAACGCCGCACCAAGCAAGCATTTTTGCAACATGGCTCTATTGTCTGGGGCGATGCGCATTTAGGCTTGGTCGATCTCCTAGAATTTCCCCCAGAGCAAAAACCCGCCATAAAAGCTGATTTAGAAGCGCATTCCGTAAGTTTGGGGCAAATTCCTGGTTGCGACACGGATTCCAACAGCATCACAGAGGCTTTAGTACAAGCTTTTTCAGCTCATTTAAAATTAAGTTCCTGGAAAATTCCGGCAGATATTTTAGCAGAAGTGGAAAAAAGAATAAAAACTTCAAGTAAAAGCTAAAGTCAAGTATTAAACTGCCGATAATATAATATGAACTAGTTTTATTTCGGAGGAAATATGAATATTGCAAATGTATTAAGTGCAGCTGGGGGCGATGCCATGGGTGAAATCGGCATTGCCATGCTTAAAAAAGCTCAAGACGCAGAAGCTTCTGCAGCCGCTCAATTAGTGGATTCTTTACCACCTCCTCCCACCAGTGCAAGTGCCCCCGGAGTTGGTACCAAAGTAGATGTCGTGGGTTAAATTAAGAACATTAAGTTAAATAAAGTTTAAAAAACAAAAAGAGTAGCTTAGCTACTCTTTTTTTATTGTTTGTATAAATCTTTTACCAAGGTTGTTTACAACGAGGGGGCCCCAGTATAGCTTGCCAAGCAATACCTTCTGCTAGTTGTCTTCTTTTATTTGAACTTTTTGCAACTTTTCGCGGAGAACTTGTCTTTTCAACAGCTTTCACAGCAGCAACTTTTTGAGGAGCTGGAGTAGGAATGCTGATTTTTGGAGGCGATACTATGGCTTGTAGCAAAGCTTCTTGTTCTTGCATAAACTCTTCGTATTGATCAGCGAGGGTGGCTGGAGCGCTCGCAGGCTTTTCCTCTGGTATAGGAGGCGGAGCCTGGTGTTCCTGAGAATATGATTCCATAACAACTTCGCCATGAAAGTCATCTTCTGCATAAATTTCTTCATCATAGACTTCTTGGCTGGAGCTGTTTTCATAGCCTTCGGTGTTATTTTCGGCACCGAAATCTTCTACGGTATCGTAATCCTCGACTTCTGTAGGCAGCACCGGGGGAGTAGTTTTAGAAGCCACGGGTTTAGTTGTGGCTTTTTTGCGGGCTGCCTTTTCTTCAAAATACTTACTAACCACAGATATACCTACAATTATCAACACCATTATAATGGTGCCTAAGTCAGAACTTAGCAGTCTATGCAATATATCAACTATTAAGCCATCCATAAAAGACTCTTTTACTCTTCTTCGGACTTAGATTGCGGTTCGCCACCGAGCGAAGTGCGCATTTGCGTATCAGCTTGTAAGTTTTTGAGATTATAGTAATCCATAAAACCCATTTTACCAGCTTTAAGCGACTCGGAAATCGCCATGGGAATCTGGGATTCCGCTTCCACCACTTTGGCATTCATTTCCATAACCCGGGCTTTCATCTCTTGTTCAGCGGCCATGGCCATGGCACGTCTTTCTTCGGCTTTGGCTTGGGCAATCTTTTTGTCGGCTTCGGCGCGATCAGTTTCTAGCATAGCACCAATGTTGCGACCTACATCAATATCAGAAATATCGATGGAGCGAATTTCATAGGCTGTTCCCGAGTCCAAACCAGCCTCCAAGACTTTTTTAGAGATCATATTGGGGTTTTCTAGCACTTCTTTGTGAGATTTGGCGCTACCAATGGACGAAACAATGCCTTCACCCACGCGAGCGATGACGGTTTCTTCGCCAGCACCACCCACTAATTTTTGAATGGATGCGCGCACAGTAATGCGAGTTACAGCCAACAATTCAATACCATCCAAAGCCACAGCACTCACTTTTGGTGTCTCTATGACCTTGGGGTTCACAGACATTTGCACCGCTTCGAGCACATTACGGCCGGCCAAGTCAATGGCGGTGGCATCTTTAAAATCTAATTTGATATTAGCCATTTTAGCGGCAATTAAGGCTTGCACCACGCGCAACACATTACCACCGGACATATAGTGAGCTTCGATGGCATCGGTGTTTATGGGCATACCAGCTTTGCAACTTAATATGCGGGCGGATACTATGGTTTTGGCAGGAACTTTACGAATACGCATTCCAACTAAGCTGAAAATACTTACCCCTGCTCCCGAAAACATGGCTTGTAACCACAAACCTATAAACTGGAACAAAAATACAGCTAAAACCAGTGCGGCAATTCCTACCACAATTAAAATAAAAGGCATCATAAGCTAACTCCTTGTGAAAAACTCATATACAATTTAGTCATTATCCTTAACTTCCACCACTTTTATGTGGTTGGCTTCCACTTCTATCACTTTTACTTGGACCCCTGGTGTGAGCATTTTATAGGGGGACTCCGCTTCCACCACCAAATTCCCAATTTGCACCTTGCCTCCAGGGCGTAATACCGAAACAGCCACTCCCACATCGCCCACTTGTACATTTAAAGTTTCACTCACCACGGGTGACAATCCTTCCAAAGCACTTTGGTGCATAGGGGAAAACCCTGGGGGTAATTTAGTCAAGACATATTTAGAAAAGAAGAATGGAATGGTTAAAGCTGTAATGGCACTGCCAAAAACTAAAAATAAAGCATAATTTAAAGCGCTGATATCTAATCCTGTCCATGCGGGGAGCTTCCAGGCCACAGTGGATTCCTTAAGTACCATAATTAGGGCTATAATTATCACTGCCAAACCGCTGAGACCACTAATCCATGTACCAGGTAAGATTAATATCTCCACAAAAATTAAAATCGCCCCTAAAAGCAAGAGCACCAAAGGCAATTTGTCGGCTAATCCGCTCACATATTGTCCACCGAAGACAATGGCGAGCAAAACCACACCAGTTATGCCAAAAATACCGAAGCCTGGGGTTTGAAACTCCATGTAAATAGCACCGAAAGCCAGCATCATTAACAGGGGGGATATGGCGGCCAAAAATCCCGCTAATTTCTCGGACCAAGTGGTTTCTATTTTAGCAATGCTCTTAATTTCCAGTTTTTGCTGCAATTGTTCAAGGCTTTCCACCGTGGCTTGGGAAAAACCTAATTCCACCGCTTCTATATCCGTCATGGTTAATAATTCTCCAGCATGAACTAAGATCTTTTTAGTCCATAACGCCTGTTCTTCCGGGGGCATGGCATCAAAAACCGCGCTTTTTTCAATAATCACAGAGTCTCCACGCCGCAATTCCAAGATTTCTAGCTCGGGGGAAACCATAGATTCGCTCAGTAATTCGGGGTAGCCATTGCGCTGGGCTAAATTGCGAAACTTGGCCCGCAGGGGAGATTGGATTTTTTCACCCACGATATTGGGACCATCGCTGCCTTGAATAATAGGTGCGCAATCGCCAATGGTGGTTGAAGGCAACATATAAAGTTTATTACAAGCCAAGGCAATTAAGGACCCCGCCGAAATAGCTTTTTGCCTAACTAAGGCCGTGGTGGGGATTTTTAATTCGGTGATGGCATCCACAATATCGTAAGCGGCATTAAGTTCGCCCCCAAAAGAATTGATTTCAAAAATTATATGGTCAGGCTTTTGCTCCAAAGCGTGTTTTATAGCCCTTTGCGCATAAGCCACCATGGATTTATCTACGGTGCCTTCTAATTCAATATGCACGGCGTGGGTGCTTTTTTGCCCCCAAACAGTTACCATGCTCAGCAAAGCAATAAAAATAATTTTGTTTATAAAGTTTTTCATACTTAAAAATTAGTAAAGCTTTAAGGAATTAAGAGCTTTTGTAACCGGTGTTCATAAGTGTGTTCGTTTAAAATTTTGCGTCGCTGTTTTAGAATGACATTTCTTTTTTCACTTTCATGAAGTTGATAATATCTTATTAAATCTTGCAGTTCTTCTTTGGAGTTAAAAGTGGAGAAGGTGTTTTTGCCAAATAATTCTGCTAAATCACTTTGGGCATCGCTAAGCACCAAAGCACCAGCCAGGGGAATATCAAAAACCCGCTGATTTACCGCATTGGGCATTTGGCAACTGCTAATGTTGATGTGTAAATCGATGTTTTGGTAGTGAGCGCATAAATTTTGCCGATAATTTATGTCTGGTACAGTGTTCACATTTGGGCCAAAAGTTTCACGCCAACCTTCGGGATCCCCTGCTAAAAGCAAGTCTTGCTCCAATAATTCTGCTAAAAAATGACGACGTTTTAAATGACTGGCGCTATGTTGCACCAATGAGCTTAACCAAGTGCGGTTGCGTTCATCGTCAAAAGGCAAGTCCCAATTATTGAGCACATCGAAAACTTGACAATGTTTTTGCTTAGGAGCAGATAAAATTTCCTCTAAAAGTTGCTGGGCCCGTATTTGCACCTCGGTTTCTAGTTGGGGATTCCATAAAAAAGCTTGGCGAATGGAGTCCAAAAAGCTGCTAGCCATGGCGGAACCTGTAAAAGCCAAGGGATATTGGGGGCTAACTGCGGATTTGGGCAAAGAAAATATTTGCGGATCGCCAGCCAAGGGCAACCATTGGGGGGTGGAGAATCCCACCTCCATTAACCAAGATAAATAGGCTTTTTCCCAACAAAAAGCTTTGATATGGGGGTATAAACGAGATGAATAGCCTAGAGCAATGGGGCGCGGATCATCCACAAACCAGCAATTGATGGGGATTCCTAAACGCATGGCGGCATCTACCAAAATACCTTCGTGATCGATGCCTTTCATATTTATACTGATAATAATATGAGGCAAAAAATCTTGCAATTCCCGCATTACCGTGGATTCCCAAACCCCAGGATTGTCATTATGCTGATAATCTAAGCATTTCACCACATTTTCTTGGTTTTGTAGAGCGTTAAGCACTTCTTGTTGCAAAAAATGATGGCCAAAAAGCAGCAATACCCGCTGGGATTTGGGGCTAGATTGAGGGACTATGCGTTGCTGTTCGTTGCGAATATAGGCGCTGGGTTCCGAGCTGCCATAGCGTAAACTGCTGAGATCTTGAAAAACCACGGAAGTGAAATCTTCACACAAAATTCTGCTAAATCTGTAGCTGGCTGGGTGGCGGATAATTTGCAAAGTGGGAACTTCTAGTAGATGAAGTTGATCGCGCAAAATCGTCAAAGCTTGGTAATTTTGTTCAGGATCGGTGAGCAAGGCGCTAATAACCGTGTTTTCAGAGCTTTCTACCACTTTTTGCGCTGCTGCTAGCAAATTGGGGAAAGATTCGCACAAAACAATGATTTTCCCCTTTACTTGTGCTAATTCTTGTAAATGATAGCCCAAACCTGTGCCCAAACACAGTATAACATCGCCCCAGATTTCGGTGGGAGCTAAAAGCTCAGCTTCTAATTGGGGATTCACCGCACTGTGCAAAAGTTGGGTTTTACCTGTAGCGTCACGCAGCAGAGCAGATTGCTGCCCCGATGAGCTTTTGAACAAAATACATTCTTGACCTTGATATTCCATTCATTTCAAGATAAGTTTAAGATATGGATTTTAGGGAAAATAAATTGGAAATCAGACGAATTGCGGATTTTTTGCTACAAGGGCGCATTGGCGAAGCTAATTCCCGCTGGAATAATTTGCTGGGAAATTTGGCAGGCTTTATGCGTGGATTAGACGAAACTAGCCAACAAAAAGCATTGGTAGTGCTCAAAAATATTTTAAATCAACAACAAACTCAAGATTGGGTAGCCATGTCCGATGCTTTGAACTATGAATTATTGCCTTTTTTGGAAAGCTCATGATTAGTGTGGTGATATGTAGTGTGGAAAGCAGTGCGGCGGATTTAGTGCGTCGCAATGCCATGCGTACCGCAGGAACTTTGGCAAAGCCTTTTACAGATATGGAGTTTATCATTATTGATAACAATCAAGATCCCCGAGGAATATGCGCGGTTTATAACGAAGGGGCGCGGCGGGCCCAAGGGGATATTTTGCTTTTTATGCACGAAGATGTGTTTTTTATGGATTTTAATTGGGGCAATATCCTCGAAGAAAAATTTGCAAATAATCCGGAATTGGGGGTTTTAGGCTTAGCGGGGAGCCAAATATTAAATGCTACCCCCCCTTTTTGGCCATGGTTTGGCGATCCTTATTTGGCTGGAAGAATAGTGCATGAAATAAACGATGGTAAAGATTTTTTTATCATGCCCTATGGCGCCGATAACAATGATAAAAGAGTGCTCGTAGCAGATGGTTTATGGTTAGCGGTGCGTCGCCAAGCTTGGGAAAAACATCCCTTTGACGAAGAAACTTTTAAAAACTTTCACTTTTACGACTTGGATTTGTGTATGCAAATGTACCCCCAGTATCAAGTGGTGGTTAGCTCCGAAATTTTGGTAAAACATCTTTCCCAAGGGAGTTTTGGCCCTGTTTGGGAGCAAGAAGCCGAGCTGTTTTTGGAAAAATGGGGGCATAAACTCCCCCTTAGCGTACCTGGCATAAGCATACCACAACAGCGTGGGCCCATGCCAGTTAGCGTGAATATTAAAGGGCAAATAAGCCAACAAACAATAGTTTAAAAGACTATTTAATATTCAAGTTATCGCTTTCGTCTTTGGTGGCTTTGCTGTAATCTTGGTCTTGGCGTTCCAAGTTCACTTGGTTTTTTTGCAAATACAAGTCATAGACTTTTTCTGCATCCATGCCGGAAGTTAAAGCCAAGCTCACCCAAAAGTGGAGCTGATCCACAATTTCCACGCGAATATTTTGCATATCCAAGGAGTCTTTGCTCCACCATTTCCACAATAATTCTTCACGCAATTCCCGGGATTCATCGTCCAAGGCGCTCAAATAGTTAGCCAACCATTGGTTGGTTTCGGTATTGGGACCTTTAGCGGCTTCGCTTTCGCCTAATTCCACCAGTTTTTGCATGGTGAGCGTGTTACCTTCGCCATCGCGAATATCTCTTTTGGCAAAAACATAATCGTTGAGCAGGCTTTGCATGCGGAAAATTTCAGCGAGCATATCGGGTTGCTTAGCAGACATATAAACCTCGGGGAAAATTGTAAATATAGGATTTAAACAGGAATTTCTAACCATTTATCATTAACCATTAATTTAGTACATTTCCCTTATGCGCAAAAAGAGTTTTAACACTACCGGGCCTTGCATGGCGGATATGCACTATATGCTTTCCCCTGTGGATCGCATTGATGCGGGAAAGTTAAAGCGATTTATAGACGAAAAGCTTTACTGGGTGCTGCACGCGCCCCGCCAAACGGGGAAGACTAGTTTTTTGCTGAATTGGATGGAGCAACTCAACGCCCAACCGGGGATAATTTCTTTGTATGTATCGCTGGAAGCTTGCCAAGGAGTTACTGATGCGGAGCGAGCTATCACTATAGCTTGTGAAATGATAGAAATCAGGGCTACTAAGCATTTACCCGAAAAATATCGCATCCAAAGACCTCAAGAACATTTCAGTGGTGCCAAATTAAACTCAATGCTAAGCACTTGGGCGCAAAATCACCCAGATCATAGTTTGGTATTGCTGTTTGACGAAGTGGATGTGCTCGAAGGCCCCGCCATGATTAGCTTTTTGCGGCAAATTCGCGATGGTTTTTCTGGGCGCGGGCGGGGTAAATTCCCCATTAGCATTGCTTTGGTGGGCATGCGGGACTTGCGGGATTACTTAGTTTATGCCAAAGATGGGGTTCCAGTAAACCCAGGTTCACCTTTTAACATTAAAGAAGAAAGCTTTTCGTTGCAAAACTTCGATGTGACTGAAGTCAACGCCCTGCTCAGTCAGCACACCAACGCCACCGGACAAGTTTTTACTGACGACGCTAGAGAACTGCTCTACCATTACAGCTGTGGGCAACCGTGGCTGGTTAACTCTTTGGCCAAAAGATGCGTGTTAGATATTTGCCCTAACGGTGAGGATATTATTGCGGCGCACATAGAGCAAGCCAAAGAAATGCTTATAGAACAACGGGAAGTGCACATTGATTCTTTGGCGGAGCGTTTAAAAGAGCCCCGCATTAGGCAAGTTGTTGAACCGATTCTAATTGGTAAAAACGATCCTGAATTAGCCACTAGACCTAGTTTTGAATTTAGTTTAGACCTAGGGTTAATAACCATAAAAAACGGTACTCCGCAAATAGCCAATCCTATTTACCGCGAAGTACTGATTCGCAGTTTAAACTATGGTCAGCAACTGGCTATCCCCGCTCCAGAATTTAAGTGGCAAAAAGATAACGGTGATTTAGACATCGAAGCATTAATGGAAGAATTTCAGACCTTTTGGCGGCGCAATGGCGATTTATGGGAGCAAAAAGCTGATTACACCGAAGCTTTTCCTCATTTACTACTGATGGCTTATTTTCAGCGCATTGTCAACGGCGGAGCCCGTTTAACTCGTGAGGCTGCCGCAGGTAGGGGGCGCATAGATATGCTGGTGGAGTGGAAAAAATGGAGCCACTTGGTGGAAATCAAATTAGTGCATCCCCACGATGGTCGTGCCACCACTTTAAGCGAAGGACTCAAGCAAATCGCTTTTTATGCGGATAAAGTTAAACCCGATACCCAACATTTAGTGATCTTTGACCGCACCGACAAAGGCCGCGCCATGAGTTTCGAAGACAAAATGTATCGCGAAGATTTAGAGGGAGCTGCCGGCCCCCTTAGCGTATGGTGGTTTTGAGTAATTATCAGAGGAATAGCAACGGTACCGATGAGTTTGACTTTGCTTGCCACTCAGGGGGAGTATATGTTTGGAATCTCTTTTAAATAACTAAAGCCCACTAGGTGGTTATCGGTAGAATCCGCTAAGCCTTGGTAAAATATCAGAGTGCGTTGCGCTGGGAGTGAGCTGCAATGGGGTTGTGGAAAGGGAAATGCCAGAGTAACCGAGTCGGCTGCGCTTCCTGTAAATATATAGTTGCTGTCGAGGCAGGTGCCAGGGTGGGTTTTAAGCATTTTTATGGCCAATGATTTTTTAACATTGTAGTCAAAATATAGAGCGTGGCTTTTTTGAAATTTAAGGTGTTGCCCGGTGGCTAATTCGTAAACCCTGAAAGCTAAAGTGTAAAAAACACTAGCAATAGCTAGGGTTAAAATGATTTCGATCAAGGTAAAGCCAAATTTATTATTCATAATCGCAGATATATAAGCTTCGAGTGGTGTCCTGGTTAGCTCTAATAGATGTGGCTTGAAAGCAGGCTTCAGGGTCTTTTTTATGGGCTTGAATCACTATTTCCCAGTGCCAACCATGGTAATCTAAGTGGGTAAAAATGGTGTCAGGGGTGTCTATTTGTATGCTGTATAAATAAGTTTTGCTGAGGTTATTGCCATAGTCGTTTATCCAAGCTAGTTCGGTGGTGGGGTTTTTAAAAAAGAAACTTAACAATACGGTGCCTGTGGTGCATAACAAGGCTATGCTTATTAACACTTCTACTAGAGTAAAACCGATGCGTAATTTAAAATGCAATTGCCGCCTCGCTGCCGATTTTAATCACATCGGGTATGACTACTTTATAGTCATCGCTAAATATGATTTTGCCGTCTTTCAAAAAACCTTGCCATGCGGTACTGTCTTGTTCATAAACCAGTGACCAAGCCACCACATTGCCATTAATTTGGCCTCTAAAGTCCAAGCTTCCATGGGCTAATATTGCCCCGGTAATATTTACGGAAGGTGATACGCTAACAGGGGCGTTTTTAAAAGTCGAGTTCCAGTTGTCGCCTAAAAAAGCAACTAATATTTGGGAGGCTACCAGTTTATTTAACATGAGAGTGCCAATGTAGGTGCTGGGGCCGGTCTTTTTCCCTTGTAAAATCAGCCAAAGCGCTTCTTTTTGCTCATAATCAAGGGAAACCAGTAAAGTGTCCAAAGCAAAATATGCTCCAGATACTTTTGCGCTGTCTTCCAAAAATATAGCGCGCGCTTGCACATTAGCCCTTTGTAAATTAACGCGGTGTTTTACAAATATGCGATCAGCGGTGATTTTACACTGCAAACAGCTGGCATCGTCTCGTAAAATAACGGTTTTGCAATTCAGCTCAGCGGGAATTTTTGCCAGCCCCTCAAAAACACAGCGTTCCTGCGCAAAGTCTTGCCCAAAGGACTCGCGAGTTTCAAGGGGGTAAAAAGCAATGGAATCGAAATAAGCAAAGGAACTGCCTGGTAATATATGGTCAAAACGCGCTTTTTTACTGGCGCCTAATGGGTAGCTTGTACTATAAGAAACGGAGCCGCTTTTTAGAGCCACTCCGCCAGAAATTACGGCATTTCCAGCCAAAGAGACACTGGTTGCAGGATCTAGTAGGGTCAAAGCTGGTAATTTAGGAACTAAATAACCCGTGTGTTTAGCAATGTGACGGGTGGAATCTTGGTTAAAAATGTTAAGTTGTGCAAAAGCGCCGTTTTGCAGGTGGTTTAGGTTATAAATTAATGTCGGTTCTTGGGTGTGGTATTGTAATTCTGCGGTACGCCAGGGTTTAGGTTCTGATTTCATTCTATAAAAGGCGTAGTTGGTGGCGCTTGTAAAAAACAGTTCATCGCGATTGTTTTTAAATCTTTGTTCAGATTCCATGCGTTCAGTTTGCACCATGCCATATAGGGTCAAAGCTAATAAGCCCATTATGGACAAAATCGCCAAACTAAGGTAAAGTGTGATCCCTTGTCGTTTGGAGTCGCTTTGGCATACAGTGTTAGACATAGATTAATTTGATATTGATTTTCAAGGGGGTAAAAAGCAAAAATATAAATATTGTTAAAGAGCGCAAAATACTATATTTTAAGCATGAAGGGTAATAATTCGTGGCAATTAAAAGAGAAGGATATATGGCGTATCATTTAACAAAAGCGCCTGATGTAGCTGCCTTGAGGCATTTGCCCGTGGATTTTATGCCGCTCTCTTTTGTGCGCGATACCAGTAATTTTGGTTATTTAGACAAAAATTGTTATCAATGTGTAGTCAAGGCCAACGAGTACTACGATGGTTCTGATGTCATGGATCGTCCCGATGCTATGAGCAACGCTTACACTGAGCACGATGGACAATATGGCAACAATGCTGGCTCTTTAGGAACGGTGTATGGGTTGGCTGATGCTGCCAGTGCCTATTCCCAGTCTTGGGGAATGCCCGCTCAAAATGCCATGGATTTTGTACCCCAAAAAACGCTCAATGCTGAATTGTTAGAAACAATTTATCTCAATCGCATTAATGCCCCGGGTGAGTTTTATCTACAAATTGCGCGGGATGTCGAAGATCGCTTTAGTCAAAGCATCACTAATTCCAAAGGTCAAGTGGTAGCCAGTTGGTCTTTTGATGGCGCTGCAGAAATGGTGGTTTTGTATGAATACGATGAAAACGATTTATTGATTAAGGAGTACCCCAAAAATAACCCCGCCCTGGGCAAAGAATATGGCTACGATGCCCTGGGTCGTGTGATTTCTTACCGAGATTCGGACCGCGGTGAAACTAAAACCGTCTATGATAAATATGGTCGTGCGCGTTTTACTCAAAACGCCACCCAGCGGGCTTTGGGTGCCAACTATTTCTCGGTAAAAATATTCGATAGTATAGGCAGAGTAGAGGCAGTGGGAGAGGTACAAGGCCAGTACAGCTTCACCAACCCCGATGCAGACATTCCTGGGAGCGACATTAAACTCCATGAGCGCTTTATTTATGGCAAACCTACGCCAACAGCTTTAGTGGAGTTGCTAAGCGATAACACCCTTGCAGACAGCATTTTAGCCGCCATGGAAAATATTAAAGCCCTCGATGTGGGAGCGCACATCACCTACGGCGCAGATGGCAATATGACCAGTGTAAGCATGGCTTCTTATGACCGGATGGGGCAAAAAAACAAACAATGGATGGTATATGGATTAGGTGGCTTGCCGGCTGTGCAACTCTATTATAATTACAATGCCGCCGGTGAACTAGTAAATAGTTTCTATTCACAATGGGAAAACGACCACTGGCAAGCTAAATCTCAACGCAAACGCCAATATAACTCCCAAGGTCGCTTAACCCACACCTTTGAGGTGGTAAACGGAGCGGATAAACTCATGGCGTCTTATGAATACACCGCTAACGGCAACACTAAAAACAAAAGCTACTACGACCAAGGCAGCGAAGTCTTTACCAAACAAATCCTCACCGACATTCACGGTCGCCCCACCCAGCTTAAATACACCAAGGGAAATGCTCCCCTATACACCCAGTCTCTAACCTATGAAAAGCCTTGGGCTAGTCGTATGCAAGTTGTGAACCACGATTATCATCAACTCAACCACAGTGGTGGCGCCAGTGTCCTAAATTACCATTACAGTTATGACTACCTGGGGCGCTTGTCTCAGGTAAGTGGCCCTAAAAACGCCAGCTATAGCTATGACAACTTGGGACGCTTAACCTCCAAATTTGAGGATAATATAGGAGTGGGCTATGCTTATTCCCCCGATCGCTACAGACCTAAGCATTACGATGTAACTGGCAGTGCTCACCAAGTAGCTTTTGACTATGACTCCTCGGGTAATGTGTGGTTCGATCAATACCGCTCCACGGCTTATAAACTCGATGCCGCCGGACTACCGCTAACCGCTTATAAACTAAAACAAAATGCAACTTATAACCAAGTTACCAATGGAACGCTACCTGAATCCCATTACGGTGATAAGCTAGAAATGGCCTATTCTGGCGGTAATCGCTTATGGTACAGCTACCATAGTGATGATAATATGTCCTATACGGAAGCTACCTTTAGCGGGGTGGGGGTTTATAAATCCATTGATAGCAGTGATTTTAACCTACAGCGCTTAGATCTAATCGGTGGGGGCTACCGCAACATGAATCAAAATGGTGAGGGTCTAGCATATTTTCCCATTACTGATGCCCAGG
>LSQX01132391.1_pt1 | contig 38909 bp, 30 predicted proteins | sample 654561 | NCBI WGS metagenome assembly LSQX01 (sample SAMN04489861, study PRJNA283612) | anaerobic digester metagenome | isolation source: 4 biogas reactors fed with cattle manure at either 37C or 55C with and... | place: Denmark: Kongens Lyngby | collected 2014 | reverse complement strand
GGCACCCGCAAGGGGCGCCCCTACATTGAATACATCAATGAAAACAGCGGTTTGGTAGTTTCTTTTACCGTTTCCAAATGACTCTGAACCCCTCAAAAACCAGGGCGGACACGGGGGTACTGCCCCTACTCCATTCTGACGACTGTCTGTGACAACCCGCAGCGTTTTGTGGTAACCAACAGCCTCGAAGGAGGCCGCCACAGAAACGCCGATGTCACCACCATCACCACCATCAACCCCGTCATCCCCCACGCCCCCCACGTCATTGTCCGCACCCTCATCCGCGTCCGCACCCGCACCCGCACCCCCGCCATCGGGCGCGCTTTCTCGGCAGCGCATGGCCTGGCGTTTTTACGACTTCGCCAACTCGGCCTTTCCCACGGTCATCATCACGGCGATTTACGTCACGTGGTTTAAAAACGCGGTGGTGGGCGACGCGGTGCCCGGCGCTTCGGACCGCCTCTGGGGCATGGCCAACGCCATCGGTGCCGCCCTGGTCTTTTTGTGCGCGCCCTTCTTGGGTGCCCTGGGCGACATCACGGGATACCGGCGCGCGTTCTTCATCGCCGCCTCGGTGGTGTGCATCGTCTTTACAGCGCTGCTCGCCACCACGGGACCGGGCACGGTGACGTCCGCCATGGTCTTCTTCATCCTCGCCTTGTGGGGCTTCGAGCTCGCCTGTGTGTTTTACAACGCCTTCCTGCCCGACCTCGCCGCCCCCAGCGACATGGACCGTCTCTCGGGATCGGGCTGGGCCCTGGGCTACATCGGCGGCCTGGGCGCGCTGGCCCTGTGCATCCCCATCGCCCTCTTCGCCCCGGCGCACGTGGGGCACATCCCGTTGGTGGTGGCCCTGTGGTTCGCCCTGTTTTCGCTGCCCGCCTTTGTGTGGCTCAAGGGACCGCCCCGCACCGCCTCCACCCGCGATGCCACCCGGCACGCCCGCGCCACGCTGGTGCGCAACTGGCAGCAGGTGCGCCGCCACAAGGGCTTCTTGCGCTTCATCGCCGCCTACTTCTTTTACGAAAACGCCACCGCCACCATCATCGTCTTTGCCGTGGCCTTTTCGGGCGACTCCTTGGGCTTCTCCCTGGTCGAGAACATCGCCCTGGTGGCCGTGATGAACCTGGTGGCCGCCCCCGGCGCCTTTGTCTTCGGGCGCGTCGCCGAGCGCATCGGTTCGCGCAGCACCATCGTCATCTCGCTTTGGATGTGGCTGGTGGCCGTGGCCGGAGCCCAGTTGGCCGTGTGGCCGGGCTTGTGGACACCCGCCACCGCCAAGGGATTGTTCTGGGGCGTGGCGGCGTTGGCGTCGGCCTGCATCGGCGCCATTCAGGCCAGCAGCCGCGCCTATGTGGGACAGGTGGCGCCCCCGCAGCGCAGCGGCGAGTACTTCGGCTTCATGGCCTTTGCCGGCAAGGGATCGGCCATCGTCGGTCCCCTGGTGTTCGGCCTGGTCTCCCACGCCTTTGCCAGCCAGCGCGCGGCCCTGCTCTCCACGGGGCTGTTTTTCGCCCTGGGGCTCGTGTTGATGCGCCGCGTTCCCCCGAGCCGCGACCTCGAAGCCCGTTAGGGGAGCCGGGGCTGCTGGCGGCTCAGGCAGTGGAGGCTGCCCCCCTCTTCGATGACCAAGCGACAATCGACGCCCTCGGTGCGGAGGTGGGGCAGGGCGCGGGACAAAATGCGCAGGGCCTCGTCGTCGGTGTCCTCGCCGTAGCGGGGCACCAGCAGCGCGCCGTTGACAAAGATGAAGTTGAGGTGGTTGGCCGGCAGGGTCTCATCGCCCAGTTGTCGCTGGGTGGGGAGGGGCACTTCGTCGAGGCGCCACCCGCGCTCGGAGCGACGTCGCATCCAGAATTGCAGGCGGTCTTTGATTTCGCGCAGGCGCTCGTGGTTTTCGCTGTGCACGTCGCAGTCGGCGTTGAGCACCAGGTGTCCCGGGGCGACGAAGCGCACCAGGTTGTCGATGTGGCCGTCGGTGTGATCGCCCTCTAGGCCAAAGGGCAGCACCAGCAAGTCGTCGAGGCCAAAGGCCGTGCAGATGGCGTTTTGCAGCGCCGTTTTTTGCTCGATGGGGTTGCGCGCCTCACCCACCAGGCAGGGCGCGGTGGTGAGGGCCGTGCCCAGGCCGTCGAATTCGATGGCGCCCCCTTCGAGGATGAAGTCGTGGGACTCGATGGGCCAGCCGAGCTGCGCGGCGATGCGCGCCGGGACCTGGTTGTCGGTGTCGTAGGGGGGAAATTTTTCGCCCCAGGCGTTGAAGGCAAAGGAGACGATGCGCCGGTGCGGTCCGTCGGCCACGAAGAAGGGGCCGTAGTCGCGCACCCAGATGTCGTCGGTGGGGATGAAAAAGGGCGCGATGGCAAAGGGGGTGTGCCGGGGCAGCGGGGCCTGTTCAAACGACGCGCGGGCGTGGGGCGGCACCAGGATGTGACAGGGTTGGTACTGGGCGATGCGCGCGGCCAGCGACGCGTAGAAGTCGATGATCTCCGGACGGTGTCCCCAGTTTTGCGCGTTGTGGGGCCAGGCGAGCCAGGTGGCGGCCTGGGGTTCCCACTCGGCGGGGTGGCGGCGCGTCATTTAAGGGGTGCCCCATTTTTTGAGCAGCACGCCGTAGTCGTCGGTGCGGCGATCGCGGAAGAAGGGCCAGGCACGCCGCAGGGCTTCGGTTTGCGCGAAGTCGGCGACGCTCCACTCGGGGCCGTCGTCGGTGTGGTCTTGGTGCGCTTGCAGGCTGCCGTCGGGGCGGCACAAGAAGGAATTGCCCCAGAAGGTGAGGTGCCCCTCATCGCCGATGCGGTTCACGGCCATGGCGTAGACGTTGTTGGCGATGGCGTGGCCGCGCATCACGGTGATCCAGGCGTCGCACTGGGTGGGCTTGATGTCGTCGGGCTCTTGGGCGTCCCAGGCGATGGCCGTGGGGTAGATGAGGATTTGCGCCCCCCGCAGGCACATGGCGCGGGCCGCCTCGGGAAACCACTGGTCCCAGCAGATGAGGACCCCCAGCACGCCGGCGCTGGTGGCGATGGGGTGAAAGCCGGTGTCCCCCGGAGAGAAGTAGTATTTTTCGTTGAAGCCCGGGTCGTCGGGGATGTGCCCCTTGCGGTAGATGCCCGCGGTGCTGCCGTCCCGCTCGATGACGCAGGCGGTGTTGTGGTAGAGGCCGTCGGCGCGCTTTTCGAAGAAGGAGTACACGATGACGCAGTTGAGGGTGCGGGCCATCTCGCGCCAGTCGGCGAGGTGCGGGTGGTCCGTGGTGATGGCGAGGTCGAAGTTGTCGCTGTCTTGCGAGATGCAGAAGTAGCGGGTGGTGAAGAGCTCGGGGAGCACCAGCAGGTCGACGCCTTGGTCGGCGAGCTTTTGGGCCTCGGCCAGGTAGTGCCGGTGGGTGCTTTCGACCGTGCCCTGGTAGCGGCTTTGAATCCAGGCGATGCGGGTGGTCATGTGTGGACTCCTTTGTCGTGTGGGTGGCCCGGCGTTGCGGCCTTGCGGCGCAGCGGTGGGTCAGCGCGGGATGCCCGGCGCGGGGAAGGCGGCGCAGAGCTCTTTTACTTCGGCGGCGATGCGGCCGAGCTCGGCTTCGTTCTCTTGGTTCTCGATGACGCGGTGCATCCAGTCGGCCAGTTGCGCCATTTCGGGTTTGCCCATGCCGCGGGAGGTGAGGGCCGGGGTGCCGATGCGCACGCCGCTCGGATCGAATGGGGGGCGCGGGTCGAAGGGCACGGTGTTGTAGTTGCACTCGATGCCGGCGAGGTCTAGGGCGCGGGCGTAGGGCTTGCCCGTGGTGCCGCGGGAGGTGACGTCGATGAGGATGAGGTGGTTGTCGGTGCCGCCGGAGACGAGCTTGAAGCCCTTTTCGCTGAGCTGCTCGGCCAGGTGGCGCGCGTTCTCGACCACCTTGTGGGCATAGGCGCGGAAGTCGTCGGTGGCGGCTTCTTTGAGGGCCACGGCGATGCCGCCGGTGGTGTGGTTGTGGGGGCCGCCTTGCAGTCCGGGGAACACCGCCTTTTGAATGGACTTGCGGTGCTCTTTCTTCATTAAGATCATGCCGCCGCGGGGGCCGCGCAGGGTTTTGTGCGTGGTGGTGGTGACGATGTCGGCCAGGGGCACCGGCGAGGGATGGGCGCCGCCCGCCACCAGTCCGGCGATGTGGGCCATGTCCACCATGTAGATGGCGCCGATCTCTTTGGCCACGTCGGCGAAGATTTGAAAGTCGATGATGCGCGGGTAGGCCGTGGCCCCGGCGATGAGGAGTTTGGGGCGGTGCTTGCGGGCCAGGTCGCGCATGGCGTCGTAGTCGATGAGGTGGGTTTCGGGGTGCAGGCCGTAGCGCACGGGGTTGAAGTAGGCGCCGGTGATGCTGACGCCCCAGCCGTGGGTGAGGTGTCCGCCGTGGTCGAGGGCCATGCCCATGACGGTGTCGCCGGGGCGGCAGAAGGCGAAGTAGACCGCCAGGTTGGCCGGCGAGCCCGAGTAGGGCTGCACGTTGGCGGCCTCGGCGCCGAAGAGGGACTTGGCGCGTTCGATGGCGAGGCGCTCGATGGGATCGATGTGCTGCTGGCCCTCGTAGTAGCGGCGCCCGGGATAGCCCTCGGAGTACTTGTTGGTCAGCACGGTGCCCGAGACTTCGAGTACGGCGGACGAAACGTAGTTTTCGGAGGGGATCAGCCGGATTTTGTCGTGCTGTCTTTGGGTTTCGAGTTGCACGTGTTCGGCGATTTCGGGGTCGACCTGTTTGAGATGTTCCAGCATGGCGGCTCCTTAATAGATGTGAATTTTGTGCCCGTAGATGTGGGCACATCCGTTCAGTGAACGGAACGGCAGTATAATCCTTCTAAGAAAAAGGGGAATCCGTTTCGCACCCCGTTTCGCACCCTGTTTCGCACCCCGTTTCGCACCCCGGCTCCGCCGCCTTGCTCACCCACAAGACCGCTCTTGCAAATACGGAAAATGAATCCTGCGCGACGGAAAATGATCCAGTCTGAGAGCAAAAAGGACCGTAATGCTTAATTTTTCTATGTTATTTTTTTCGGGATTCACCTGGAGCGAGCCTTTGTCCTCCCACTGTTCACGTGCCCAAAGGAGCCTCATGTCATCGCATTCGATTCACCGCTTGTTCATCATTGTGGCGCGCATTGCATTGTTTTTCGGCATCTCGGTTGCGGTCTTGCTGTTGCTGGCTTCGTGCAACGCCAAAACCTCTGGCCTTGCCACCGACAACGCCACCGACGTCGCGGACAGCGACACCGCCCCCCAAGACTCCTCGACCCTTCCCCTGGACACGGGGTACGGCGACCCCAACGACACACGCACCTTCTCCAAGCGCACGCTGGCCGAGCAGGTGTTCAACCAAGACGAACTCAAGGAATACCACATCACCATTGATGAAGACGTATACAGCGACCTGCAGGCCCACGGTGTCGACAAGGTGTACCGCCCGGCGTCCCTGCGGGTGGTGGCCAAGGCGGGCGAGTCGCTCTTCGAGAGCATTGGCCTGCGCTACAAAGGCGCCTGGACGCTGTCGCACTGCTGGAACGATTTTGGCGGCGTCCGCAGTCACGCTGGCGAGTGCGCCAAACTCTCTTTGCGCATTTCGTTCAAACGCTACGACGATCAGCAGCGCTTCCACGGTCTCAAAAACCTCAACCTGCACGCCCTGAGCGCCGACGCGAGCAAAATGCGCGACAGCCTCTCCTACGGCATCTTCAACGAATTCGGCATCGACGCGCCCCTGACCGCCCACGCCAAGCTCTTCATCAACGGCCGCTACGAGGGGCTGGTGCTCGCCGTGGAGCAAATCGACGGCCGCTACACCAAGGCGCACTACGCCAAAGGGGGCGACGGCAACCTCTACAAAGAAATCTGGCCCGTGGCAGATCTAAGCCCCGACCACGTGCGCAGCGCCCTGAAGACCAACGAGGAGGTGGGCGATGTGTCCGACTTCATCGCCTTTGGCAACCAAGTGGCCCAGGCCACCGCCGCAACCTTTTCGGCCGACATGGCGGACTGGACCGACATCGGCGCCCTGGTGCGCTACATGGCCGTGGACCGCGCCTTGCAAAACTGGGACGGTATCACGGCGTTTTACAGCCCCCGGACCCCGCACAACTTTTACTGGTACCACGACGACGGCCCCATCGACATGTTCCACCTCGTTCCCTGGGACCTCGACAACACCTTCCCGCCCTTTGACCCGTTCATGAATCCGCAGCAGTGGGTCACCGCGGCGCCCATCCCCAACTGGAACGTGAAACCCGCGGACTGCACGCCCATGTCGGTGTGGACCGCCAACGATCCCACGCGGGTCACGCCGCCGGGCTGCGACAACCTCATCCATCTGCTGGCGCACAACCACTGGGACGACTTTGCCGCCGCGGGGCAAGAGCTGCTCGACACCATCTTTGTTTACGATGCGCTCAACGCCAAGGTGACGCGCTGGGCCGAACTGGTGGCCCCGGCCATCGCCGACGACCCCTACGTCAACACGCAGGAATGGGAGCGCCGGGTCGACGAGCTGCGCGGCATTCTCCAAGACGCCATCTTCGATTTCGAACAGCACCTGCTGGAGGGGTACATCGAACAGTCGCATTGGGATGAGCCCGACGCCGACGCGCTCAATGCCCCCACGGACGAAACGGGCCTGAGGCGCGACATCATCCACAACTACGAGTTCATCGACGGGGCTGCCGACACCGCGCCCATCTGGACTTACGACTACGCCTCCTCCGGCACCACCACCGTCACCACCTGGAGCACGGCAGACCCCCTGTCGGGCCTCGCGGACCTGCGCATGGAGGTCGACTACACGCGCATCCCCGGCGCCTGGAATGAAGTGGCCGGCGTGGCGGTGGAGGTCGATGGCGGCGGCACCATCGATGTTTCCAAAATGGTGGAGATGTCGGTGACCCTGCGCGCCGATCGAGAGCGCAATCTGCGCATCGACTTTCGCAGCCCGGTGTACAGCGCGTTGTACGGCGGCATCTGGGAGGTCTTTTCGCGCGACATCATCGTTACGTCGGCGCCCACCACGTTCAAAATCACGCTGGGCAGCATTGGCTACCCCGACTGGGCCAAGGACGCATGGTCCGGCGATCAAGGCTGGACGGGATCCGACGCCGCGGCCCGCGCCGAGGTGCTGTCACGCCTGTCCGCCGTGGTCTTCGAGCTGTATCCCCAGCGGTCGAATGACGGCGAGATGATCGCCGAAACCGAACACGCCACCTTGCAAATCGACAACATCTATTTTCGCTTTTGACCCGCCGACAAGAATGTGTCACAAGCGGCCCATTGTCGCTGTCCGATAGATGGCGACAAGAGCGGTTGTGCCGCTCCGCTTACCTATACGGCGCACACAATTCACGCGGCTGGCCGCTTCGGTTTGGTCGCCGCAAAACCCAGCGGCTGTGATTTTTGGAACGGAAGTTTTTATCTTGTGGAAAATCTTGTGAATTTTATCACAGAACGGTTGACTTTATGCCTTTTCGATACTAGACCCCGGCTGCGTTGGGCGCGAGGGACAGCGTTTTTCTTTTGCGCCCACCGCCGTGACACAGCACAGTACAGCGTTCGCGCTCTTCATTTTGCGGTTTGTTTCACAAGGAGAAATTTATGCCTGTAACAGAGTTGCACAAATCCATTCTGGACGCAGCGGCACGGCGCATGGAAGCCAAAGAGCCGCCAGAGAGCATCGTGATCGAGATCGGCTCGGCCACATGCGAAAATGCGGCGGGTGCGCCCAAGGTGTACGCGGAGTTTGTCCGCCACATCAAAGCGAGCGGTCGCGATGACATCATCATTCGCCGCACGGGATGTTCGGGGCGCTGCAGCCGCGAGCCCATCGTCGGTGTGTTTGCCCCGGGGCAGATGCCGGTGAAGTACGAGCAAGTAACGTGGCGGGGCGTGCACGATATTTTTACGCGCCACGTCGTCGGCGGAGAACCCGTCGTCGACATGATGCTCGACAGAACCGACGAGGTGGTGTTTCGCCGCGAGTATTGGTTTTGTGCCACGCGGCAGTGCGAGAGCTTTGACAACGCCGATTTAATGAAGGGCTTCACCGACAAAATGGCGGCGGCGGGTGTCGACATGACGCGCGTGGCAGTGCGGGAAACCGACTGCCTCCACCTGTGCGACAGCGACACGGCGGGCGACGCCATCGCGCACATCGCCCTGCGACCGGATCGCATCATCTACGCCATTCACTCCTACGAGGACATGGACGCCATTATCGCCGAGCACGAGCTGGGCGGCGAACCGGTGGAGCGCTTGATGCTGCACGAAAAACCGGTGAGCGACGTCTTCTTCTCCCGCTACGGCAACCTGCCTTTTTTCAACATGCAAACCCGCGTGGCCCTGCGCAACAGCGGCGTCATCGACCCCGAGGACATCGACTCCTACTTGTTGCAAGACGGCTACCTGGCCTTGGCCAAGGTGCTCGACAAACACGATCAGCGCTGGGTGATTTCGCAGCTCCACGAGTCCAAGCTGCGCGGGCGCGGTGGCGGCGGTTACCCCACGGGCCTCAAGTGGGAGCAAACCCTCAACACGCCGTCGGATACGCGCTACGTCATTTGCAACGCCGACGAGGGCGATCCCGGCGCCTTCATGGACCGTAGCATTTTGGAGGGCGACCCCTTTGCCGTGGTCGAAGGCATGACCATCGCCGGTTTCACCGTGGGGGCCCAAAAGGGTTTCTTGTACATCCGCGCCGAATATCCGCTGGCGGTGAGCCGCGTGGAAAACGCCCTGGCCCAAGCCCGCGCCCTCAATCTGCTGGGCGACAACATCCTGGGCACCGGCTTTTCCTTTGACCTCGAAATCCGCCTGGGGGCTGGCGCCTTCGTGTGCGGCGAAGAGACCGCGTTGATCGCCTCCATTGAGGGGCGCCGCGGACAACCGCGCATCCGACCGCCCTTTCCGGCGCAAAAAGGCCTCTTCGGCAAGCCCACGCTCATTAACAACGTCGAGTCCTACGTGAACATCCCGGTGATCTTCACCTATGGACCGCAGTGGTTTTCGCAAATCGGCACCGACAAGAGCGGCGGCACCAAGGTGTTTGCCCTGGCTGGCAAGGTCAAGCACACCGGTCTCGTCGAAGTGCCCATGGGCACCTCCTTGCAGCGCATCGTCTTCGACATCGGCGGCGGCTCCCCGGAGGGCAAAAAAATCAAGGCCATCCAAACCGGCGGTCCGGCGGGGGGCTGCATCCGCATGGACTTCATGGACCTGCCCGTGGACTTCGAAGCGCTGATGGAGCTCGGCTCCATGATGGGCTCCGGCGGAATGATTGTCCTCGACGAAGACGACTGCATGGTGGACATCGCCAAGTTCTTCTTAACTTTCTCGAAGAACGAATCCTGCGGCAAGTGCACGAGCTGTCGCGAAGGCACGGTGCGCATGCTCGAAATCCTCGAGCGCATCACCGGCGGCACGGGCGTCCCCGAGGACTTGGACAAGCTCGAGCGGCTGGCCTTGCTCATGCAGCGCACCTCCCTGTGCGGACTGGGCCGCGCGGCGTCCAACCCCGTGCTCTCTACGCTGCGCTACTTCCGCGAGGAGTACGAAGCGCACGTCATCGACAAGCGCTGTCCGTCGCGCAAGTGCACCGCGCTGTTGCGCTACACCATCCTCGAAGACGCGTGCATCGGCTGCCGTCTGTGCGCGCGCGAGTGCCCGGTGGGCTGCATCACCGGCGAACGCAAAAAACCGCATGTCATCGATCAAGAAGCCTGCATCCGCTGCGGCCGTTGTTTTGAAGTTTGCAAATTCTCTGCGATTACACGGGATTAAAGTGGAGTGAACATGACTACCGAAAACAAAAAGAAAATGATCCCCATCACCATTGATGGATTGAAAATCGAAGTCGAAGAGGGCTCGACCATTGTGGAGGCGGCGTCGCATGTCGGCGTGCGCATCCCCACGCTTTGCCACCACCCCGACTTGAGCATTCCCGGCGCCTGCCGCGTTTGCGTGGTCGACGTCAAGGACCGCGGACACTACATGGCGGCCTGCTCGGTGAAGGTGTGGGAGGGCATGGAGGTGGAGACCAACTCGCTGCAAATTCGCCAAGCGCGTCGCGACATCGTCGAGCTGATCCTCGACAACCACGACAAGGACTGCCAAACCTGCGAGCGCAGCGGCAACTGCGAGCTGCAAAACCTGGCCAACGAGATGGGCATCCGCGAGCGCCTCTTCGAAGGGACGCGCAAAAACCTGCACGAAGATCACTCGAGCTGCGCGGTGGTGCGCAATCCCAACAAGTGCATTTTGTGCGGTCGCTGCATCCGGGTCTGTTCGGAGACCCAGGCCATCAACAACCTGAGCCAGCACGGCCGCGGTTTTACCACGGTGGTGGCCCCGGCCCACGAAGCCGACATGGACGACTCGGCCTGCATCCAATGCGGTCAATGCGTCACGGTGTGCCCCACGGCGGCCCTGCTCGAAAAAGACGACACCGAAGCGGTTTGGGCGGCTCTCTCCGACCCCAAGAAGCACGTGGTGGTGCAAACCGCGCCGGCCATCCGCGCCACCATCGGAGAGGGTTTTGGCATGGCCCCGGGTACCCCGAGCACCGGTCGCATGGTCGCTGCCCTGCGCCGCCTGGGTTTCGACGCGGTCTTCGACACCAACTTCGGCGCCGACCTGACCATCGTCGAGGAATCCACCGAGTTTCTGCAACGCCTGGAAGGCAAGGGCCCGCTGCCCATGTTCACCTCTTGCTCGCCGGGTTGGATCAACTATTTGGAGCGCTTTCACCCGTCGATGATCCCGCACGCCTCGTCGTGCAAGTCGCCCATGACCATGACGTCGGCGCTGCTCAAAACCTATTACGCCGAACAAAAGGGCATCGATCCGCACGATGTTTACGTCGTGGCCATCATGCCCTGCGTGGCCAAAAAGTACGAAGCCAAGCGCTCCGAGCACACCCTGCCGGACGGCACGCCCTACACCGATGCCGTGCTGACCACGCGCGAGTTGATTTGGATGATCAAATCGTACGGTGTCGATTACTGGACCACCGGAAGCATCGACCTCGAAAACTACCCGCGCGACACGTTTGACAACCCGCTGGGCACATCGTCGGGGGCGGGGGATATCTTCGGCACCACCGGCGGCGTCATGGAAGCCACGCTGCGCACGGCGGTTGAAAAACTCTCCGACGGCCGCATCAACCAAATTGATTTTCACGAGGTGCGCTCCGTGGACGGCATCCGCGAATCCGTGGTCGAGGTCAACGGCAAAAAAATTGTCGTGGCAGTCGTAAACGGCTTGTCCAACGCGGCCAAGGTGCTCGCCGAAGTGGCGGCGGGCAAGGAGTATCACCTGATTGAATTTATGGCCTGTCCGGGCGGTTGCATCGGCGGCGGCGGCCAGCCATATCCGCCCAAGGGCATGAAGCCGCGTGACCCAGAGCTGCTCTGGTTGCGGGCCAAGGCGCTGTACATGATCGACGCCGGGAAGACGCTGCGGCGCTCCCACGAAAACCCCGCCATCAGCAAACTTTACATGGACTATCTCGGTGCGCCGGGCAGTGAGAAGGCGCAAAAATTGCTGCACACGAATTACAGTGCGCGCTTGCCAAGGGGAATCTGATGACGATGCCTACAACACAAAATACAGACAACTGGAACGAAATTCAAAAGGCGTCCCGCGAAGAGTTGCCGCCGTCGGTGGTGGCCTTCATTGAAGACTGCCTGAAGTCAGAGGTGCCCTCGAGCATGTTGATCGCGGTGCTGCACAAACTGCAGGGCGAACTGGGATACCTGGGCAAAGAAAAAATTGATGCGGTGGCGCAGTTGATGCAAATCCCCACAGCGACCGTCGCCGGGGTGGCCACCTTCTATCACTTCTTTCAACTGCACCCGCCGGGCAAGTTTCGCATTCACATCTGCATGGGCACCGCCTGCTATGTGAAGGGCGCCGACAAGGTCGCCACGGAGTTCAAAGACGCCCTCGGCACCGACATGGGCCACACCTCGAAGCACGGTACGTTTTCGCTGCAGGAAGCCGCATGCCTGGGCACCTGTGGCCTGGCGCCGGTGGTGACCATCAACGACGAGGTCAACGCCCGGGTCAGCGCCGACGACGTTCCCCGCATCATCAAGAAGTGCCGCGAGAGCCTCGTCCCCACCGAAGAGACCGAAAACTGATCGGCATCATCCTTTCGAAGCCTGCGCTGCGTTTTTTTGTATCGGCCGCCCTGGACATGACCGCCGAAGCGCCGGAACCTGACAAAAAGATTGGGGGTTTGCGCGTTTTCATGTAAAGACATTCCGACGCGAATGGGGACGTTTTTGGTGGACGCTCTCGTTCGTGCGGATGGCCCCTTGCAATGTGGCTGTTCGGTATGCTGCATGCAGCGAACTCTTCGACATCAGGAGTGCACAACATGACCCGCGCCAATCTAAATTGGAAACAATTGGGCTTCGGCTACATGAAGACCAACCACAACATCCGCTACATTTGGAAGGACGGCGCCTGGGATGCCGGCACCCTGCACGCCGAAGATGTGCTCCCCATGCACATGGCCGCGACTTGCTTGCACTACGGCCAGGAGATTTTCGAGGGGCTCAAAGTCTTTGCGCAAAAAAATGGCGACATCACGATGTTCCGCGCCGACGAAAACGCCCGGCGCATGAACCGCTCTGCCGAAAAGGTCTTCATGCAGCAGGTGCCCGAGGAACTCTTCCTCGACGCCATCGCCCGGGTGGTGCGCGCCAACTGGGAATACGTGCCGCCCTATGGCACGGGCGCTTCGCTGTACGTGCGCGCGCTGCTCATCGGCACCGGGGCGCAGATCGGCGTCAAGCCTGCGGACGAATACACCTTCCTCGTCTTTGTCATGCCGGTGGGGCCCTATTTCAAGAGCGGCTTCGAACCCATCCGCTTGGTCGTCGAAGAGGAGTTTGACCGCGCGGCTCCCAATGGGGTGGGGGACATCAAGGTGGGAGGCAATTACGCCGCGGGACTGCGCGGCAGCGTGAAGGCGCGCGCCGCAGGATACACCGAAGCGCTCTACCTCGATGCCCGCGAAAAAAAATATATCGAAGAGTCGGGGCCGGCGAATTTCTTTGGCATCACCAAGGACGGCCAGTACGTCACGCCGCACAGCCCGTCGATCTTGCCCTCCATCACCAACATGTCGCTGGTGCAAATCGCCGAGGACATGGGTATGCGCCCGGTGCGACGTCCGGTGCCGGTTGAAGAAATCTTCGACTTTGTCGATGCGGGCACCTGTGGCACCGCCGCCGTGATTACGCCGGTCAAGTCCATCGCGTATCGCGATCGCGAGGCGGTGTACTGCAACGGCACCCAACCCGGCGAATACTGCGCCAAACTGTACCAGCAATTGGTGGCCATCCAACTGGGCGAAGTGCCCGATGTCTACGGATGGAACCGCAAAATCACACCGCCATAAATTTGTTGTAAGCGCGTTAGGGCCGCTGGAGGATTTCGATCTCCACTTCGACGACGCCCGCTTGAATCATGTCGATTTGCGTCGCCGCGGCGCGCGAGAGATCGATGATGCGCTTTTTGTTGTTGAACGGTCCGCGGTCGTTGATGCGCACTTGGACGCTCTTCATGTTGGCGAGGTTGACCACGCGCACCACGGTGCCAAAGGGCAGCTCGCGGTGGGCGGCGGTCATGGCGTTCTTGTCGTATTTTTCGCCGCTGGCGGTGGTGCGTCCGTGGAGTTTGTCGGCGTACCAGGTGGCCAGCCCGGTGGTCTTTTGGCCGGGCATCGCGTCGGCGTTTAGCGTGCCGGCGCATCCCAGGAGCAGGTAGATGCCCAAGGCAAAGAAGACAGAGCGTGTGGTGGGGAAAATCATGTGGCGTGTATAGCACAATTCCGGCGCGTGCGGCGCATTTTTCCACGCGACATGACTTGACTTTGCCTGCAATTCTGCAATATTGCCGCGATTCTGACGCGAGCAGTTTTCTGCTTTGTCATTGAGCTTTGATTCGCTATACTCGGGGATGCCTACGTACAATAAGCGATTGCAGCCCCACGGAGGGAAGAACTGATGACTGTAAAAATTCGTATGACGCGCAAAGGCAATCGACACAATCCTTTTTATCGCATCGTCGTTGCTGATGAGAGAACACCGCGCGACGGTCGCTTCATCGAAATTGTGGGCACTTACGATCCAACGAAGGATCCCGCCGCCGTCAAATTAGAGCTGGAGCGCGTTGATTATTGGGTGGGCCACGGGGCCAAGCCGACACAGACGGTTTCCGAAATCATCAATCGCTACCGGAAGGGGCAGGCCAAGTAATTTGTTGCGCTGCGCCAGCCTGGGCTGACGACATTTCGCGCAAAAGAAACGTGTTGCGTGATGCCACACGCGGTCAGATATAGGGGAATCGACAAAACGGGTCATCGAACAGTGAAACACGGACTGGAAGCGGAGGAATCGAAATGTCAATGAAAGAACTCGTCGAATATATGGCTAAAGCGCTGGTGGACAATCCCGATGAAGTGCAGGTCGCCGAAATTGAAGGAGAGCAATCCGCGGTTATCGAATTGCGGGTCTCCCGCGAAGATCTCGGCAAGGTGATCGGCAAACAGGGCCGCACGGCGCGCGCGATGCGCACCATTATTAGCGCTGCCTCCACCAAGCTGAAAAAACGCGCGGTGCTCGATATCATCGAATAGCGCCATTCCCTTTTTCAAAGAAGTCTTGCCATCGTTATGAGTGCGGTACGCGAACGCTGGGTCGAATTGGGCGTTATCGGAAAGCCCCACGGTGTGCGCGGTGAAGTGCGCTTGTTCTTGCACAACCCCCAATCCGAGCTGTTGTCTCATTGTCAGGCATTGCTGCTGCGACAGCCCCACGATGCCGCACCGGTGCCTTACGCGCTGTTGTCGATGCGCGAGGCTGGCGGGGGCATGCGCATCGTCGCCTTTGCCGACATCGCCGATCGCGACGCGGCCGAGGCCCTCAAGGGCGCGGTGGTGGTGGTGGCGCGCGACGACTTGCCGCCGCCCGAAGATGACGAGTTTTACGTACACGATCTCATTGGAATGGCGGTGTGGTGCGACGGGGTGCGCATCGGCGAAATCATCTCCTCGCGCCCACAAAGCGATGTGGAAATTGTCACCGTTGAAACCGAGACCTACACCGTGGAAATTCCGCTGGTCGACGTGTATGTGAGCGAGCTTTGCTTTGACACGCACACCCTGCGCGTTGCGAACATCGACGGGTTGCCCCAAACCCCCAAACGCCGCTGAGGGCAAACCTTGTACCAATTTAATATCGTCACCTTGTTTCCCGAGCTCTTCGCGCCCCTGGTCAGCACGAGCCTGATCGGAAAGGCCGTGGCGGCCGACCTGCTCGGCTTTCGCTTTATCGACTTGCGCCAATACGCCACCGACAAGCACCGCACTGTGGATGACACGCCCTACGGTGGCGGTTCGGGCATGGTGTTGATGACGCGCCCCGTCCTCGATGTGCTGGCCGAACACACGGGCGCCCACCGCATTTTGATGAGCCCGCGTGGGCAACCCTTTCGGCAAGCAGACGCGCGGCGCTTGGCCCAGTTAGACCGCCCGCTGCTGCTGTTTTGCGCGCGCTACGAGGGCATCGACGAGCGCGTGTTGCCGCATTTTGATGCCGAATACTCCATCGGCGACTTTGTGCTCAACGGCGGCGAGGTGGCGGCCATGGCCATCATCGAGGCGATCTCCCGGCTGATTCCCGGGGTCATCGGCAACATGGCCTCCACGCAGGAAGAGTCCTTTTCAGCGGGGCTGCTCGAGTACCCGCAATACACCCGCCCCGAAATCATCGACGGCGCTCAGGTGCCTGCGGTGCTGTTGTCGGGCAATCACCAGCGTATCGCCGCGTGGCGGCACGGGCAGGCTTTGTTGGCGACGATGGAGCGGCGCCCCGATCTGTTTGCGGCCTACGAGATGACCGACAAAGAGCGCCAACTCCTCGACGCGGCGCTGCAGGAGCGAAACAACCGTGACGCCTGAGGTCCACATTGCGCTCTTGCACCATCCGGTGCTCAACCGCGCCAAAGAAATTGTGGCCACAGCGGTCACCAACCTGGACATCCACGACAATGCGCGCAGCGCCAAAACCTATGGTGTGGCCAGCTACCACCTGGTGACGCCGCTGGACGCGCAAATCGAACTGGTGACGCGCATCTTGGCGCATTGGCGCGAGGGCTTTGGCGCGGCCCGTGTCCCCGATCGCTCCGACGCCTTGTCGCTGGTGCACATCCAACGCACCCTCGACGACGCGGTGGCGCACATCACCGCCCTCTCTGGGACGCCGCCGGTGTTGGTGGCCACCTGTGCCCGCAGCAAGGGCAGCAGCGTCGGTTGGCGGGACATGCGCGCGCGCATGGCATCCCACAGCGGGCCATACTTAATTCTCTTCGGCACGGGACACGGGTTGGCCGACGAGGTGCTCGAACGCGCCGACGTGTTGCTGGCCCCCATCGGCACGCCCACGCAGTGGAATCACTTGTCGGTGCGCAGCGCTGTGGCCATTTGCCTCGATCGCTTGCTGGGCGACTGGTAAGCCTCACAACATCCCCTACAAAAATGAAAACAAATGTGGTTCGCCAACGCGCCGGCGGCATGGCGAGAAGCCCTGTGGACGCTGGTTTTAGGGCAGCAGAGATTTGGCCAGGTGCGCCGTTCGGTGGTGTCGGATGCGCTCGGCGAGGAAGATGGCGCGCAGGTGTTCGTAGGCGGTGTCGAGATCGTCGTTGACGAGCAGGTAATCGAACAGGGCGTGTTGTGCGATTTCATCGATGGCCGCCTTGAAGCGCGTCTCCAGGGATTGCGGGGTTTCAGTGCCCCGGGATGAGAGACGCCGCTTGAGCTCGTCGATATTGGGCGGCAGCACGAAGATGCCCACCGCCTTTGGGTAGGCGGTCTTGATTTGCTGGGCGCCCTGGTAGTCGACGTCGAAGATCAAATCGATGTCGTTGTTTTGGGCCTGCTGGATTTCGCTGTGCGCCGTGCCGTAGCGGTTGCCGTGCACGTGGGCCCATTCGATGAACCGCTCATCGGCCACCATTTGGTCGAAGTCGGCCTGCGAGACAAAGTGGTAATCGCGCCCGTCCACTTCGTTGGGGCGCGGGTGCCGGGTGGTGTGCGAAATCGAAAAGCGGATGCGGGGAAACTCGGCCAGGAGCTTGTGGCACAGGGTGGTTTTTCCGGCGCCAGAGGGCGAGGAAACGATGAGGAGCAAGGGGGAATGGGTGTCCGGTGTCATGGGTTACTCCAGGTTTTGCACGAGTTCACGGATGCGCTCCAAGTCGCTCTTGAGGTCGACCACGAGGTGGGCGATGTCAGCGGAGGCCGTTTTGGCGCCGATGGTGTTGGCCTCGCGGCTGATCTCTTGAATGATAAAGTCGAGGCGGCGACCCGCCGGGGCGTCCCGGTGGAGGTGTTGTTTCATTTGCGCCACATGGCTGCTGAGCCGGGTGAGTTCCTCGACGATGTCGGTCTTGTCGGCCAAAATGGCGATTTCGAGCTCGAGCCTGTTTTTGTCGAGGGTGACCGCAGTGTCGCGCAACAAGTGGGCCAGGCGCGCTTGGGTGCGTGCCATGGTCGTTTCGGCGGTGCGGGCGTTGTGCGCTTGAATGCGTGCGGTGATGTCATTGATGTTGTCGAGGCGTGTGGCGATTTCGGCGACCATCGATTGGCCATCGGCGCGTCGGATGGCCAGGAGCTTGTCGAGGGCCTCGCGAAAGGCGGTTTGGGCTGCGTGCGCAAGGTCTTCGGGGTTGATGTCGGCAGCGGTGTGAAAGATGTGGGGATCCTGCGCGGCGATGGGGAGCAGGGCGGCGATGGGCACGCCGGTCTTTTCGGCCACGGTTTGGAGCTGCACGATGTGGGTGCACAAGACGTCGGTGTGCAGCGTGGCGCCGGTGTTTGCGGGGCGCTCGAAGGCGACGTGAATGGTGCAGTGTCCGCGGGAGAGGTGGGCGCGCGTCAGGCGTTCGACGATGGGTTCGACGCCGCTCAAATCGCTGGGGGTGCGGCTGCGGATCTCGAGGAAGCGGTGGTTGACCGTCTTGAGTTCGATGACCAATTCGCCGTTGGCGAGTGGGGCTTTTCCCCTGCCGAAACCGGTCATGCTGTACATGGCAACAAGGCTCCGTGTGCGGTGCGTGAAAGCCGGAGGGGGCCCGTCCGACGCGCTGGTTTATTTAAACAGATCGTTGAGTTTTGCTTTGGCGGCCTGCAGATCGGCGCCTTCTTCTTTGCCGTCGCGAAAGGTGAAGTGGGTGCAGTAATTGGCGCGTTCGCGGTCGGCGATGTACTCGGCGATGCGCTCGCGGCACTGGTTGTGATAACCGGGATCCCAGTATTCGCAGTTGCGGCAGCAGTGCAGATCTTGCCCGCAGTGAGGGCAGGTGTCGGTGCGCGCCATTTTGATGCGGTCGAAGTCGATTTCGTGTCCACACTTAAAGCAGAAATAGTGTTTCTCTTCTATTTTGGGAATGTACATGCTTCCTCGTAAATTCGCATGAGTTGCGGTGTTGTCATGTACAGGAAGCGGATTGGAAAAATCCGATTCTCTGGTACATTTTGTCCATGCTGAGAATACCAGGTTCAGAGCGCTTCGCAAGACTGCTTCTCCTGCGGCTCGCGCCGTTGGGAGGGCTGCTGTTGCTCGTGGCGGGGTGTGCATTACCAGTGGATCAAACACCGGTGGATCCCCTGTCGGTCTTTCCGAGTAGCGCGGCGCAGGGCATGACGCTGTTGGTGGAATTCGCAGCGGCCGATCTCGACCTTTACCGCTGTGAGGCCGCGCAGGCCGCCACCGAGAACCCGGCATTTTCCTTGTCGTTTTCGCCCCTGGATGCCTCCGCATCATCGCTTGAGGACGAGCCAGACCCCGGTGTGACGCCGGTAGAACCCACCGCCATTCACGTGTTGGACACATCGGTGCTCAACGCCACCCGGTTGCGCGCGACGCTGCGCGTTTCCGGCGATGCAAATGTGGGGGCGTACCGCGCCTCGCTGCAGTGCGGTGCCCTGACGCGGCAGGGGCGCTTTACCGTTGCGCATCGGGCCGACTGGACAGCGTTGACGGTGTCGCCGGACACGGTGTTCGCGGGAGAGCAAAACACCGCCCTGTCGGTGCGCTTGGATTGCGACGGCGCCGATCGCTTTCGGGCTGGGCAGAGCCGCTTGGCCTTTGGCGACAATGGCGTGGTGCTGCCGTTTCAACTGCAGGTGGACGAGGATGGCTGCGGCCTGTCGGTGCGCGTCAATGTTTCCGAGTACGCGGTGCCCCACGGTGCGAGTGAGCGCTGGGTGCCCCTCACCGTGATCACTGGGGACCAAGTGGCCACGGGTGTCATTCGGGTGCGGCCGCCACACTATGCGAAGATGCAACTGGTGCCCGATGGCGTCCTGCGACCGGCCGACGACGGAGCGACGCGGCAGACAACCCTGCTGGTCACCGTTGAGAACATGCGCCCCTTTGCGCTGCCAGACCCGAGTGAGGAGCCGCCCGGGGATGGCGTTCCTGCGCCCACAGACAGCGACACCGATGCGGTCGACGAAGACGCGCTGGTGCTGGAAGTGCTGGACAATCCGGGGGTGCACGTGGAAGCGGTGCGCGTGCTGTCGGAGGACAGCTTGGCGGTAGATGTCGCGGTGGATGCGGCGGCGGATGTGGGGCCAGCCACCTTGCACCTGAGTCGCTCCGGTGAAAGTGCTGCAGCGGCGTTGGCGGTGTTGCCCGCGGCAGAGAGCGAAGGCGTGCGCTTGTATCCACCGGTCATCGATAGCTGCGAGTGGTCGCGCTGTGCGCGGCAGGTGGTGTTCTTTGAAGCCGTTTCGGACACCTGGCAAGAAGACGCATCGGTGTCGCTGTCGGGGGCGGCGGTAACCGTGCACGAGGTGCGCAGGTTGTCGGCGCGCACGCTGGTCTTGTGGCTGACCCCCGAGCGTGGAACCGGGCCTGACCATGCTGTGGTCCGGGCCACCACCGGTGACGGCAAAATTGCCCAGGCCCTGTTGCGCATCCGCGATACGGGGGGGGCGACGCTTGCGGGCCATCGCCGACGTCGTGCAGGGCGCTGCGGGAAATGCAACGGTGCTGACCATGGAGAAGGGCACCATGAACCTCGTGGCCACTCCATTGCTCAGCCCGCGCCAAGGCATCGGATTCGACCGTCACTTCGACTTCGAGATCGACGACGCCGCGCGTGAAAAGCGCGGTTTGTTGATCGAGAACCACCACGCGATGCCCGATGCGCCGGTGGGGCCAGCGTCGTTTCAATTGTTTAGCGGCGGCAACACATACGAGGCGTGGTACCGCGTATTGCCCTCCGGAAAGGTGCCTGCCCTATCGGTGGTGCCGGATGTGCTGCACCTAGAAACCTTGGAGCATACCTTGGTGGTGACGGGGCAACACGGCATGGACCTCGCGTCCCAGGTGCGTTGGTTTTTGGCGGACCCCCATTGGCAAATCACCAATGTCGCCTGGCACGAAGACGACGACGCGGTTCATTTGAAGCTGCGCGCATCTCCCGGGGCCACCGCGGGGTTGCTGCACATTTACGCGGAAGGAAACGACGCCAAGGCCGCTGCTGCTGTGCGCGTGGTGTCGCACCCGGCGGCGTGGAGCATCCCCGGTGTTTGGGGACGCCTGGAGCGAGACAAGGGCGTCGGCACTGTCCTCATTCCCTTTTCTGGCGCGGCGTCGCATCCCCCGCTCTCGGCTTCCCTGGCTGCGGGAATCGGTGCGCGCGTGGACCGCGTCCTCTCCGAAAGCGTGTTTGGCGATCGCCTGCGGGTGACGGTCTCGTTAGCGCCCGAGGGGCCCGGCGGCTGGACCGGTTTGCAGATCAACGTGGACGGTCGCGCCTTGTTGGTGCCGGTGGAAATTGTGGCCATCGCCGAAGACGGCGTGCCTGATGACAGCCTCACCATGGTGATCGATGGGGCGCCGTTGGTGCCCGGCGGTGTCGCGCAGTCTGCCTCTTTTGCCGTGCCAGAGCTGTTGCAGCACGGCGACGGCGACGAGGGAAATCTCTTTCACGCACTGCTTGGGGATGTGGTTATCCCCGAGCCCAATCTGCATGTGCGCCTCGAGAGTCTGGCGGCCAATGGCCTGTCGGGTAAGGCGCGCATTGCGTTGCCCTGGTTGGCGCAAAGTTCGTTTTGGGAACGCGGCATCCCGTTGGTGGTGCGCACGGCGCGCGGTGCCCATGTGGGGTTTTTGCCGTTCTCCCACGAAGACGAATTGCCGCGACAGGGTTATGAGATCGGCAAGTCCGCTGAGTTCTTGTTTGCGAGTGAAACCCCCGTGTTGGCCACGGCATCTTTTCAACCGCCGATCACAGGGGTGACGCGCCTGGTGCACCTCTTGGGGAGCAGCGCTTCGCTGGATTACGCGGATCTGCAGGCGATGTGGTTGGCCTCCGACTACCTAACGCCCCTGGCCCAGATGCGCCAAGGTCATCTCTTCATGGCCGTGGACGGTGCGGTGCCGTTACACCTGTCCGCATCGGGGCATGCCTTCCTCTCATCGACGTCTCTCGGGACCGTGGGCGTTTCGCAATGGCAGGAGGGGGCGTGTCCCCATTTGTTTCATGTCGGGCGCATCGCCTCGGCCCAAGATGTCTTCGAGACCGTGTTGCCCGCAGCGGAGGACTGCCGTTACAAAGCCGTTGTGGTGGCTCGGCGGCTCGATCCATCGCCCGCGTCCACGCCGGATGTGCGCCTGCAAATTTGTGGCGACGGCGACGATGAAGAAGACTGCACGCTCGAGGTGGACGATGCGCCCGGCGCCTTGGGAGACCCCGAGCATTACTTCGACGCGGCTCCCGAGCATGTGCGGCTGCGCGTCGTGCCCCAACTGGGCACGGAGGGGTATTTTGTGTTGAACCTCAGGGGCGAGGCGGTGATCGCGCGGGTGTGCCGCGATCCGGAACAAGCGCACATCGCCTTGGAGATGATGCCGGGCGCGGACCTCGGCGACTGGTCGCTGCAGCGCGGCCATCCAGATACAGGCATTCCCTCGGGGCCGGCCCTGTCGCTCTCGGGGGTTGTCCCCGCCAATGGTTGGGTCATCATCGCCGAAGCGGGGCAGGACGATGTGACCGTTATCGATACCGCCGGGGTGAGCCGCTTTGTCGGCCACGAACCCTTCTTGCTGTGGCTGCGCAAGGACGGCGAGGTTGTCGACTCTCTGCAGGTGGGCGGCGCCTTTGATTTGGCTGGGGGGCACGAGGGGCTCCCGGTGGAAAACGGTATCTTCACCTGTTTTTCGCGGCTGCCGGGCAACATCGATACCAACGACAACCGCTTCGATTTCTTTGGGGGCTGGGACTGCGGCCGCTGACGCTGTCGCAGATGTGGCGGCACGTGGAACGGCGCGTTTTGAAAGACAACGGCGCTGCGATGCGGGCGCACGCGAGGGCTGGGAATGTACAGATACAACATGCAGATGATGGGATGGCTGTGGGCGGGGTTGTTGGCGTTGGGGTGCAGCGGCAACGACGCCTCGAAAAACGGAAACGGCGAGGTGAAGGCGCCACCGGACACTGATGAGGGTCACGCCACCGATGTGTCCACCGGGGAGAAACCGGTGCAGCCGCCGCAGTTGATCGGCGCTTTGGGGGATAGCTGGCACGAGGCCTGGCTCGGCTCGCCCGCTGTGGCCGACATCGACGGTGACGGCGAGATGGAGATCATCGCGCCGCGGGGAGACCTCGTTTTGGGGTGGCACGTTGACGGGCAGGTGGTGTTTCGCGGTGAGACGAACGCGGGGCGCATCTGGGCCTCGCCGATCGTGGCGGACTTGGTACCGGCTCTCCCGGGGCTGGAGATCGCCGCAGCCGCGCGGGACAAGCTGTTTGCCTGGGGGGCCGATGGCGCGGTGCTGCCGGGGTTTCCCGTGTCCTTTGCCGACGAGCTGCGCAGCATTGCCGCTGGCGATCTGGACGGTGACGGCGCGTTGGAACTCGTGGTGCTGACGACGCGTCCCATCTCTCAAGGGGGGCAACGCGACATCATCCAGGCCTTTCGCATGGACGGTACGCCCGTGCCGGGATACCCGCCCAACACCTCGGGCACAGCGGGCTGCGACGACCGGTGCTACGTGACCGGCGGCTTCGATCAAAACCTGGCGGTGGGAGACATCGACGGAGACGGCACCGCGGATATCTTTGGCGCGCAGGACAACGCCTACTTGAGCTTGCACCGCGGCAGCGGCGAGGCCTTCGACGCCAACCCGGAGTTTTCGCATCCCACCAAGTTTCACGGCATTCGCTTTTTGCACGACTATGACTTGGCGCGTCAGGGGTGGGCCAATGACGAAGCGACGGCGTTGCAGGCGCACTTCACCAACTCGGCCCCGGCCATTGCCGACGTGGACGGCGATGGGGAGATGGACCTGCTGATCGTCGGCTCGGTGCAAAACGCTGCCCAGAGCGAACGGGAGCGCGGGGTGGCGCTGTGGCGCTTGCGCAGTGACGGGTCGCGGCCGCCGGGCTGGGAGGTGCCGTACCACGTTCCGGAATATCTTGGGGGCTTGTGGGATTTCGATAACACCAATGTCGTCGCGCTCACCAACCAGGTGGCGGTGGCCGACATCGACGCGGACCGACCGGGACTGGAGATGGTGTTTGCGGGCTTTGACGGGCGCATTCACTGCGTGGACGCTGCGGGCAACCCGGTGTGGTGGTACCGCTACAGCGACTCCTCGCGCGTGTTGACCGGCGGGGTGGTCATCGCCGATCTGTCAGCGGACGGCATTCCCGAAATTGCGTTGACCACCTATTCGCCCGACGCGGATCGCAGCGCGCTGATCATCTTGGATGCTGCGGGCCGCGAGCAGCACGCCGTTCCCCTGCCGGGGCGCGGTGCCATGCCGGTGCTCACCATCGCCGACGTGGATGGCAACGGCACCGCCGATATCGTGGTGAGCCTCAAAGATGCCGATGACGACAACCACCAAATTTTGATCTTCGAAGTGCCGGGATCCGACACGCGGCACATGCCCTGGCCTACCGGACGCGGCAATTTGTTGCGCAACGGCTACGTTCCCATTCCGTAGGGTGTTTTGGGGCCGCCACCGCAGGCGACAACGAGACCGACACCCAAGGCAGCATCGCCACCGCCGCTCGCTCCGTTCCCGACGGTAATTTTGCGACGCCCAACCTGAGAGGGCGGCTCTTTCTTTTATGGATGCGGGCGCTGTGTTAGAATTTCGACCCATGAGAACCGAACGCATCACCGTAGAAGAACTGTCGACCATTCTCGTGCAACACGGGCTCTTGACCCAAGAACAGGGGCGAGATGCCGTCGTGCGATCGGATGGGCAGCGCGCGCGGCTGTCGATGGCCGCCGGACGCACCGGGACCCGGTCGCGCGTCGCCCGGCAAAACATCACCGCCATTCAAATCATGTCGGCCTTTGGCTTCCGAAAGGGGGGCGACCCCAACGGCGTCATCGTCGATGAGGCGCGCATCGTGCAAACCCTGGCGCAGCACGTGGACATGGAGTTCGTCACGATTGACCCGCTGAAGCTCGATGCCAACCTCATCACCTCCACGGTCTCGTTGCCCTTTGCCCGGCGCACGTCGGTGCTGCCGCTGCGCAAAGAGGGTGACACCCTGGTGGTGGCGGTCTCCGACCCGTGGGAGGGGCATCTCTTCGAAGAGCTGGCCGTGCTGACCCGCATGCAGATCCGGCCGGTGCTCAGCCTGCGCTCGGACATCCAGCGCATTATTACCGAGGTGTACGGCTTTAAGCGCTCGGTGGCCCACGCCGCCAAGGACATGGCGCCCACCATTGACATCGGCAACCTTGAGCAGCTCACGCGCCTGGGCAAGGTCGATGAAATCGAGGCCAACGACCAGCACGTCGTCAACGCCGTCGATTACATTTTGCACTACGCCTTCGACCAACGCGCCTCGGACATCCACATCGAGCCCAAGCGCGAGCATTCGCAGGTGCGCATGCGCATCGACGGGGTGCTGCACGACATCTACAAAATCCCCAAGGCGGTGCATCCGGCCATGGTGAGCCGCCTCAAAACGATGTCGCGCCTCGATCTCGCCGAGCGCCGACGCCCCCAAGACGGCCGTTTCAAAACCCAACGCGAAGACGTCGAGGTGGAGATGCGCGTCTCGACCCTGCCGGTGGCCTTTGGCGAGAAGCTGGTCATCCGAATTTTCGATCCCACGGTGCTCATCCAGAGCACGGCGGACTTGGGCTTCACCGAGGCGGCGCACGCGAGCTACCTCGAATTCGTCGAACGCCCCAACGGCCTCATCTTGGTGACGGGCCCCACGGGTTCGGGGAAAACCACCACGCTCTATTCAACATTGCGCTACCTCTCGAGCCCGCAGGTCAACGTGGTCAGCATCGAGGACCCCATCGAGATGGTGGTGGAGGAGTTCAACCAGGTGGCCATCCAGACGCGCATCGGCGTGACGTTTGCCGCGGCGCTGCGCCACATCCTGCGGCAAGACCCGGACATCATCATGGTGGGCGAAATCCGCGACGCAGAGACAGCGGAGCAAGCCATCCAGGCGGCCCTGACCGGTCACTTGGTCATCTCGACGCTGCACACCAACGACACCGCTGCCAGCGTGACGCGGCTCATCGAGTTGGGCATCAACCCCTTTTTGATTTCCTCGACGCTGGTGGGAGTGGTGGCCCAGCGCCTCGTGCGGTGCGTCTGTCCCAGGTGTCGCGTCGAAGTGCAACTCGACCCCAAGCAGCTCGCCTTGCTGGGCATCGACTTGGAGAGCATGGACCAGGAGTCGCTGACGGTGTGGGAAGGGGCGGGCTGCGTGTATTGCCGCAACACCGGTCTGTACGGGCGCACCGGCGTCTTCGAGCTCCTAGAGGTCAACGACAACATCCGCGAGCTCATCGCGCGCAAGGCCGATGCGGCCGAAATTATGCGGCAGGCGCGCGCCGACGGCACGGTGACCCTGCGGGAAGCAGCGGTGCAAAAACTCGCCCAGGGCGAAACGTCTTTCGACGAGGTGATGCGCTGCACGATCGACGAAGAACGGCGTTGACGAATCCCGGCTTTGGGGGGAAACGAAGGCGGAGGCATCGCCTCTATAAACGATAACAAAGGCGATCAGTCGCGACACAACGAACGATGACGGGGGCATCGCGAGCATACAACGGAGAGACCGATGAAGATTTTGGTGGTGGGCAGCGGGGGGCGCGAGCACGCGCTCTGTTGGAAGTTGGCGCAGAGTCAGCGCGTCGACGAGGTGATTTGTGCGCCGGGAAATGGCGGCATTTCGCGACACGCCCGCTGTGTCGACGTGCCTGCTGACGACATTGATGCGCTGTTGGTGTTGGCGGTGACCGAGCGGGTCGACCTCGTGGTGGTGGGCCCCGAGGTGCCGTTGGTGCTGGGTCTGGCCGACCGACTGGACGAGCGCGGCATCCCGGTGTTTGGCCCCTCTGCCGCCGCGGCACAGCTCGAGGGCAGCAAGGAGTTCTCCAAGCAATTCATGCTGCGCCACGGCATCCCCACGGCGCAGTTCACCGCCCACGAAGCGCTGGATGAGGCCTTGGCCGAAGTCGAAGCGCGTCCCATGCCCTGCGTGGTCAAGGCCGATGGCCTGGCCGCCGGCAAGGGCGTGATCATTTGCCAGACCCGCGACGAAGCGCGCGCGGCGGTGCGCGAGATGCTGGCCGACGGGGTGTTCGGGAGCGCCGGTGCCCGTGTGGTCATCGAAGACTTTTTGGTGGGCGAAGAGGCGTCAATCCTCGCCATCAGCGATGGGCGCCACATCTTGCCATTGTTGGCCTCGCAAGATCACAAGGCCGCTTACGACGGTGACGCGGGGCCCAACACCGGGGGCATGGGGGCGTATTGCCCGGCGCCGCTGGTGACGCCAGCGCTGTTGGCGCGCATCGAAAAAGAGGTGCTGTTGCCCACTGTCAACGGCATGGCGGCGGAGGGACATCCCTTTCGCGGGGTGCTCTACGCCGGCCTCATGATCGACGGCGACGACATCCGCGTGCTCGAGTTCAACGTGCGCTTCGGCGATCCGGAGTGCCAACCCTTGCTCGCCCTGCTCGAGAGCGATTTGGCCGACGTGCTGTACAGCGCTGCCTTGGGCCGGTTGCCGGGGCGATCGCTCTCCTGGCGCGCGGGCGCTGCCCTGTGCGTGGTGTTGGCGGCGGGCGGTTATCCGGGGCCCTGCGACAAGGGGCAGGTCATCTCGGGTCTCGAATCGGCCGATGCCGCAACCGATGCGGTGGTCTTTCACGCGGGTACGCGGCGCGACGGCGATCGCGTGGTGACCAACGGCGGTCGGGTGCTGGGGGTGACCGGCGTGGGCGGTGATCTGCGTGCTGCACAGGCCGCTGCCTATCGGGTCGCCGACGGCATTTCGTGGTCGGGGATGCGCATGCGGCGCGACATCGGGCACCGCGCCCTGTCCCCAGAGAAGGGGAGAAGCTGATGTCGATAGAAGGCCTCGCAGCCCTCGGGGTGCTCGTGTTTTTGTTCATTGTGGTGGTGCACTTGTTTACGACGACGCGCGGTGTCAAGCGCCAGATGCGGCGCAGACCGCTCCCGAGCCGCAAGCTCATCGGTTCGCCAAACCTGGCGCAGCAAATGGCCGACACCTTGGTTGCCGATGTCTTGGCGCAACATCCCGAACTTGTCGCCGCGGCAAAGGAGGCGGGGCGCATCACCGACGAGCTCGAAGACGCATTGGACGAGCCCTTGGCGCATTACACGGCGCGGGTGCTGCCGAAGTTTAAGTTTTTGTTTTACCAAACGGCCGAGCGGCGCATTTTGGCTGCCGGCGACGAGTCAGAAGATGAGCGCATTAACCGCCTGGAACCCGCGGGTTCAGGTGCAGAAGAAGGAGACATTCATGAATAAGCATTTGCGTGTTTGGGCCTGGCTGCTGTCGGCGGCCCTGTTGATGGCCGTGTCTTGTGGCAGCGACGACGATGACAAAAAAGGCGACGTCGATACCAACACGGATGATAAGGGTTCCGACGACAAGGGTTCCGACGACAAGGGCACCGACGACAAGGGCACCGACGACAAGGGTTCCGACGACAAGGGTTCCGACGACAAGGGCACCGACGACAAAACCCCTGATGGCGACACGGACAGCGCGGACGGCGACACGGAGACGGAAAATGGCGACACGGAGAGCGACAGCGAGCCCGTGGCCCAGGATGTCGGTGACGACGTGGGCGATCCCTGCGCCTGCACGGCCAAGACTTGCTTCAACAACACCCTGCCCAACAATCCCGTTCCCGTGCCCAACGGCGGGCCCATTGTTGGCTGCGGCAACCTGCCCACCGATCACCCCGGTGCCGAAGTGGTCTGCGCGCGCAGCTACAATGGCAACCTGTCCAGCCACATTTGGTTTGCCAACGGATACTGCGCCCTGCAGGCGACGAACTGCGACGGCGCACCAACGATTTGCAATGCCGCAGAGTACGGTGATTTTGATGCGATGACCACGTGCCCCGCTGGCCTGGTGATGCTCGAAAATGAAATTGAGATCTCGGCCCTCATCTTCTCGGCAACCCTGAAGACCAAGACCTGCGTCAAGCCCTGCACCGACGATGCCGATTGCCGCATCGACGAGCACGACCCGGTGTGGGATGCCCCCGGCGAATACGCCTGTGTCGAAAAAGACGGCATCGGGTTTTGCTACGATGCGCGCAACCTCCCCGACGACTACGACGTCACCCAGTTTTAAAAATCCCCCAGCTCTAAAAATCCCCCAGTAATCCGGAGCCGTTCTCGCCAGGCACGCACGCAAGAAGGGCGCGCCCAGTGCTGCCCGGTGTTGTTCCGGTGTCGTTGCGGAGTTGTCCGGTATCGCCCGGTGTTGTTGCGGAGTTGTCCGGTATCGCCCGGTGTCGTTGCGGAGTTGTCCGGTATCGTCCGGAGTTGTTCTGGGCGCGGTGAGATTAGGCTGTAGGGATTATCGGGAGCAGGAGAGAGGACTTAGTTGCCGCCGCAGGAGCCCGCGGGAACGGGGGCGCCGGGAGCCGCTGCGGAGAGCGTTTTTTCGCAGCCCGCCGTGCCCGGATTTTGGGCACAGAAGGCCGCCTTGATTTGCTCAGGCGTGCGGCCGTTCATGTCGAGGCGGTTGTTGAGGAGCCAGCTCGGAGAACCGGTCAACCCCAGGCTCTCGGCCAGGGCGAAGGAATCGGCCAGCAGCTTTTGTCCCTCGGGGCCTTCGGCGCATTTGCGGATCGCTTGCGCGCTGATGCCACCGGTGGCGCAGGCTTCCCAGGCGCCGGGCTCTTCCTTGCCGCGGTTGGTGGTGAAGGCGGTGTTGCGGCACAGCACGTAGTCCATGTATTTGTACTTGGCACCATAGATTTTTTGCGCGCAGATCTGGCGGAGGTTTTCTTGGACCTCGCCGTCGCCGTGCATGGAGCCGAGGACGCCGTCGTTGTTTTTGCCGATGAATTCAATGGTGAAGTCGATCTTTTTGCGGTCCTTGCCAAAGGCTTCCAGGACTTCTTTCATGGCGTCGACCGTGCGCACACCGTAGGGGCACTGGCTCATGACGAAGAGATTGACTTTGTTTTTGATCTCGTCGCGGCAGACCTTCTTGCCTTGGCAGGTGGGGTCGGCGCAGTCGATGAGGCCATTGCCCGTGTTGTCGATGCCGTCGTCGCAGACCTCAGCGTTGGGGTCCCACGGCGGGCGGGCGTACTGCCCCAAGGGGTAGACGAATTCGCCGCTGTCGAGTTTTTTGAGGCGACGGCTCAGGCGCTGGTAACCGCTCTCTTCCTTTTCGACGGCCGCATCGAAAATGGCCACCGGCAGGTATTGCTCGCCGGTTTTGGCAAAGAGGGCCTTGGCCTTTTCGTCGGCCCAGTCGAGGGTGGTGACTTCGGCGCCTTCGAAGGTGTTGCTGATGAAGGAGAGAAAACGGCGCGGGTCGCAGCCCTGGGCTTTGCAGCGCTGATCGCCGATGACCGTCACGGGGATTTTGGTCGGCTCGGGGATGTCGGTGCAGTACTCGGGCTTGGCGCCTTGGAACTTACCGCAGAGCGCGCGGGCAAAGGCCGCTTCGGTGCGACCGCCGGAGTAGCGCTCATCGGCCAAGTAGATGGTGGGGCTGCCGGTGGCTTTTTTCTCTTCGGAGACCTTCATGGAGGCCAGCACGAGTTGGGTGCCCTGGTCGCCTTCGTAGCAGGCTTTCATTTTGGCGACGTCGATTTGGGCCTTGGTGGCACAGGACTCCCAGCCCGCAGGGATTTTGCGCCAGTCGGCGTTTTGGCATTTGAGGAATTCGAGCCAAGGCTTGGTGCCGCCCACTTCTTTGGCGCAAAGCTGGAGGATGTTGCCTTTTACTTCGTCGTCGCCGTGCATGGAGGTGGGCTTGCCGTCTTTTTCGCGGCCGATGTAGTAAACGTTGAAGTCGACGTTGTCGCCCATCTTGTCGAGGACCGGGGCCACAGCTTCGAGTACTTTTACGCCAAAGGGGCATTTGGACATAATGTGGAAGTCGAGTTGGACTTTTTCGGTGACGGCGGGTTTTTCGTCGTTTTCGGCTTTTGCAGGTTTCTTACAAGCCGTCATCGACAGGGCGAAGATCGCCATCAGCGAGAACAACATGGTTTTTTTCATTGAGCGCTCCTTTTGTGGTTAGGACTGCATCCTAACGTATTGGATTTGTATAATTGTTGTCTGTTAGACAATCGGGGTTGCTTTGTCAAGAACGTGCGAAACAGGTCATTATTCCCGCGGCGTTCCCGCGAATTGCGCCGGTTGTTCGGTGTTTCGCGTGGCTTGTGGAGGGGACAGGCTTAGTCCGATTGGTCGGCATTTGGGCTCTCGGGCACGCGCCAGTAGGGGGTGGGACCTTCGTAGCGCCACAGGCCGGTCTCGATGGCGGCGTAAATGGCCTTGCCCAGGTACAAGGGCACGGCGCCGGAGGTGCGGACCAGCTCGGCCACGGTGGTGCGCTCTTGCAGGGTGCCGATGATGTACTCGAATTCGGAGGGCAGGGCGAGGGGCGCGATGAGGGACGCGCGGATGGGAGCGGGGGAGATGTGGTATTCCTCAAGTTTTTCAATCACTTCGGTGCCGTCCAGGGTGTGGAGATGCGCCAACAAGGCGTCGCGCGCGAAAGTGAACAGATCGGTGGGCACTTCGACGATGCCGCTGCGGACGCTGATGTCTGCGTAGAATTCGTACTCGCCAGAGCGCCAGAGCAGCAGGTTTTTGAGGCGCGCCCGCACCTGGTTGGTGATGTGTTCCAGTACGTCGACGGCGGTGAGCAAGCCCAAGGCGATGAGGGTGTCGCCTAAGTGGCCGTGGAATTTGGGCAGCAGGGCCAGCACCATGTCGAGCTCGGCGCGTTCAATGATGTTGTTGGCCACGAGGTACTCGCCGAGCAGCTCCGAGGGGTCGTTGGAGCTGACGTAGACCGACATGCCGTCGCGCACGTAGATGTCTTTTCGTTGGCCGTCGGAGTGGCAGATGAGCAGGCCGGTGTCTTTGGCCGCCGCCATGGCCAGCAGCAGTTGCAGGGGCGACTCCAGCTCGAGGATGCCGCGTCTCTTGGGCTGTTGCGCCGCGCTGGCTTGGAGGCTGTGGCGCGTCTCGGTGCCGGGCAGGTGGCGGTGCAGCTCTTCGAATTGTTCGGTGGGTTGGAAGATGCGGCCGTCGACCGAGAGCGGGGTGTCGGCTTGGATGCGCCCGCTGTACACCAGCTCGATAATGTGGGCGAAGGTCGTGGGGCCCAAGGTGCGGCCGTCGGGCAGTTGGGCCCAGTAGCGACCGGTGCTGCGGTAGTGTTCGAGCTCCAGGGTGATGGGTGTTTCGTCGAGGTCGTCGCGCGGCGCGATGCTCATGCTGTTGGTGATGCCGTCGGGTTGGGTGTGGTGCAGGGTACCCGCTAGGTCGCGGCCGGCCAGCTCCTTGCCCATGGCCCCGAGGCGTGTCATGGCGGACTCCGAGGAACTGGCAGCGGTGGCCTTGGTGACGAGCCGTGAGAGGGTCTCTTGTTCGATGGAGAGGGACGCGCCGGTTTCGAAGGCGCGAAGGGCTAGGCTGAAGTCGGCGGCGGAGCGAAAGCGTTGGGCGGGGTCGCGGGCCAGCGCAATTTTGAGCAAGTCGAGCAGGCGCGGCGGAATGCGTTCGGCGTTTTTTTCGAGCTTCTCGATGCGGCCGTCGCGGATGTCCAACATGACGCTCAGTTGGTTGGTGCCGGTAAAGAGCTGTTGGCGAATCAGGAGCTCGGAGAGCACGACGCCCGCTGAGTAAACGTCGGCGCGGCGGTCCACGGTCTTGCCTTCGACTTGCTCGGGGGCCATGTAGCCGTACTTGCCCTTGGGGATGATTTCGATGGGGCGGAAGCGCGAGGAGTCGACGCGGGCGATACCGAAATCGCCGAGCTTCACCGTGCCCTGGCGCGACACATAAATGTTGGAGGGCGACAGATCGCGGTGGACGACGTGCAGCGGCCGGCCGTTGACGTCTTTCATGTTGTGGGCGTATTCCAGTGCGTCGAGCACGCGCCGGACGATGTGCACCGCAATGGGGACGATGTCTTCGATGGTGTTTTCGAGGCGCCGCAACAAGCGCCAGCAGTCGAGGCCGTCGACGAATTCCATCACCATGAAGAGCAAGCCGTTGTCCTCGCCGAATTCGAAGACCCGCACGATGTTGGGGTGGCGCATCTGGGCGGCGAGTTGGGCCTCGTTGAGGAACATGGCGAGGTAGCGTTGGTCGGCGCTCAGCTCAGGGAGGATGCGCTTGATGACGACGGTGGGGTTTTGCAGGTGCGCGTCGTCGGCGGTGGCGAGAAAAATCTCCGCCATGCCGCCTTGGGCCAATTTTTGCAGTACTTGGTAACGGCCGATGGTTGTAGACAAGTGTCGCTCCCGTTTGCAGCAGTTCATTTGAGGTTGCGGAGCCTTGCGTTCAGCGGGCAAAGTGTACCATGGTTTGACCAGGTGCCCAAAGACTTCGTCGCGAACAATTCATGCCGATTATGATGCAATCATCTCCCATTTCTCTTTCATTTGACGTCCCCGAAGCGGTGCGCGAGTTGTGCCAGCGTTTTGCCCAAAATGACGTGCAGGCCTTTTTGGTGGGCGGGTCGCTGCGCGATTTGCTCCGCGGTGCGCCGACCAGCGACTGGGACATCGCCACCGATGCGCCCCCCGAGCGCGTCATGAAATTGTTCCCGCACGTGATCCCCACGGGCATCGCCCACGGCACGGTCACCGTGTTGTTTCGCGGGCAGCAGTTCGAGGTGACGACCTTTCGCGCCGAGGCCGGTTTTAGCGACGGGCGCCATCCCGATGCGGTGCGCTACTTGGGCGACATCCGCGCCGACCTGTCGCGGCGAGACTTCACCATCAACGCCATGGCGTGGGACCCCTTGACCGAAGATTTCTACGACTTGTTTGGCGGTCGCGACGACTTGCAGGCGGGCGTGATCCGCGCTGTGGGACATCCCGAAGAGCGCTTTGCCGAAGACGGACTGCGCATCATGCGGGCGGCTCGCTTTGCGTCGGTGCTCGGCTTTGCGGTGGCGCCCGAGACAGCGCGGGCCATCGAAACCAGCGCCCATTGTTTGGCCAATGTGTCGGTGGAGCGGCGCCGCGACGAGTTTTCGCGCCTCTTGCTGGGTGGGCAGCCTTCCTGTGGGCTGCGGTTGTTGCGCTCCGCGGCGATTATGGTGCACATCTGCCCGCTGTTGACGTCTGTCCTGCGCGACGACGCGGGTGAATTGCACCGCGACGTGGCCCAGCGGGTCGACGAAATACCACCGCGCTCCCTGGCCCTGCGCCTGTCGGCGCTTTTGTTGCCGCTGCCCTACGATGCGGCGCTGAGCGCTTGGCTGACGTCATTTCGCTTCGATCGGAAAACGCAAAAGCACACGTCGCACCTGTTGCAAATCTTTGGGTTGCCACGCGGCGAAACAACCGCGGACATCGCTTCGCTGCGCGCCTTGGCCAGCGCGGTGCAGCGCGAATACCTGAGCGACTATTGCGATCTGCTGCGCACCTGGTCCCGCACCCAAGATGCGCCAATGCCGCGCGACGCCGATGCGTTTTGCACGCGGCTGCTGAGTGCCGATGTACAGGGCGCCCCGCTCTCCATTGCCGAGTTGGCGGTGACCGGCACAGCGCTGATGCAGGCGTTGTCATTGCCGCCGGGCCCCCAAATCGGCGAGCTGCTGCGCGAGTTGCTCGCTGAAGTGCTGCGCGATCCCGCCGTCAACCAACGCGACGCGCTGCTGTCTTTGGCGCGACAACGAGCTCTCCGCGTGCGCTCCTAGCGACGAGGTCCCCGGCCAGGGGGAGGCTGCAGGGGGGCGCAGCAGAGCCCGCGTCCCAGTCATCAATCGCGCAAACTAATTGACTTCTATTGTGCCGTGGCGTTTGAGTACATGACGTTCGAATCACCGGCGTCCCAAGCAGAGGGCGCGCCTTTTATCAGGAGAAAAACATGGGTACTGCGGACAACAAAAAAGTGGTGTTGGCCTACAGCGGCGGTCTCGACACCTCGGTCATTCTCAAGTGGTTGCTCGAAAAGGGATACGAAGTCATCGCCTACGTGGCCGACGTCGGTCAAATCGAAGACTTCGACGCGGTGCGCGCCAAGGCATTAAAAATCGGCGCCAGCAAGGTCTACGTCGAAGACCTGCAATCGGAGTTGGTCACCGACTACATCTTTCCGATGTTCCAGGCCAACGCCATCTACGAGAGCCGCTACTTGCTCGGCACCGCCATCGCCCGCCCCCTCATCGCCAAGCGCCACATCGAGATCGCCGAAAAAGAAAACGCGGCTTATGTGGCCCACGGCGCCACGGGCAAGGGCAACGACCAGGTGCGCTTTGAACTAACTTTTTACGCGCTGTCGCCGGACATCAAAATCATCGCCCCCTGGAAGATGGAAGAGTTCTTGGGCGAATTTCGCGGCCGCACCGACATGATCGCCTATTGCCAAAAGCACGGCATCGAAATCAAATCCACCCTGGCCAAGCCCTACAGCGAGGACGACAACCTGCTGCACATCAGCCACGAGGCCGGCGTCTTGGAAGAGCCTGACTTCGAGCCTCCCAAGGATTTGTACAGCCGCACGGTGGACCCCGAAGACGCGCCGGACAAGGCCACGCGCATCTCCATTACCTTTAAAGACGGCGTGCCGGTGAAGGTGACCAACCAGGACGACGGCACCGAAAAAACCGATCCCCTCGAGCTGTTCCTCTATCTCAACGAGTTGGGCTCCGCCAATGGCATCGGCCGCATCGACATCGTCGAAAACCGCTTCGTGGGGCTCAAGTCCCGCGGCGTGTACGAAACCCCCGGCGGCGCCATCCTGCGCGAAGCGCACCTCGACATTGAGGGCATCGCCATGGACCGCGAGGTCATGCGCCTGCGCGACATGCTGTCGGCCAAGTTTGCCGAGCTCGTCTACAACGGCTTCTGGTTCAGCCCGGAGATGGATTTTCTCATGTCGGCCATCAACAAGAGCCAAGAGCTCATCGACGGCGAAGTCTTCTTGAAGCTCTACAAAGGCGGGGTGTACGTCATTGGCCGCACCAGCCCCAGCTCGCTGTACGACCAGGAGCTGTCGAGCATGGACGTGTCCGGCGGCTTCAACCAAAAGGACTCCGAAGGCTTCATCCGCATCAACGCCGTGCGCCTGCGCGCCCACGCCGCCATCCTCAAATCGCGCTTGAAATAATGCGCCAACCGCCACCCCCGCTCTGGCGCCACCGCCCATGTCCTTAATCTCACTGCGCGACGTCACCCTCTCCTATGGGCACCCACCGCTCCTCGAAGACGTGCAGCTACATGTAGAGGCCGGGGAGCGCATCTGTTTGGTGGGACGCAACGGCAGCGGCAAGACCACCCTGCTCAAATTGCTCACGGGCGAAATCTCCCCCGACCGCGGCGAGGTCTTTCGCGCTGCGGGACTGCGCGTGGCCACCATGCCGCAAAATATCCCGGACGCGCTTACGGGCACCTGCTTGGAGGTGGTCTCTGCGTTGGCACAACAGGCGGGAGGAGAGGTGGCGGCCCTGGCCCAGGTGCGAGCGAGCGAGATGATTTCGCGCATGGCGCTTGTCCCGGAGGCCCCAGTGGCGCAGATGTCCGGCGGGCAAAAGCGACGCGTATTGTTGGCCCAGGCCTTAGCCCTGGCGCCCGATGTGCTGTTGCTCGACGAACCCACCAACCACCTGGATTTGGACGCCATCGTTTGGCTCGAAAACTTTTTGCTGCGCTTTTCGGGGACCCTGGTCTTCGTGACCCACGACCGCATGTTCTTGCAGCGCCTGGCGACGCGCATCGTCGACATCGACAACGGCGCGGTGACGAGCTGGCCCGGGCGCTACGACGCCTACCTCGAAAAGAAAGAGGCGTGGCTGGTTCAGGTGGCCGTGCACCTCGAAAAATTCAGCAAGCGCTTGGCCGCCGAGGAGGCCTGGATTCGCCAAGGCATTCAGGCGCGGCGTACGCGAAACGAGGGACGGGTGCGCCAGTTGATCCAGATGCGCCGGCAGGCCATGGAGACTCGGCAGCGGCAAGGCACGGTGCAGATGGCCGTGCAAGAGGCCGGGCGTGCGAGCAAGCGCGTGGTGACGGCCAGCGGGGCTTGTTTTGGCTACGATGCGCAAACGCCCTTCATCCGCGATCTAAACATGGTGCTGTACCGCGGTGATCGCCTGGGGGTCATCGGCCCCAATGGCTGCGGCAAAACCACCTTAATCCGCCTGCTGCTGGGCGAGCTGTCGCCCCAATGCGGTGAAGTGGTGCGCGGCGACAACACCGAGGTGGCCTACCTCGATCAGGCCCGCGACGCCCTGGATCACGACAAGACGGTCATGGAAAATCTATTGCCCGACGGCGGCGACGCGGTGGTAGTCAACGGCCATTCGCGGCACGTGTTCTCGTGGCTCAAAGACTTTTTGTTCACGCCGGAGCGCGCCCGAACGCCGGTGTGGGTGCTCTCTGGTGGCGAGCGAAATCGCCTGCTGTTGGCCAAGCTCTTCTTGCGCCCTTGCAATGTGCTGGTGCTCGACGAGCCCACCAACGACCTCGACACCGAAACCATGGAACTCTTGGAAGAGCGCATCGCCGAATTCGGCGGCACGGCCATCATCGTGAGCCATGACCGCGCCTTTCTCAACAACACGGTGACCCGCACCCTCGCGTTTGAACCGGATGGTCGCATCGAGACCTTTGTCGGCGGATTTGACGACTGGCAGGCCCAGCGAACGCCTGTCGCGCCAGCGGAAGCGCCTCCCAAGAAATCACCGGAACGCTCCGAGCGCGCGCACGCCAAAGATGCGGTAGAGCGGCCGCGAAAGCTCACGTTCAACGAGAAGCGCGAACTCGAAGGGCTGCCGGCGCGCATCGCCGAGATGGAAGCGGAGCACGCCGAGCTGGAGGCGTTGTTGAACGATCCGTCGTTCTTTGTCGACAACGCGGCGGAGGTGGCCCGGGTGACGTCTCGCGTGGGCCCGTTGGAAGACGAAATCCTCGATGCCTACGCGCGGCTGGAGGCCCTGCAAGAGCGACCGCAGTAGCGCGGTTCACGGCATTTATCGGTTATTTTTTTTGCGTGGGCTTTGCGCAGGCGTTGGGATGCGACGCGCTTAGTTGACCGTGACGGATCGGGCCAGCGTGCCCTGTGTGTTTACAGGGGTGGTGAAGAGTCCGTCGCGTTCCTCGCCCGAAGCCGAGCCGCCTACGTAAACGTTGTAAGTGCCCGACTGCAATTGTGGCGACGAGAACGTGAGTTTTTTCCAGGGCTGGGCGGTGCGGAAGGTGAGCAGTGGCGTGCCGCTAGAAGAGGCCACGTAAATGAGCGTGCCGGCCTGGTAGTTGGTGCTCAGCGTGGTGTTCAGTATTTTTTGGGTGGACTGCCCGCTGATTTCGTCGGCCATCTGTGCGACGTCTACCGATACCAGGGTGCCGCCGTGCATGTTGAAATTTCCGTTGCAGTCGATGGCGCTGTTCATTTTGCCGACGTTCATCCTGGGACCGTGAACGATGGCGGTGCCGCCGGTCATTTCGAAGTTGCCGTTGGAGTCGAGACCGTCGCCGTGAGCGTCGATGACGAGCCATCCACCGGAGATGCTGAGCAGGCAAGTATTGCAAGGCTCGGGCCACCCCCACGGGTTGCTGACAGCATTGGGATCTGAGGCGTTCACCCCGTCGTCGCTGGCCACCACGTGCACCGTGCCGCCCTTGAAATACATTTTTTCGGCCTCAATGCCCTCGACCGAATTTTCGACAGTGACGTCGCCGTCGGTCATTTCGAATTCGTAGTCCGCGTGGATGCCGTCGTCGCCGCTCAGCAAGTGCAGTGTGCCGCCGTGGATGGCAATTTTTTGGTTGGCGTGAATGGCGTCGTTGGAGGCATTGACCGTAATGTCGCCGCCGTTGATCACCATGCTCTGCGTGCTCTTGATGCCCTTGCAGGAGGGGGGCGGGGGGTCGAGTTTTTTGTTTCGATAAACCGTGTGACCGCCGCCAGAAATGATTTGGATGATGCCATCATTAATAATGACTTGGTTTTTGGCCGCGATGCCGTCCTTTGTTGTGGTGATTTGAATATCGCCGCCGTCGATTTGCACGACGCCGTATGCCGTGTTGCTTGCGTTGTCGGACTTGATGCCGTCGCCATCGGCGGTGACCACGATGTTGCCGTCTTTGATGTGGACATAGTCTTTGCCGCGTATCGCGTCGTCTACGGCGTTGAAGTGCCAGGTGCCCCCGTTGAAGACAATGCTGTCCTTGGTGGATATCGCATCGTTAAAACGACCGTTGACCGCCAAGGTGCCGCCGCCGCAGAGCAGCACATCGGATTGGCTCGTGATGGCGCCGTTGGCGTCGATGCCGTCGGTGCGCACGCTGGCGTCTGCGATGCTGTTTTGGCTGCCCGGCGTGGTGACGAGAATGAGGCGCCCGCTGCTGA
>LSQX01192037.1_pt1 | contig 38918 bp, 29 predicted proteins | sample 654561 | NCBI WGS metagenome assembly LSQX01 (sample SAMN04489861, study PRJNA283612) | anaerobic digester metagenome | isolation source: 4 biogas reactors fed with cattle manure at either 37C or 55C with and... | place: Denmark: Kongens Lyngby | collected 2014 | reverse complement strand
ACCTCCACCGGTTCCGGTGTCGGCCCGCTGTACCTGGATTACGTGCTGGGTATCACCAAGGCCTACACCACCCGCGTCGGCTCCGGTCCTTTCCCCACCGAGCTGTTCGACGATATCGGCGAGCGCCTGGCTACCCGCGGTCACGAGTTCGGCTCCACCACCGGACGTGCGCGTCGCTGCGGCTGGTTCGATGCGGTGATCCTGCGTCGGGCGATCGAGATCAACAGTATCAGCGGTCTGTGCCTGACCAAGCTGGATGTGCTCGACGGTCTGGATTCGATCCGCATCTGCGTGGGCTACCGCGACGACGAGGGCAACCTGATCGAAGCCCCCAGCGATGCCGACAGCTACACCGGACTGGAGCCGGTCTACGAAGAAATGCCCGGCTGGAGCGAATCCACGCTGGGCATCCAGACCGTCGAAGGGCTGCCGGCTGCTGCGCAGGCCTACATCAAGCGGATCGAGGAGCTGGTGGGCGCCCCCATCGACATCATCTCCACCGGTCCCGACCGCAACGAGACCATCATCCTGCGGCAGATCTTCTGACCCGCTGCCGGGCGACTGCCGCCCGGCGACCATCACTGCCTGCTCTTTCCCGCACTGCGCGGGATAGCAGGCAATGATGCTCAGCGCTACACTCCCTCTCTTCTGATCCGATAGATTCGATGCTCCCGCGACCCGGGACGCTGGGTTGTCAGAACCATGCGCAAAGACACCATCTCCGTTCGCCTGTTGCAGGAAGCCCTGCTCGGGTTTACCCGTTCCGGCCAGAGCGCCGAGGCGCTGTTGGCAGAGTTGGGGTTTGCGCAACTGCCGCTGCATCAGCCTGACGAGCGGATATCGGTGGACCACTACAGTGCAGTCTGGCTACGACTGGCCGCAGCACATGATGACGAGTTCTTCGGCATGGACCCGCGGCCGTTGCGGGTTGGCAGTTTCTCCTTTCTGTGCCGAACAGGCATCAGCCAGCCGACCGTGGGGCAGGCGCTTATCCATATAGTCAATTTTCTTGGCTTGATGCTGGAGAATTTCCGCGGACGCCTGATACGCAGCCGCAGTCTTGCCGAGATTGTGCTCGACGAGACGCCGGGGCAGGCGCAACGTCCGTTTGCCTATTTCACCTACTGGATGATAGTGCATGGACTCGCCTGCTGGCTGGCCGGGCGGCGCATCCCCCTGCTGGCGGTCGAGCTGCGTTGTCCGGAGCCGGAGTATATTGACGATTATCAGGTAATGTTCTCCGACAATCTGCGCTTCGGCCAATCCTGCACCCGCATCATCTTCGCAGCCGAAGCATTGGATGTACCGGTCCGGCGCACTGAGTCGGAGGTGCGTGCATTTCTGGAACAGGCACCAGGCAATATTCTGGTGCGCTACCGGGATGCCAACAGTCTGGTCAGTCAGATACGTAATGTTCTGCGTGCCCTGCCTGCTGCCGATTGGCCCACCAGCGAGGCCCTTGCGCAATCACTGTGCATGTCGCCATCAACCCTGCGCCGGCGGCTGCTGGCCGAAGGTGTTCAGTATCAGGGGATCAAGGACAGCCTGCGGGAAGAGCAGGCGACTCGGTGGCTGGCGGAACCGACGATCAGCTACCCTGACATCGCCGAGCGGCTCGGCTTTGCCGATGTGAGCTCGTTCTACAAGGCCTTCCGTAAATGGACAGGTACCAATCCGGGGCATTATCGACAGCTGATCCTGGGGGAGCAGTGACGCCGGCCGCCCCGCTATTGGGATACCTCCCGCTCACCACGCCCGTGTCTCCGTTACCCGCGGTTGCCCCGGGCCGATCCATCTGCTGAATACCTGGCTTGTGTTCCAAAGGTGTCCAGTTGTCCGTGACTTTGTCTTAATATGAAACACCAGTCCGCATGCAGGCGCCTTGCGATACAGCAGCGCCCTGCATGATGCAGAGCGTACTGCCCGCCTCGCTGGCGGCCAGCGGAGCTTGCGCCACAGGCTGGCTCGTTTATTGCTGTATCACCTTGAGGGTTGAAATCGGAACACCGGCATCCCTCATAGAATAAAAGTCTGCAAACAGACTCGATGGAGGGCCTATGCACCTGAATACAAAGCTCGACCAGGAATTGACGGATATATTCCGCGCTCGGGAGATGGCGCTGACGGCCCGGGGATGGTGTGCCAAGGAGTTTACCCTGCGTGAGCCAATTCGCGCTTCCTGGCAGCGCAGCATGGGCTACGGCCTGCAGCCCGACTCCGAGCCGCCCAGTTCCGAGCCACAGGCGCTCGCTGTTGATGAGCTGTACGAGAGCAATCGCATGTTGCTCGACTGTGCCGAGCCGGCTCTGCAGCACCTGACTGACCGTCTTGGACACCACGGTAATGACAGCTTGCTGATTCTGGTGAACTCCCAGGCCACAGTGCTGGCGATTGAAGGTGGCGGCAGCAAGTGGCGGGAACTGCGAGATCTCCAGGAGGGAGCCTGTTGGAGCGAGGCCGTGCGTGGGACCAACGCACTCGGTACTGCGTTGGTGGAAGGGCGACCGACAATGATCGGTTACGGCGAGCATTTCCTCGACCGGTTGAGCATCTTCTCCTGTGCCTCCGTGCCGATCCGAGACCCCCAGGGCAAGATCGAGGGTGTGCTTGACCTGACTCGCCTCGGGCCGACGCTGCAGGCCCAGGACAGCCTTCTGCTGCTGGACATGACCGCCAGCCAGATTGAAAGCCGGTTGTTCATTGCCTCCTTCGGCCAGCAATATGTCGTGGCCTTCCATCCCCGCCGGCAGTATCTGGATACCGCCTGGCAGGGTCTGCTGGCGCTGGACGGCGACGGCCGGATTCTGGCCGCCAACCAGCGCGCCTGTGAGTTCTTCGGCATGGAGCGCGCGCAGATGGTCGGCCTCCCCGGTGAGAGTCTGATCACCGGATGGCAGGAACGGTTCGAACAGGTGCGCCGGGGCATTGCCGGGCATCTGCGTACGCCGCGCGGTGACTTTTTCTTCAAGACCTTGCACCTGCCGGAAGCGGTGTCCGTCCCGGTGTCGGTGCCCAGCCTGCGAAAGGAGCCGGCTACGCCGACCCTGGAGGGGCTTGCCGGCAACAACAATCCTCGCTATCTGCGTGAGCTGGACATGGCCGCACGGGGCCTGCGGCACGGGTTACCTATCCTGTTGCTCGGTGAAACCGGCTCTGGCAAGGAACTGGTGGCGCGCGCGCTGCACAAGGGCAGTGACCGGGCGGACAAACCCTTCATTGCGGTGAACTGTGCGGCCATTCCCGAGGGGCTGATCGAGTCTGAGCTCTTCGGCTACCGTGACGGTGCCTTTACCGGTGCCCGGCGCGGCGGCATGACCGGGCGGCTGCAGCAAGCCCATGGCGGGACGCTGTTCCTCGACGAGGTGGGAGACATGCCGTTGCCGCTGCAGGCGCGTCTGTTGCGAGTGCTGCAGGAGCGCAAGGTGGCGCCACTGGGGGCGGGAGTCGAACAGGACCTGGACATCAATCTGATCTGCGCCACGCACCGGCCGGTCAGAGCGCTGGTGGCCGAAGGCAGCTTCCGCGAGGATCTCTACTACCGGATAAACGGGATGGCGGTGCATCTGCCGGCGCTGCGTGAGCGCAAGGACATGCGTGAGCTCTGCCAGACTCTGTTGCGCCGGCTCGGTGCCGGGCAGGTCAGTCTCAACGACGATCTGCTTGGATTGTTCGAGCGTTACCGCTGGCCGGGCAACATTCGTCAGCTGGAAATGGTGCTGCGTACTCTGCTGGCGGTGCGAGCGCCGGAGGACCGGCAGCTGGGGCTCGACCACCTTCCATCCAGTACCCTGGAAGATCTGCTGAGCGAGGAGGTCTGCGAGCAGGACGGCAACATCCGCGTTCGCGAGCAGGAGATGATCCGTCAGGCGCTGGCCGACCATGAGGGCAACGTCTCGGCGGCGGCACGCACCCTGGGTATCAGCCGAGCGACCCTGTACCGAAAACTCAAGCAGGCCGGTGGATGCTGATCGGCCTGCTGTCGCGCTTGGTCAGCAGTGAACCGAGGGACTCGGTAGAGGGCGGGCTGCGCTGGCTGTACAGCTTCGTCCGGCCACAGTTGCGCGCCATTCTCGGACTCATGTTGCTGTCGATAGCGGCTTCCCTGCTGGTTCTGGCGCAGCCCTGGCTGACAAAAATGTTGATCGACGACAGCCTGCTGGCGGGGAATTTCCCCATGCTCGGAGCAGTAGTCCTGGCCATGATAGGTGCTACGGTACTGGCGACTGTGCTCTCCGGGGTCAACCGCTACCTGCACACGCGGTTATCCGGGCAGGTGCTGTTTGCCCTGCGCGAGGATCTGTATGGACACCTGCAGCAGCTGTCACCAAGATTCTTCGGGCGGCGCCGCATCGGTGATCTGCTCAGCCGGCTGGATGGCGACATCGCCGAGATCCAGCGCTTTGCCATCGATGCGTTGTTTTCCGCCACCTCCAGCATCATAGGTCTGATCGGCGCGGCCATTCTGCTGGCGCTGCTGTCCTGGCAGCTGGCACTGCTGGTGGCTGTGCTGGTGCCGCTGGAGCTCCTCTGGCTGCGCTGGATGCGGCGCAAGGTAGCAGATGAGACCCGCTCTCTGCGCGAGCGCTCCAGTGACATGTCGTCCTTCCTGGTGGAAACCCTGCCAGCGATCAAGTTCGTCCAGGCAGCCGGTCGCCAGCGCCATGAGGCCGAGCGCCTGCACGGTCTGGGACAGAATTATCTCGGGCAGCTGCTGCGATTACAGGTGGTGGAGTTCTTCACCAGTGCCGTTCCCACCATGCTGACCTCCGTCACCCGGGCGCTGGCCTTCATGATCGGCGGCTACTGGGTTATCACGGGTAAATGGCAGCTCGGCTCGCTGATTGCCTTCGCCACCTACCTGGGTATGGTGGTAGGACCGGCCCAGAGCCTTCTGGGTCTGTATGTCGCCGTGCAGCGCATGGCGGTCAGCCTGCAGCGGGTGACCGAGCTGCGGGATGAGCAGCCCGATATTGTCACGGCAGCCAAGCCCGTTCCCACCCCGCGGGCTCCCGCCGAACTGGTGCTGCATGACATCAGTTTCCGCCACCCGGGACGGCAGCAACAGATCATCGATGGCGGCAGAGCTCGTTTCCCCGTGGGCAGCAAGGTGGTGCTCACCGGACCCTCGGGATCCGGTAAAACCACGCTGATTGATCTGCTGCAGCGTTACTACGATCCGGACCGGGGCCATATCACCTATGGTGGCGTGGACCTGCGCGAGCTGGACCTGGCCGACTACCGCAAGCGGCTCGCGGTGGTCAGCCAGGACATCGTGCTGTTCCGCGCGTCGCTGGCTGACAATCTCCGCTACGCTGCGCCGGAGGCGACGGAGGAAGAGGTTGCCGGTGTGGTCCGACTGGCTCGGCTCGAGGAGCTGGTGGCCAGTCTGCCGGAAGGGCTGGATACCCGGCTGGGTGAGCGTGGCCAACAGTTGTCTGGCGGACAGCGGCAACGCATTGCCATCGCCCGAGCACTGCTTCAGCAACCGGACGTGCTGGTGCTGGATGAGGCTACTTCAGCGGTGGATGTGCAAACCGAGCAGGCGATCATCAGGGAAATCGACATTCTCTTTGCTACGCGCACCCGCATCATCATCAGTCACCGGCCCGGCGCCGCCGATGGCGCGGATCTGCACTTCCAGCTGCTGGACGGACAGCTCACGCTGCGCAGCCCCGCCACCGAGGGCGTGGCATGAGGGTGGGCATCATTGACACCGGTCTTCAGCGCGGTCAATGGCAGCGCCTGCACGGTGGTCAGTCCTTTGTTCTGAGTGACGAGGAGGTTCTACTCCGGCCGCTTGGTCAGGATCATCTGGGACACGGTACCCTGGTGACGCAGCTGCTGTCGGAGCAGGCCCCGCAAGCGCAGTTGTTGATGGCCCAGGTCTTCGGCGAGCGTCCCGCGACTACCGCTGCCCAGGTTGGTGCCGGGCTGGCCTGGTTGCTGGAGCAGGGTGTGAGCCTGATCAACTGCAGCCTGGGGTTGCACGCCGACCGCCCGATGTTGCGTGAACTATGCTGCCAGGCGGCGGAACAGGGCGTACTGATCTGTGCCTCCAGTCCGGCGATGGGGCAGCCGGTTTATCCGGCGGCCTATAGCGGCGTGGTAGCGGTAACCGGTGATGCGCGTTGCCAGCCGGGGCAATGGAGCTGGCTGCAGGAGGAGCGTGCCGAATTCGGCGCGCCAGTGGGTAGGGGCGCCGAGGGCGGCGCGTCCATGGCCTGCGCCCGCTTCAGCGGCATGCTCGCTGCCTTCTGGACAGAGCGCCCGAGCCTGAGTGGGGCTGAGGTTCTGCATTATTTCCGGCAGCACGCCATTCGTAGCGGGCCGCAGACAAGGGAGCCGCTGTGCGCAGAAAACACATAGCCATACTGGGCGCCGGCCCGGCGGGGTCGGCAGCGGCGCTGGGGCTGTTGCGCCTGGGCTACCGGGTCANNTTCAACGCCATTGAAGGCACCTCCGAGCGGGTCCTGCATGCCCTGCGCACCGTCGGGCTGCGGCAGGCCAGCGGCACTGCGATCGCCGCTGCGCGACGGGAAGTCTACTGGGCGGGTCATCACAGCCTGAGAAACCGCGAGTGGCTGCTGGACAGGCAGGTCTTCGATCGAGCGTTGCGCGAGGATCTGCGTCGAAGCGGCATAGCCCTGCTGGAAGCACGGGTGCTGACGGTGGATGTGGCCGCCGACGGTGTCTGCCTGCAGCTTGATGGGGCGGCGAGCCTTGAGGCGGACTTCGTGGTTGATGCTCGCGGGCGGCAGGCACCCCAATCGGGCGAAGCCGTACGCGGGCCGGAAACCCTGAGTCTGCTGTGTCGCTGGCGCGGGCTGGAAGGGCCAGCGGCGAGTGCGGCGGAAAGTCTGGTGTCCGGCTGGTGTTGGCTGGCCCGGTTGCCGGGTGGCGACCAGTACTGGCAATGGACCTTCGACGCCCGCCACCCGCATATGCCCGGCAAGGCCGAGCTGCCTGCCTGGTGTGCGGCCCAGCGCGGAACCAGCCGCCTGGCAGGAGAGTTCTTTACCGTCGATCCCGGCGAAGCGGTGGAATTGCGCGCACGCAGTTCCACCTGCACCCTGGCTGCCAATCTGTGCGATGTACGGAGCATTCGCGTAGGCGACGCCGCCATGGCGGTTGATCCACTGTCAGGCAACGGCATCTTCCAATCGTTGTCATCTGCGTTGCAGGCGCCGGCGGTGATCAATACCTTGCTGCAGTACCCTGCGGATGCCGAGTTGGCCCAGCGCTTTCACTGCCGGAGGGTGACTGAACTGTTCTATCGCTTCGCGCGACTGGGGCGGGATTTCTATCGGCAGGCCACAGCTGTGCCGGAGCAATCCTTCTGGCCGCAGCGTCAGCAGTGGCCGGACGATCACCCCTCCCATGTCCCGGTGACACCGGAACAGATCGTCACCGACTGGGCTCCGGTGGTTACCGGCGATCGAGTCGGGCGGGCACGGGTGGTCATCACTCCGGATCAGCCGCTGGGCATCTGGCATCTGAATGGTGTGGAACTGGCGCCGGTAATCGACGCGCTGCGGGAGGCGTCCTGGGAGCAGGTCGTCGGCGGGTTGCCACCGGCCCAGCGTGGTCCGGTGGCAGGCTGGCTGCAAAGCCTGGGTTTCGGGCCGGATACCGCAGCATCCGGCGCAGACTTACACCTTGATCAGCACTGATTTGGTTTCGGTGTAGTACTCCAATGCGGCTTCGCCCATTTCACGGCCGATACCGGACATCTTGTAACCACCGAAGGGCAGGGCGGGATCCAGCGCGGTGTGGCAGTTGACCCAGACCGAGCCGGCGCGAATGCGCGGAATCATGCGATGCACCCGGCTGAGGTTGTTGGACCAGATGCTGGCGCCCAGACCAAAGGGGCTGTCATTGGCCAGGCGGATGGCGTCCTCTATGTCGTCGAAAGGCTGGGCCACCAGGACCGGACCGAAGATCTCCTCCTGCACCAGCGGGCATTTCTGATCGACATCGGTGATCAGGGTCGGGCGCACGAAGTACCCCGGGCCGGAGGAAGTTCCACCGCAGGCAATGGTGGCACCGAGCTCACGTCCCATATCGATATAGCCCTGGACCCGGGCCTGCTGCTTGGCGGAGATCAGCGGGCCCATGTCCACACTGGCGTCCAGGCCGTTACCCATCTTCATGCCGTTGGCGATACTGCAGATATCCGCCATCACCCGGTCAAAGTGGCGCCGCTGCACGTACAGGCGCGAGCCGGCACAGCAGACCTGACCCTGGTTGAAGAAGATCGCATTTGCTGCGCCCACTGCAGCCTCCATCGGGTCCATGTCCTCCAGCACTATGGTCGGGGATTTCCCACCCAACTCGAGGGTGATGCGGGTCATGGAGTCCAGCGCGGCCTTGCCGATCAGTTTGCCGACCGGGGTCGAGCCGGTGAAGGTGACCTTGTCGATGTCCGGATGGGCAGACAGGGCAGCACCGACCTCGGCGCCGATACCGGTCACCACGTTGAACACCCCGTCCGGATAGCCCGCTTCCTGGATCAGCTCCCCCAGCTTCAGCGCGGTCAAGGGGGCTGTCTCTTATTGTTTGAGTACCACGGTACAGCCGGTAGCGAGCGCCGGGCCGATCTTCCAGCAGGCCAGCAGCAACGGAAAGTTCCAGGCGACAATGGCGCCAACCACACCCACCGGCTCTCGGGCGATGTAGCCGTGGAACTGGGCATCGGGCATCAGCGGCAGAGAGGGGTTCACCGTAGTGCCGGTTATCTTTGTAGCCCAGCCAGCCATATAGCGGAAGAAGTCAATACACAGCTGAACGTCCACAGCGCGGGCCATCTGGGCACTCTTGCCATTGTTCAGACACTCCAGCTCCGCCAGTACTTCGGCGTCACGCTCGAGCAGATCGGCCAGCTTCAGCAGAAGATTCTGCCGTTCACGCGGCCGCATTCTGCTCCAGCTGGAATCGTCGAAGGCGCGGCGGGCCTGTCTGACAGCGTGATCAATATCCGCCGGCGTGCCCCGGGGCACATCAATCAGGTGGGTGGCGGTGGCCGGGTTGAGCAGCGCCATGGTCTGGCCTTGCTCGCTGACAGTCCACTTGCCGCCGATCAGCATGCGGCATGGGCGGTCGAGAAATTCCCGGGTTTGCGGGTGGAGGGGGTACGCATCAGTCATCTTGTTTTCTCTCTGATGGATGAAGTCCCCATGCCATGGTGCAACCTGTGTGCCAAGAGATCCCCGCGCTGCCAGTGGTGGGGCATCGGGGGAGCGAGGCGGGTTCCCCGTGGCCTCGGTAACCTACAAAAGCTGTAGCAAAGTGATACAACCCCGGAAGGGGGTGCGACAGTCGCGCGGAACACAGGCCCGGTGGCGCTTTGTGTGTCATCGACTGAGTCAAGTTGTCGCGCTATTAAACACCGCTATCCCGAGGTCTATTTCTGGCTTGATGTGTAATCAGATGATTTTAAAGGAAAATAAATCTATGGCACGGGTCTTGCTCTTGTCTTTTCAAGCGCGGCAGGCACGCTCCCCAGAGGAGCAGGCCGAAGCTGGAATAACTATCAGAATAATATCCGTGGGAGGCACGACCCGATGAGAACAAGACTCTTGAGGCAAGGGGTAGCCGGAGGACTGCTGGGGCTGTCATTGCTCCTTCAGTCCGGTATGGGCATGGCAGAGCAATCCGCCTCGGCGCAGGAGCTGCTGGCGACCCGCTGCGCGGCCTGTCACCAGGCCGAGGGCGATGACAAGTACAGCCGTATCAGTTACCAGCGCAAGACTCCGGAAGGCTGGCTGATGACTATCGGGCGAATGCAGACCGCGCACAAGGTTCAGCTGACCGATGAAGAACGTCGCACGCTGATCAAATACCTGGCCGACAAACAGGGCATGGCTCCGAGCGAGACAGCTGATTATCGCTATGCACTGGAGCGCCGCCTCAATACCCAGGAAACCCTGATGGAAGACCCACAGCTCGGGGAGATGTGCGTGCGCTGTCACTCCGGTGGTCGCCTGGCCATGCAGGGGCGTACAGAGCAGGAATGGCGTCACCTGGTCAATTTCCACCTCGGCCACTGGCCGGCCCTCGAATATCAGGCTTTCAGTCGCGACCGTAACTGGTTCCCCATTGCGATCAACGAAACCGTTCCGCACCTGGCCAAGCGTTTCCCTCTGGAAAGCGAAGCCTGGTTCCAGTGGCTGCAGCAGCGTCCTGATAGCGAAACCCTGGCGGGCCGCTGGATATTCACCGGTCACTATCCCGGCAAGGGCGAGCTGACCGGCAGCATGACCGCCAAGTACATCGGTGAGGACAATTTCGAGGTCCGGGTGGACGGGCGTTACGCCGATGGCACACCGTTCGTCGGTACCGGCAAGGCGGTAGTCCACAACGGTTACGAGTGGCGCGCCAATGTCGAGGTGGATGGCACCGTCCTCCGCCAGGTGTTTGCCGTAGTGAACAACGAGATGACCGGCCGCATGTTCGAGCGGGACCACGACGAACGCGGTCTGGATTTCCGCGCAGTGCCGGACAGCGCGGCAGCTGTGGTGGCAGTGCAGCCGGCCTATCTGAAGGTAGGCGAGCAGCAGGAATTGACGCTGACCGGCAGTGGACTGAATGGCACACCGCAATTGGGCGAAGGCATCGAAGTGATCAAGGTGCTGGACAGCTCCCCGGAGCGCGTGCGTGTTCAGGTCCGGGTGGCTGCGGACGCACCGGTGGGTGTGCGTGAGGTAGCCGTGGGCGACGCCGACGGCGCTACGCTGGCGATCTACCGTCAGATCAGCGAAGTACGGGTGGTACCGGATTATGCGGTGGCCCGGATCGGCGGCAATGGCAGTCCGACCGAGAAGGTGGAAGGCCACTTTGATGCCGAGGCCTGGGCGATCGGCGAGGATGGCAAGACGCCGTACCGCATTGGTTTCGTCCCGGCGACCTGGTCCGTTGAAGCCTTCGATGAGGAAGCTGAACAGCTTGAGGACGTCAAGTATGCCGGCGTGATGGATCGCCATACCGGCGTGTTCGTGCCGGGCGATGCAGGCCCCAACCCTGACCGCAAGATGATGGCGAACAACGTGGGCAACCTCAAGGTGATCGCTACCGTGGACGAGGGCGGCAACACTGTGACCGGCGAAGGTCAGCTGATAGTCGGCGTGCAGCGCTGGGTGATACCGCCGATCCCCTGACCGTTGGGATCTGCGATGCAAGCGCCACCGATAAACTCAGCGAGGTAGGTCATATGGGCATCAAATTGAATGTAATCGAGCACAACCTGCATCAGGTGCAGGTGGATGCCGAACAGATGTTGTTTCACATACCCACCAGTTCGCTATTCGCTCAGGACGAGCTGACCAGCAGCATTCTGGGGGCGTTGCGGGCTGGTGCGGACTCCCGCGACCATGTCCAGTCGGCGCTGGCAGGACGCTTTGCCGTGGCGGACATTGATGAAGCCCTGCAGGACCTGCTCGCCCTGCAGATCGTGGGCGATGGGTCGCCGCTCAGCAGCGACGTATTCCCCGGTGGCGTTACTAAAACCGCCCTTAATACGGTGGTACTGAACGTCAATACCGGCTGCAACCTCAGCTGCACCTATTGCTACAAGGAAGACCTGGATAAGCCTTCCGCGGGCAAGCGCATGGCTGCGGAAACCGCAATCGCCTCGGTCGAGATGCTGCTTGAGCAGTCACCGGACGAGGAGCGGTATTCAGTTGTGTTCTTCGGCGGAGAGCCGTTGAGCAATCGGCCCCTGATCGAGTACATGGTGGACTACTGTGAAAAGCGCTTTGCCGAGGCCGGCAAGCAGGTGGATTTCATCATGACCACCAACGCTACCATGCTGACCGAGGAGATAGTCGATTACCTGAATCGGCATCGCTTCGGTCTGTCGATCAGCATGGACGGGCCCAAGGCCATCCATGACAAGAACCGTATCACTGTCAGCGGGCAGGGCACCTACGAGGTCGTGCGTCGCAAGGCCGAAATGCTGCTGTCTCGCTATGACAGCAGGCCGGTAGGCGCCCGGGTCACCCTGACCCGGGGTACCACCGAGGTCGAGGAAATCTGGGATCACCTGATCAATGATCTTGGTTTCGCCGAAGTCGGTTTTGCCCCGGTGACCTCAGGTGACATCAGCAGCTTCAACCTCACGCCGGAGGAGCTGGTGACATTGTTCGCCAACTTCAAGGCGCTGGGACGGCGGTACCTGCAGGCCGCTCTGCAGGGCGTCAATATCGGTTTTTCGAACCTCCACCAGCTGCTGACGGACATCCATGAAGGGCACAAGAAATCCCTGCCCTGTGGAGCCGGCCTGAAGATGCTCGCGGTGGACCACAAGGGCGATCTGAATCTGTGCCACCGCTTCACCGGGTCTTCGCTGCCGACCTTCGGCAACGTCCACGGCGAAGTGGACAATGCGTCGCTGACGCAGTTTCTTTCGGATCGGCTGGATCGCAGCAACACCGGCTGCCAGACCTGCCGTATCCGCAACCTGTGCTCGGGCGGCTGCTACCACGAGAGNNCCTACGCCCGTTATGGCGATCCCCAGCACCCCAACTATCACTACTGCGACCTGCTGCGCGACTGGGTGGATTTCGGTATCGAAGTCTACGCCCGGATCATGAGCAGCAATCCGGATTTCATTACCCGCCATATCGTTCCGCGTAAGGTGCACTGACATGAAACATCTCAAAGCAATCAACAATAAAGCGCAGGCGCTCGAGCAGGCCGTGGCCCAGGACAGAGTCGAGGAAGTGCTGGCCATGAACGCTACCGTAGGCTGCACCAGCACGGTTGACCCGGGCTGGGAAACCGATGTGTTTGGTGGGGTGGCTGGTCTCTGTCAGCCCATGGAGGCTGATCTTTACGGCTGCGCCGATCCATGCTGGTGGCCGGCCCAGGTGCCGGATCTGATGAGTACCCACTCGGATTGGAACAAGGATGCCGCCGACTCCAGCACGGACTGGCGCAAACTGGATACGGTTTTCCCCAACGACAAGTAAGCTCGGGGCTTGAGGATTTGATTATGTTCAACAAAAACAAACAGATGATGGCCGCCGCAGTGTTGGCAGCGCTGGCGTTGCCGGCGATGGCGAATAATGCCGGCCGGGTGTTGCAGGACGGCCATGAATACATGGTCATCACCAATTATCCCAACAACCTGCATGTAGTGGATGTCGCCACCGACGAGGTCTACAAGAGCTGCGACCTGCCCGATCAGTTCGGCCCCGGTACGCCGATCGTCAGTCCGGACGGCTCCCGCGCCTATGTGCTCGGCAATCGCTACAGCACCGTGTATGGAATCGAACTGGACAGCTGCGATATGTCCTTCCGCGCTGAGCTGTCACAGGCGCCAGGTGAGCTGGCACGCTCGATGTACTCATTCGCCATCAGCGCGGATGGCAAGGAGCTGTATACCGTCGCTAATCCGTCGCAGAAGAATCCGGACCACTATGTAGTGGGGGATCCTCGCTTGCAGGTGTATGACACCAGCGCGGGAATTGATGCCAAGCCGATCCGGGTATTTCCGGCGCCCCGGCAGTCCTATCTGATGCAGGCTGCCGAGGATGGCTCGCTTTACCTGGCTGCGGACAACATCTACCGCGTCAATGTCCAGACCGGGGAGCGCGAAATTGCAATTCCCGTTCGCGATTGGGAGCGTGAGGGTTATGGTCAGCCGGACGTGCTCTACCTGTGGCCCAAGCAACAGGTCAGTCGAGATTTCAGCATCCTCTACGCCGCGCCCAAGTTCACTGATGAAACGCAGAATCTGGACACTGCCGAGTTCATGTTCGGCTTCTACAACATCAATCTGAGGACCGGTGAAACCATGACCCAGGATTTCGCCCCCTTCACTGAGGTGTATTTCACCGGGGCTCGCTCGCCGAAGGATCCCAAACACATGTATGCGGTCCTCAACCGTCTGACCAAGTACGACATCGCCACCCAGACGCTGATCGATGCCCAGGAGCTGGATCACACCTACTACGTGCTGGCATTCAACCATGCCGGGGACAAGCTGTACCTGGCTGGCACCTTCAACGACATCAGCATCCACGATCCGGAAACCCTGGACAAGATCGGCAGCATCCGCCTGCCGGGGGGAGACATGTCCACCACCACGCCGCAGATCTTCATCCGGTAATACCCCGCCGCTCCGGGTGACCGGAGCGGCACATCAAACAAGAACAACGAGGTTCATCATGCATACCGAACATACTTCTGGGCGGCGTATCCTGCTGCCTGTCATTCTGAGTCTGACTGTGGCTTCCCAAGCCAGCGCCTGGGAGCTGGCCTCCGGATCCAACGGCCACCTCAATTTCGAGGTCAATGGCGCAGCGGGGATCTTCCACAGCGACAAGCGCTACAACATGGACGGTGCTGTGGATGCCGGCGATGTGTCCTGGCGTGAGGCCTATCTGGAATACGGTCTGCATTTCGGCTACCGCAGCACACTGGGGCGCTGGGACGGGGCGCTCACCGCCCTGAGCTCGGGCACCTGGGGCGATGGCGATGCTGCCGGCTTCTCCAACGGCAGTGAGCGCGAAACCGAGCTGGAACAGGCCTGGTTGCGCTGGAGTTCGGATCAGCTGCTCTCAGCGCTGGGTGCGGATGGTCTGGTGATCTCGGCCGGTCGCCAGGCCGCCACCTTGGGTGACGGCTTCATCCTCGGCACCGATATGGTCAGTATGGGCCGTGGGCTGGGCGACGAGTTCGACCGCGGCGGTGCCTATTATCTGGGCGGACGCACTGCCTTCGACCGCACCGCCATCGTCACCGTTGGCGGCGCCGAGGGCTGGCGTGGGGATCTGATGTACCTCAGGTCCGACAACCCCTTCCAGGCGGAAATGGAAATGGCCGTCGCCAACATCGAGCATGTTGGGGAGAACGCCACGTTCGGCCTGTCGGCGCTCAAGGGACTGGATGTCGAGCAGCGCTATGCCGAAGCCCTGGGCCTGGAAGAGCGTGATGGGATGAAGGTGTACAGTGCCCGCTTCCAGGGCAACGCCGGGATCGAGCAGCTGTTCCTGTCTGGCGAATATGCCCACCAGAGGGTCGACTCGGGAACCGAGAATGCCTGGTATCTGGAGACCGGCTGGACCTTTACCGAACGCGCCTGGCAGCCTGCGCTGACCTATCGCTACAGCCAGTTCTCCACTGGTTACGATCCGTTGTTCTACGGCTTCACGCGGGGCTTCGGCACCTGGTACCAGGGTGAAGTCGCGGCCAACTATGCCGGCCCGTTCAGCAGCAATGCCAAGGTGCACCACCTCGGTCTGCTGCTGAATCCGCGCGAAGACCTGAGCATAGGTCTTGCCGCCTTTGATTTCAGTACACGGGATACCAGTGAGGGCGATCTGTCCGGACAGGAGCTGGACCTGTATGCCGAATGGGCCGCCACTGACCACATCTCCCTGATCCCGCTGGTCGGGTTGTACAGTCCGGAAAAATCAGCGGCCGAGGGCGGCACGCAGCTCGGTGGCAGGGGCGACAATCTGTATGCGCAACTGCTGATGTTCGTGAGCTTCTGAGTGCCGGTGCTCGCTGTTGATCGGGGCCTTGCCCCACAGCGAGCGCCCGCTCGGCCTGGCCTTCCCGGGTGTCCAAAACGGTCAGGCAGGTTGAAGGGAACGACCATTGTCCCGGGTGCCCAGCGCAGACAAGATGGTTGCATATCAACCGGAACGGGCCCGCAGCGGCCCTGAGCAGGAGCCTTCATGCAACTGAGCAAACACACTTTTCTCATCACTGGCGGCGCCTCGGGCCTTGGCGCCGCGACTGCCGCCATGCTGGTCGAGGCGGGAGCCAATGTGGGGCTGATCGATCTCAACGCGGCGGCGCTGCAGCAGCAGGTCAGCGCACTGGGTGCCCAGGCCCGAGGCTATGTGGCCGACATTGCCGATGAGCAGCAGGCCGACAACGCCGTGAATGCGGCCTTCGCCGACCTGGGCCCATTGCACGGCCTGATCAATTGCGCAGGCATTGCACCTGGCGAGAAGGTGCTGGGCCGCAATGGGCCGCACGCGCTCGCCAGTTTCGAGCGGACGCTGCGGATCAATCTGCTGGGCAGTTTCAACATGCTGCGTCTGGTCACAGCGGTCATGGCCGAGGGTGCAGCCAACGCCGACGGCGAGCGGGGCGTCATTATCAATACCGCTTCGGTCGCAGCCTATGACGGGCAGATTGGTCAGGCCGCCTACTCCGCCTCCAAGGGGGGAGTGGTGAGCTTGACCCTGCCGATCGCGCGGGGACTCGCACGCCATGGGATCCGGGTGATGACCATTGCCCCAGGCATTTTCGAGACCCCGATGATGGCCGGTATGTCGCAGGAAGTGCGTGATTCCCTGGCTCGGGATGTGCCTTTCCCGCCTCGTCTGGGACTGCCGCAGGAGTACGCGGCGCTGGTGCGCCATATCATCGAGAACCCCATGCTGAATGGCGAAGTAATCCGTCTCGACGGTGCGCTGCGCATGGCTGCACGCTGAGGAGGCCCCTATGCAACAGGATCCAGTTGTCATCGTCGGGAGTGCCCGCACGCCCATGGGTGCCCTCCAGGGTGAACTTGCCGGTGTTCCCGCCCCGCAGCTCGGTGCTACGGCGATTCGCGCAGCGGTCGAGCGCAGCGGCCTGCCGGCTGAGGCCGTACAGGAAGTACTGATGGGCTGCGTATTGCCAGCAGGCCTGGGTCAGGCCCCGGCCCGGCAAGCTGCGCTGGGCGCCGGCCTGGCCAAGTCAACTGTCTGCACCACGCTGAACAAGATGTGTGGATCGGGCATGCAGGCGTCCATCCTCGGCCACGACCTGTTGCGTGCCGGCAGTGTCGACGTCGTCGTGGCCGGTGGCATGGAAAGCATGTCCAACGCCCCCTACCTGCTGGATGGTGCTCGTCAGGGGCTGCGCATGGGTCATGGCCGTATGCTTGACCACATGTTCCTCGACGGGCTGGAGGATGCCTACGACAGGGGCCGGCTGATGGGCACTTTTGCCGAAGACTGTGCCCAGAGCCATGGCTTCAGTCGCGAGCAACAGGATGCCTGGGCGCTGCAGTCGGTACAGCGTGCCCAGACAGCCATTGAGCAGGGGCTGTTCAGCGAGGAGCTGGTGCCGGTCAGTGCCCGGGTCGGTCGCCGCAGTGTGCAGATGCAGGTTGACGAGACACCACTGAAGATCGATCCGGGTCGCATTCCCAGTCTGAAGCCGGCTTTCCGCGAGGGTGGAACGGTGACCGCGGCCAATTCCAGCTCGATCTCCGATGGCGCTGCAGCCCTGGTGCTGATGCGTGAGTCCGAGGCGCGTCGCCGTAATCTGCGCCCGCTGGCAGCGATTCGCGGGCATGCGGCCTTCGCGGATGAACCCGGTCTGTTCCCGGTGGCGCCGGTGGGCGCCATCCGCAAACTGCAGGAACGCACTGGCTGGTCGCTGGATGAGGTCGATCTGTTCGAGATCAACGAGGCCTTTGCCGTGGTCAGCATGATCGCGGTGCGGGAGCTGGAGCTGGATCCGGCCAAGGTCAATGTACACGGGGGCGCCTGCGCCCTGGGCCATCCGATCGGCGCTTCGGGCGCCCGCATCCTGGTTACCCTGCTGGCGGCACTGCGCACCCGCGGTCAGCGCAAGGGGGTGGCGGCGATCTGCATAGGTGGCGGTGAAGCTACGGCCATGGCCATCGAGCTGCTGGACTGAGGAGAAGATCATGCTGCTGACTGAAGAACAACGGGAAATCGTCGGTGTTGCCCGGCAATTTGCCCGGGAGCGGCTGCTGCCCTTCGCTGCGGACTGGGATCGGGAGCACCGCTTCCCTGCCCAGGCGCTGGCCGAGATGGGGCAGCTGGGTTTTCTCGGCATGCTTGTGCCAGAGCAGTGGGGCGGGTGTGATACCGGCTATCTGACCTACGCCCTGGCGCTGGAAGAAATTGCCGCCGGTGACGGTGCCTGCTCGACCATCATGAGCGTGCACAACTCGGTTGGTTGCGCGCCGATCCTGCGGTTCGGAAGCGACGAACAGAAGCGTCGTTTTCTGCCATCGCTGGCTAAAGGCGAGCAGATCGGCGCCTTCGCCCTGACTGAGCCGCATGCCGGTTCCGACGCCGGATCACTGCGCACCCGGGCTCGCCGCGATGGTGACAGCTATGTGCTGGACGGTGCCAAGCAGTTCATCACCTCGGGGCGCGAGGCAGGCACGGTGATCGTCTTCGCGGTCACTGATCCGGATGCCGGCAAACGTGGCATCAGCGCCTTTATCGTACCTACCGACAGCCCTGGTTATCAGGTGGTACGGGTTGAGGACAAGCTCGGTCAACACGCCTCGGATACCTGCCAGATTGCCTTTGATGGGTTGCGGGTGCCAGCGGCAAACCGGTTGGGCGAAGAGGGTGAGGGGTATCGCATTGCCCTGGCCAATCTGGAGGGAGGGCGCATCGGCATCGCTGCCCAGGCAGTGGGGATGGCCCGTGCAGCCTTTGAGGTGGCTCGCGATTACGCCAGAGAGCGCGAGGCCTTCGGCAAGCCGCTGACCGAACATCAGGCGGTGGCGTTCAGGCTGGCCGACATGCTCACGCAGATTACCGCGGCGCGGCAGATGGTGCACCACGCGGCAGCGCTGCGCGATGCCGGACAGCCGGCACTGACGGAGGCCTCCATGGCCAAGCTGTTCGCCTCCGAGATGGCGGAAAAGGTCTGTTCGGCAGCCATCCAGACACTCGGCGGCTACGGCTATCTGCGGGACTTCCCGCTCGAGCGCATCTATCGCGATGTGCGAGTTTGCCAGATCTACGAAGGTACCAGCGACATACAGCGGCTGGTCATTGCCCGCAATCTGGGTGGTGACTGACCAGGCGGTTCTATCACGGCCATGCTCGATACGGCCATGGCCGGCGCTTTGATAACAAAAACAAGGAGTAGCACAATGCAGAAATTCCAAATCGGCAGCATGCAACGGGTTCCGCTGATGATCAGCAGCATCCTGCAGCACGCGGCGGTCGCCCACGGCGACCGTGAAATCGTCTCGCGGCTGGTAGACGAGCCGCTGTGGCGGTACGACTATGCCGGCCTCGCCGAGCGGGCAGGGCGCGCAGCCAACATGATCAAACGGCTGGGAGTCGGCCAGGGGGATTTCGTCTCGACCTTGGCCTGGAACACCCACAGGCACTATGAGCTGTTCTTCGCGGTGCCCGGCATCGGCGCTGTACTGCATACCGGCAACCCGCGCCTGTCGGACGAGCAGATCGCCTATACCTTGAACCATGCGGGTAGCAGCGTGCTGCTGTTCGAGCGCAACTTCGCCGATCTGGTGCAGCGCCTGTTGCCCCGGCTGACCAATATCCGCCATTTCATCATGCTTGCCGACGCGGACCTGCCGGACATGCCCGGCGTGAACCTGCTGGGTTACGAGCAGCTGCTGGCCCAGGAAGAGTCCTTCGATCAGTGGCCGAGCTTCGATGAGAATGCCGGCGCTATCCTGTGTTACACCTCGGGTACCACCGGCAACCCCAAGGGCGTTCTCTACAGCCATCGCTCAATAGTGCTGCATGCGCTGGCCGCGGGTCTCAACAGCGCGTTCAACTTCTCCGCCTTTGATTGCATCATGCCCTGTTCTTCCCTGTACCACGGCACGGCCTGGGGGGTGCCCTTTGCAGCCGCGATCAATGGCTGCAAGTTCGTGCTGCCCTGCGACAAGATGGACGGCGCCAGCCTGCAGGAGCTGATCCAGAACGAAGGGGTGACCTTCTCGGGGGGCGTACCGACCATCTGGACCATGTATCTGGATCACCTCGAGCGTACCGGTGAAGACGCCGGAAAGCTGACCCATCTGATTATCGGCGGCTCCGCTGTGCCCCGCGCCATGGCTGAGAAATTCCAGACCAAATACGGGGTGGCTGTGCGCCAGCTGTGGGGCATGACCGAAACCAGCCCCCTGGGTGTGGTGGCCACCCCAACGCCCAAACTGGCGCAGTTGGGAGAAGACGCAGTCAATGATGTCATCTGGAGCCGTCAAGGACGCCTTCAATACGGCATCGAACTCAAGGTGGTGAATGAAAAAGGCGAACGCCTGCCGGCCGATGGCAAGAGTGCCGGTACCCTGATGGTGCGCGGCCCGTGGACAGTGGAGCGCTATTTCCGCAGCGACACCAGTGCGCTGGATGCCGAGGGCTGGTTCGATACCGGCGATATCGCCACTCTGGATGAAAACGGTTTCATGCGTATCACCGACCGTACCAAGGATGTGATCAAATCCGGCGGTGAATGGGTCAGTTCCATCGACGTCGAGAATGCCGCCATTTCCTGCCCCGGAGTGCGAGTCGCTGCGGTGATAGGCGTCTATCATCCCAAGTGGGAAGAGAGACCCTTATTGATAGTGGAAACCCACCCGGGCGAAACAGTCACCATGGAAATGATGCTGGCACACCTGGAAGACAAGATCGTCAAATGGTGGATGCCCGACGATATGATTCTTGATGAAGTGCCCCTGACTGCCACCGGCAAGATCGACAAGAAGGTACTGCGGGATCGCTATTACAACTACCTGGCTGATTCCAGGCTTCAGGCGCAGCTGTAGAGACGGAGGAGGGGGGATGACGGCGAGCATGAACAGCGGTCCGTTGGCCGGTCTGCGGGTGTTGGAGTTCGCCGGCATCGGTCCCGGCCCGCATTGCGCCATGCAACTGGCGGATATGGGAGCGGATGTCCTGCGCGTTGAGCGCCCGGGGGGCAACGGTTGGCCTAACCCCGTGGTCGATCGCGGACGATCGGTCATTACCCTGGATATCCGCACTGAGGCCGGTCGCCAGCGCTGTCTGGAGCTTGCTCAACGTGCCGACGTGCTGATTGAAGGCAATCGTCCCGGGGTGATGGAGCGTCTCGGGCTGGGTCCGGACCAGTTGTGCGCGCTCAACCCGCGGCTGGTCTATGGCCGCATGACCGGATGGGGACAGACCGGGCCTCTGGCCCGGTCCGCCGGCCACGACATCAACTACATCGCCTTGACCGGGGCGCTGGCAGCCATCGGCCCGGCGCAGGGTGAGGCGATTCCACCGCTGAATCTGGTGGGTGATTTTGGTGGCGGCTCGATGTTCCTGACGGTGGGCATTCTCGCTGCGTTGTTGGAGCGAGAACGCTCGGGGCAGGGGCAGGTGGTTGATGCTGCCATCGTCGATGGTACCGCGTCACTGATGTCGTTCTTCAGTGGTCTGTTGCCCAGCGGTCGCATCGATATGCGTCAGGGCTGCAATCTGCTCGGTGGCGCAGCGCCCTGGTACCGTTGCTACCGTTGTGCCGACGGTCGACAGATTGCTGTGGGAGCGCTGGAACCGGGGTTCTATGCTGAGCTGGTGGCGCTCACCGGGGCAGGTGAGGTGATGCAGCAGCAGGCGCAGGATGCGACTGGGCAAACATTGCAGGCCGAGCACTGGGCGCAGCTGTTTGCCCAGCGTACGCGGGACGAGTGGTGCGCATTGCTGGAGGGGACGGACGCCTGCTTTGCACCGGTGTTGGAGCTGGAAGAAGCCCGGCAGCATCCACACATGGCGTCACGGGGAACCTACCAGCAGATCGACGGTGTTCTGCACAGTGCACCTGCTCCGCGCTTTTCGCGCACTGCGTCAGGTATACGCCCCAGCGTACAGCTCGACCCGGAGGCTGATGTCTGGAGTGAGCAGCCCTGAGCGGTTCAGCTCAGAACGGCCAGAACACCGGAATGAAGATCACTCCCAATACCCAGAAGATCAGGTTCAGCGGCAGGCCCACCTTGATGAAGTCCACGAAGCGGTAGCCGCCGGCGCTGTAGACCATGGTATTGGTCTGGTAGCCCACCGGTGTGGCAAAACTGGTGGAGGCGGCGAAGGTGACGGCGATGAGGAAGGGGGTCGGATCCACCCCCATCAGCTTGGCTGTGGACATGCCGATAGGCGTCAGGATGACCGCCGCGGCAGCATTGCTCATGAACTCGGTAAGCAGCAGCGCCATCAGGTAGAGCACCGCCAGTACCACCAGTGGACCGAAGTCGCTGACCAGCCCCAGGGTGTTGGCCACCACGAACTCGGCGGCACCGCTCTGACTCATGGCCACTCCCAGCGGCAGCAGGCCGGCGAGCAGGATGATGATGCGCCAGTCGATGGCGTCATACACCTCGTCGGCGTCCAGACAGCCGGCCAGGGTCATGGCCACCGCCCCGACCAGAGCGGTGATCGCGATCGGTGCCCAACCGATGGCGGAGATGGCGATCACCATGATCATGGTGATCAGGGCGAAGGGGGCGCGCCAGCCCATGGGCCGGTCATGGTCGCGCTGGCTGAGCACTATGACGTTGGCGTCCTGGCGCAGCGCCGGCATCTCGCTCTCGGGCATCAGCATCAGCAGCACGTCGCCTACGTTCAGGCGCACCTCCTTGAGCTGCTTGCGTAAAACCTCGCCGCGCCGGTGCACAGCCAGGACCGTCGCGTTATGCTGCCAGCGTCGGTCCAGCACGCCCAGACTGCCGCCGATCAATCGTGAACGCGGGGCTATCATGACCTCGGTCAGCACCTGCTGGGTGCCTTCCTCCAGGGTGCGCTGACGCAGCTGGAATTCGGAGTTGATCTCCAGGCCTGTCCGGTTCTTCAGCTCATCGAGTTTCGACCAGTCGCCCCGGGCGATCAGCACGTCGCCTTCCTCCAGCACCTGGGAGCGCGGCGACCAGACCTTTTCGTCGCCGCGGATCAGCTCCAGCACATAGACGCCGAACTCCTCGCCAAGCTTGGCCTCGCCCACCGAGCTGCCGATCAGCGAGGAATCCGGCATGACCCGCAGCTCGGTGATGTACTTGCCCAGCTCGTAATGCTCCACCAGCTCGGTGGCACGGGTGCGCGGCAGCAGCCAGCGGCCCAGCGTCAGCAGGTAGAAACAGCCGGCGAAGAAGCAGATCACCCCCAGGGGGGTGAATTCGAACATGGTGAACCCGGGATGCCCCAGGTCCTTGGCCATGGCATTGACCAGCAGGTTGGTTGAGGTGCCGACCAGGGTACAGACGCCCGCCATCTGGGATACATAGGAGAGCGGGATCAGCGCCTTGGAGGCGGACATGCCGATACTGGCCGTGGCGGTCATGACGATGGGCATGAATACTGCCACTACTGCGGTATTGTTGACGAAGGGGGCTACCACCGCGAGTACGCCGAACAGCGTGAGCAGGAACAGGAATGGCGATCTGGCCTGGCCCAGCAGTCGGCCTATGCCGGACAGCGCGCCGCTGTTCTGCAGGCCGGCGGCAAGGACGAACATTGCCGCTACGGTGATGGTCGCCTGGTTGCTGAAGCCGCTCAGTGCCTGTTCCGGGTTGACCAGTGCGAGAATGGCCAGCCCCGACAGGACCAGCAGGGCCACGGCGTCGATGCGCAGTTTCTCCGTGGCAAACAACAGGACCGCCACCAGGGCGATGCCCAGTACCAGCGTGATTTCGATTGTCATGCGTGCTTCCCCCAAAGCTCGTCTGCTAACGATAGCCTGTTCTCAGTAAAACGGGGGAGGGCAGAAACGACAAAGCCGAGCATGAGCTCGGCTTTGTTCAGATTGGTGCCCAGGAGAAGACTCGAACTTCCACGGCCGTGAGGCCACTAGCACCTGAAGCTAGCGTGTCTACCAATTTCACCACCTGGGCGGGTACTGCTGTGGAGACTGAACAGGTTCAGTCGCCTTGAATTGGTGCCCAGGAGAAGACTCGAACTTCCACGGCCGTGAAGCCACTAGCACCTGAAGCTAGCGTGTCTACCAATTTCACCACCTGGGCATGTCTTTCGTACATCTCTGCTATGCTGAACCTGTCTGTTCCGCGGCGCAACGATGTCTTGTTGACGGCGCGAATGATACGCAGCAGGCAAAACCTTGTAAACCCCTGTTTGCAAAAATAATTCTCCCGTCGGGAAATAGTTGGTGCAAGAAACCGCGTTTCGCGGTTCAATAGGCGTCTATGACGAAAAAGACCAAACCTCAAGTCTCGGTGCCCGCACCGAGCAATGCTGTCGAGTCGAGCTCTGCCGACCCGATCAGCTGGACCGAACTGGATCCGGCAGCCCAGCGTGAAGCAGAGAAATACGATAATCCCATCCCCAGTCGCGAACTCATTCTCCGCCTCCTGGCCGAGCGTGGCGCGCCGGCGACCCGTGCCCAGTTGCAGCAGGAATTCGGGCTCTACGATGAAGACAGCATCGAGGCCCTGCGTCGGCGCCTGCGCGCCATGGAGCGCGACGGTCAGCTGATCTATACCCGCCGTGGCGCCTATGCGCCGGTGGACAAGCTCGATCTGATCAGCGGTCGGGTCCAGGGGCACCGGGACGGCTTCGGCTTCCTGGTGCCGGACGACGGCAGCGAGGATCTGTTTCTCGGTCCGGCGCAGATGCGCCTGGTATTCGATGGTGACCGGGTGCTCGGCCGGGTCACCGGTGTTGACCGCCGCGGTCGCCGTGAAGGTGCCGTGGTGGAAGTCATCGAGCGTGCCCACGAGATTCTGGTGGGGCGCTATTACGAGGAAAGCGGCATCGGCTTCGTCGCCGCGGACAACGCTCGCATCAAACAGGAAGTGGTCATCGCCCCCGGCAGCGCCGGTGGTGCCAAGCCCGGCCAGTATGTCGAGGTGCGCATCACCCACTGGCCGACCATGAGCCGTCAGGCCACCGGTGAGGTGATCGAGGTTGTCGGTGATTACATGGCGCCGGGTGTGGAGATCGAGGTTGCACTGCGCAGCTACGATATCCCCAGCGTCTGGCCCCAGGAAGTGCTCGACGAGGCAGCGAAGCTGTCCGACCAGGTGGCCGAGAAGGACAAGGCCAAGCGCGTCGACCTGCGCCATCTGCCGCTGGTGACTATCGACGGTGAAGATGCCCGCGACTTCGACGATGCGGTGTACTGCGAACCGCGCAAGGCCAGTGGCTGGCGGCTGTTCGCCGGTGGCTGGAAGCTTTACGTGGCCATCGCCGACGTTTCCCATTACGTGTCCCTGGGCTCGGCGCTGGATGCCGAGGCCGAGCTGCGCGGCACGTCGGTCTATTTCCCCAGTGAAGTGATCCCCATGCTCCCGGAGGCCATTTCCAATGGTCTCTGTTCGCTGATGCCCGGTGTCGACCGTCTGGCCATGGTCTGCGAAATGACCATCTCCAAGACCGGCGAGCTGACCGACTTCGAGTTCTATGAAGCGGTCATCCATTCCCATGCGCGGCTGACCTACAACAAGGTCTCGACCATGCTGGAGCATCCGCGCAGCCGCGAGGCCAAGGCGCTGAACGAGGAGTACGCCGAGGTTCTGCCGCACCTGAAGAATCTGTACGACCTCTACAAGGCACTGGCCAAGGCCCGTCAGGGGCGTGGCGCCATCGACTTCGAAACCACCGAAACACGCATGCTGTTCGGTGAGGATCGCAAGATCGCCGAGATTCTGCCGACGGTGCGCAACGATGCGCACAAGATCATCGAGGAATGCATGCTGTGCGCCAACGTGGCCACTGCACGCTTCATGCAGGAACTGGACATTCCCGCGCTGTACCGGGTGCATGATGGGCCCAAGCCGGAGAAGGTCGAGCGCCTGCGCCAGTTTCTCGGTTCCATGGGGCTGTCGCTGACGCGCAAGAAGGGGGATCCGACCCCCGAGGACTATGCGGCGGTGCTGGCCAGGGTTCAGGATCGTCCTGACGCCCAGCTGATCCAGACCGTGATGCTGCGCTCTCTGAGTCAGGCGGTATACACTCCGCACAACGCCGGGCACTTCGGTCTCAACTACGAGGCCTATACGCACTTCACCTCGCCGATCCGGCGCTATCCGGACCTGCTGGTGCACCGCGCCATCCGCTCGGTGATCCGCTCTCGGCGCAAGACCGATCTGGTTCGCCGTGCCGGCGCCGGCACTCTGCCCAAGGCGGCCATCTATCCCTACGACCTGGCCGAGCTGGAGCGTCTGGGCGAGCAATGTTCGCAGAACGAGCGCCGGGCCGATGAGGCCAGTCGCGACGTGGTCAGCTGGCTCAAGTGCGAGTTCATGCAGGACAAGGTCGGGGAGAGTTTCGATGGCCTGGTCACCGCGGTGACCAGCTTCGGCCTGTTCGTCGAGCTGACTGACATCTACGTCGAGGGCCTGGTGCACATCACCGCACTGCCGGCGGACTACTACGACTTCGATGCCGTACAGCACACGCTGACCGGCGAGCGTGCCGGGCGGGTATTCCGTCTGGGTGACTCGATCCGCGTGAAGGTCGCACGGGTTGATCTCGATGAGCGCAAAATCGACTTCGAGATGGCCAGTGAGGACGGCAAGGCAGACCGCGTCGACAACAGTCGTGCCGTGCGCGAGAAACTGCTCCAGGAGGCTCGCAAGGCCGGGGACAAAGGCAGTCGAAGCAATAAAGGTACGGCCAGAGAGGGGAGGTCCGGCAGCCGCAAGACGTCCAGCGGCCCGCGCAAGGGCGGCAAGGGTGGTGACACCCCCTCCGCCGGACCGCGCAAGCGCAAGACCAGTAACAGATAAGCGACATCATCAATGAGCGACGAACACGTATACGGCCTGCACGCTGTGCAGGCCATGCTCGAACGCGCGCCCCGGCGCGTGCGGCAGCTGCTGGTGCAGCGTGGTCGCCTGGATGCCCGCATCCAGGCGGTACTTGAGCTGGCCGCGAGCGAGTCGGTAGAGGTTGATCGGGTACTGCCCGAAGAGCTGGACCGGTTGGCCGATGGCGGCGTGCATCAGGGTGTCGTGGCCAGGGTCTCCCCGAGCCAGCTGTGGTCCGAGGAAATGCTCGGGCATCTGCTGGACAAGTTCGATGGGGTGCCTTTGCTGCTGGTGCTCGACGGTGTCACCGACCCGCACAACCTGGGCGCCTGTCTGCGCAGTGCCGATGCGGCCGGGGCGCAGGCGGTGATCATTCCCCGGGACAAGTCCGCCAGCCTGTCGCCGACCGTGCGCAAGGTCGCCTGTGGTGCCGCCGAAACGGTACCCCTGGTAGCTGTGACCAATCTGGCGCGTACGCTCAAGCAGCTGCAGCAGCGCGGTCTCTGGATCGTGGGTACGGCCGGCGAGGCCGAGCAGCTGCTGTACGATATCGACCTGAGGGTGCCTACGGTCATCGTCATGGGCGCCGAAGGTACCGGCATGCGACGCCTGACCCGCGAACATTGCGACTATCTGGCCAAGCTGCCGATGGCCGGCGCGGTGAGCAGTCTCAACGTCTCGGTTACCGCCGGTATCTGCCTGTTCGAGGCGGTGCGACAGCGCGCCTCCCGCTGACGGACTCCTTCCGTGCGGGTGCCATGTCTCCGAGGCGGGCACCCGCTACCGCAGGAACGGCTGATTTCCGGCGGCAGTCATGCTTTTTCCTTGCCAGTTCCGGGCCACTTCTCTAGAATGGCCGCCCCAAACTGAAGTTCTACTCCTTGCCAGACCATTTGGGTGGCTGGCTATAACCCGTAAGGAGCACCTAATGCGTCATTACGAAATCGTATTTCTGGTTCATCCGGATCAGAGTGAGCAGGTCGGCGGCATGGTTGAGCGTTACACCAAGCTGATCGAAGAAGACGGCGGCAAGATCCACCGCCTGGAAGACTGGGGCCGCCGTCAACTGGCTTACCCGATCGACAAGATCCACAAAGCTCACTACATCATGCTCAACGTCGAGTGCAGCGCCAAGGCACTGGAAGAGCTGACCGAAAACTTCCGTTACAACGATGCCGTTATCCGTAACCTGGTCATCCGCCGTGACGAAGCCATCACCGAACAGTCCGACATGCTCAAGCCGGAAGATTCCGGTCGTGGCGAGCGCCGTGAGCGCCGCGAGCGTTCCGACGAGAACGACAGCGCCAACGAGGCTGACGACAGCAACGACGCTGACGACACCGACGGTGACGACGAGTAAGTTTTTCGGTTCCCATTCCAGTTAAAAAGGAGACGCTGCCATGGCACGTTTTTTCCGTCGCAGAAAGTTCTGCCGTTTTACCGCTGAAGGCGTTAAAGAGATCGATTACAAGGATCTCAACACCCTGAAGGCCTACATCACCGAAACCGGCAAGATCGTACCCAGCCGTATCACCGGTACAAAGGCCAAGTACCAGCGCCAGCTGGCCGTCGCTATCAAGCGTGCGCGCTACCTGGCCCTGCTGCCCTACACCGACAGCCACGGTCGCTGAGCAGCAGTCTGAACCTGTAATCAGGGGATACTGAACCGGTATGCGAGGTCTGGCTGAATACATCATGCGCGGCCGCAGGGAAGCCACCCTCGCGGTAGCCATAGCGGCGGCGATACCTCTGCTGTTCTGGTTCAGTGCGGCGGCCCTGGCGCTGGTCATCCTGCGTCGCGGCCTGTCCGATGCGTTACCGATTCTTGCCTGGGGTCTGCTGCCCGCAGTGGTCTGGGCGGTAGTCGGCGATCTGACCCCCGTGCTGGTGATTACCGGCACCGCCGGGCTGGCGCTGATACTGCGCCAGCACAATGAGTGGGTTCGGGTGCTGCTGCTGGCAGTACCTCTGGGATTGCTCTACGCCCTGCTGTTACTGGGAGCGCTGGGTGAACCCCTGCAAGCGCTGGCCGGCAGTTTTCGCGAGATGCTGCCGCAGCTGCTGGAGCAGATGGGCGTCCAGCTGGAAGATACGGAGCGGGCACAGCTGCTGGCCCGTCTCGACCAGCTGATGATCCCCGTGCTCGGCGGTGTGCTGGGCGCCACGCACATGCTGATGGCCCTGATCAGTCTGATGATCGGTCGGTACTGGCAGGCCGGGCTGTACAACCCCGGTGGTTTTCGCCAGGAGTTCCATCAGCTGCGACTGCCGGTCATGGCCAGTATCGGATTGCTGGTGCTGGTGGTCCTGGCGCCGCAGTGGCCGTCGCTGGCGATGTTGTCGCCGGTAGCCAGTGTGCCCTTGCTGATCGCCGGGCTGGCACTGCTGCATGGTGTTGTAGGGGCAAGGAATCTGGGTAGGGGCTGGCTGATCGGAATCTATGTTGTGCTGATTCTGTTTTTGCGCTTCGCCTACCCCCTGATTATGTTTTTGGCATTTGTAGACAGTCTGTTCGATTTTCGCTCACGCATGCGGCGCTCCGGTCCGCGCGGTGATGACGACCCGAACAGCCAAGGTTGAATTCAAAGAGGTCATCGCAATGGAAGTTATCCTGCTCGAAAAGATCGCGAATCTGGGCAGCCTGGGCGACAAGGTCGCCGTGAAGTCTGGCTATGCTCGCAATTTCCTGTTGCCGTTCGGTAAGGCAACTCCGGCCACTGCCGCCAACATCGAAGCCTTCGAAGCGCGTCGCGCTGAGCTGGAAAAGATCGCTGCCGAGAAGACTGCCGAGGCTGAAGCCCGTGCAGCCAAGCTGGCTGATCTGACCGTCACCATCGCCGCTAACGCCGGTGAGGAAGGCAAGCTGTTCGGCTCCATCGGTACCCGCGACATCGCTGATGCCGTCACCGCCGCTGGCGTTGAGCTGGAGAAGAGCGAAGTACGTCTGCCGGAAGGCCCGCTGCGCAATGTGGGTGAGTTCGACGTGGCTGTGCAGCTGCACACCGACGTTGAAACCACCGTCAAAGTGGTAGTGGTTGCCGGCTAAGCGCGACAGCGCCTTAGCAGGAGTCCGTCCGCCGCCCCGACCTGTGGTCGCGGGTCGGCGGGTGGCTCTGGTAGACTTGGACACGGTGCCTGTCTCCGACAGGCGCCGTGTTGTCGTTTTCAGCCTGCCAAATTGTCCCTGAGCTTGAGCCCATGACTGATCAGATCTATGCCCAGCGCCCCGAGTTGGACCTCCAGACTGCTGCTCTGAAAATCCCGCCGCATTCGATCGAAGCCGAACAGGCGGTCCTCGGTGGGGTCATGCTGGACAACGCTGCCTGGGAAAGGGTCGCCGAGCTGGTCAGCGAGTCCGACTTCTACCGCCATGATCATCGCCTGATCTTCCGCGCGCTGGTCGGTCTGGCGGCACGCAACCAGCCCTTCGACGTGGTCACCCTGGCCGAGGAACTGGACCGCGAAGGGCTGATCGACCAGGTCGGTGGTCTGGCCTACCTCGGTCAGCTGGCCAAGAACACGCCGTCGGCGGCCAACATAGGTGCCTACGCACAGATCATCCGCGAGCGCGCGACCATGCGCCAACTGATCAGCGTCAGCACGGAAATCACCGAGACGGCCTTCAATCCCAAGGGCATGCAGCCCAACGAGGTGCTGGACGAGGCCGAGCGCAAGATCTTCGCCATCGCCGAGAGCCGACCCAAGAGCGGTGGTCCCGAATCGGTCAATACCCTGCTGACCAAGGCCATTGACCGGATCGATACCCTGTTCAACAGCGAAGGCTCCATTACCGGGCTGTCCACCGGCTTTACCGACCTGGACAACATGACCTCGGGCCTGCAGCCGGCGGACCTGATCATCGTCGCCGGCCGCCCCTCCATGGGCAAGACCACCTTCGCCATGAACCTGGTGGAGAACGCGGTGCTGGGCAGTGACAAGGCGGTGCTGGTGTTCTCCCTGGAGATGCCCGGCGAATCCCTGATCATGCGCATGCTGTCGTCCCTGGGACGGATCGACCAGACCAAGGTGCGTTCCGGTCGTCTGGACGACGAGGACTGGCCGCGCCTGACCTCGGCGGTGAATCTGCTCAACGACCGCAAGCTGTTCATTGACGATACCGCCGGCCTGTCGCCGATGGAGATGCGCGCCCGGGCCCGCCGGGTCGTGCGCGAGCACGGCGACCTGTCGCTGATCATGATCGACTACCTGCAGCTGATGCGCATCGGCGGCGCCTCCTCGGAGAACCGTACCAACGAGATTTCCGAGATCTCCCGCTCGCTCAAGGCGCTGGCCAAGGAATTCAACGTGCCTGTGGTGGCACTGTCCCAGCTCAACCGCTCCCTGGAGCAACGCCCGAACAAGCGTCCGATCAACTCGGACCTGCGCGAGTCCGGTGCGATCGAGCAGGACGCGGACGTGATCATGTTCGTCTACCGGGACGAGGTCTACCACCCCGACACCCAGGACAAGGGTATCGCCGAACTGATCATCGGCAAGCAACGTAACGGGCCCATCGGCACCTGCCGCATGGCCTTCATCGGCAAGTACACACGATTTGAAAATCTCGCACCTGGCAGCTACCAGGGCGGAGAGGAATAACCCCATGGCGTTAACCATGCCCCAGGCACGGCCCCTGTTCGACTACCCCCGTTACTGGGCCGAGTGTTTCGGCCCGGCGCCCTTCCTGCCCATGAGTCGGGAGGAGATGGACCTGCTGGGCTGGGACAGCTGCGATGTGATCATCGTCACCGGCGACTCCTACGTGGATCACCCGTCCTTCGGCATGGCCATCATCGGCCGGGTGCTGGAAGCCCAGGGTTTCCGCGTCGGCATCATCAGTCAGCCGGACTGGCAGAGCAAGGATGACTTCATGAAGCTGGGCAAGCCGAATCTGTTCTTCGGTGTGGCCGCCGGCAACATGGACTCGATGATCAACCGCTACACCGCCGACCGCAAGATCCGCTCGGACGACGCCTATACAGCCGGTGGCAAGGCCGGCAAGCGACCCGATCGGGCCAGCGTGCCCTATGCCCAGCGCTGCCGTGAGGCGTACAAGGACGTGCCTGTCATCCTCGGCGGTATCGAGGCGTCGCTGCGGCGGATCGCCCACTACGACTACTGGCAGGACAAGGTGCGCCCCTCGCTGCTGATCAACACCAAGGCCGATCTGCTACTGTACGGCAACGCCGAGCGCGCCGTGGTCGAGGTCGCCCAGCGTCTGGCGGCCGGCGAGCCGGTGAGCAAGCTGACCGACATCCGCGGCACCGCCTTCATCCGCCGGGACACGCCCGAGGGCTGGTTCGAGCTGGACTCCACCCGGGTCGATCGCCCGGGCCGGGTAGACAAGATCATCAACCCCTACGTCAACACCCAGGATGCCGCCGCCTGCGCGGTGGAGCAGGCCAGGGGGACGGAGCCGCAGTCCGAGGACGAGGTGCAGGTGGTCGAACTGCTGCCCCATCCGCGCATCGAGCGTGATCGCACCGTGATCCGCCTGCCGTCCTACGAGAAGGTGCGCAACGATCCGGTGCTCTATGCCCATGCCAACCGGGTACTGCATCTGGAAACCAACCCCGGCAACGCCCGGGCGCTGGTGCAGCGCCATGGTGAACGGGATGTCTGGTTCAACCCGCCGCCAGTACCCCTGACCACCGAGGAGATGGACTACGTGTTCGGGCTGCCCTACGCCCGGGTGCCGCATCCGTCCTACGGGGACGAGAAGATTCCGGCCTACGAGATGATCCGCTTCTCGGTGAACATCATGCGTGGCTGCTTCGGTGGCTGCACCTTCTGCTCCATCACCGAGCACGAGGGCCGTATCATCCAGAGCCGCTCCCATGAGTCCATCCTCCACGAGATCGAGGAGATGCGGGACAAGGTCCCCGGCTTCACCGGTACCGTGTCCGACCTGGGCGGACCGACCGCCAACATGTATCGGCTGGCCTGCAAGAGCCGCGAGATCGAAGCCTCCTGCCGCAAGCCGTCCTGTGTCTGGCCCGGGGTCTGCGAGAACCTGAACACCGATCATTCCTCGTTGATCGGACTGTATCGAAAGGCCCGGGAGCTGCCCGGGGTGAAGCGTGTGCTGATCGCCTCCGGATTGCGTTACGACCTGGCGGTGCGCTCGCCTGAGTATGTCAAGGAGCTGGTCACCCATCACGTCGGCGGCTACCTGAAGATTGCCCCCGAGCATACCGAGGAAGGCCCCCTGTCGAAGATGATGAAGCCGGGGATAGGCACCTACGATACCTTCAAGCGGATGTTCGACAAGTTCAGCCGGGAGGCGGGCAAGGAGCAGTACCTGATCCCGTACTTCATCGCGGCCCACCCGGGGACCACCGACGAGGACATGATGAACCTGGCCCTGTGGCTCAAGCGCAACGGTTTCCGTGCCGACCAGGTGCAGGCCTTCTATCCCTCGCCGATGGCCACGGCCACCGCCATGTACCACTCGGGCAAGAACCCGCTGCGCCGGGTGGATTACAAGAGCGAGGCTGTGGGCACGGTCAAGGGCGAGCGACAGCGCCGGCTGCACAAGGCCTTCCTGCGCTACCATGACCCGAAGAACTGGCCGCTGCTGCGCGAGGCCCTGACCGAGATGGGGCGTGCCGATCTGATCGGCAACAGCAAGCAGCATCTGATTCCGACCTGGCAGCCGGCGGTGGAGGGGCAGGGTGCTGCCCGTTCAGGCGCCGGGCGGGGCCGACCGGTGAAGGGCCGTCTGCTCACCCAGCATACCGGTCTGCCGCCCCGCGACACCGGTGCGGGCCGGGGCAGCAAGCGCGGGGGAGGCCGTCCGGCACGCTGAGCCGGCGTCTATGGCGGTCATTGAGAGGATTCAATGGCCGCCACCCCCGGGCTCGGCGAAGATGAACGGGAACTCACCGAGGAGGGACTGTCATGAGCCTGAATGCACTTGCCCGCCAGTTGCTGGCCACCTACGCCGCCGCCTGCAGCGGGGCCTGCCTGAACGAAACGTCCGCGCCTGAGCTGTGATGCCTAGCTGACCCGGCCCGGTCGGCGCGATGCCTTCCAGTGATTGAGCAGCGCTTCGAGCTGGGCCAGCTCCACCGGCTTGGCCATGTGTCCGGTCATTCCGGCCTGGCGAGCGCGCTCCTGGTGCTCGGGCAGGATGTGTGCAGTCAGGGCGATGATGGGCACCGGTGACATGGCCTGCCGCTGCTCCCAGTCGCGGATATGTCTGGTCGCCGTGAAGCCGTCCATGCCCTGCATCTCGCAGTCCATCAGCACCAGATCGTAATTGCCGCTCTGAACCGCCTGTACCGCCTTTTCCCCGTTGTTCACCGCATCGCAGGAGACCTTCAGCCGTGCCAGCATGCCCTGGATCACGCGGCTGGAAATGGCGTTGTCTTCGGCCACCAGCACCTGGAAGTCCGATTCGGACGCCTCACCGGGCTCCTCGACGGCGGGGGTCACCCGGCTGCGTTGCTTGAACTGCAACCATTCATCGATCAGGGTGGTACGCAGGGTGTAACCGGACACCGGCTTGTTCAGTACCCGGCGGATGCCGGCATTGCGGGCGATGATGCGACTCGGCAGCTGATTGATGCCGGTGAGCATGATGATCAGCAGGTCGTCGCCGATCAGCGGGTCGTCCTTGATCTTGCTGGCCAGCTCCAGACCGGTCATCCCGGGCATCGACTGGTCCAGCAGCAGGATGTCGAAGGGATTGTTCAGGTTGGCCTGGGCCCTCAGCATGGCCAGGGCCTCGCGGCCGCTGGCTGCGGTGCGGGGCACCATGTGCCAGGCACTGGCCTGTTGCTGCAGCACCTTGCGGCAGGTGGCGTTGTCATCGACGATCAGGATGTTCAGGTCGGTCAGGCACTGGCTCTGGCGGCTGGAGTCATCCGGGGTGTCGATGAGCTCGGCCGGCAGGGTGATCCAGATGGAGTTGCCCTGCTCGGAGGACTCCTTGATGCCGATCTGCCCACCCATCATGCGCACCAGTTGCTGGGAGATGTACAGTGACAGCTGCCCCTGACGTTCCATCATGTCCACCAGCAGGCCGGTGGGGGCGGCTGCCTCGAGCAGGCTGCCGCGTGCCTCGGCGCCCATGGGGTGACCGGTATCCTGCACCACCAGCCGCAGGGTCTGCGAGCCGTCGGCCTGCTCCTCGGCAGCCACCACCAGCAGTATCTCGCCTTCCTCGGTGTTGGCATTGGCGTTGTTCAGCAGGCTCATGATGATCTGCCGCAGCCGGGCCGAGTCGCCTTCCATGGAGCGCGGAACGTCCGGATGGATGAAGCTGATCAGCTCGACCGGCTGATGGTTGAGGCGGGTACGGCAGTTCTCCAGACAGTCATCGATCAGCGAATGCAGGTCGAAGCGCATCTTCTCCAGGGTCAGTTGCCCGGATTCCAGGCGGGACAGATCCAGGACATCGTTGATCAAATTGAGCAGGTCGTTGCCGGAGCTGTGGATGGTCTGCACATAATCGCGCTGCTTGGACGACAGTGCGGTGTCCAGCAACAGCTCGGACATGCCCAGCACGCCGTTCATGGGGGTGCGCAGCTCATGGCTGATGCGGGCCAGGAAGCGGATCCGCGCCTCGCGGTGCTCCCTGGCCGAGGCCTGCTCATGCTGCTGCGTGATCTGGATCAGAGTGTGGGCCTGCTGCTGACGGAACTGGCTCCACGAATAGCACAACAGGGAACCCCACAGCAGCAGGTCGGTCAGGTGCTGGGTGATTCCATGGGGCGGCAGGCCGAGCAGTTGCTCCAGCAGCCAGCTGGAGGTCAGCAGCAGGGTACCGGCGGTGAACAGCGGGTCGACCGGATTGCGGCGCACCAGGGCCACCGCGATGAGCGCCAGCATCAGTCCCGGCAGCACAATGCGCAGCCCGGACAGCACCATCTGGATGCTGGCTGGCTGGGCAATGCTGATCGACAGGATCAGGGTGCCGACCACCAGAATGATGATGCGTTCGGCGCGGCTCCCGGTGGTGCCGGGCAGGGGCATGGCACCGTGCAGCCCGGCGCTGAGCACGATGAAGCCGGCCAGGCTCAGCAGATTGCCGGTCTGGCCATGCAGGAAACTCCAGTTGTGCAGGGCCCAGCCCACGCCGGTCAAGCCGCTGAGGGCGAACAGCGCCGCGCTGATGCCCAGCAGCAGATGCAGCGGATCGCGACGCAGGGTTCCCAGCAGCAGGGCGGTCAGAGCGGTGCCCAGCAGCAGGCCGACGAGAATGCCCTGCACCGACTGGTGGCGTATGTGCACCCGGGTGACCTCGCTCAGCGGCACCATGGTCAGGTGGGTGGTCATGGGGTAGTCATTCTGCAGCCGCACCAGCAGCTTCTTGCCGTCCCTCTCGGTGACGTTAATCGGGAAGGCGAAGCCGCCATGGGGCAGGGGAATGCTGGCGCGGGGATCAGCGATGCCGGATGAATGGCTGACCCGCAGCAGGTCGTCCTGCAGCAGATAGACGTTGATGCGGGCAATGCTGGGGTTGTGCAGTTCCAGCAGGTAGGTGGTGGCGTGCTCCAGCGGCACGTTGATCCACAGCGCGGCACCGGCGCCCGGAACCTTCAGCGGACTTTCCGCCGTGGGCACGAAGAGATTGGCGTAGCGGTTGGAGAGGATATCGTTGAGTGTCAGCTGGCCGCTGGTATCCACGAAGGACTGATAACCCTCGGGCGCACCGGCATTACTGGCCCAGCAGCTGCCGACAAGCAGCCACAGGCCCAGCAGAGCGCTGAGCAAAACTCCGAGCGTACGCTTCACGTTACCTGTCCTGTCCCTGGTCAATCCAGCACCTATTCTGCGGAGGGGGAACGCTCAGTGCAAGGCTGGCAGGACGACATCCTGCCATCCCCCGATGATCTGCGCGCCGGATGGTGCGAACGGCGCGCAGCATCTGCTCAGCTTTCCCGCTGGATGGCCCGATAACCGATATCCGAGCGGTAGAAGCAGCCATCCCAGTGGATCGCTTTGGCCAGCGCATAGGCACCCTGTTGCGCGGCCTGGACGTTGCCGCCCAGCGCGGTGGCGCAGAGTACCCGACCGCCCTGGGTCACTACCTGGCCGTCGCGCAGCGCGGTGCCGGCGTGGAAGACCTTGCCGTCCGGACTGGTTGCCTGCGCCAGGCCGCTGATCACATCTCCCTTGCGGTAGTCGCCGGGGTAGCCGCCTGCGGCCAGCACCACACCCAGACTCGGGCGCGGATCCCACCGGGCCTCGGTCCGATCCAGCCGGCCGTCCAGTGCGGCTTCGATCAGCTCTACCAGGCTGCTCTGCAGGCGCAGCATGATCGGCTGGGTTTCGGGATCGCCGAAGCGGCAGTTGAACTCGATCACCTTGGGCGCGCCGCTGCTGTCGATCATCAGGCCGGCGTACAGGAAACCGGTGTACACATTGCCCTCGGCGGCCATGCCGCGCACGGTCGGCCAGATGATCTCGTCCATCACCCGCTGATGGACCGCATCGGTCACCACGGGTGCCGGGGAGTATGCGCCCATGCCGCCGGTGTTGGGGCCGGTGTCGCCGTCGCCGACGCGCTTGTGATCCTGGCTGGTGGCCATGGGCAGCACGTTGTTGCCATCGACCATGACGATGAAGCTGGCTTCCTCGCCATCGAGGAATTCCTCGATGACCACGCGGGAACCGGCCTCACCGAAGGCGTTGCCCGACAGCATGTCGCGCACGGCGGCTTCGGCTTCCTCGAGGGTCATGGCGACGATCACGCCCTTGCCGGCGGCCAGACCATCGGCCTTGATGACGATGGGAGCACCTTTCTCGCGCAGGTAGGCCAGGGCCGGCTCCACCTCGGTGAAGTTGGCGTAGCTGGCGGTGGGAATGCCATGACGGGCCAGGAAATCCTTGGTGAAGGCCTTGGAGCCTTCCAGCTGGGCGGCGCCGGCGGTGGGGCCGTAGCATTTCAGCCCGCGCTCGCGGAACAGATCCACCACCCCGGCCACCAGGGGAGCCTCGGGGCCGACGATGGTCAGCTCGACATTGGCTGCGGCAAAGTCGGCCAGCCTGTCCAGTTCCAGCACGTCGATGGCGACGTTCTCGCACTTGGCCTCGGTGGCGGTGCCGGCGTTACCCGGAGCGACAAACACCTTCTCCACGCGCGCATCCTGGGCCACCTTCCACGCCAGCGCGTGCTCACGCCCGCCACTGCCGATAATCAATACGTTCATTCTGTTACCTCAAACCTGTATCTGGGGTTGCTCAGTGGCGGAAGTGGCGCATCCCGGTAAACACCATGGCAATGTCCGCTTCGTCGGCCGCCGCAATGACTTCCTCGTCACGGATCGAGCCGCCGGGCTGGATCACCGCACGGATACCGGCGGCGGCCGCATTGTCGATGCCGTCCCGGAACGGGAAGAAGGCGTCGGAGGCCATCACTGCACCGGCTACCTGCAGGCCGGCATGTTCTGCCTTGATCGCGGCAATGCGGGCGGAGTTGACCCGGCTCATCTGGCCGGCGCCGACGCCCACGGTCTGGCGGTTCCTGGCGTAGACGATGGCGTTGGACTTNNTGACGAACTTGGCCACTTTCCAGGCGAAGATCAGGTCGTGGATTTCCTGCTCGGTGGGCGCCCGCCTGGTCACTACCTTGAGGTCGGCTTCGGTGATCATGCCGGTATCCCGGCTCTGCACCAGCAGGCCGCCGTTGACCCGCTTGTAGTCCAGGTCCTGAACCCGCTCAGCCGGCCACTGGCCGCATTCGAGCAGACGCACGTTGGCCTTGGCCGCGACCACTTCGCGGGCTTCGGCGCTGACGCTGGGGGCAATGATGACCTCGACGAACTGGCGCTCGACGATGGCGTTGGCGGTGGCGGCGTCCAGCTCGCGGTTGAAGGCGATGATGCCGCCGAAGGCCGACTCGCTGTCGGTGGCAAAGGCCAGATCATAAGCCTTGCGGATGCCCCCCTCGTCTTCGGGAACCACAGCCACGCCGCAGGGGTTGGCGTGCTTGACGATGACGCAGGCCGGCTTGGTGAAACTCTTCACGCATTCCAGGGCGGCATCGGTGTCGGCGACGTTGTTGTAGGACAGCTCCTTGCCCTGCAGCTGGACCGCGGTGGCGATGCCGGCTTCGGCCGGTTGCGCCTCACGGTAGAAGGCCGCGCTCTGGTGCGGGTTCTCGCCGTAGCGCATGTCCTGGGCCTTGATGAACTGGGTGTTGAAGGTGCGCGGGAAGGCGGCGCGGTCTTCGGTGCTCAGGGTGTCGCGGGTCTGGTCGATGGTGCCCAGGTAGTTGGCGATCATGCCGTCATAGGCGGCGGTGTGCTCGAAGGCCTTCAGCGCCAGATCGAAGCGCTGGGCATAGGTCAGGCCGCCATCCCGCAGGTTGGCCAGCACCTTGCCATAGTCGTCGGCGTTGACCACGATGGCAACATCCTTGTGGTTCTTGGCGGCGGAGCGGACCATGGTCGGGCCGCCGATATCGATGTTCTCGATCGCCTCGGGCAGGGTGCAGCCCGGC